>Ga0070730_10005630_pt1 | contig 10780 bp, 10 predicted proteins | sample Coa_R1_3_FD_66447 | JGI IMG/M metagenome (GOLD analysis project Ga0070730, IMG submission 66447) | Surface soil microbial communities from Centralia Pennsylvania, which are recovering from an underground coalmine fire - Coalmine... | ecosystem: Environmental > Terrestrial > Soil > Unclassified ... | reverse complement strand
CCGTGCGCACCCCCTTTAATCTCTTTCCACTGATTACCGGGCGCATGCCAGAGCATATCGCGGATCGGCTCGTTGCCACCCTCACTGATGAACGCCAATTCTGGGGCCATCATCCTGTGCCAACGGTCGCCTTTGATGATCGCGCGCATAATCCGGTTTCGATGTGGCGCGGACCCGTCTGGCTGAACGTCAATTACTTGCTGATCGATGGGCTTGTCCGCGCAGGCTACGCAGAGCAGGCGGACGAGTTACGCCAGCGCACTCTTGAGATGGCGATGGCTGTCGACGATTGTTATGAATATTATCACCCGGTGACCGGCCAGAAGCCGCCCCGCGCTACCAATGCCTTTGGCTGGTCGGCGGCTCTCTTCATCGATCTGGCAATTGCGGCTTCACGTTGAGAAAGGATCATCCTTTTTATGACCATTATGACCGGGGACTTCCCCGAAGGTTTCCTGTGGGGAAGTGCCACCGCAGCCTATCAGATCGAAGGAGCAGTTAACGCGGATGGACGTGGCAAGAGTATCTGGGATACATTTTCGCACACCCCCGGCAAGATATCCGATGGCAAGACAGGCGATATCGCCTGCGACCACTATCACCGCTGGCAGACCGATATCGATATCATGCGACAACTCAACCTCAACGCCTACCGCCTCTCCATTTCCTGGCCGCGCATCCTGCCACAGGGGCGCGGCGCCATCAACCAGGCCGGGCTCGATTTTTACAGTCGGCTGGTGGATGGGCTGCTAAATGCGGGCATTACGCCCTTCGTGACGCTCTATCACTGGGATCTGCCCCAGGTGCTGCAAGATGAAGGCGATGGATGGCAGAGGCGCGGCATCATTGACGATTTTACCCGCTACGCCGATATCGTCAGCCGCGCGCTTGGCGACCGGGTGCACTACTGGACCACCTTCAACGAGCCCTGTGTATTTACCTGGGGAGGCTATGTGCTGGGCGAAGACGCGCCCGGCTGGCGGAAAACGGCCCGCGCCGCTCTAACGGCCACGCATCACGTCCTGCTGGCTCATGGCGAAGCTGTGCAGGTCCTGCGCTCCAATATTCCCGACGGACAGATCGGCATCGTGCTCGACCTGAACGTACCCGAACCCGCCAGTCCGGCCCCCGAAGACATTGCAGCAGCCCGGCGCTTCGACGGCTTTCAAAATCGCTGGTATCTCGATCCCCTCTTCCGGGGCAGCTATCCACAGGATATGCTGGAGGTCTATGAGCAGTATCTGCCCACCATGCGCGACGAAGACATACAATCTATTCAAGCGCCGCTCGATTATCTAGGCATCAATCACTACCGGCGCTCGGTCATCGGTCACGGCAGTGAGTTGCCCCCGATAAACTACCAGCGCATCTCACCGCCCGGCGCCTATACCGAAATGGGCTGGGAGGTCTACCCCAGAGGCATCTATGACACCCTGCAATATGTCTACACCAGGTACAATCCGCCCGCGCTCTACATCACCGAAAACGGAGCGGCCTTCGCAGATCGTATCAGCGCCGATGGATATGTACACGATGAGCAGCGCGTCGCCTACCTGCGTGAATGCCTCACTCACATGTGGCATGCCATTGCCGAAGGGGTTCCGCTCAAAGGCTACTTCGCCTGGACCCTGCTGGATAACTTCGAGTGGGCCTATGGTTACGAGAAACGCTTTGGCATTGTCTACGTCGACTTCGAGAGCCAGCAGCGTATCATCAAGGACAGCGGCTATTTTCTGGCCCAGGTTGCGGATGGGAGACGTTTGAGGGAAAGATAGGCGCCAGCCTGTGACGCTTTTTGCCTCAGAGCCATCCTACCAAAAAACCTGCCTTCACTCCCTCTTGCGTATGACGTTACGTCATGCTTTAGACTGGTGTTGTTGAGGAAAGCCCAGGGGACGCAGTGAAATCTCCGAGGGGTTTCAAGAATGTATTAAGCGGTGCATCTGGTAAAGAGATGAGAGAACTTTCTCCTACGCGGCGAAATGTTCGTTCCTTTGATGGATACACCATTTAGCGAGAGAAAAGAGAGGGAAATAGCATGGAAATTAGCATTTACGATACGCTGTCGGCGATGCGGGCGGTGGTTGTGGCACCTGTTGGCGAGCGGCATGCGGTCTATCGAGAACGTTTAATTGAGCCATTGCGCGATTACTGGGAGCCGACACTGAGAAGGTTCGCGCCACAGATGAGCGATGATGAGGCAGCGATTATGAAGTTTCTCTGGGATGTCGACCTGGAGGGCGATCTCACGGAGCATGGGCAGGCGCTGGATAGGCTGGAGCAGTTCGATGCCTGGGGGACGGCCGACGAGGCCTTGCACCTGGCGGCTCGTACATTTGAGGCTACAGGGCGTTCCTGTGCTGAGGAGCATATGACAGGTCTGCTGGTGCTGGGCAATCCGCGCGACCGGATCTTTATGGAGTTGAATCGGGGCTACGCGGGCGCGCAAGTTCCTGGCTATGTAGTGTTGCCGATCTGGCCGAACGACTACAACCTGCCACGTATACCCGCAGCGCTGGTCCACGAGTTCAACCACCGGGTGCGCTTCACCCACGAACCCTGGACGCTTGCAACGACCGTTGGGCAGTATATCGTCGCTGAGGGTCTGGCGGAATCGTTCGCCGCCGAGCTGTATGGCCCCGAATATGTCGGCCCCTGGACCAGTAGCCTGAGCGCTGAAGAGCTAGAGCGCTCCAAAGCCATTATCGGGCAGGCCCTGGATGTGAGCGGGTTCGATAAGATTCGCGCCTACATCTTCGGTGATGAGATATCGAAGCAGTGGGGTTTCCCTGAACTGGGACTTCCCCATTGTGCCGGGTATGCCATTGGCTATCAGGCGGTGCAGGCATACCTGCAACAGAGCGGCAAAAGCGCGACCGAGGCCACGTTTGTGCCGTATGGGGAGATTATTGGGGAGTCGGGCTTCTTAGCTTAGAGGATTAAGCGTGGTAAAAATAAGGTGGGGATGGCCAGCAAAAAATCGCCGATTTTTTGCTGGCCATCCCCACCTTATTTTTACCACTTTTATGAAGGGCGGGAGGAATAAATATATAGAGAGCACTTGCAAAATACAAGTTATATGAGAAAGAACGAAAACCTCTACAGAATGAAAGGATAAAGATATGCAGACAACGGTCCTCGATCATGAAATAGCCACCACAACGAGGGAGGATGCAATGATTGCAGCATCCATCACGGCTTCTCCTGCCAGGCCAGCGAAGTCTATCACCATCGCTCTGACATTCGTGATAGGGTGCGTTGCCCTGATGATGACCGGGTTTGCAATCATTATGCCTGTCTTCCCGCAGCGCTTGCAAGCATTGGGGCTGGGAGCCTCTACTCTGGCGTTGATGGAGGGGGCCTTCGGTCTGGGGATGTTCCTATTTAGCACTCCAATGGGAACGTTGGCTGGCCGCATTGGCCGCAAACCGATCCTCTTCATTTCGCTGGCCGGTTTTATTGTCACCAATCTGCTGCTGGCGTTCGTGAATGTCCCGGTGCTGTTTATAGCCATACGCTTTGTTGAGGGGATGCTGATTTCTGGCCTGATGCCCGCCTCTATGGCCATAGTGGGCGATACTATTCCGTTGGAGAAACAGGGGCGCTGGATTGGCTTTATCACCACGGCACAGGCCATTGGTTTCGCCCTGGGCCCTGCCATTGGGGGCTTCCTCTATCAATCGCTAGGTTTTACCAGTCCCTTCCTGTTCTCAGCTGGTATTGCGCTGGTGGCTTCTCTGCTGGCCATATTCATGGTGCCAGAAACTCTGCCAGAGCATGTACGGGCAGAGGCTCGACAGCAAAAAGCCAATCGAGGATCAAAAGCGAAAACGACGAGGGAATTGAGCTTTGTTGGCTTGATCTTGCTCTTTGCCCCATTCCTCGTGATCGATTTCGGCATGATCTTCACCTATCCCTTTGTTTTCCCGCAATACCCCTTCTTTTTTGAGAAGGTGCTCCACTATAGCACGGCCCAATATGGCATGATTATCAGCACCTATGGCCTGGCGCTGGCAGTTTTCCCCTTCTTCCTGGGACGCCTGAGCGAGACCATGCCGAAGAAGCCGCTTATCGTTGTTGGCAGCGTGCTCTTTGGCGCCTTGAATATGTTTATGTTCGCGGCTCCTCTCTACGCGCTTCTACTGGCGGGAGCGGCCCTGGCGGGACTGGGAAGCGCTCTGGTCGGGCCAGCGATGGGCGGCATTTACCTGGGCGCCACGACCGATAAAAATCGCGGCCAGGTGATGGGTATGCGTGGATCGGCCGTCTCTCTGGCGGTGATGCTCGGCCCGATTACTCAGGCTCTGGTTGGACCCTGGATTACCCCACAGATCACCTTCGCTATCGGTGTGGTCCTGTCTTTAGCAATGGCAGTGGTGGCTTTTCTCCTGCTGAAAAAGCCTCAACAGGCAGAAGAGGAGTAAGCCCTGGTCAAACGAATGAGGTGGGGAGCGAAAAACTGCAATTTTTCGCTCCCCACCTCATTCGTTTGACCAGGGCTTACTCTTCGTCCAGCTCTTTAAGTATTTTGAGATCAGCTTTGCTGGTGAGGTCGAGTTTGGCGAAGAGGTCGGGGCGGCGCTGACGCGTTTTGCGCAGGGCCTCTTTGCGGCGCCAGCGGGCAATCTGGGCGTGATGGCCTGAGAGCAGCACGTCGGGAATGCGCCATCCTCTGAACTCGGGAGGGCGGGTGTATTGTGGGTATTCGAGCAAGTTATGACTATGCGACTCCTCTTCAGTGGAGCCTTCGGTAAGTACGCCTGGTATGAGGCGGCTTACCGCGTCGACCACGACCATGGCGGCGAGTTCGCCCCCGGTGAGCACATAATCGCCGATGGAGAGTTCGTCGGTGACCAGATGCTGGCAGACGCGATCGTCGATGCCCTCGTAGTGGCCGCAAAGGAGGGTGAGGCGTGGCTCCTGGGCCAGGGAATGGGCGATGGCTTGAGTGAAGAGTCGTCCCTGGGGCGTGAGAAGAATAATGGGGCCACCCTGGTGGACGGCTTCAATAGCAGTAAAAATCGGTTCAGGTTTCATGACCATACCCGCGCCACCGCCATAGGGGTAGTCGTCGACGACATGGTGCTTGTCGGTTGTCGCATCACGGATATTGTGCAGCGCAATGCTGAGCAGTCCTCGCTCCTGGGCGCGTTTGAGAATGCTTTCGCTAAATGGTCCCTGGAACATAGCAGGGAAGAGCGTGAAGATATCAAAATGCATAAGCTATCCACCTCAGTTGATATGTGCTACAATAGCACCATCGCCTCTTACTGGCAAGGTTTCTGTTTCAGGTGCTTTGGTACGTGTTTTGTTTTCCACAGTGGAGCCCGTTATGCCCTGGTCCCAAACACAGCAGTCAGAGGATACGCATGATCAAATGACCATTTTGATCGGGAGTGCGATCCGGCTGATGCGCGGTGAAGCTGGCGTTTTTGTAGTGTCGAACGAGGCGTTTGACCCACAAAGTAGCTCTGAATATATATTCTATCGTTTGAATGAGACCCTTTTGCCCCAACTGCTATCCAGTGTGCAGGGGAGGATACAGCCGAACTCGTTACATCCCCTGGTAGTTGATAAGGTTACAGCCGAACTGGAACGTCAACTGCATGTGGAAGAAGATACCGAGCGAGGATCGGATCCTGCATGTTGCTCGGAAAAGAATATCGAGCGCTGTTCGCTATTGATATATGATCTGGCCGGGTCGTTAGGGGTGTTGCATTTTTTGCGGGTGGCCGGAGAACGTTCATGTTTTGAGAAGGGAAGAAACCTTTACGAAACGTGGGTGGCTCCCCCACCAGAGGCCAATCAGGGGATCTCCTACACGATGCCCGAGGAGGCACAGGGTGAGGAGGCGCTCTACCTGTTTATCGCGCAAGTTGCGGCCGGGCTGCGTTTTGCGTTGAAGTCGCAGGCGCTGGTCAAGGAACAGGGGAGATTGGCGGCGATCTTCCAATATAGCACGGAAGGCATTCTCACCGTTGATAACGCATTGCGTATTATCGATTTTAACCCGGCGATGGAGCGTCTGACGGGCTGGCGGGAAATAGAAGTGCTGGGGCGCTTCTACTTCGAGGTTCTGCGCCCAAAGGATCGGCAAGGCAATGATCTGGGATTGGAAGGATCGCCGATATTGCAGTCTTTCGCAGGACAGCCGGTCATCAACCGAGAAATGGCGCTTTCCGCGCGTGATGGGCAGCGATTTGATGTCTCAGTCACCGCTGTATGTGTACGCAATAGTCGGGGGGAGCCGATGAACGGTATCCTCACAATACGGGATATGACGCGTGAGCGGGAGCAGGAGGAGCAACGCTCAACCTTTATTTCGGTAGTTTCGCATGAGTTACAGACCCCAATCGCAATTATTAAAGGATACGCCTCGACGCTAGCGCGCAGCGATGTGAGTTTTGACCCCAGAGTAGTGCGTTCGCGGCTGGTAGCAGTAGAGGAAGAGGCAGATCGTTTAAACAAACTGGTGGGGAACCTGCTCTACGCCTCACGAATACAGGCGGGCGGTTTGCAAATGGACATAGCCACGCTAGAGCTGGCGCCCTTGATTGAAGGAGTGGTGCGGCGCTTGCAGGCAAAGTTTCCCGACATAGAGATCACGATGGAATTGCCAGCGAATCTGCCGGTAGTTGCGGCGGATCGCGAGCGGATCGAAGAGGTATTGCAAAATTTGCTAGATAATGCCGTCAAGTACTCACCGAAGAAGCGCACAGTCAAGGTGAGCTGCCATGCCACAGGAGAAGAGGTCATTGTGAGCGTAAGTGATGCCGGTATGGGAATATCGGTGCGCGACCAGGAGCAAATTTTTGAGCGTTTCCAGCGGGTGGGTGATTCCATGTCGCAGGCGATCCCAGGGGCTGGTCTGGGGTTATATATCTGCCGGTCGATTGTGGAGGCACATGGAGGCCACATGTGGGTAGAAAGTGCCCTCCATGAAGGATCGACGTTCTCATTTAGTTTGCCTCGTGAAGAGAAAGCACATTTACCGATGGTGGTGTTTTGAAAATGGAGAAGGAAGCATTTGATCAGCGCGATATGACGATCTTGATTGTAGATGATGAGCCACGCATCCGTGATTTTGTGCGGATGAACCTGGAAGTGGAGCAGTACCGTGTAATAGAGGCCAGCAACGGTTTGGAGGCGCTGGAGGAACTGCGCGAAAACCTGCCGGACCTGGTCGTGCTGGATGTGATGATGCCGGAAATGGATGGATTTGAGACGCTGCACGCCATACGCGAGGTCTCGACGGTGCCTGTAATCATGCTGACCGTTCGGCAAAGCGAGCCGGATAGGATACGAGGCCTGGATCTGGGTGCCGATGACTATATTGCCAAGCCATTTAGCCCAAGGGAACTGCTCTCGCGGATCAGGGCGCTATTGAGGCGTTCGCTGATGCCACCGCCGTCGCGCAAGACAGAGATTGTCGTTGATCCTGATCTGAAAATTGATTTTGCGCGGCGCGAAGTCATCGTGCGTGGAGAGAAGGTAACATTGCGCCCGACCGAGTATCGATTGCTCTACCATCTGGTCAGCAATGCGGGGCGTTTGCTAACACATGAGACACTGCTCTCCAAAGTGTGGGGGCGAGAATATCGAGATGAAGCGCATTATCTGCGTCTATATATTACGTATTTGCGGCAGAAGTTAGAGAAAGACCCGTCGCACCCGAAGTACATTTTAACGGAACGTGGACTGGGATATCGTTTTAAAGAGTTAGAGTAATAATGGGCCTCTGAGATGGAGCTGGTCTCCATCTCCACATACAGGAACGCTGGAAGAGACGGAGACAAGAATCCGGAATTTGAAATGTATTGTTTATAAGGGGCTTATGAGAAAGGATTCTTTTTTACATGAATAAAAAAGAACGTGTTGATGCAGCGTTGCGGGGAGATACAGTTGATCGTGTTCCGGCAAGTATGTGGGGACATGATTATGAGCGAGAGTGGGGAATGCAATCGCTCATCGACGCCATGCTAGAAAATTTTACCCGCTACGACTGGGATTTTATGAAAGTCAATCCGCGAGCCTCCTATCTTGTGGAGGACTGGGGGGCGAAGTATCGGCCCTCGGGAGAGAAATATACGCGACCTGTCTGTGATTATAGCCCGATCAGAGGTTCCTCGGATTGGAAACGACTGAGGCCATTGGAGGCGGATCGGGGGGTACTGCTGGAGCATTTGCGCGTCCTACAAATGCTCAATCACGCGATTGGCTACGATGCCTATTTTGTGCAGACCATCTTCTGCCCGTTGGGAGTGGCGAAATACCTGGCGGGCGACAAGAACGAGCCGGTCTGGCATAGCATACGAGAGGATCGTTCGGCCCTGCATGCCGCGTTGCGGGTAATCACCGAGACGCTTATCACGTATGCCATTGCCAGTCTGGAGCAGGGAGCAGGCATCTTTTACTCGACGAATCGTTGGGCCTGTGAGGGAGTGTTGACGGAAGATCAGTATCGAGAATTTGGCGAACAGTACGATCTAGAATTTCTGGATGCGATCAAGAGCCGCAGTAAATTAACTATTCTGCACAATTGTGGGGAGCGCATCTACTTTGATTTGCTGGCAACGTACCAGGTACATGCCATCAACTGGGCGGCGACCCTACCAGGGAATCCAGACCTGCAAGAGGGGAAGCGGCGCTCAGGCAAAGCGGTCATGGGAGGGGTAAGCGAGAAAGAGGTATTGAAGGGCGGATCGCCTAATCAGGTACAAGAAGAGGTAGCGAAGGCGATTGAGCAGACGGGAGGGAAGCACTTCTTGCTGGCTCCTGGCTGTACTATTGCGCCGGAAACGCCCGCCAAGAATCTCAAGGCTATTCGCCGTTTGCTGTCTTGACACTGACCGATGTATTGGTTATACTCGCACATAATTCTCAGCCGTAGTAATTGTGGATTGTGGGTAGTGGTGGGGTTTTGCGAAAAGAGCTTTTCCCCGCCAACACGATTTGATAAGATGGCCCAAAAAAAGGCATCCTGGCATAGAAATGTTGTATAGTATAGCTCAGGCAGTCTCAAAGGGATGCATAGTGGAGTGAAGCTGGGACACTCGCGCCGTGTTTTCGGTGAAAGAGAGAGGGAAACATCGCGAGACATGGAGCGATATCGAACATTGCGGGCATATTCAGCGGGTGGCGTCGTATTTCGCCTTGTTCCGATGCATTCTCCTGATAACAAAGTGGCGATGGGTCAAAATGAACTGGGGTCTGCAAGGGATGACCTACGGCCCCGAGAACTCCAGGATCCCGAAAGTATAGGATTGATGGAAGTGGTGCTGGTAGGACGAAGCCACGCAGGTATCTGGGCCTTACCAAAGGGAACACCTCAACCTGGCGAGACAATTGAGCAGGTAGCCGTACGAGAAGCGCAAGAAGAAACAGGCTTACAGGTAAGCTTGATCGGCTACATTGGGAGTATCTCCTATTCCTTTGTGCGGGACCAGGTGCGTTATCACAAACAGGTACGCCATTACTTATTGGAAGCCACTGGAGGTGATACGGCCCTGCATGATCACGAATATGATCAGGTGGAGTGGTTTCCCTTGCAGGAAGCGTGCCGTCGGCTCACTTATCAGAATGAGGTACATATACTGTATCAGGCAGAAGAGATGCTACAGCGTTGGTTGCAGTATCGGCAGAAGGAAGAAGGACTGAAATAGCCGTATGCAGAACCAACCGCGTTTTAAATTGATGCGTCGTCTGCTTTTTCCTTATAGTGGGGAAGAGCCGCTTACGCGTGGGCAGGGCCTGCGCGTCATACTGACATGGGCGTTATTTTTTGCGCTTGTGATGTCGTTGGGCACACTACCAATAGTTGTGGCACTGATGGAACCATTCTCGCTGCAGAAAACGGCCTGGCTTTTTTTGCTCTGTTTTCTGTCGGGGGCGGTTATTTTTGGAGTGTTAGCCTTAATCGTTGTCATACTGAGTAACCGCACAGCTCATATGCTACAACGGCGGAAAGCTGCACAGAGCAGTAGTACTAGCGGAGGTAGGTATGGATCTTAGTGTTGAAGGTAAAACGGAGCGTATTCCCCCTGGCTCGCATATCTGCCAGCTCTATAGTAAGGTGACAGAAATCCCCGGTGTAACCGCGCGTCTGCTGCGAGTGGGGCTCTCGCTCTCCGAGAAGTGTCTCTTTGCGGCCGCGCCCGCGCAGCTGAAGGAAATACGAGACGAATTGCAGAAGCTGCAGGTAAATGTAGATGAGTTGGAGGCCTCAGGCCAACTGGTGTTAATAGAGGAGCGCGAGGTATTTCTGGCGAATGGGAAGCGCTTCGACCCCTACTTTCTGCTATCGTCGCACCAGACATTTATAGCGCAGGCATTGCGAGAGGGATGGCAGGCGGTACGAATCTCCATCGATATGACCTGGCTCTTGAAGGATATAGCATCGCCCGAACAGATTTTGAAGTACGAAGCTGCCTCGGACGCGGTCTTTACCTTCCAAAATGCTCCGATCATCGCCTTGATACACTACGACCATAGTAAATTGTTGCCCAGCCTGGTGGTAGAGATGCTGAAACTGCACCCCATCTCGGTAGTCGGGAAGTACATTAAGCGCAATCCGTATTACCTGAATTCGGAGCAATATATGCTGAAGATTCTCCGTATCAATAAGGAAAAGGGGAGCGGTGGCCAGCAGGGGTAGTGAAGACAATAACTAACATCGCTACTCCAACCGGGCGACCGCACCACCCGGGCGACCGCAAGGGATCGCCCCTACTATACACGGACACCCGTCATATAGTAGGGGCGATCCCTTGCGGTCGCCCGG
>Ga0070730_10005629_pt1 | contig 10781 bp, 8 predicted proteins | sample Coa_R1_3_FD_66447 | JGI IMG/M metagenome (GOLD analysis project Ga0070730, IMG submission 66447) | Surface soil microbial communities from Centralia Pennsylvania, which are recovering from an underground coalmine fire - Coalmine... | ecosystem: Environmental > Terrestrial > Soil > Unclassified ... | reverse complement strand
TTCTCGCGGGTCGCCAACCTGGCCTTTGTCGTCACCGCGGCCGGCGCGGCGCTGATGGCCGCGGCCGCCCTGCCGCTGGCACAGTGGGTGGTAGCGCCCGGCTTTACCGCCGCGCAGCAGGCGCTGGTGGCTGAGCTGCTGCGGTTGAACCTGCTGGCCACGCTCGTTTTTTCCATCAGCGGCCTGGTCATGGGCGCGCTCCAGGCGCAGCAGCATTTCCTGCTGCCAGCCATCGCGCCGGTGCTCTATAACGCCGGCCAGATCGTCGGGGTGGTGGTGCTCAGCCCGCGCTTTGGCATCTACGGCCTGGCTTACGGCGTGATCCTGGGCGCGCTGCTGCACCTGGCCATCCAGGTGCCGGGGCTGCTGCGCTTCCGTTTCCGCTGGACGCCGGAGCTGAGCCTGGCCGACCCCGTGGTGCGGCGCGTGCTGGCGCTGATGGGTCCGCGCGTGCTCACCCTGGGCGCCATCAGCCTGGTGTCCATCGTCACCAACAACCTGGCCTCGCGGCTGGGCACCGGCGCCATCTCGGCGCTGGCCTACGGCTACCAGATCCTGCAGCTGCCGGAGACCGTCATCGGCACGGCGGTGGGCACAGCGCTGCTGCCGACGATGGCCGAGCACGTGGCGCGCGGCGAGACCGTGGAATTCCGGCGGCTGCTGCGCCGGGCGGCCGCCATCCTCCTGGCGCTGACCATCCCGGCCACGCTGCTGGGCTTGGTGCTGGTGCGGCCGGCGGTGAAGCTGGTGTTCGAGGGCCGCGCCTTCACCGCGCAAGATTCGGAGTACGTCATCCTGGCCGCGCGCATGTACCTGCTGGGCCTGGCCGGCCAATCGCTGATCGAGATTGGGTCGCGCGCGTTCTATGCTTACCAGGACGCGCGCACCCCGCTGCTGCTGTCGGCGGTCACGCTGATTATTTTTGTTGGACTGGGCGTGGCGCTCAGCCCCGGCCTGGGCTTTGCCAGCCTGGCCCTGGCCAACAGCGTGGCCTTTACCACTGAGGCGCTGCTGATGGGGTTGATCCTGTATCGGCGGAGATTATTATGAAGAAGCTGCTGGTAGTATTCCTGGTCGCCGGGCTGGCGATGGCCGCCTGCTCCGCGCCCGCCTCAACGTCCACCCCGCCGCCCACTGGCACCGCGGCGCTGGTGCCGCCTGCCACCCAGCCGCCCGCTGCCAGCCAGGCGCCGGGCATAACCAGCGCCCCGTCTGCCACCAATGCACTGTCCACAACTAATGCGGCGGCCACGCCCACCACGGCCGCGGCTCCCGCCACGACCGCACCGGCCGCGACCGGCCAGGCAGTGGCCATCGACCCGACGCGCTACACCTTCGTCCAGGTAGCGCAGGGCTTTCACGCCCCGGTCCTGGTGACCAACGCCGGCGACGGCACGGGGCGGCTATTCGTCGTCGAGCAGGGCGGCACCATCCGTGTGGTGCAAAACGGGGCCGTGCTGCCGCAGCCGTTCATCGACCTGACCTCGCTGGTGACGCACGGGGGCAGCGAGGAGGGACTGTTGGGCCTGGCGTTCGACCCGCACTACGCGCAGTCGGGGCAGTTCTATGTCGACTACACCGACGTCAACGGCAATTCACACGTGGCGCGCTACCACGTGTCGGCGGCTGATCCGAATGTGGCCGACCCAGCCAGCGGCCAGGACCTGCTCCAGGTGCAGCAGCCGCCTTACCCCAACCACAAGGGCGGCAACATCGTCTTTGGCCCGGATGGCTATCTGTACGTGAGCCTGGGCGACGGCGGCTCGGAGGGCGACCCGAACCTGACCGGCCAGAACCAGGGCCTGCTGCTGGGCAAGCTGCTGCGCATTGACGTGTCGGGCGGCGGCGCCAAGTATCGCGTCCCGCCGACCAACCCGTTCGTGGGGCAGAGCGGCGTGAAGCCCGAAATCTGGGCGTATGGTCTGCGTAACCCGTGGCGGGTGACTTTCGACCGGGCCACCGGCGACCTGTGGATCGGCGACGTGGGCCAGGACACGTATGAGGAGATTGATTACCAGCCGGCTGGCGACAAGGGCGGCGAGAACTACGGCTGGAGCTTCATGGAGGGCCTGCATCCGTATAAGGGCCAGCCGCCGGCCGGGGTGACGCTGGTGCCGCCGATCGCGGAGTATACCCACCAGGAAGGCGGCTGCGCGGTGACCGGCGGCTATGTCTATCGCGGGCCGAGCCTGCCCGAGCTGAACGGCGTTTACATCTTCGGCGATTTCTGCAGCGGTCTGACGTGGACGCTGGCGGGGGCCGGCGGCCAATGGCAGCGCACGCTGTTCTTGAACACGGGCTTCCAGATCAGCTCGTTTGGCGCGGACGAGGCCGGTGAGCTGTACGTGTGCCATTATGGCGCGGGGGCCATTTACAAGCTGGCGCGTGCCCAATAATAATAGCGTGTCTTCCGCTATAATACCGCCCACTCAACCAATCCCAACAGGTCGCCATGGCTGATAATCTCGTCTTGATGGACCACGATGGGGGCGTGGACGACTATCTCTCCACCGCCCTGCTGATGACGATGGAGCACCTGAAGGTGCTGGGCATCGTGGTGACGCCGGCGGATTGCTACATCCAGCCGGCGGTGTCGGCCACGCGCAAGCTGCTCGACCTGCTGGGCCGCAGCGACGTGACGGTGGCCGAGAGCACCGTGCGCGGGCTCAACTCCTTTCCGCGCATCTTCCGGCGCGATTCATTCACGGTCGACCACCTGCCCATCCTCAACGAGAGCGAGACCATCCGCGCGCCGCTGGCGGCCGAGAACGGGCAGGCCTTTATGGTGCGCGTGCTGCACGAGGCGCCCGAGCAGGTGACCATCCTCTCCACCGGCCCGCTGTCCACCATCGCCGCCGCGCTCGACCTGGACCCCAGCGTGGAGTACAAGATCAAAGAGCTGATCTGGATGGGCGGGGCGCTGAACGTGCCCGGCAACGTGGACAAGATCATCGAAGGCGGCCAGGACGGCTCGGCCGAGTGGAACGTCTATTGGGACCCGCCGGCGGCCCAGCGCGTCTGGCAGACCGATATCCCCATCACCATCTGCCCGCTCGACATCACCAACAACGTGCCGGTCACTTCCGAGTTCGTGCGGACCATCGCGCGCAACCGGCGGCACCCGCTGTCCGATTTCGCCGGCCAATGCTACGCGCTGGTGACGCACCAGGACTACTTCTTCTGGGACGTGCTGACCACCGCTTACCTGGGCCGGCCCGACCTGTTCGAAACGCGGCGCTGGGAAACCGCCATCATCCCCACCGGCCCCAGCCAGGGGCGCACCGCGGTGCAGCCCGGCGGCAAGAAGATCCGCGCGCTGGACAGCGTGAAGAAGGAAGAGTTCTACCAGTACATCTTGAGCGCCTGGGCGAGATAATGGCTGAGCATCGTCCCGTCATCACCGTCGTCGGCAGCTTTGCGGTTGGGCTGACCCTGCGCGCGCCGCGCTTCCCGGTGGCCGGCGAGACGCTCATCGGGTCGGATTTCGACATGGGGCCCGGCGGCAAGGGCTCTAACCAGGCCGTGGGCGCGGCGCGCCTGGGCGCCGAGAGCCACCTGGTGGCGGTGATTGGGACCGATGCCTTTGGCGAGGTGGCGCTGGACCTCTACCGGCGCGAGATGGTGGACGCTACCCACGTGCGGCGCACCGCCGAGCGCAATACCGGCGTGGGGTTTATCACGCTGAACGCGGCCGGCGAGAACCACATCGTGCTGGACATGGGCGCCAACCACCTGCTGACGCCCCAGGACGCGGACCAGGCCGAGGACCTGATCGCCGCCAGCGACGCGGTGCTGAGCGTGCTGGAGATCAACCCGGCCACCGCCGCGCACGCCATGGCGCTGGCGCGGCGGCACGGCGTCATCTCCATCCTGAACCCGGCGCCGGCCCAGCCGCTGGACGACGACTTGCTGAGCGCCGTTGACGTGCTGACGCCCAACGAGAGCGAGCTGCGCATCCTATCGGGCCTGGCGCCCGACGACCCGACCGACACGCTGGCGCTGGCGCACCGCCTTCAGGCGCGCGGCGTGCGCCAGCTGGTAGTCACGCGCGGCAGCCAGGGCGCGCTGGTGGTGGCCGCCGACGGCAGCACGCACCGGGTGCCCGGCACGCCGGTGAACGTGGTGGACAGCACCGGCGCCGGAGATGCCTTTACCAGCGCGCTGGCCGTGGCGCTGGCCGAGAAGCAGCCGCTGCTGGAGGCGGTGCGCTTTGCCACAGTGGCCGGCGCGCTGGCCTGCACGCGCCTGGGCGTCATACCGGCGCTGCCCACCCGCGCCGAGCTGGAACTACTGTTATAATCGGCACGCTGTGCTGAAACGGTTTATTTGCCGCAGGACCGATGGTCCGGGCCTACAGCAGTCATGCCTGGGGCGCGACGACGCGCGCGCGGAATCGGCTGTCTGGCGGCGTCAGGTAAGAGGGAGGTGCGCACAACCCGCAGATCCAAACGCCTGTCCATCAACAAAGTTCAGCCCATTTTCTCTGGAGGAGAAAAATAATGAAGCAGAAACTGACTAAAATCCTGGCCAGCCTGTTGCTGGCATCGGTCATCCTGACGGCCTGCGCGCCGGCCGCCACACCCGCCCCGACCGCGGTGCCGCCGGCCACCGTGGCCGTCTCCACCGCCGTCACGGTGCCCACCTCGGCGCCAGCGGCGACCACCGCGCCGACCACCGCGGCTGCCACCGCCACCGTCGCGCCGACCACGGCCGCTGCCACTGAGGCTCCCACCACCGCTGCCACCACGGCCCCGACCACGGCCCCCACGACCGCGGCTACCGCTGGCCCAGCCCTGAAGGTGGGCCTGGTGACCGACACCGGCGGCCCTGACGACAAGTCGTTCAATGCCACGGCCATCAAGGGCCTGACCAACGCCGTCACGGACCTGAACCTCGACCCGGCAAGCAAGTACCTGGTTTCTCGGCAGCAGACTGACTACGCCAAGAACATCGAGGAGTTCATCTCGCAGGGTTACGGCATGATCGTCACGGTCGGCTTCCTGCTGGGTGTGGATACGGCCACCGAAGCCAAGAAGAACCCCACCATCAAGTTCACGATCGTGGACTACGGCTACCCTGACTGCTTCGGCAGCGCGGTGGAAGGCAAGGACTGCGGCTCGGCCACGGCCGTCCCCAACATCGTGGGCCAGCACTATGAGGTGCAGCAAGCCGCCATGATGGCCGGCTACCTGGCCGCCTCGGTCTCCAAGAGCAAGATTGTCGGCACCTTCGGCGGCGTCAACATCCCGCCGGTGGACGATTACATGGTCGGCTTCGAGGCCGGCGTCAAGTATTGGAACACCAAGCACAACGACACCGTCAAGCTGGTTGGCTGGAGCACCAGCAAGAACGTCGGCGTTTTCACCAACACCTTCACCGACCCGAACAAGGGCCAGGAAGCCGCCAACGGCCTCATCAGCCAGGGCGCCGACGTGGTGCTGCCGGTGGCCGGCCTGACCGGCAACGGCGCGTTCACCGCGGCCGCCAATAAGAAGGTGTGGGCCATCGGCGTGGATACCGACCAGTGCGTGTCGGTGCCGGATGCCTGCCCGGTGCTGCTGACCAGCGTCCTGAAGAACATGGACGTGGCCGTGGAAGCCGTCATCAAGTCCGCGACCGACGGCTCGTTCAAGGGCGGCACCACCTACGACGCCACCCTGGCCAACAACGGCGTGGGCCTGGCGCCCTATCACAACAACGCCAGCCTGGTCTCGGCCAGCACGCAGAGCGAGCTGGACGCGCTCAAGGCTGACCTGATGGCCGGCAAGATCGACGTGACGGCCATCGCCAAGGGTTCCTAAGCCCAACCAGTGAGTGACCCGCAGGGGCGTTCGAAATGAACGCCCCTGCGCTTTTGAGGCCGCCGATATGCCCCCCATCCTCGAGCTGCACGGCGTCACCAAACGTTTCCCCGGCGTGCTGGCCAACGACCACATCGATCTGACCCTCAACCAGGGCGAAATCCTGGCCCTGCTGGGCGAGAATGGCGCCGGCAAGACCACGCTGATGAACATCCTGTATGGGCTGTACCACCCCGACGAGGGCCAGATCGTGGTGCGCGGCCAACCGGCGAAGCTGACCAGCCCGCAAGATGCCATCGCGCTCGGCATCGGCATGGTCCACCAGCACTTCATGCTGGTGCCCGTGTTCACCGTGGCCGAGAACGTGATGCTGGGCGTCGAGGAACAGCGCTATGGCGTGCTCGACCGGCAGTCGGTGGCGCGGCACATCACCGAGATCTCCAGCCAGTACGGCTTGCTGGTCAACCCCAACCTGTATGTGAAGGACCTGGGCGTGGGCATCCAGCAGCGGGTGGAGATTATCAAGCTGCTCTACCGGCACGCCGACATCCTCATCCTGGATGAGCCGACAGCGGTGCTCACACCGCAGGAGGCCGACGACCTGTTCCAGGTGCTGCGCAACTTGAAGGCGCAGGGCAAATCCATCATCTTCATCACCCACAAGCTGCGCGAAGTGCTGGCCATCGCCGACCGCATCACGGTGCTGCGCGGCGGCAAGGTGGTGGGCACCGCCGAGCCGGCCAAGACCAATTCGGCCGAGCTGGCGCGAATGATGGTGGGGCGCGAGGTGATTTTGAGCGTGAACAAGAAGCCGGCCCAGCCGGGCGAGGTGGTGATGGCGGTCGAGGACCTGAACGTATTGGACGACCGCAAGAACCTGACCGTGCAGGGCGTCAGCTTTCAGGTGCACGCCGGGGAAGTGCTGGGAGTGGCCGGGGTGCAGGGCAACGGCCAGACCGAGCTGGTGGAGGCGCTGACCGGCCTGCGCCCGGCGGCGGCCGGCCAGGTGAGCGTGGCCGGGCACGACACCACTGCGGCCACGCCGCGCGCCATCGCCGAGCTGGGCGTAGGGCATGTGCCGGAAGACCGCCAGGCCGATGGCCTGGTGCTGAGCTACCCGGTTGAAGATAACCTGGTGCTGAACGAGTATTATCGCGCGCCTTTCGCGCACGGCATTGTTCTCGACGAGCGGGCCATCGAGGCGGCAGCGGTCACGCGGGCCAAGGAATACGACGTGCGTACGCCCAGCATCCTCGTGCCAGTGAGCAACCTGTCGGGCGGCAACCAGCAAAAGGTGATCGTGGCGCGCGAGTTTTCGCGCCCGCTCAAGCTGCTGATCGCCTCGCAGCCCACGCGCGGCCTCGACGTGGGCAGCATCGAATACATCCACAACCGCATCATGGCCAAGCGCGACGAGGGCACGGCGGTGCTGCTGGTGTCGAACGAGCTGGACGAGATCCTGTCGCTGTCGGACCGCATCGCCATCATGTACAAGGGCAAGATTATCGACACGCTGCCGGCCGCCGGCGCCACCAAGGAAGCGCTGGGGCTGCTGATGGCCGGCGTGCACAGCCGCGACGAGCTGGCCGTGCAGCTGCAGGTGGAGGCTGGCCTGGCCGAGCCGCCGACCCCGGCCGAGGTCAAGGCGGCCTGAGCATTCCACCAGATAAGGACAAATGACGCGCGATGGCTGAACTTACTGTTGCACCCAAGCCCGCCGCCCCGCCCTCGGCGCCGCCCGCCGCGGCTGCCGCCGCCCCCAGCGCTCTGCAGCGCGTGCTCGACGCGCTGACCGTGCCGGTGCTCTCGGTGCTGACGGCGATGATTGTCGGCGCCGTCATCATTGCGATCAGCGACGACGCCGTGTTGGCAGCTCTGCCGCACGCCCTGACCAACCCGCTGAGCCTGCTGGGGGCCATCTGGAATGCCGTCTGGCTGGCCTATTCGTCGCTGCTCAGCGGCGCGCTGGGCTCGCCTCGTGACATTGTGTCGGCGCTGGCCTCGGGCAACAGCGCCGCGATCATCAAGGCGGTTAACCCGCTCAGTGAGAGCCTGGTCACTTCCGCGCCGTACATTTTCGCCGGGCTGGCGGTGGCGCTCGGCTTTCGGGCTGGCCTGTTCAACATCGGCGCCGAGGGCCAGATCTTTGCCGGGGCGCTGGCCTCGGCCTACGTGGGCTACGCCATCACCGGCCTGCCGTGGATCATCCACCTGCCGCTGGCGCTGCTGGCCGGGGCAGCGGCCGGCGCCATCGCGGGGGCCATCCCCGGCTATCTGAAAGCCAAGACCGGCGCGCATGAGGTCATCACGACCATCATGCTCAACTACATGATTTTTAACCTGTCGGACTGGCTGCTCAACGGGCCGATGAAGGCCAAGGGCGGCAACCCGCGCAGCCCAGAGATCGAGTCCTCGGCCTACCTGCCGGTGCTGTTCAACGGCCTGCGCATCCATTGGGGTTTCATCATTGCGCTGGTCATGGCGGGCCTGGTGTACTGGTTCCTGTGGAAGACCACTCTGGGCTTCGAGCTGCGCATGGTGGGAGTCAACCCGCGGGCGGCCAAGTACGCCGGGGTGAACATCACCCGCAATATCGTGCTGGCGATGGCCCTTTCGGGGGCACTGGCCGGGCTGGCCGGGGCCAACGAGCTGCTGGGCGTCAACCACTACATGGCCAACGCCTTCTCGCCCGGCTACGGGTTCGACTCCATCGCCCTGGCGCTGCTGGGCAAATCGCACCCGCTGGGCGTGGTTCTGGCCGCGCTGCTGTTCGGCGTGCTGCGCAGCGGGGCCACGCGCATGCAGACCATCGCCAACGTGCCGGTGGACATCATCTCCATCATCCAGGCGCTGATCATCGCCTTCATCGCCGCGCCGGCCATCGTGCGCTGGATCTACCGCGTGCGCGCGGCGCGCACGACCGAGCGCGAAGTGTTCACCCGCGGGTGGGGAGGCTAAATGTTCGCTGTGTTGGCGCAGGGGATCCAGCGCGGCTCGAACGCCCTGATCAGCCGCGGGCGGCTGCTGGGAATTATCTTCATTGTGGGGGGCCTGCTGGTCATCGTCGGCTTTGGCCTGAGCGTGCCGGCCAAGTCCATCTCCACGCTGCGCTTCACCGGCGGCGGCGACCCGGTGCCATTGCCGGCGCTGCCGCTGCCGACGCAGGCTTCCAACGTGGTGCTGGGGCTGGGTATCGTCGCCATCGGCGCCTATCAACTGTGGCGCGGGTTCAAGCGCCTCAACGTGGCGCTGGGGCTGAGCTTTGGGCTGCTGGTGCTGGCCTTCTTGCTGTGGAACCTGGCCGACGGGATCCTCAACTTCACCGGGCTGCTTGAGGCGACGCTGCTCAGCGCCATCCCGCTGCTGCTGGGCGCGCTGAGCGGCATTATGTGTGAGCGGTCGGGGGTCATCAACATCGCCATCGAAGGCATGATGCTGATCGCGTGCATGGTGTCGGTGATCGTGACCAACGCCACCGGCGGCAACCTGTGGCTGGGGCTGCTGGCAGCCCTCGCCAGCGGAGTGCTGATCGCCGCCGTGCACGCCGTGCTGTCCATCAAATATCAGGTTGACCAGGTGATCAGCGGCACGGTCATCAACATTTTCGCCACCGGCATCACCAACTACATCAACCTGCGCGTGCTGCAGACGCACCAGGAGCTCAACAACACCTATCTGTTCGGCTCGGCGCCCATCCCGGTCCTGTCGAGCATTCCCATCCTGGGGCCAGTGTTGTTCAACCTGAACATCCTGGGCTACATCGCGCTGATCTTGATGGTGGTGGTGCACTTCGTGCTGTTCTATACCCGTTGGGGGCTGCGGACGCGCGCGGTGGGCGAGCACCCGCGCGCCGCCGACACGCTGGGTATCAACGTTTACCGCATCCGCTACATCAACGTGATGATCGGCGGTTTGCTGGCGGCGCTGGCCGGAAGCTACCTGACCCTGGGCGGCGTGGGGCGGTTCGATAAGCTGATGACGAGCGGGCGCGGGTTCATCGCGCTGGCGGCGGTGATCTTCGGCAACTGGACGCCCTTCGGCGCGTTCGCCTCGAGCCTGATCTTTGGATTTGCCGATGCGCTGCAGTTGAACTTGCAGATTTTGGGGTCGGTGATCCCGTCGGACTTCCTGCTGATGCTGCCATACCTGGCGACCATCATCGCGCTGGTGGGGCTCGTCGGGCGTACAGTCGGGCCAGCGGCCGAAGGTAAACCGTACGAGAAGGGCTAACACTAATCCGAACTGAAGAGAGCGGCGCCCAAAGGCGCCGCTCTCTTCATGTTGGGGGATAACCTCAGAGATATTTGTAATAGATCGTGGTGGCGCACAGCCGCCCATCTGGCAGCAGCGCGTAATCTGGAATTTGCCCGCAGCGCTGCCAGCCATGGCGCGCGTACAGGCGCTCGGCGTCGTCGCTGGCCGTGTCGAGCACCAACAGCGTCTTGCCCGCCCGCTGCGCGCCCTGCTCGGCGGCGGCCAGCAGCGCGGCCCCCACCCCCTGCCGGCGGGCGCGGCGATGCACCAGCATCTTGGCCAGGTCGCCGCGATGCGGCTGGTTCTCCGGCTGGCTCAAAATGATCTGGACCGTGCCGATGATGGCCCCGCTGGGGTCTTCGGCGGCCAGCACCAGCCGCTCGCCGCGCGCCAGGCTGGCGGCCACGCCGCGCCAGAACGCCTCCGCCTTGGCCTGGGTCATGGGCAGCACGAAGCTGACCGAGGCGCCGCCCTCGACGCAGTCGATCAGCACGTCGCACAGCCCGTGCAGCTCGCGCTCGCCGATAGCGCTCAGCGGTCGAACCTGAATATCGTCCGGCATCTCATCTCCTGATGATTACGCTAAAGGGCCAGGTAGCGCTCCACCCGCTGGCCGATGATGGCCAGGCTGTCGCGCCAGAACTGCGGCTGGCGCAGGTCGATGCCAAAGCGGGCGGCCAGGTCGGCCGGGGCGGCCTCGCCCGTGCTGGCCAGGAGCTGCTCGTA
>Ga0070730_10005628_pt1 | contig 10785 bp, 10 predicted proteins | sample Coa_R1_3_FD_66447 | JGI IMG/M metagenome (GOLD analysis project Ga0070730, IMG submission 66447) | Surface soil microbial communities from Centralia Pennsylvania, which are recovering from an underground coalmine fire - Coalmine... | ecosystem: Environmental > Terrestrial > Soil > Unclassified ... | reverse complement strand
TGTCAGCGAAGGGGCTGCCGAAGCCGTGTCCGGCAACGATGGAGCGCGCAATTCTTCCAAAGGCCCAATGCTCGAGGACGAAGGGATCCATCCAGTCTTGCTGGTAGACAAATGGAATGACCGCGAGGCGAACTGCCAGGGCCACAGCGACCATGAGCACGCAGGGTTGGAAGCGCGATGAGGAGGTAGAGTTGTTGGGCATCGGTCGTAACGCCGGCGGACGGCGCTACTGCTTCAGTATAGACGGCACACGCGGACCTGCTGGTCTTGATAGGGGCACGACATTCCCACAGGCGCACTTCGTGCATCGACGATGACCCAGTTCACGCCGAATTCATTTTTCAAGCGCTCGAAATCGGCTGGTTGAAAATTCCGCCAGGCGCTCTGCGCGGTCACTTCTTTGAGCCAGCGCGGAGCGAGGCGCGGGACCCGGGCGGCCATGCCTGCATCCTTGTCGTAGTCGGCGAGAACGCTGCGTTCGGCGAGCGCACGGAACCCGTGAAGATCCTCGCCTGGCAACTCCACATAATGAGGATCGAGCGCGAAGAGACTGTCGACCGGCGTGTTTTGCCGAATCCAGGCAAACGCTTGCAGCCAGCTGTTTCTGGATGACGCGCCGGGCCATTCGATGTGCTCGGTGGCGGGAAACATCTGGCGCTGCGCGTAGAACATGCCGGCACTCAGAGGAAGGAACAGCAGTCCCCAACGGTAGAGATGGCGGTCGAGAATGTAGCGGCCGAGCAGTGCTCCGAGGATCAGGAAGAACAACAGGTAGAGCAAGTGCAGGTAGCGCATGGGCTCGAATGGCCGCAGCCGCTCGAGGCTCGGTGGAAGCATGATGACGAGTCCAACGATGGTTTGGAAGATGCCGTAGTAAATCAGAGTCTTCACGATTGGCGACGAGGCGGTGCCGTCGGGTGCGTTTCGACGATTCATCCGATGGAATGCGTAGAGCAGAATGAGGGGAGCGAAGACACCGAGCCATTCGTACCAGTGCCAGCGGGAAAGAAAATAAAAGCTGCGAGTGGAGGCGGCCTGACGCCACGCGTCGGAAGCCGGTTCAAAGATCCAACCCAGAGGGATGAGCAGCGCGAAGAGCTCGAGCGCGGATGTTCCGACCGATGCAACCGCCGACCTTCGCTCGACCGGACGGCCAGGGGCGGCTGTCCCCACATTGTTCTTGCGCAAATTCCAGAACAAGAATGCACAGAAAGAAATTCCGAAGCTGGCCATGATCGCGTGAATGGCAAAGGCGAGGGCCAGCAGTACGCCTGCGATCCAGAGGCGGCGATCAAGAACGGCGACGATGGCAGCCAGGATGGCCGCAGTGGCGAGTGTGCGCGGATGAAGATACTGATCGGCGAGATTGATCGCGGTGCCGGAGATCGGCAGCGTCAGTAAGGCAGCCATCAGGGTAACGGACGCCCACTGCGCTTGCGGCTGAGAGAAACAGCGGCGGATGATGCGCCAGCAACCATGCAGCAATAGAAAGATTGCTGCGACCTGCCACAGCAGCGAGACCCATGCAACGGAGAGATGCGTCGCGCGCACCGAGAGCGCGATCAATTTGTCGAAAATGGTTGCTTGAAATTGCAGCCGGAAAAATTCCGCGTCGTGTGGAAACATAGCGGGGTTCAGATTTCTCTTAATCGCGGCTAGATAAAAAGCGTCATCCTCAAGGCCGGGATGGTAGCCCATCACGAGGAAGGCAAATACAGTGAGAAATGCCAGGATCGCCAGATTCCTGGGGGACCAATCGCCACTTCGCATTTTGGCGGCGGGCGATATTTGCGGAACTTGTGACATTCGGGCAGAACGCCAGCGCGGCGTCACTAAGCCGAGCGCACCGATTCGGAGCGCCGGGCATAGTACGTCTCATCCGTCGCCTCGAGTTTACGGCCTTTGTCGCTGAAGCGCGGCAAATGGATCAGGCCGAGCCTTTGCAGGACAAACTGCATCGTCGTGGCCAACACGCCGAATCCGTACTTCACGCTGCGCCGGAAGTTGATGGACGAAGCCTCTTCGAAATATTTTGTGGGGCACGAGACTTCGCCAATACGGAAACCGAAATGCACGCACTGGGCGAGCATCTGATTGTCGAACACGAAGTCGTCGGAGTTTTCGAGTAGCGGCAGTTCCGTCAGAACCTTGCGGCTGAAGGCACGGTATCCCGTGTGATATTCAGAGAGCTTCACGCGCAGAAAAAGATTCTCGAAGCCGGTGAGCAGGCGGTTCGCAATGTACTTGTAGATGGGCATGCCGCCGAGTAGCGCGCGGCCTCCGATAATGCGCGAGCCGAGAACGACGTCGTACACCTCGTAGGCCACCATGCTGGCCATCGCAGTCGTCAACAGCGGCGTGTACTGATAGTCGGGATGCAGCATGATGACGACGTCGGCGCCTGCGGCCAGGGCCTCGCGATAGCAGGTCATCTGATTGCGTCCGTAGCCATAGTTGTCGTCGTGCTGGAAGACGAGCAGGCCGAGTTTGTGCGCCACTTCCACGGTCTGGTCGCGGCTATGGTCATCTACCAGAATGCGGATATCTACGATCTCGGGCAATTCTCCGACCGTGGCTTCAAGCGTCTTCTCCGCGTTGTAGGCGGGCATGACGACCGCGATGTGTTTACCGTTGATCACTGGGGAATCGCTAGTAGTTTACCTGAGATGCAGCGATGGACCGCGCAAATTCAGAACCTTTCACCACAGAGGGCACGGAGGTACACGGAGGAAGTCCCACGGTCAGTGTGCCGTTTTCCGCAAGGTCTGCTCCATGTATTCGCGCCACGCCACGGCCCAGGTATGGGTGCCGTGTCCATGCGTCTTTTCGCTGATGGGAAGGAGTACGAATGTTCCGTTCTTCAGCCGCTTGCTCTCGCGCTCGGCGATGCCCAGTTCCGGCGGGTTGATGAAATCGTCGGCGGAGTTGATCCACATCACCGGGGCGCTGATCGTTTCCAGTCGCGATGACGGATCGTAATTGCGCGAGGCATTCACCTGATAGAGCAGATCGTTCGCGTCGAGAGCGGCCACCCGTGGCTCCACGGAATCGGCGACAAACTTGTCGGCAGCTTCTTGCGTCGGGAGTCTCTGTTGCATCGGCAAAGGCGCGCTCCCAGCGATGATCAGCAATGCTTGCGCGGTACGCAGAGCCCGCTTCGGCTCGTCCTTATATTCGCCGTCTTTCCAGTCGGGGTCGTTGCGGATCGCATCCATCAGCATTTTTCGCCACACGCGGTTTCGTCCGGCGATCTGCACGGGCAGGCACGCCATCGGCATCAGAGCGTCGGCGAACGTGGGATAAGTCTCGCCCCACACGAAAGCGTGCATGCACCCCATCGAGGTGCCGAAGAGAAGCCGGAGATGTTGCACGCCGAGTCCCTCGGTCAGCAAGAGATGCTGCGCGAGCACCATGTCGTCATAGTCGTACTGCGGGAAATGCGCATGCATACGGTCGCTCGGCTTCGACGACTTCCCATGCCCGATGCCGTCAGGGGCGACAACGAAATATTTACTGAGGTCGAGCGGTTGGCCCGGACCAAACAGTTCGTCGGCGAATTGCGGCGAGAGAAACTGCTGGCCCGATCCCCCGGTTCCGTGCAGCAGCAGGATGGCGTTGGTCACGTGGCCACTGGAATCGCGAACAGCGGCGCCGAGTGTTCGGTAGTGCAAACGCAACTCAGGCATTTGCTCGCCGGAGTGAAATTTGAAGTCGTGCGCGACGAAGTCGCCTTCAGTTGCGCGATATTTTGACGTCCCCTGCCCGAACGCTAACAGGGCGGAGAATAAAACCGCGACGGCACCGACGCGGATGCAGAGATTCATAGAGAGCTCCTCTATTTGATTCCGTCGAGGATGGAGCCGACAATGCCTCCGACGACGCCGCCTTCTACCGTCTGCCGCGTTGGTTGGTGCGGCAGGTAGCGGTCGATGGCGTGGGCCAACTTCGAGATGGGAAGCGTCTGCAGCCAGATTCTTCCGGGGCCGGTGAGCGCGGCGAGGAAGATGCCATCGCCGCCGAAGATCATATTCTTGATGCCGGGGACGGTCGTGATCTGGAACGAGACGCCAGTTTGAAACGCGCCCACGTGACCGGGATGAACGCGGAGAGTCTCGCCCGGCTGAAGGTCGCGCATGACAAGTTCTCCGGAGAGTTCAATCCACGCGGTGCCCTGCCCGCTGACCTTTTGGAGGAGGAAGCCGTCGCCGCCGAAGATCCCCGCCCCGAGCGATTGCTGGAACCCGACGCCGATTTGAATCTGCGGAGTAGCGCAAAGAAATCCCTGGCGGTGAATCATGTACTCGTGCCCGGGCCCGACTTCGACCGGCACGATGTGACCGGGGAGTTTGGTGGCGAAGGCAAGTTCGCCCGCGGCGCCGATGGCGCGATATTCGGTCATGAATATGGATCCGCCGCCGGCCACGCGCTTGAGGACGCCGAAGATTCCTCCGCCGCCGCCGAATTGCGTGTGGGTCGTCATCTGAATCGAACTACCCATCCAGGAGAGTTCTCCGGCTTCGGAAATGATGGACTCGTTGGGCTCGAGTGCGAATTCGAGGACGGGCATGGTGGTGCCGGTGATGCGACTCTGCATGAAAAATCCCCTGAGTTGGTATGGCGCAGGCCGAAGTAAATTCCCGGGTTCCAGCTTGCGATCTCAGAGTATACATCCGGAGGTAGCGGGGCTGGCGAGCGACCGTTTCACTTCGGAATTGGGCCGAGTGCCCCGGCTTACCCGGGACGATCGGAAATGTTATGACATAGCAACGAGGTAAGAACTCTTGCTGCCTGTTAGCCGCAAAGGCACTCCGAGCCAATCCACAGTTGAGCCAGATCTCTGAGGTTGTGCTTGTATGTACGCGTTACCGAGTATTCCCCCCCACCTTTTACACGGAGCCTGTACTCCCCGGTCGATAAGGGTTGGATCTCCTCCACAGCCGAAGTATTCACGACGACCGAGCGGTGGATGCGAATAAAACCGTAGGGTTTGAGCTTCTCAGCCATGGAGGACAGGGACTCGTGCACCAAATAGGGATGACGCTGGTGTTGCAACGAAACGTAATTACCTTCGGCTTGCACCGCCAAGATGTCGGCTAAATCCAAGAGCAGGAAGCTCCCTTTTACCTTGAACGCGATTCGTGGCGCCTGCCGTTTTGCGATAACCTCCAACTGCCGCAAGACTCGCACGAGGTTGGCAGCATCAACTCCGATTACCGGAAGCAATGATGTATCCGCAGTCTCGCAGAAACCTTCTGCTGTCGGTTCAAGAGCATAGTCCCGTCTACTCTTGGCGGAGCAAATCGTGGCTCGCCGCATTGGGCTGGCCGAAACGCCGTCATTCGCGGGAGCAACTTGTGTCACAAACATCTCATGTGCGCTGGCCTTCTGATCTTGAATCTCGCGTGCCATCATGATGGAATCCCTTGCTGTCTCGTCTCGACTTCCCGCTACCTGAACTGAGATTGACGAGTGCTGTTTCTAATCGAAATGTTCCTGCACAACCGGAGCAGCGGGATCCCGCAGGTTACTTCTGCCCAGCGCTCACTGCTGAGGGAAAGGTGGATTGCGCTCCGAAATAACACTCAATGGATTGCACCTTTCCGTTCTTGATCCTGAGGTACTCAACGTTCCGGAACGATTTACCGTTCTTGGTGTGGCAAAGATACTTCACAAAAGCATCCTCCGCGCCCGTGTTGATCCGCTCCAGGTCAAAGTGTCCAATGAAATCAACCTGTGTGTCCCAGCATTGCGTTTTGAAAGTGCTCTTGCTGATGTGGTCGTCGCCGGCCGCGCTGGTAAACGCGAAGTCGTCGGCGAGCAAGATGTTGAACGTGTCTAAATCCTTTTTCTCCCAAGCCGCGTACCACTTACGGATGATCTCCTCGTTCGTTACGTTCTGCCCACCCAATGCGCTGGCACTTGCCGGTCCCGACAGATTCACGGCACTCACCAGCGCGCAGGCTCCCGTTGCCAGCAGATTCCTGCGCGACACTGCGATCCTTGTCATTCTTCGTTCCCCTTGATGATGTAGTGTGAAGCGATTCGCCGATTCGCAATGCAGATTCCTGGCATACGAACCAGCAGGTATGTACAGGCTACTTGAGACACCGATGCAATCGACCGGGCTTGAGGCTGCCCGCCGCGCGAAGTGAACTCAGCCAGCCCACAATATTTTCAATTCCCATATTCCACAGCTTCGCGTCTTGAGCATTCTTTGCCAACACTGCGTAGCCTTCGACCATCGCGATCAGAAAGCTCGCAGTCTCTTCCGGAACCAGTTCGCGGCGGACCGTTCCCTGGGACTGCCCCCTCCGCAGAGCCATCGCAATACCTTCTCGCCAGGCCTGGAAGATTCTCTCCAATCGCTTGCGGAATTGTTCGTCGAGCTGAGACATCTCCTGTGCCAAATTGACCAGGGGACAGCCGGCTTTTACGTCTCTTGGCCGGCTTGGTATCGACTGCACAATGCCGATCAAAACATCGATAGGGTCCCTGTCCTGGCTTTGCTCTAAAGGAAGCAACCACCTCTCGCGGGGGAGTTTTGCGACGACCTCTTCGATAACGGCGTATCCCAGAGCTTCCTTGCTCTCGAAATGATAGTAGAGAGCTCCTTTGGTGACGTTAGTGGCGGCCAGGATGGTATCGATCCCGGCACTTTGGAAGCCATACCTGTAAACCTCTCGAAAAGCCGCTTGTAGCAAGCGTTGCCGCGTCCGCTCAGGATTACGCGGCCTTGGCGCTCTAGGTTTTGGATTCTTGTGTGCTACCAACATACCAACCAGTATGGATGTTAAACCATTCGAAAGTCAATCGGATTGATTAAGACTGGCTGCTGGTTCCCGACATTCTAGAATTCCGTACCCTCTCGCCGAGGTGTATGAGAAATTGGAGAAACCGGCGCTCGAGCCGCCGTGGAATCGTCACCGTATTCTGTCAGCCCGCCACTGGGCTGGGACTTCCGAAATGTCTGTGCTGTTGTGTCACGTAATTGTTCTTCCGGTGGAACGCCACATGCTCCCGTCATTTCGGCACGGCAACTTTCATCGGAGGAAAAGAGGAACTATGAGCGCACTAAGACGTTTGCGGAATTTCTGGATGCTGTGGGTTACGGCGATGGTTCTGGTTTGCTTCAGCAGTGCGGTCGCGCAAGCGCGCTACAAAGTTCAGGATTTGGGCGTTCAGCGCCCTGACAACCTGGGCATGGCCATGGGCCTCAATAATAACGGCTGGACGCTGAGCATGGATCAACTCCTGGACCATTCCGTCATTTCCACCCTCTACCCGGCCGTGCAAGGCACGGTGAGGATCAGCCTCGGCGAACGCAACGTTCCACTCGGCACGCTTGGAGGAAAGAACAGTTCCATCAACTGGAACGGAATTAACGACAGCAGGGCAGCTGTCGGTATGTCCGAAACATCCGTTTTAGATCCGAATGGCGAAGACCTCTGCGGTTTTGGCACACACGCTACATGTCTTCCGTTTCTTTGGCAAAACGGCGTCATGCACGCTCTCCCGACGCTGGGCGGGAATAACGGGCAGGCCAGTGCCATCAATAACAGCGGACAAGTCGTAGGATATGCGGAAAATGGCATCGTGGATTCCACCTGCCCGGCGGGCGTCACTAATAATCGGATTGACCTGCCGGTGTTGTGGGACAAAGGCAACGCCCAACCTCTTTCTACGATCGGTAGCGATCCAGACGGGGTCGCATTCGGCATCAACAATCAAGGCCAAGCCGTAGGCTACTCGGGAACCTGCACCTCAGTGAATTTCGGCGTACTGTGGGAGAACGGCGCTGCCATCCCGCTTGCGGACCTCGGAACTCCAGGCGCCATAGCCTTCGCCATTAACGGCCACAACCAGATTGTTGGCCAGGCCGTCAACGCTGAGGGCACAGCCCTGGCCACTATTTGGGAGAACAATACAGTCAGAAGTCTCGGCGTCCTTCTGCCGGGAGATGCCGCCTCTTTTGCCACCAGCATCAACAACCGGGGCCAGGTGGTGGGAAGCTCCTTCGACTCCAGCTCCAACTGGTCTCACGGCCTGATCTGGGAGAACGGAAGAATGTTCGACCTGAACCAGCTATTTCCCGCTAGTTCCAACCTCTACGTAATCTCGGCTAGCAACATCAATGAGAGCGGACAAATCGCGGGTATGGCGGTGGAAATGGCTGGGCCGCACGCGGGAACGATCGTCCACTCCTTTCTGGCAACCCCGGTACACGAAGACCAGGGCAAGACAGTTGCAGAGGTCATAGTTACGCATCCGAAAATCACTATGCCCGCGGCAAATGTTGGCAAGCTGCTTTCGCCGAGATCCGCACACTGATCAATCCACGAAAAAGGCAGTTTCTGAGCTTCCGCACTGCATTCGGACCATGCTGCGCGAAGGCAGAAGATCTTGAGATTGTTGCAGAACACCTGGGTCACGCGAAATCTTGCTGTGACCCAGAGTGTCTACCGTGAGAGCTGCGAAAATCTCAGAAGAAAGCCAAATTTTGAGCTGACCGACGGTCGGTCTGCGAAGCAAGGAAAAACGCCAGCTCTCCAGTCTTCTTCATGGAGCGGAGCAGCTTACGCGCCGACTGAGCAACTGATTCTGAGCCGTTGCTCCTAGCTTTATTGGACCTTGTGGCAATGCCCAGAAACCGCATGTTGCTCACTCTGAACGTGAAAACGAGTGAAGAGAAGGGTGTACAGTCCTGCTAAAGAACCAAATCTAAGCTGTTGATTATGAATGAGTATGGCGGAGAGAGTGGGATTCGAACCCACGTTAGAGTTTCCCCTAAACACGCTTTCCAAGCGTGCGCCTTCAGCCACTCGGCCATCTCTCCGGCGTAAATCGGTGAAAGGAACGGCTATCAAAGAAGCTTTCCTGCTGCCGCAAATCCCGGCGGATTGTGCGGCACTTGGTCCGTTTCAATTCTATGGGTGAAGTCGCCGAAACCGCAACTTGGAAACGAAGGGTAAAAGCTGAGAGGACAAAATTCTAAGAGAGTTTTTCCGGAGAATCGGGGCCCGAGCTGGAGACGGGGCCGGAAACCGATGCTGCGCCAGACGCCGAGGCCCCAGCAGCTGCTGCATTTGCAGCATTGCCGTTCACCGGAGCTACGGGCATCGGGGGCACCTTCGTGCTGTCTACGACGTGATGGTTCAAGCAGTAGAGCGCTAGTTCCAAGCGATCGGCGACGCCAAGCTTGTCGTAGACTTTGCGCAAATAATTCTTCACCACCTGTTCGGTCGTGCCGACGCGCAAGGCGATTTCTTTATTCTTCATGCCCTGGGTCACGCACGAAACGATCAGCGTTTCCTTGGGCGTGAGTTGCACCTTGGGACGCGATCCTGAAGGCCGGTTGTTCTGGTTGCGGAACGCATTCATCACCCAGTGAATTCCCTTGCTGTCGAGCCAGGTGTCTCCACCCGCCACTTTGCGGAGGCACTCCACGAACAGCTCGGGTTCCGTCTCGCGGGAGACAATGCCGTGTGCGCCACGGCGGAACAGATCTAAAGTCAATTCTTCATCCGCACTGGGCGTCACGACTACGATGCGCATCTGCGGATTCTGGCGCAGCAACTCGGCGACCGCCTCCACGGCGTTGGGCGCGAGTGCCGCTTCGAAAATCACAACATCGGAGGAGAATTTCTTAACCGCGGATTGCACTTGTGCCAGCGTCTCCGCCTGGCCCACTACGCGAATGTCATCTTCGAGCGCGAAGATCTTGCGCAATCCGGCGCGGAAGATGGCCTGCGTATCGGCCACGATTACGCGGACAAACTGTCCGTTGCCGCCGTCTTCGCCTGCTCCGAGATTTTCGCCCACGCCAACCGGAATCGTAGCCATTCAGTCCTTGCGCCTACGCTCGTTCAAAATGGTATTCGTCAATCACAACGCCCACGCCGCGCCGGCCTCGATCTTCGAAGCTGCGCACGACCCGGCCCCGGCAATCGATTTGCACATCCCGCCGCGCGCCGACAACGTCGGCCGGCAGCAGAATCGTGAAGTCGACCATCGAGCCCACGGGCACATCTTTGTCCATGGCGAAGAGCACGCCGTTGGCCGAGATGTTTTCCGTCTCTGCCGAGTACGCGCTGCCTTGCGATTTCACGGAAGCCGACAAGTGCAACGGAAATCGCGGCGCACTCTGCATCTCTTCGTAGTGCCCCACTCTTAGCTGCGCCTCGGTCATCGGTGCTTTTCCTTCCGCCGCCACGCTCGGATAACCTTTCTCTCCGGGAGCCGTTGCTTCTGCTTTCCGGACTCTCATCAACTCAATCGCAGCGTACACCTCGGAATCAGCCAAACAAAGTTACCGAAGTCATGGAACAAATGGGTGCTAACTGCTTTTCTTTGAAGGGATTAGCGCGGATTCGCGAAGCGGAATTTTAGCCTGCAATAGCCGGACTTGCCCCTCTAATTTCCGGTCAAATCCCGGTCAATTTCAGGCGATATCCGGAGAAAAAAGGAGGGCATTTTGATCCTGGAACCGGAAGGCTGGGTGATTAATTTTTTGAACGTGGGCGCTCTAGAATTTCGTCACTTCGGTGAAATTGAAGTCTCTTACTTTCATTGCAGGAACCACCATGTCGAACGATTCTTCCCCGCAGGATCGCATGGGGACGCTCATGCCCTCCACGTTCGAGAGCATGTGAATCAGACTCTCGTTGAAGCGGAAGTTGCGCACGCCGCCTTGCACCTTTCCGTTCTCGACCAGGAACGTGCCGTCGCGCGTCATTCCGGTAAGCATCTTTTCGAAGGGCTCGACCTCGCGGATGTACCACAGTCGCG
>Ga0070730_10005627_pt1 | contig 10786 bp, 10 predicted proteins | sample Coa_R1_3_FD_66447 | JGI IMG/M metagenome (GOLD analysis project Ga0070730, IMG submission 66447) | Surface soil microbial communities from Centralia Pennsylvania, which are recovering from an underground coalmine fire - Coalmine... | ecosystem: Environmental > Terrestrial > Soil > Unclassified ... | reverse complement strand
ACCATGAATCTCGGCCGCGGCGAAGGCGATGGGAAAGCTGATGCCGGTATTCAGCAGCAGATCGTCATCGGAAAAATCATGAATGCGGCGCTCGAAATAGCTGGCTTCCAGGCGCACGTGGCCGGCGATCGACTTGCTAAGCCCGGCTTCGTAAAAGTTGCCGCGCGAGGGATGCACTGGCAGCCCGGTGCCAGTGTTCGTCAAGTGCTGCGCCGCCGCGGAGCTGGCCAGCAGAAGATTTTCGATCGACGGGACCTCAAACGCCCGGTCGTATGACGCCCGCAGCACGAGGCCCGCGCGCGGCCAATACCACGAGGCGCCTAACCGCGGACTCACAGCTGAATCGCGCACCAGGAGCCGGTAACCGTCCCAGCGCAGACCGGCGCTGAACGTCCAGTGCCCCGCCTGCATCACGTCCTGCACGAACGCAGATTCTTCCCGGCCTCGCTGCCTGCCCGCAAACCGGAACTGCGGCGGCACGTCGGCTGAAAAAAAGGTTGGGTCGGTGATCCGGTAACCGAAATCCTCGTGGACCGACGTCCAGATCATCTCGCCGCCGGCCTTCATTTCGTGCTTGCCGCGGTGCGCGGAAATCGCTCCGCCGGTATACGCCTCGCGAAAGCCGCGCTGCTGATTGGCCAGGATCGGCGTCGAGAGTGGATTCGACCACAGCCCTGCGCTCAAGTCCCGTACGGCCGCGCGGATGCTCCCCAGCAGCCAGGGCGCGAGCGTGCGCTGGTAGGAAATTTGGCCGGAGGTTTCTTCGTTCTGCCGATCCTGCCGCTGCCCCGCGTCGAATTGCAGCCGCTCGTCGGGCACCAGGAACCCGGTGCGTCCGTGGCGGACAGAAATGCGGATGCGATTCTTCTCGTCCCAGCCGGTGGCAAAATGCGCGCTCGCGCCGCCGCTGCTGGCTTTGTTGGTGAAATTTTCTTCGACCGGCGGATCGAGGTAGCGGCCCGTATGCGCGGCATCCACGCTCACTCCCGCCACCGTGCCGCCGCGCGCATATTGCTCCGAGAGGTAGCCGCTCGCAGTCGAAAAACTACCGCCATCGACTGCCGCCGAACCGTGCCATCCTTCGCGTGTGTCTTCCGCCGTGGTCACTTCGATGACGCCGCCCAGTTTGCGCCCGTATTCGGCCGGATAGCCCGCCGTCCGGATGTTCATCGACTGAACCTCATCCACATCGAGCCCCGGCGCGTAAGCCGGTGACCGGTTGTCCACCACCGGAAAGCCGTCCACCACGTATTGCGTGTTGTATTCCGCGCCGCGCGGATGCAGCACACCATTGGCCTCGACCAGCCATCCCGGCTGCATCTCGACCAGATCGAGCACCGCTCGCCCGGGCGTAGCGCCAAGCCGGTCGTGCAGCGTTTCTTCGCCGACATAGTACGCAGGCGCCGTGCGATGCGGATCGAGCAGCGTGGCTGCGTCGGTGACGACGACCGATGTTTCGATCGGTGCAATCCCAAGCGTGACTTTGTAATCGAGCGGCACCTCGGAGCGAATCTCGATGAGCGTCGAAAATGCGCCGAAACCCGTCCGCTCGACGCTCAGCCGGTAGATCCCGAACGGCAAACTCCGCGCGGTGTAATGGCCCTGGCTATCGGTGGCGAAGGATTGCTTGAGCTGTATCGCCTGGCTGACGAGCGAACCGGCCGATTCCAACCCGCCGCCCGTGCTATCGACCACCGCAAGGTGCAGCTCACCCCGGCCCCGCTGCGCATGTAGAGCGGCGGCGAAAAGCAAAAGGGCGCACCAAAGCTTCACCTCGGGGAATCTCCAGTTTTGATCTTAACGGAAGGGGAATGTGAACGGCTCTAGCCGGGCAGCGCCGTTCTTCGGAGTACGGATGCGTGGTTAGAGTTTTCAGACGCCAAGGGAAGGCAGGGATGGAAACGGTGATTCAAGATGAGCCAGATGTCATTCGCCAACTTCTCAGGGGTTGGCGACTTTATGTCACCTTGGATTCCATCAAACTGGCCGACGATCTGGTCAGTGGCAGATTGCTCGCCTGAATTGTATGATGGGCGGTGCGCGTCCGGGCGCGGCGGCCTCAGCAGAGCCGAAAAGGCAATGCCTTCCGAGAAATTCTGGAGGACGCCTATGCTTCACCTGGATAATCTCAAAAAGCAGGCGAAACAGATCGTCCGCTGGCATCGCGAAGGGTACTATCCGGTTGCCCAACGTATCAGAGCCGGTTTGCGCCGCTTCCACGACGTCGACGACGCCGCGATTCTCTCTAAGCCTTTCGCTCTCAGCGACGCGCACGAATTGATTGCACGAGAACTCGGATTCGAGAGCTGGCAGGCTCTCCGGGCGGCGGACCTTAGCTCATTCGCACCAGACGACCACCGACGTGGAAATGAGCCCCAACTACTTGGGGCACATCCCCAGTTGTTTGTGTCCGACGTTGAAGCGTCTTGTCGATTCTTCGTTGCAAAGCTCGGCTTCACGGTCCGCTTCAAATATGGAAACCCTGTGTTCTATGCGCTCGTTCAAAGGGATTTCGCTTGTCTTAATTTGCGGTACGTTCACGCGCCTGCACTCAACAGAGAGGCAGACCGAGATTTGCTGTCTGCGACTATTCCTGTCGGGAACGTGAAGGCATTGTACTTGGAGTATCAGAGCGTAGGTGCCCTGATGCATCAGGCGTTGAGGAAGCAGCCTTGGGGAGCTGAGGACTTTATCGTTCGGGACCCAGACGGAAATCTGATCCACTTCGCACAGTCCGTCGGACCTGCTTGACGTCTAAGGTGGCGGAGTCAGTCGATGGCTTCAAGGGCCTAGTTCGCCTGCTGGCAACACCAATGCTTGCGCGGTTAGGCCATACGAAAGTTGGAGTGTTCGCATTCAATTTGCCGGGAATTGCCCATCCCGTACTTTTGAAGTCGAGCGCCGGCAGGTCTCGGAACGCCGCCTTGCCGGGACTACGATTCGGGTTCAGCCATACGCGCACGAAGCTGCTGAACTCGGCTACTGAGGATTCCGCGCCCCAGGCCGCGTGAAGGCATTGTGCCGGGCAGCGAGGACTATCGCCCCTCTACCTCAACGTCCGCACAAACGCGATGACGTCGTCGACTTGCTTGCCCGTCACGCTGGCCACTGGTTTCATCTTGCCGGTGCCTTGCGTGACGATCTTCTTCAGATCGGCGTCGGATTTGTCCTGCACTTCTTTCGAGCCGAGCGGCTTCATCTCGACCTTCATCATTTTGGCAAGGCCGGGGTTGCCCTGGCCCGTGGCACCGTGGCAGCTCTTGCAGGCTTTGTCGTAGACTTCTTTGCCCTCCGATGCGCCCGCAAATGCCGGAACCATCGAGAAGCCAAGTAACATCGCACAGCACAGTAACCGTGTTCTCATGTCACCTCATTCTGTCATGCCGGGATGAACCGCGCATGAAATTTGGATTAATGACTGCCCCAATGTGATCTTTATCGCACTAGCCGGCTCATACTCAACAGCGTCACCCGTGCTAATGGGCGCCCCGCGTCAGTCTAGCCGGTAGAACCGGGCGGCCGTCGCGCCTAGCAGCCGGTCGCGGACATCGATGGTCTGCGGACCGATGGCCTGGGTAAACGCCGCCAGCACTTCCTTCCACGTGCCTGCCAGCGTGCAAACGGGCCAATCGCTGCCGAACATGAGGCGGTCTGGCCCGAAGTGTTCCAGCACGTGGGTGACGTAGGGCCGCAGATGCTCGGCTTTCCAGCCGCGTGGGTCGGCTTCGGTGATCATGCCGGAAAGTTTGCAATAAACCTGCGGGATTTTCGCAGCGGCGGCCATATCTTCCGCCCAGCCGTCCAGGCTCTGCGAGGCTATGGGCGGTTTGGCGATGTGGTCGATCACCATGTGCAGCTTCGGCACGCGCTCCGCGATGCGCGGCACCAGTTGCAGGTGCTGCGGGCGCAGCAACAGATCGTAGGGGATCTCGCGCCGCGCCAGCTCGCTCAGTCCGCGCAACACATCATCGCGCAGCAGCCAGTTGACGTCCGGTTCGTCGTGCACCAGGTGGCGCACGCCCTTGAATTTGGGGTGGTGTTGCAGATCGTCGAGCGTCGCGCCCAAATGTGGATCCGTGAGATCCACCCAGCCGACCACGCCGCGGATGAATTCGTGTTGGGCCGCCAGTTCGAGAAGCCAGCGCGTTTCTTCGATTATAGTGTTGGCCTGCACCACAACCGACCCGTGGAAATTGTTGCGCTCCAGAATCGGCGCGAGCTGATGCGGCAGAAAGTTGCGCCGCAGCGGCGATTCTCCGGCCGGCATCCAGGGATACCGGAACCGCTGGATATCCCAGAAATGCTGGTGCGCATCGATCCGCATGAGTTCATGATACGGGAAGGGGCGCGGTCAGACTTCCGCGAATACGGTTTGGGACCCCGAACGCCGGATTGTGGCAGGAAGGACTGTTCTCGCCAAGTATCCGGCGGCCCGCTACTGAAAGGCCAATTCAGGATTCACGGCAGGCCCATCATCAGGTTGTATTGATTTGGTGCACGCCTGATTTGAATGACACGGACTTCAGGTGCGGCTACATCCACGATCTCTTTAACGCCTTTGTAGTCACCATTGCACCCGACAATGACGGACAACAGAGAGCGATCCGGCAGTTTGAGAAAATCACCATACAATTTGAGAGGGGCGCCGTCCGGAAGTTTCGGACTTCCAATTAGACGGTATTCCTGCTCGTATTCCCAACATTTGGCCTTCGTCAAAATGATGTCCGTCACGCTTACGGTGTCCATTTGTGTGAGCATAAAAGCCGGATATCCTTCTCGATACTGAACGCCGCGGGCAGTCAAGAAAAGACGATTACCGACATGGAATTCAAGGCAAATGCCTGTGTGGTCGCCACCATAATGTGACCACATCAAGGTGGAAAGAGGGTCTGGTGTTAGGCAATAAATACGGCGCTGCTGAAGCTGCTTCGTGAGGAACTCGGACGACTGCTCGACTGCTCTTTTGAGTTCTTCATCGCTGTTGCGAATACGGTCCTCATAGATGGTGCGCAATGGATGATTGAGCGTCTCGGGCGGGAGTGCCTTCCTGTACAACGCGAGCATCTTCTCGCGCTCTAAGGGGTCTCTCAGCATGGGCATGTAGTCAAACCATACCCGGCAATCCCACGGATCATTCAACTTGGCTGGATCAGCGCAGTGGATCTGTTTGTTGCGGAGGGTATCTTCAAGCCATTTGGAACAGAATTTCTCGTAGTGGTAGAGGCGGCTTGAAACGACATCCCTGCCCGTCCGGTAGCCGTTCTCCATATGAATAGTATCGCCTTGGCCCGGCATCGAGTTTTTTTGACAAATCCCTGTCGAACGTGCGAACTCCCCAGATATCCGGTTCTAGGAAACATGCCGGCATCCAGCGGTATGAAAAACGGTTATCCAAGAGTTCTCTTGCGCTCCCAGCTCATCCATAATAAAAGGAACTGACGCGGCGGTTGGCGCGTTGCTTTCATCGGATGTCTTTCGCCATTGAAACCGAGGGGTTGATCAAAATCTTCCGCAGCCGCTGGTCGGGAAAAGAAGTGCGCGCGGTGGATCGGATCTCGTTGCGCGTCGAGCCGGGCGCGACCTTCGGGCTGCTCGGACCAAATGGCGCGGGCAAAACCACGTTCGTCAAGATGCTGCTCTCCTGCGCGCATCCGACCGCGGGGCGCGCCATGGTGTTCGGCCGGGATTCGCGGCAGGCGGAGGCCCGGCGGCCGATCGGATACCTGCCCGAGAACCATCGCTTCCCGACGTACATGACCGGGCGCAGCATGCTGGATTTCTACGGCGCGCTTTCCGGCATGGACAGCGCCGCGCGGCGAAAACGCATACCGGAATTGCTCGCCACGGTCGGTCTCGCCGAGTGGGGCGATGTGCGGCTGGGCAAGTATTCGAAAGGCATGTTGCAGCGGGTGGGCCTGGCGCAGGCGCTGATGCACGCGCCCGCGCTGCTGATTCTGGACGAGCCCTCGGACGGCGTCGACCCCATCGGGCGGCGGCAGATTCGCGACATACTGCACGCGCTCGAACAGCAGGGCGTGACCATTTTTCTGAATTCCCACCTGCTGGCGGAGGTCGAGCTGTTCTGCCATGACGTGGCCATCATTCATCGCGGCCGGGTCGCGCTCGAAGGAAAAGTCAAGGATCTGACCGCCGGCAGCGGATATCGTGTGGAAGCGGAACACGTCCCCGAGCGGCTGGAACACGACTTGCGCGCCAGGGCCATGGCGGTGGCGCAGCGCAACGGCAATGTCGAATTTCTCTTCGGCAGCCGCGACGAGGCGAACCTGGCCGTGGACCTGCTGCGCGCTCAGCACTGCGAGATCGAATCCGTCGCCCGCACGAGCAGCACACTCGAAGACGTTTTCGTGAAGGCGATCAATGAACAGTAAGACACTCGGCGTGACGCTGGCGCTGGTGCGTGACACGTTCCGCGAAGCCTTTGCGCGCAAGATTGTCTGGGGATTTTTCGGCTGCTCGACGGCGCTGATCCTGTTCTTCGTTTTCATCATGCGGATTGACGTGGTGCAGGGCGCGATCGCCACGGTGTCACTGTTTGGCAACACGACCCGTTCTCTCGATGTGCAGCGGTTGGTGCGCCAGGCGCACGGCGCCATTGCGGCGTTTCTGTTCACGGCGGGCATGTTTCTGGCGGTGTTTGCGTCGGCGGGCCTGATTCCTTCGGTGTTCGAGCCCGGCCGCATCGAGCTGCTGCTTTCGAAACCGGTGGAGCGTTACCACATTCTGCTGGGCCGCTACGCTGGCAACGTGCTGCTGATCGCCGCGAATATTTTTTATCTGGTGTTTGCGGTGTGGCTGATTTTTGGCATCAAGACGGGTGTGTGGACTGCCGGCTTCCTGTGGTCGAGCGCGCTGACGGTCTATATGTTCGCGGTGCTTCTGACGGTGGTCGTGCTGGTCGGCGTGCTGTGGGAAAGCGCGGCGGTCACCACCATGGTGACGTTCGGCATCATGATTGTGAGCCCGATCCTGGCGCAGCAGGCGACACTCGAACGGCTGCTGACATCGGAGACGTCGCGCAACATCGTGCGCGGGGCGTATTACGCGCTGCCCAAAGTTTTCGACCTGGGCCGCATTGCGCGCTCGCTGGTGCTCGGCGATCGGATCGATAACTGGATGCCGGTGTGGAGCTCGGGACTCTTCGGCGTGGTGGTGCTGGGCGCCGGGATTTACGTATTCGCGAGGAAAAATTACTGACATGGGGACGGTAGAGCAGAGAGACCATCGTTGCGGGAAAAGGCCGCAGGTCCCCGCAAAAGCGGCGGGGCCCTGCGCTACGGGGCGTGATGCGCGGGTTGGAGGCGCGGCTCGACCGAAACCGCGCGGCGCGCTGTGCTACGTCTGGATTCTACTGATCGCGCTGATCGCGTGCAACTCCGCTGAAACCGGGCGCACTACGATCGATCCGGTTCTGGCCGCGCTGGTTCCGCCCGACGCCACCATGCTGGCCGGCCTCCGCATGGCCGATATCCGAGCCACGCCGCTCTATCGGAAAATGCTGGCCAGAAGGAGCCTCGACCGGCTGGATGAATTTGCGCGCCAGACCGGTTTCGATCCGCGCCGCGATGTGCGCGAGCTGCTGGTGGCGTCAAACGGAAAAGAAAGCCTGGTGGCGGCGCGCGGGACATTCAATGTGCGCGCATTCGAAGGCATGACGCGGAGCACGTACAAGGGCTACATGCTGTACACGCGCGACCGCGGCTGCGTGGCGCTGATCGATAGTTCGACGGCCATCGCCGGGACGCTGGAGGCTGTGCATGCGGCGCTGGACCGCCGGGGGGCCGGCAACCGCTCGGGGCCCACCGACCTGCTGGCGCGCGCGCGCCAGATCCCGCCCGAGAACCAGGTGTGGTCCGTCTCCAGCGGTTTCGACAACCTGCTGACCGGCCGGATCCCCGAAACCGGCAACGCCGCCAACGCCGGCCGCATTCTGCGCTCGCTCGAAAATACGACCGCCGCCGCCGATCTTCGCGCCGGGCTCAATGGTTTTATCAACGGCCAGTGCCGCACTGACGCCGACGCGAAAAATCTGGGCGACGCCGCGCGCGGCCTCGTTGGCCTGGGCCGCCTCAGCGTTCCCGAAAAGCAGCCCGAACTGCTGCGGCTATGGGATGGAATTAAAGTGGACCAGCAGCAGCGCACTGTCAAGATCACGGTGGCAATTCCGCAGGACCTCGTCGACAAGCTGATCGATCTGGTCGGCAGCGATCCGCGCCTGCGTGGGCTGCCGGTCAAATCGGAGTGACCCCCGGAACGCGCGGATGACCGCGAGTGCACCTGGGTCGAGTGTGGAGGTGCCAACAACCTAGTCCGCCCGGCTATTAGAATGTAGTCCTAGTGCAGTTAGCGAACGAGATCATTCCCTATCTCGAGATGTGCCAGCGCGAGTCTATGAGCCTGCAGCGCGGGATGAATTTCGACTCGGGTCGTGGTTATTCGGTCATATTGATGTCAGTTCGGCCGAATGCTCCCTACCGCGACAGATTCAGGATGACAGGACCACGATTATCTACGAAGGCCACGACGCTCCCCGGAGCGAAGCACTGCCAAATCCAAAGACAGTCGACCAGCCAGCATTCACTCCGTCAGGGTCAACGACTCAAAATGGGAAGTTCTTCGAGGCAGCGGAAGATTACAAGCGAGGACTGATTGGTCCACAATCGGTCCGCGTCTACGAAAAGATCCATCAGGGTATCTGGTCCTACAACGGACTATTTCATTTGGTCGATGCGTGGCTTGAACGGGATCAGGGGCGGAGTGTATTTAAGTTTAAGCTGGTGACCGCCGGCGACGGTAGCCCGACGAATCCGTCACGGCAGCGAACCGAAATCCGGCGCCTCATTCCAACAGAAGTGAAAATCGAGGTTTGGAGACGCGACAATGGCAGATGCGTTCAATGCGGAGCAACTGATGAACTGCACTTCGATCACGTATTGCCGTATTCGAAAGGTGGCACCCCGTTGACAGCTGCCAATGTCCAGCTGCTCTGTGCGCGCCATAACCTCTCGAAGGGTGCCAAGATTATCTGAAGCGCGTCGGCTCGCTAACCGACCGTTGTCCCCGTCGCGGGCTGGTGCTTCTTCGGGGGTGGAATGCCGTCGCCTAGGATCGACGTGCCGCCTTCGCTGATGTAATTCCGGTTCCACGCCGGGATGTCGACCACGACGTCGCCCGTAACCACCGCCTGGCAGCCGAGACGTGAATGAGGCGTCAGGTCGGCGGCCATATCCACACGGTCCATCTCGTCGTCGTCCGCTTCGGTAAGGTGGGCGTCGAGGCCTTCCTTCACCACCACGTGGCAGGTGGTGCAGGCGCAGTTGCCGCCACAGGCGTGCTCCAGGTGAATGCCGAAGTTCAGCGCGATGTCGAGCAACGATTCCGGCTTACCGTGGCCCTTGTAGGGCAGCTTGCCGGACTCGAATTCGACCGTCTTGCCTAGCGGCAGAAACGTAACCTTGGGCACGTCTTCATTATAGCGGGTCCAATAACCTGCGACCAAATGCCCCTATTCTCCATCAACATTGTGTAGTACAATTTGAAACGAGCTTTTGGACATGGAATCTCAGTCGCGGAGCCTCGCCAAAGCGGTCAGCTATCGCATCCTAGGATCGACTGGGACCGCTCTTATCGTGCTCATCTTTAGTGGCAGCCTCAAGCTGTCCCTCGGCGCGGGTGTGCTCGATATGTTCCTGAAGATTTCGCTCTATTTTGTGCACGAGCGGATCTGGAATTACATTCCCTACGGCCGTCCGAAGCGGCCTGAGTACGAGATTTAGGCCGACTTAGACCTCGCGTTATACTCGGGATTCGTGTTTCATCAACTGGAAAAGCGGGTTCAGGAAACCTTTCACCATCAAATTCAGGCGCGGTACGGGGTCGATCTGCCGGTCGGCATCGAGCAGCCGAAGCAGGCCGATTTCGGCGAGATGGCGGTGCCGGCAGCGTTTCAATTGGCCAAGCAGCTGAAGCAGGCGCCGAAAAAGATCGCCGCCGAGTTGGTGGCGGACATCGGCGCCATCGAAGGGGTTGCCGCGCTAGAAATCGCCGGAAACGGGTATATCAACGTGCGATTCGACCGTGCGCTGTACGGCGCGGCGCTGCTCCTGCCGCCCGCGGAACCGGCGGCGGCGACCGGCGAGAAAATCGTCGTCGAGCATACCAACATCAATCCCAATAAGGCCGCGCACATCGGCCATCTGCGCAACGCAACCCTCGGCGACACCTTCGTGCGCATGCTGCGCGCACGGGGGAAGCGCGTCGAGGTGCAGAACTACATCGACAACACGGGCGTGCAGGTGGCGGACGTGGTGGTGGGGTTTCAGCAGCTGAGGAAGATGCAGCCTGACCAGATCGAGACGAAGGCGAGAGAACACCGGTTCGACTACTACTGCTGGGATCTCTATGCCGAGGTGTCAGCGCTCTATGAGAAAGACCCTACAAAGCTCCAATTGCGTCGGGATGCTCTGCACTCCATTGAGAGTGCCACGGGCGGCACAAGCCAGATCGCGGAGATTGTCTCGAATGCGATTGTCCAGGCGCACTTGAACACAATGCTCCGGCTTGGGGTGAAGTACGACGTCCTGCCACGGGAGAGCGAGATTCTGAGGTTGCAATTCTGGGACGCAGCATTCGCCCTCCTGCAAGAGCGCGGAGCGGTCGTCCATGAAACTCAAGGCAAGAATGCCGGTTGTTGGGTGATGCGCGCAGCTGCCTTCTCCGAAGAATCTGAAGATGACAAAGTCATCGTGCGCTCGAACGGCACCGTAAC
>Ga0070730_10005625_pt1 | contig 10790 bp, 8 predicted proteins | sample Coa_R1_3_FD_66447 | JGI IMG/M metagenome (GOLD analysis project Ga0070730, IMG submission 66447) | Surface soil microbial communities from Centralia Pennsylvania, which are recovering from an underground coalmine fire - Coalmine... | ecosystem: Environmental > Terrestrial > Soil > Unclassified ... | reverse complement strand
GGGCTGATAGGCCTGCTCCGTCGTGGCCGTGTGCAGGGCGCCATCGGGCAGGAGCAATTGAGAACACCTACACCGCCACTATCCACACAGGGAGGGCGGACAGTGGTAGCACTCCGCTTCTCAGATCCCGATAACATCAGCAGGAAATCGCGAGCACGAGCCATCCTCTTAAACAATCAGGGAAAGATTGATCGCAGCGTTGGTCAGTGAGAATAGCCAACCATCATAGAGCTTCCGGCCTCTGTAGGCCGGAAGTTTTTTTTTCTGTTGGGATAGGACCCTTTTCCAGAACACTGGTAAAACGCCAGCCACTCCGTTACAATAGACTTCAAGGAGTGATCCCTTATTTCCGGTAATATCTACTAAATTTATTTGGAGCTATGTAATATGCCCAATACTCTACCGTCACTGCAAACCAGCCCGGAGGAGCTGATTCGCCTGCGTACACAACTGCTCCCTCCCTATAAAGTCATATTGCATGATGATGACGATCATGACATGGCATACGTTGTTTTTGCCCTCCTGCATTCCGTCAATAACCTTTCCATCCCAGAAGCGGAGCACATCATGCTCACTGCCCACCTTACAGGCAGAGCAACCGTGATTGTTTGCCCCCGAGAGGTCGCCGAATATTACCAGGAGCGCCTGCTCAGTTACAAGCTCTTTACCACCATTGAGCCAGACTGAACACCTTGCATAACGAATTACAATTAGAGCAAGGAGGATTATGCGCCCTAAAAGCTGGAATTACAGGCCAGAATATGGTATGTTGATGGTATGATGGGAGAGGAACCTGACCTATTTTACCTATAGGGCATTGACGAATGGTGCACGACCGGTTAAAATCCAGGACGACCCAAACGTCAAGCATTGAACAAAATCAATAAGGATGTTGACACTGAAGGTGCTCGATGATGCTGTTTTATCACGTCTCCATCAGGAGGGGAAAATCATGGTTCACTTATGGGGTTCCAAAACCAGAGAAGGGATCGATCTAAGTAAATCGGCTCTCGGTGAGGGTGCCACCGGAGACATCGCTGTCATTGTAGGCGGTGCCAAGCTCGATTCGGATCTGATCTATCTGGGTTGCCAGATGGCAAAGGGAGCCAGGCGTAAGGTTCACTTCGTCCATATCATAGAAGTTCCACGCGCATTACCACTCAAGGCCGTTCTCACTGAAGAGTCTGAACGCGCCGATCGTTTGCTCAACTCCGCTATGGAGATAGCCAATCGCGTGGGTTGTGAAGCGGTCGCGGAAGTAGTACAGGCTCGCGACGCGGGCTCAGCTATTGTTGATGAGGCCAGAGACCATCACTGCTCTCTGATCCTTATCGGACTGGTTCGCAATTGCGGTAAACCAGGGAGCGAGATAGACAAGTCGGTTCAGCATGTGCTTGCGAATGCGCCTTGTCGGGTATGGCTTGTACAAGATCCAGTACAATGTAAGCCCTGACCCATCTCAAAGCTGCCTCTACCAGGTTTATTGTCATGGTAAAATCACAGCCAGCAGGCTGCTGAGGGCATTGCCATTTCCACAATCACACGACCCTGATACGTATGCTACAATAAAGACGTGTTAGGAGTAATGCGTTGCGTTTTTTCGGCTGCCCAATGTGGCTCACCAGGAGGTTGCTACAATGACAAGAAACTCTAACTCTGCCGGCTCTACATCTCGTAGCCATCGAGATTACTATACGGCTCTCTATCATGCTGCCCTGACCATCTCATCCAGCCTGGAACTTGATCAGGTATTACAGAGCGTAGTAACCAGCATCACAGAAGCTATGGAGGTCAAAGCCTGCGGCTTACGCCTGTTAGACCCCGATACAGGCCATCTACGCTTGAGCGCTGTCTATGGATTGAGCAGTAACTACCTATCTAAAGGGCCGGTTGACATCATCCATAGCGCTATCGATAGTGAAGTACTGGGAGGCACACCGGTTTTTATTCAAGATGTTAGAACCGACCCTCGTTTCCAGTATCAGGAAGCGGCCCGGCAAGAGGGAATTATCTCTGTACTGTGTGTGCCCTTAGAGGTACATGGAAAAGCGATTGGGGTAATGCGCGTCTACACCCATGAACCAACCGTTTTCCTGGAAGATGATACTCAATTCCTCTCAGTACTTGCCAGCCTGGCCGCGCTAGCAATTGAGAACGCTCGTCTCTATGAGAGCATCAAAAATTCTTATCATGGTGTGATGGATGCCTTCTGGGGCACGCATGTCACGCCTAAATAGCGCTTCACCACTCATTAGCGCCTGATCAGTGTATTTGTTAAATAAGGTGAGGTAAAGCTGGTCCGCTCTCCCGCATTCTTTCCGGGCACTGGGAAGAGGCGGGCCGAGAGTGGTTTGCGCAGGCGTTGCGCCAGAGTAGCCACATCCAGCAAGAGATGGGCCAGTGCCTCCAGTGGGATATCACCTGGCAAGGGAATGGTATCCAGGCCAGTTCCACAGACAGCCGAATAGAGCAAGAGCTGATGCACATTCACCATCCCTTCTTCCCAGCGTCGCCCCAATACCGCATCCTCCAGCACAGGCAACATCAAGCCACAGTAGCCACACGTGGGTAGCCCGGTACTCTTCAGAGCAGTGGTCAGAGCAGCAGCCAGAGCCAGGGTACCAGGAGAACCAATCGGCCCATAGCCACATAATTCCAGCGCGGCAGCAATACTATCATCGCCCAAAGGGGCAGGCGACAGATCAATGCCGCCGAAGCGCAACTGATAGTGCTGAGCAAGTTCTTGTGCCAGCAGCAGTACAGGGGTAGCCTGCTCAATCAGCGCGGCCCGCACCCACTCAGTAAGCGGTGCCAGATCATGTCCCTGCTGGGGAGGAGGCTGATGAGCGCGTAACGCTTCCGCAATGATCCCGGCTCCCTGCAGGCCAATGGAGAGGCTGGCAGGGCCATCATGGTAAGCGGCTGGGAAGAAGGGGTGCCCAGGCTCGACACAGGCCAGCATGGCGAAACGGAAATTGCCATCTCCCTCCGCTGTTTCCCGCGCCAGACGCTGAATGACACGCGCAGTTGGCAGGGCAGCTTCGGCGCGCAACGGTTGCTCAAGCGAGGCCAATTGGACTGTAGCGGAGAAGGCGCTGGTAGCACTTAACAGATCTGCCAGCAGATCCAGACGCTCTAAAGGAAAAGCGGGCTGAGCGGCGTGGGCGGCGCCCAACGAACAGAAACCCAGTTCCACCTCATCGAGCAGCGTCTGCAATTCCATGACGTATTTCATGCAAGCGGCAGATGACCAGTCTGCGAGATCATGCAGGAGCGGACGCGTCGAGAGGCGCACCGTCTGCACCTCATAACCAGCTTCGCTCAAGCGCAGGCTGGCGCGCTTGAGGATCGTGCTGGCGCGTTGGATAACCACCGGAGATATAGGATGTGGCTCGGCAATGCCAAGCGTGATTGTGCGTACAGGTGGCGTGGGCATAGGTGGTCCCTTTCTAGAGGCCCTCAAAGACTCGATCAGGCAGACATTCTTCTAGCACAACCTCTGGCGGGAGGGTGCGTACTACCAACTGTACAACATATTCATCCTGATTGTCATCCTCCCGGTAATCGCAGAGATATTCGCAGGGGGCAGCCTCTGGCTCCAACATAAGCAGTAAAAACAGGGGGATGTTATCAACAACGGCTTTATTTTGAGTATCACAGACCCATGAGAGGGATTTCCAGGCAATCAGTCCTTCAGGCGTTGCCCGTTCCCGCACCTGTTCGGCCTGTCGCGGTGATAGATGGGCAATATAGACGTACATCCCTTTGATCGGGCCCTGATTATGCCTCCAGGTTGATATACCGGCGAAAATGAAAGAAGAGGCATCGTCAAGCCGAATGCCAGCTTCTTCCTCCATTTCCCGCTGAACGCAGGCTAATGGCGTCTCATCACCGTGTATCTTTCCGCCAAGACCATTCCACAGCCCGGCATTAGGAGATTTGGCCCGACACAGCATCAACACCTGACCTTGAAAGCAGCAAAAACAGAGGGTGTATGGGATTTCCACGCTGATAACCTTTCTAGAGAAACATACTACTCTTTCTAATTATCTCCTGATGAATCAGAAGAAAATAAGCTTTTTCTTCTTTTCTTAGTGATCTTCTAATTGTTAATATATCTGAGATAAGATTATACTCATTTTCTTCTGCTTTCTCCTTTATACGATCTAAGAATATTAGATCATCATTTTCTTCTATATTTTCCAGCACAGCTCTGATTTCTTCGATTGTTTGCGTATCGACTAGCGCGTCAAGCAAAACTCCAAAATCTTTTTCAAATGCATCGCGCATAATTAACATCCAGATTGAGGATGCTCTACACTGCTCGTCCAGCTCATTTATCATCTCAGCCCACGCTTTTTCAAATAATTGTTCTAGTATCTCATATCGTCTTTTTTGTTGCTTCGATTTTATACACATCCTTCGACGTTCAGACCTTCTGCGAGGCTTTGGTGGTATATTCGTTTCGCTCTCAGATTTCGATACGCTGATGCTTTTTGCGGTTTCCGCATTGCTTTTACGCCTGACCATGATTTACATACCCTCCAACATATTCTCGCGCACCAATATAACATAACACAATAGGATTGTCTACTACAAATTTATACACAAGAAGCAATAAAGATGTTTTTACACAGGGAGATTTTCTCCGCCCCTTGACGAAAATCTGTTCCTGCCGTACACTTGCAGCAAGAGAGTATGTTCGTTCCCGAGGAAACAACGCTGCTCCCTCCGACCAACACATTGGAAGAGAAATTATGACCCAGGATGATGCTGACCGGCGCGATGAGCAGAGACGCGAGTGCTTTCTCTGTACGCTTGATCCTAAACAGAGCTGTCATACCGCGCAGCTTGAGGGTCGCATCATTGCCGCGCAGGAGCGGCTGATCGATGGGGTCAAAACACCTGTCATCCTGCTCGATACAGGGACCGCGCGCGTCGAATTGCGTCTGGAGGCGACCTATTATCGCAGCCTTGTGAAAGAACTCAAGGCCAGATGCGATGTGTTGGGACGTCATCGCCTGATATTGCGCGTCTACCATCTGCCCACAGCACCAGACCTCGTCGAGTACCAGGAGAGAAGTCGCTCTTGTTACACCGCGAACAGCTATACGCTGGCCGTTCTGGAGCCCGATACCCTCCTCAATATCACAGACCTCAATATGGCAGAATACTGCGCTCGCCAATATGTGTTGAATCGCCTCAGCCCTTCAGCCCCTTCCGCTGCGACTGTACGTGGAAACCTGGTCCATCACTGCTTTAAAGAGCTGCTCAAAGAACATGATCGCGGCAAATTCAAGCGTGCCGATGTGGCAGGGGGAGACGAGTATCTCCAGGGAGCCCAGCAGCTAGAGCAGCCATTGCTGGCCCTTCATCGCCATCTGGAGCAGGCGCTCGATCTCAATAGTATTGATATGGCGCTCGCGAATATCTCGGTGGATAACATGCGCGCCGATGTTGTTCCTCATCTCGAAAGCCTGGCCCGCTGGTATGAAAATGAGCGCGATACGTTGTGGGATATGCCCACGCTCTACGCGGACAGCCAGGGAGAGGAGCAAGGCAACCAGGTACGCGCAGAAACCTTTTTGTTAGCGCCTGAGATTGGCCTGCGTGGTCGCCTGGATCTTTTCTGGCAACAATCTGGTCGACAGCGACTGCTGGAGTTGAAAACAGGGGGCGCGACCGGCAATCTACCCAAGCGCGAGCACCGCTGGCAGGTCTATGGCTATCATGCTCTCCTGACCGTGCGACGCGATTCCAGGATGAAGAAGGCCCTCGCCACGCTGCTCTATAGCGGAACGCCAGGTCACGCACAATCCTTTGGCATTCCCTCATCCATACGCGAGATCCAACGCGTCAACGAGACTCGCAATACGCTCATCCTCAGTCGCGTCACCGGCGTGCCGCCAGCGCCGCCAGGGCCACGGCGGTGCACAAAATGCGCGATGCTCAACCAATGCCAGAGCGTATCCGAACTGCTCCAATGGCAGCCGCCAGAGCCAGATAATCAGGTCCAGGTCGAGTATCCAGATCAGGCCGGAGGAGACATTACCCTCACAGCAGTTCCACCGCCCGCTGCGCGATCAGTGCATTTTGACACAGTGGAAGATCGCGACTTTTTTACCCGCTATTACCGGCTCTTGCAGATGGAGGGACAGGCTGGCGAGCAGCAACAGGCGCTCCTCTGGAAAACTCCAGTCGAGGAGCGGCTCGAACGTGGCACCGCAATCAGCGGACTGGAGCCACTCACCCCGCCTGTAGAGAACAAAGATGGCTGGGCACAGACATTTCGCTGTACAAATACTTCGGAGCTGCGAGAGGGAGACGAGATCCTGCTGAGCAACGGCAATCCGATCACCGGTGAGGTCGTCACAGGAACCGTTCTGGCCATTAATTCCGAAGCGCTGACCGTCTGGACGCGTGAACTGATTGCGCATCCGACGCTGGTAGATCGCTATGATAATGACCTGGTACATGTGCGCACACTGCAAAACCTCTTGCGCTGGCTGCGGGCCGAGTCGCATGTGCGCGACCTCGTGGCAGGCAAGATCCGCCCGCGCTTCATCGAAAAGAGCTTCGAGCCTCGCCGCGACTTTAATAGCGAACAGAATCTTGCCGTTGAGCGTGCCATACAAATGCAGGATTATTTGTTGATCCATGGCCCACCAGGAACGGGCAAAACCAGCGTGATCGCCGAAATTGTCAAACAACTCTGCCAGCAGGGGCAGCGCGTGATGCTGGCAGCCTTTACCAACCAGGCGGTTGACAATATGCTCAAGCGACTCGATAAAGAGGGGTTTCATGACTATCTGCGCCTCGGGCATGATCGCAGCGTTGATGAGAACGTCAAACATCGCCTGCTTAAAGAACTGGTACTCATGGCGAGCAGTATAGCCCGTCCCGCTGGTCAGAGTGATCAGGAAAGCAGCACAACATTTCACAATCCTGATGCGATACGCGATGTGCTACTCAACGTGCCGGTCATTGCTTCCACAACAGCCACCTGGTCGTCAGACAAATATACGCTCCATTCAGCACAGGGAACGGCTGCGGAAAACGCGGACCTGCATTTTGATGTTGCCATCATCGACGAAGCGGGGCAGCTCACCGTTCCCGCCATTCTGGGCGCCCTGCGCTTTACCAGGCGTTTCATCCTCGTAGGCGATGAGAAGCAGCTCCCACCGCTGGTCCTGAGCAAGGAGGCTGCCGAGCAAGGATTGTCCGACTCCCTCTTTAGCTCCCTGAAGTGCCTGGATGATGACTATATGCAGTCCCATCCTATGACTATCAGTGCCTGCGTCCCATTGCGCACCCAGTACCGCATGAACAAATGGATCGCCAACTTCTCCTCGACTGTTTTCTACGAGAAGCAGTTGCTGGCACATGAGTCCGTTGCTAACCGTAGATTGGCGTTTTCCTTACCAGCATACAGCCACAGTCGAGAAAGTGCGGCCATGAGCAGGGCTATCGAACCAGCTTTGCCTCTGGTCTTTCTAGATGTACGCGATGAGTCCGCTGAACAAGGATCTGCGGAAACAAAGATCAGTAACGCTGAAGCGCGCGCGGTACGCGAGGTCGTCGCGAGGCTGCTGGCACGTGGCATTGAGCCCAGAGATATTGGCATTATCGCGCCCTACCGCGCCCAGGTTGCCAATATACGCCGCCACCTGTTCAGTCACGATTCCATCAGTGGCTGGCAGGCCCTGGCAAATGACTCGCCCATTAGCGTCGATACGGTTGATCGTTTCCAGGGAGGCGAACGAGTGGTGATTATCATGTCGTTTGCAACAAGACGGGAACCGCCTGCCGAGAGCCCGCGCCGCGAATTTCTGATCAATCCCCATCGCCTGAATGTCGCGCTGACACGTGCGCAACGCAAGCTCATTCTAGTAGGCTGTGTGCCCGCTCTGGAGAATCTGCCTACGTTCAGTCGCCTGATTACCTACTGTAGAAGCATGAATACCCTCATAACCTATAGCTAACTTTGTAAACAATAGTGAGGTGAGCGAGAATTTGCCAAATTTTCGCTCACCTCACTATTGTTTTACAGAGACTTCTTCATTTGCCAGAGAGCAGCGTTATGTTATATGCTGGATTCTTGTACAACACATTTTTCTCTGGAGGGTAACTATGCCCACAAATGCTATCCTGGTTGTTGGTAGCCTTAATATGGACCAGGTGGTACGCGTCCCGCGTATCCCTGTCCTGGGAGAAACACTGCTGGGAGCAGGTTCTCTCAAACTTGTGCCGGGGGGCAAGGGAGCTAACCAGGCAGTGGCGATGACACGCCTGGGAGCATCAGTCATTATGGCTGGTCGCGTGGGCAAAGATCCCTTCGGCGAGCGCCTTGTACAGGCATTACAGGCCGATCACGTGCACACCGACCTGATCGCGGTTGACGAGGAAGAGTCCACCGGGGTGGCACTGATTTTCCTCGGTCCTGATGGCACCAATGCCATTGTGGTTGCCTCAGGCGCGAATATGCGTGTGGGACAGCAGCAGGGGGAGCTTGAGCAGATTGCAAAAACCCTTAAACGTGTCCGGGCGCTGGTCCTCCAGTTGGAGATTCCACTGAAGATTGTGCAAGCTCTGATCACCATGGCTCACGATGCTCACGTCCCAGTTGTCCTGAATCTTGCCCCGGCCCAACCACTGGCACGAGAGATTCTGCAAAGGGTCTCAGTCCTGATCCTCAATGAGACTGAGGCGGGCCTACTCAGCGGGCAACGCATCGATAATGAGGAAGATGCGCGCATAGTCGCAACTATACTGCACGGGTATGGCATTTCAACGGTGGTCATAACGCTAGGGGAGCGTGGGGCAATTCTTGTCACTAAGGATAAACAGGGGAAGCCCTCCAGTATCTACCAAACAGCCCCAAGGGTCCAGGTTATGGACACCACAGCTGCCGGAGATTGCTTTGTAGGAGCCCTGACCGTTGCGCTAACCGAGGGGCAGACTCCAGAAGCGGCATTACGTTTCGCCATTCATGCCAGCGCGCTCAAAGTTACCCGCTTTGGAGCGCAATCTGGCCTGCCAACACGCGAAGAAGTGGAAGCGCAATTTCCTGGCACAACTCAGCCTTAGCCTGTATACGGCTTGATATCGAAGGTGGCCAGACGTTGAATATTGCTGCAGATCCAGAGCGCCCCTCCCTGTACCTGCCCTGTCAGAGGATCGATTTGCCCGGTATAGGCAAATTGGGTTTGTGTGACCAGGTCATTCAGCAGAGCCAGCGCCGTGGGTTGCGCTAATTGGTTAGCATTCATAACTATCAGCTGTTTCGCATCTTGATGCACTTTTTCCAGCCAGTTCTTCACCTGGTCAAAAGCAATATGAATCTGATTGGCCAGTGCACGCTGATCCGCCGTCGCATCGGGAGAGAGCACGGTGCCAGCTAAGTGGCTGGGAAGTAAATAGACATAACCCGGTGGGACTTCATCTTGAAAAGTATATCCTGGCGGGTCCGCATTGTTGGGAGCGGGCCCGAGCAGCGCCACCTGCGCATCATGGGGATCAACGAGCAGAGTTGGGCCAACCGCAGGCGCATCTTGCTGGACATAGGATGCGCCATCAAGATAATCCAGTATACGGACAATTTGGCGGTGGAGTAAATCAGGGCTATTGCCCCAATCATCCCTGGCGGCATTCGCCCATTCCAGTGTTTTCTCTGTATTTCTCAGAAACCACATATCTAAGCCCCCATGCAGTCCGCGCAGCTTCAGTTCTGGCGACTCGGAGAGCAGGTGGCGCAAATGATCCAGCATGCTAAAATGGAGCTGATCTTTGGGGCTGGGGGCCTGAGAAAGCTCAGCATAGTACTTCCAGGCTTTGTAGTCAGGAGCAAATGTCGTTGGTGGGACCGAAGCATCCTCTGCCGTGATGAGGATACGGCTTTCGTAGGCCAGCAGGTTCGTATGTTGTGCATTCCCTGGATAGAGCAAGTAAACACTGCCGTGATTGACCGTTAAGCGACCCAATGAGGTCATAGCAAGCTCACTTTGTGCTTTATCTCCCAGCAACCAGGCATAATAGGCTTTGCCCGGCGGAGGGTCGGCGATATTCTGGAGTTCAAGTAGCACCTCATCATTGATCCCCTGACTATTATCAGGATTTAACTGCCCACTATTGACAAAGAAGGCATGCCCCACAATCGGATTGACAGCCGCAGGGGGTGTATTTCTCTGAGTCAGGAGCAACAGTGCTCCGACGCATGCGCCAAATAAGACCAGTGCTATCAGCAAGGTTCTTATCAACTTCCCTCCTCGTCGTTGTTGAGGGAATGAAGGCGCTGGCAGCGTAGGTGGTGTAGTCGTGGAGGGCAGTGATTGTGCCAGAAGAGGAGGGGAGACAAGGAGCTGGGGCTGTGCTGGTTCAACGGTTGGAGAAGACTGAGCAGGGAACGTCTGAAGGCGTGCGGAGCTGATGGAAGCGAGTTTACTCCCCTCGCTTCCCTGATAGGCTCTTTGCCGTAAGCCTTCGGGAACCGGCACATTGAGTGCCTCCGCCAGCGCCATGCCCAACCGGGAGGCACTGGGAAAACGATCCGCAGGATCTTTTGCAAGGCCACACAGGATCACATCAGAAAGGGCCGCAGGTAGCTGTGGATTGAGCAGCACTGGCGCCCGGGGCGAGACATAGACATGTTGCATGGTAACAGCGGCAGGATTCCCGCCCTGAAAAGGCAGCATCCCCGTACAAGCCTCGTAGAGGACAACACTGAGGGCATAAATATCGCTAAGTTCGTTGCCCGGCCCCCCAATGGCCTGCTCTGGTGAGGTGTAGTAGGG
>Ga0070730_10005624_pt1 | contig 10791 bp, 7 predicted proteins | sample Coa_R1_3_FD_66447 | JGI IMG/M metagenome (GOLD analysis project Ga0070730, IMG submission 66447) | Surface soil microbial communities from Centralia Pennsylvania, which are recovering from an underground coalmine fire - Coalmine... | ecosystem: Environmental > Terrestrial > Soil > Unclassified ... | reverse complement strand
CGCTGCAGCGCCCGGATCTGTCTCGAGGCCCCGCCTCCACGGCGGCCTCGGTGCGTGCGTTGCAACTGGCGGGAAAATCGATCGAAGACGTAGATTTCTTCGACCTATATAGCTGTTTCGCAATCCCGGTGTTCAACATCATCGACGGCTTCGGCCTCGCAGTGGACGATCCGCGCGGCTATACGCTGACCGGCGGTCTGCCGTTTTTCGGCGGTGCCGGTAATAACTATTCGATGCATGCCATTGCGGAGGCGGTGACACGACTGCGCGCGCGCCCCGGCACCTGGGCATTCGTCGGCGCCAACGGCGGTTTCATGTCCAAGTATTCCGCCGGTGTCTATTCTACGCTGCCGGCATCTTGGGACGCACCGGAATCGCGCAATCAATCGATCGACGATCATCCCGACACGATTGCGGTTATCGATGCAGCGGCGGGCCTTTCGACCGTCGAGTCGTACACCATCGTGCCCCGCGCGAAGGGTGATCTGGGAGCAGTGGTTGCGCGCTCGTCCGACAACGGTGCGCGCTGTGTTGCCGTGGTTGCACCGGAGGACTCGAAAACGATTGCGCAGCTGAAAGTCGGCACGCCCTTCGGGCGCACCATTCAAATCACGCCGGGCGTCAACGGACGAAACGTGTTCGCCTTCGAATGACCCACTTCAGGCTTTGGAGCCGTCCCAGATCGCGAGCGCGTCGAGCGCCTCGATCTTTCCCTCATAGGCCAACAGCGGATTGACTTCCAGCGCTGCGAGCCGGGGTCCAAGCGCGAGCGCTGCGTTGCCGATTTTTGCAATGGCGTCGGCCGCCGCCGAGATGTTCACGGGCCTCGTACCGCGGTGACCCTCGAGAAGTGCCGCGCCGCGCAGCGAGCGCAACATGCGTTCGACTTCGCCGCTCGTCACGGGTAGGAGACTGAGGGCGCTGTCGTCGAGGATTTCGACCCAAACGCCGCCCAGCGCCACCGCGAGCACCATGCCCCACTGCGGATCCCGCGCGACGCCGGCGAATATCTCGACGCCGTGTTCGCGCATCGGCGAAACGATGACTCCATCGATGGTTGCGTGCGGCTTGGCCTGCCTGACGGAGGTCATGATGGCTTCGTAGGACGTCGCTGCTGCATCACTCCCGGCGATATTCAGCCTGACGCCGCCGATATCGCTTTTGTGCCCGATATCGGCCGACGCGACCTTCAGGACGACGCGCCCGCCGATGGTCTCGGCCGCCGCCGCGGCATCCTGCCTCGACCCGACGAGAATTCCCGGAACCACGGGTACCCCGAACGCCGACAAGACCTCCAAGGTCGCACGCTCCGTGAGGGGCCTCGGTCCGCCATAGAGCTCGCCGCAGCCGTTACCGGTGATCGACGTGCCGCTTCGTGTTGCGCTTCCCTGACCACGCCGTGTCGACCAGCGCACGGCGCCTGCGATGGCGCGCAAGCCGGCTTCGAGTCCGGTCAGCGTGTGCCTGATGCCTGCAGTTTCCATGGCGAGCCTGCCGAATTCGTTCACCGGTTGAATCGATTGTGTCAGCAGAAACCCCGGCTTTGAAATGGCATTGAATCCGGTGCCGATGGCTTTCAATTGGGCGGCCCCGACCGGGTGCGCCTCGGTGTCGGGCAATGGATAGATGGCAAGAATGCAACCGATCGCCGGATCCGTTGCGACAATCTTGATGGCGCGTTCAAACAGTCCGGGATCCGCCATTACCGCGCCGGTGGCATCGAGCGGATTGAGGGTCGCCCCGTAGGCGGGCAGCACCTCTCGCAGGGCGGCGCAGGTGTCCGGCGCAAATGCCGGAAAGCCGACTCCCAGCGGTTCGGCGATGTCGGTGCTCATGGCACAGGCGCCGCCTGACACTGAGATGATCGCAACTCCCGGTATTGGCAATTCGCCCGTGACGTTCAGGAAGCCGGCCGTGACGATGAGATCTTCGACGGTTCGAACCCGGATGATATTCAATCGCGCACAGGCGGCTTCGAATACGCGGTTGTCTCCGACCAACGAACCAGTGTGCGCCGCCGCCACGGAGGCTGACAAAGCGCTGCTTCCCACCTTGAGCATCACAATGGGTTTACCGGCGGCATGCGCCCTGAGCGCCGCCTTGCTGAACGCCAATGTGTCCCTGATGGCCTCGCAATACACTGCGATGACCCGGGTCGGCGGATGTTGCACCAGAAAATCGATGAGATCGGCCAAGCCGATCATGGCCTCGTTGCCGGTGGCGGCAGCGAAACTCAGGCCAATGTCGAGGCGGCGGGCAATGTCCATCAGCTCCGACGTGGTTGCGCCGCTCTGCGATATCAGTCCAACGGAGCCGTCTCGCAATGGTAGTTGGGGCGGGATTGCGGTCAGCGGTTTACGATCGGCGATATTGGCGAATCCCAGGCTGTTGGGACCGAGGAAGCGCAGCCCGCCGGCGCGAGACATGGCGACGAGCTCATCCTGCAAGGCAACACCTTCGGCGCCAATCTCGGCGAAACCGGACGTCAAAATCACCGCGGTCTTGATGCCTGCGGCGATGACGTCGGCCATGGCCTCGCGGATCGCCGTGACGGGTACGATGATGTACGCAGCATCGATCGGCCGCCCGATCGCGACGCAGGACCGGTAGCCTTTGACGCCCAATACATCCACACCTTGCCGGTTGACTGCATGGAGTTCACCGTCGAACTGGTAGGCGGAAAAATTGCGCAGGATCGCTCCGGTCCACATCGCCTTTTCCGTGGCGCCCACCAAAGCGATGGAGCGCGGTTTGAACAGGCTTTCGAGCGGGTGCGGGTTCATAAGATGATAAATGCGGCCGGTGCCGCCTCCAGACCGTTCAACGCCGGCCGCCGTTGCACTGAAGACTAATCTTGCCATCTCGCATTTGAACCTAGCTATTGTCGCAGGTGAAGGGGGACCGCCTGCAGCGCAAGCTCCCGGCGGTACATGGGGGACTCATGTCGGACATCTATGACTACATCATTGTCGGCGCCGGATCCGCCGGATGCGTTCTGGCCAATCGCTTATCGGAAGACCCGCGCAACCGCGTCTTGCTGCTCGAAGCCGGCGGCCCGGATACGAGCCCGATCATCAGTCTGCCCAAGGGAATTGCCCGGCTCGTCCACGATCCGAACCATGCCTGGCATTTCCCCGTCGAACAGCCCCGAGTAGAGGGGTCTAGGTCCTCGGAGATTTGGGTGCGAGGGAAAACCGTCGGCGGCTCATCGTCGATCAACGGCATGATATTCGTGCGAGGCCAGCCGGCTGACTACGCGGAGTGGGAAACTCGGGGTGCAACGGGCTGGGGATGGGGCACCATGTTGCCGGCCTTCAAGGCGATCGAAACCTTCGAACTGGGTGAAAGCGAGGAGCGCGGCGGATCCGGGCCGGTTCATGTATCGACCGGGACCTATCGGTATCCGCTGGCGGAGAGGCTGATTGCGGCCGGCGAGCAGCTCGGCTTACAACGGCGCGAAGATCTGAATAGCGGCAACCGTGAGGGCGTCGGCTACTTTCAGCACAATATCAAGAATGGCCGTCGCGTCAGTTCATCCGTCGCATTCCTCAAGCCCGCGCTGTGCCGTTCCAACTTGCGCCTCATGACGGGCGCCCTGGTGCACCGGGTGTTGTTCGACGGCACGCGGGCATCCGGCGTTGTTTCGCGGATCGGCGATGTCGAGCGGGTATTTCGTGCGCGAGGCGAAGTGATCTTGGCGGCTGGGACGGTGCAGAGCCCGAAACTACTGCAATTGTCCGGAATCGGCCCGGGCGATCTTCTCAGCCGCTTCGGCATCCGCGTGCTATGTGATAGCCCTGAAGTCGGCAGCCGCATGCGGGACCATCTAGGCTATACCGTTTCGTACCGCCTGCTGAAAGAGCGCGGCAACAATCATTGTTTTTATGGGTTGGGCTTGATCTGGAGCCTGTTGCGGTACTACGCGACTCGTGGTGGGCCAATGGCGACCGGACCGTTTGAAGTGGGCGCCTTTGTGCGGACAACGCCGCGGGTGGACCGGCCGAATGCCCAGCTTTACCTGGGAGCGTTCACCTTCGCCCCTCCGGACGATGGGTTTTCGGTTCCCCTGTCCAATGTCGAAAAGCATCCGGGTATCACGGCGCACGGCCAAATGCTGCGACCGACCAGCGAAGGGACGGTACGGATCAAGTCGCCCGATCCGCAGGCGATGCCTGAGATCAAGCCCAACTGGTTGACAACGTCCGAGGATCAACTGGATGCGATTGCCATGGTCCGATATATGCGGAGCTACATGTCGCAGCCCGCCATCAAGCCGTATATCGGCGCGGAAATCATGCCCGGCGCTGCCTGCCAAAGCGACGCCGATGTTCTGGCCGATTTCCGCAGAACGTCCACGGCGGGAACGCATACGGTGGCGAGTTGCAGGATGGGCTCGGACCCGCGCGCAGTGGTTGACCCGAGGCTACGAGTGAACGGCGTAACCCATTTGCGGGTCGTCGACTGCTCGGTGATGCCCTCCCTGCCGTCCGGCAACACCAACGCTCCCGCGATGGCTCTCGGCTGGCGAGCATCCGACCTCATTCTCGCCGACGCTCGTATCGGCACATAGGATAGTGTCATGAATACAGGGGGCACAGCCGATGCAAGAGTTTGACGTTGTCGTATTGGGAACGGGCGCGGCCGGATTGACGGCAGCGGTTGCCGCTTTTGAAGGCGGCGCGCGCGTAGGGCTTTTCGAAAAAGCAGAGACCGTCGGCGGCACCAGCGCGTGGTCGGGCGGGCAACTTTGGATACCCAACAACCCGCATCAGCGCGCGTTGGGAAAGCCCGACAGCCGTGAAGATGCGCTGACCTATCTCATGGCGTTGTCGCACGGCATGATCGATCCCGTGCTTGCGGCGGCCTATGTGGACACGGGCCCGGAGATGATCGATTTTCTTGCCGGGTGCACGCCGGTGCATTTCTATTCCGTCCCCGACTTTCCCGATTACCATCCAGAGTTTCCCGGCGGGAAACCCGAGGGGGGCCGCACGCTCGAATGCCCTCCCTTTCCCTATGGTGAACTGGGCGCCTGGCGCGACCGGGTGGGAGTCTCGCCCTACTATCCGGATTTCACCATGACCATTGCCGAGACAACGCTCGGCCGCCCGGTGCCACAGCCGGCATCGCCTGCGGTCAAAGCGAAGCGCAGGGCGAATGACGAACGTGGTATGGGCTTGGCCCTGGTCGGGCGGTTGCTCAAGGCCTGCCTGGATCGCAGTATCGAGCCGCGAACCGAATCCCGCGCCACCGAGTTGATCATGCGCAATGGCGCCGTGGACGGCGTGCGTTTCGTTGGACGTGATGGGCCCTTTGAGGTGCGCACCGGCCGCGTCATCCTCGCGACCGGAGGATTTGAATGGAACGAGGCGATGGTGCGCGCTTTCTCCCGCGGACCCCTGACTCACCCAGTTTCGATCAAGACCAACACCGGAGATGGGCTGAAAATGGCGATGCGGGTGGGGGCGATGCTCGGCAACATGCGCGAAGCATGGTGGATGCCGGTCATCGAGGTTCCCACGGAGGTCATCTCGATGGGTCGGCAGTTGCTGACTTATGAGCGGACGATGCCGGGTGGATTGATGGTCAACCGCCGCGGCAAGCGGTTCACCAACGAAGCCGCAAACTACAACGCTTTTGGGGCCGCTTTCCACGAACAGGATGTAAGCCGCTTCGAATATGCCAACCTTCCCTGTTGGCTTGTTTTCAATCAGTCGTTCTATGCCAAGTATCCCTTCGTGGGCGGACTGACGGACGGCTTTTCCGCCGTCGTCCGGCCGCCTGATTGGATTCCGCGGGCGGATTCATTGAGCGAACTGGCTTCGCGCCTGGGGATCGACGCGGCGGGGCTCGAGGCGACGGTCAAGCGGTACAATGCCCACGCCGCCGAGGGGCACGATCCCGATTTTCGGCGAGGAGAAAGTGCCAATGATTTGTGGTGGGGTGATCCGGCGTGGCGCGGCGATCGGCGGGCCACACTCGCGCCGCTTGGCGAGGGGCCTTACTATGCCATTGAGGTGAAAAGCGGCGCCCTCGGCACGAAGGGCGGGCCGCAAACGGACAGAGATGCCCGTGTGCTGGATGTCGACGGCGCTGTCATTCCGGGTCTGTATGCGGCGGGCAATGTGATGGCATCGCCCATGGGCATGACCTATGGCGGCGCGGGCGGCACGTTGGGGCCGGGAATGGTGTTCGGATTTCGTGCTGGCAAGCATGCCGCGAGCACGCTGGCTTCGCCGGCGCTGACATAGGAGCGAATCGTGCAAGGAACATTTGGCCCGGTCATGCAAAACGCGTTCGTCGTCGACGACCTCGACGCCGCGCTCGATCATTGGATCTCCACAATGGGCGTCGGTCCTTTCTACGTATTCCAGCACGTCAAATTCCAGGACATCTTTTTTCGCGGCGAGCCATCATCCGTCGACATGACCGCCGCCATCGCCTACTGGGGCGACATGCAGATCGAACTCATCAAGCAGCATAACGACCAGCCGTCGATCTTCCGTGAATTCCAAACCCAAGGGCAGCGCGGCATGCAGCACATGGGCGTCATCACACCGAATCTGGATGAGCACCTCAGACGCTTGCAGCCGCTCGGTATCGTTCCCGTGCAGTGGGGCTCAATGCCTGCCGGCATGCGTTTCGCGTATGTCAGCAGCGACTTTCACCCGGGAGGGATGATCGAATTGATCGAACCCGGACCGGCCATCGCCGACTTCTTCAAGCAGATGAAGGACGCTGCCGAGCATTGGGACGGCAGCAACGCGGTCATCCCGCTCTGAGGGCGGTCATCCCGCTCTGAGGGCCACACGCGCGCCCCCCTCAGGGCCGATCGGCCTCGGCCGCGTCGCGCTTGATCTTCTTGGCAATCGACCACTTGTGGACTTCAGTCGGACCGTCATAGATTCGAAAAGCGCGAATCTCGCGAAAGATTTGCTCCACTACCGTGTCTTTCGACACCCCGGTTCCACCCATCACCTGAACGCAGCGATCAGCGACTCGGTAGAGGAGTTCGGACACGGAAGCTTTGGTCATCGAGCTTTCCGTCGTACCAAGCGAACCGCTGTCGAGCACATCCGCGCACCAGTCGATCATGAGCTCCGCCTGCTTGAGCTCGATCAGATTGTCGGCGAGCATGAATCCCACTCCCTCGTGATCGATCAAGGGCTTGCCGAAGGCATGGCGCCGACACGCATAGGCGGTCGCAATTTCGTTCGCGCGCGTCGCGGCCCCATGCCAGCGCATGCAATGCGAGAGGCGAGCCGGGCTCAGCCGCACTTGCGCGTACGAAAAGCCCTGATGCACTTCGCCCAAGATCTGGTCGGCAGGGACCCGCAAATTGTCGATGCGCACGGCCGCGTGGCCGCCGGGCATCGAACTGTCGATCGTGCCCATGACCCGTTCCACTAGAATTGACGCGTGGGGCAACTCGACCAGAAACATCGTCGCCGCCACTTTCTGATCGCGCGGGCTCGTTCTCGCCATGACGATTCCAACTTTCGCCCCGACCGCCCCCGTGATGAACACCTTGCGCCCGTTGACGACCCAATCGCCGGAGTCCTGTACGGCAACGGTCTGCATCATTGACGGATCGGAGCCGGCGCCGCCCTCCTCGGCCGGTTCGGTCATGAAAAAGGCGGAACGCGCTTCGCCGGCCACTAGTTGCGTCAGGAAGCGCCTCTTTTGGTCGGCATTGGCGACCTTGCCGAGCAAGTACATATTGCCCTCATCGGGCGCCGCGGCATTCACCGCAGTGGGGCCCAAGGGCGAGAGCCCCGATTTACGGAGCACGACGGCGGTCTCGCGCTGCGTCAAATGAGCCCCGTTCGCCAGAATATGGGGAGTCAGGACTCCCGCCTGACGGGCCAGAGTTCGCAACTCCTGCACCAAGTCTTCCGTTGGACCGTGCGCCGTGTATCGCGGGTCCTTTTCAAACGGCACCACCACATTGCGCACGAACGTCTCTACCCTCGATGCGATTTCCACTGCAGAATGACCGGACGGCTTGATTTGATGCGCATTCATCGGAGTTCCCCATTGACTTGCGCCCACGCCAACTCCGCCAGTGGCTCCACGTTCTCGGCCATCGACTTCGCATGCGAGGACGCCGCCGTGCCCCGGGCGATCCGTCCCTTGATGCCGTGCAGAATCGCAGCAAATCGGAACATGTTGAATGCCATATAGAAGTTCAAGTCGGCAATCCCTTCCCGTCCGGTTCGACGACAATAGGCCGAAACATACTCCGCTTCCGATGGAATCGACAGGGCACTGATATCGCCGCCATGAAATCCGCCGATGATCCGCGGCGGCAACCGGTACATCATGAGATGGTAGGTAAAGTCGCCAAGTGGATGACCCAACGTGGACAATTCCCAATCCAACACCGCAATGATCCGAGGCTCGGTTGGATGGAAAATCAGGTTATCGGCGCGAAAATCGCCGTGTACGATGGACTGCTGCTCACCCGGTGGAATGTGGCTCGGCAGCCAGTCGATGAGCCGGTCCATATTGAGGTCGCGTCCCGCCGCCTCATCCGCGAGATATTGTCGCGACCAGCGAGCGATCTGGCGTTCAAAATAATTGCCGCCTTTTCCGTAATCCGCCAGACCGATGCGCGCCGGGTCGAGCAAGTGCAGATTCGCAATCGTGGCGTTCATGACGTCGAAATACAACGGCCGCTCGTTCCGCGCCAGGCCGGGCAGCGTCGAATCCCAGAATATTCGGCCGTTCACCATCTCCATCACGTAAAACCACGTGCCGATGACGGTTTCATCGAGGCACAACGCGAACGGGCGCGCGACGGGAAAGCCAACCGCGGCGAGAGCGCTAATCACCCGATACTCGCGCTCAATGGCATGCGCACCTCTGAGGAGCTCACCGGGCGGCTTGCGCCGCAGTACGTAATCACGCCCGGGGGTTCGGAGCTTGTAGGTGGGGTTGGATTGTCCGCCCTTGAATTGCTCGATGGCGAGCGGCCCCGCGTACCCCTCCACGTGCGCTCCAAGCCAATACTCCAACTTTGGTGCGTCGATTTCCTGACCCGCACGTACAGGTTCGGTTCCGGAAAATGCAGCTTCCTTTTCAAGCATCAATCGAATCCCCATAAGACCCAGGGTCAAACACGTTCGAATATCGCTGCGATCCCCTGGCCGCCGCCGATACACATGGTAACCAAGCCGTAACGCCCGCCGGTACGGTGCAGTTCATGGATGGCCTTGGTGCTGATAACCGCACCAGTTGCACCGACCGGATGTCCCAATGAAATCCCAGAGCCGTTGGGATTCACCTTGCCGGGATCAAGATCAAGCTCTCTCGTTACTGCGCATGCCTGCGCCGCAAACGCTTCGTTTGATTCGACGACGTCCAGATCTCGCGCAGTCAAGCCGGCGCGCTCCAAGGCCAATCGTGTGGCCGGGACCGGGCCGATACCCATGTACGCGGGATCGACCCCTGCGTGGGCGTAGGCGACAAGGCGTGCCAGCGGAGCGCGGCCCAACGAACGCACTCCCTCAGCAGACGCCAAGATCAGCGCCGCTGCCCCATCGTTGATGCCCGATGCGTTGCCCGCAGTCACGACCCCGTCCTTCTTGAAGGCCGGCTTCAGTGCCGCGAGCGCCTGCAAAGTGGTCTCACCGCGCACATGCTCGTCCGTGTCAAAGACAACCACGCCCTTGCGTGTCTTTAACTCAACCGGCACGATCTGGTCCTTGAAACGCCCCTCCGCAATTGCACGAGCGGCACGTTGCTGGCTTTGGAAAGCAAGCTCATCTTGCATTTCTCTGGTGATCCCGTAGCGAGCAGCGACGTTCTCCGCGGTAATTCCCATATGTGTGTTTTCAAAGGGGTCATGCAGGATTCCAAGTGTGTAATCGAGCACCTCGGCGTTTCCAAGCCTCGATCCCCAGCGTTGGGAAGCGATGAAATATGGGCCACGGCTCATCGATTCGGCACCCGCACCGATGGTGAACTCTGCGTCCCCCAGCAAAATGCTTTGCGCGGCCGATATGATGGCCTGCAGGCCCGAACCGCATAGGCGATTCACATTGAACGCGGGTGTCTCCTTGGGAACACCAGCGTTTATCGCAGCGACGCGACTCAGATAGGCATCCCGCGCTTCGGTCGGAATCACGTTTCCGATGACAACATGTCCGACACGGTCGGCTGGCGTCTCGGAGCGGCCGAGCGCAGCCTTTAATACAGTTGTCGCCAAATCGAACAGCGGCACATCCTTGAGCGCACCCCCGAAACTCCCAATCGCGGTTCGCAAGGCAGCAACAACAAAGACTTCTCGTTGCATCGCTCTCATGGTTCGCGCCCCTATAAAGTTTCTTTCGAGATCTTAGTGCACCACAGGGAAGTTGTACCAACTCTCTCGGCACTCACAGCCTAGCATTCGCACCAGTTGCGCCTCGGCCGGCCTTGGATCGATACTCCGGCCGATGTGCAAGTTGAACGGAGAGATGGCCGTGGTGCTATACGTCTAACATATGGCCATCCTAGGGTTTCATCATGTCGGGATCTCCACTTGCAACCTCGAGCGCTCGGTCGCGTTCTATTGCGAACTGTTCGGTTTCGAGAAAGTGTTCGAGTTTGAATGGCAGCCCGGAGTCGCCCGGTTCGACCGTATGATGCGTCTGCGCGAAACGGCCGCGCGCGTTGCGATGCTGCGCACGGGCACCGGTTTTCTGGAAATTTTCGAGTTCGCCTCGCCGCGGCCCGCGGCGGCGCAGGATCCGGATCGGCCGGTGTGCGATTTCGGTTTCAACCATATTTGCATCGCAGTGGACAATG
>Ga0070730_10005623_pt1 | contig 10798 bp, 6 predicted proteins | sample Coa_R1_3_FD_66447 | JGI IMG/M metagenome (GOLD analysis project Ga0070730, IMG submission 66447) | Surface soil microbial communities from Centralia Pennsylvania, which are recovering from an underground coalmine fire - Coalmine... | ecosystem: Environmental > Terrestrial > Soil > Unclassified ... | reverse complement strand
CACGCCCAAGAACTCTGCAACCGAGTCATCATTATCAACAGCGGGCAGATTGTGGCCGAAGATACGCCCGATCGCCTGGGCGCCCAGCTGGCGGGCGGCGGGCGGGTGCATCTGATGGTCGAGGGGGACGGGGCCGGGCTGCTCGAGGAGTTAAAGGTGCTTCCGGGCCTGACCGAAGTGAACATGGTCCAGGATGGCAATTATGAGATCGTCACGGCCCCCGGGCCCGACGTGCGCCCGGCCATCGCCAGCAAGGTGGTGGGCGGCGGCTGGAAGCTGCTCGAGCTGCGGCGCGAGCGCCTGAGCCTGGAAGAGATCTTCATTCAGTTGACCCGGGAGACCACCGAAGTCCCCGCCGCAGACCAGGAGCCTGAGGCCGCCTGAGGCGCTTGCCTCAGCGCGCCTTTTTCAGTTAGAGGTCGCTTATGCGCAATGTTTGGACAGTGGCCAAGCGCGAGTTCAATATGTACTTTGCCTCGCCCGTGGCCTATGCATTTTCCTTCGTGGTCTTGCTGGTTCTGGGCGTGTTCTTCTATGCCGACTTCGCCAACGCGGCCACGCAGCAGGGCAGCCCGGATCCCACGCGCACCATCAGCCTGTTTGTGACCTTGCTGCTGTTTTTCTCGCCCGCCGTCACCATGCGCTTGATGGCTGAGGAGCAGCGCACCGGCACGATTGAGCTGCTGCTGACGGCGCCGGTGCGCGAATGGGAGCTGGTGACCGGCAAGTGGCTGGCGGCCTTTGGCTTTGTCACAATGCTGGTGGTGATTACCTTAATCTACTCCCTGATATTGAGCCGCTTTGTTACCCCGGGCCTGGACAACGGCCTGCTGGCAGCGGCCTATTTGGGACTGATTTTGATTGTGGCGGCTTTCCTGGCGATAGGCGTTTTTGTCTCGACGCTGTTCACCAATCAGATTGCGGCTTTCTTTGGCATTATGGGCGTCAGTCTGCTGTTGTGGGTCATCAGCTATCCGGTGCAGAACGCGACGGGAGCTTTCGCCTCGTTTTTGCAATATCTGGACTTCTCGAATCACTTTTACAACAATTTCTTTCGCGGCGTGATTGATCTGACCGACATCACCTACTTTGTATCGGTGACGATCTTCTTTCTGTTTCTGGCCGCCCGCACTGTTGAATCACGAAGGTGGCGCTAATCATGGGAACTTCTTCAATGAAGCGCTACGCCCCGATTGCCGCTGTCGTCGGACTGCTGGGACTCTTGGCGGCGGCGGCCGTTTGGCTGTTGCAGCGCCAGTTCAACGTCTATGTGCAGGCCAGCCTGGCGGTTGGGTTGTTGGGCCTGGCGGTGGCCATCCTGCTCGACCCGGCCACCATTCAGTCCTGGGCCGGCCGCCGGCAGGCGCGCTACGGCGGCAATGTGCTGCTCATGGTGGTGGCCTTGTTCGGCATTTTGCTGGTGGCCAACTACCTGGTGTCGAAAAATACCAAACAGTGGGATCTGACCGCCAATAAGGTCAACACCCTGGCGCCCGAAACCATCCAGGCGCTGCAGACCCTGACGGGCACGGTGAAGGCCATCGGCTTTTACACCGCCAGCTTTGCCAGCTCGCAGACCACGGCCAAGAACTTGTTTGAGCAGTATCGCGTCGCCTCCGGCGGCAAGTTTACGTATGAGTTCCACGATCCCACTGGGGACCCGGCGCTGGCCAACCAATACAAGATCACCAGCGATGGCACCACCATCCTGCTGATGAATGGCAACCAGGAGTCGATTACCTTCGCCTCCGAAGACCAGATTGATGGGGCATTGGTGCGGTTGCAGCATCCCGCCAAGCGCAAGATCTATTTCCTCACCGGGCATGGCGAGCACGCCGAGGATGACACCGCCAACACTGGCCTGTCGAACGTCGTCGGATTGCTGACGAACCAAAACTACGTGGTGGCCAAGCTGGATCTATCGGTGACCACGACGGTGCCGTCGGATGCCAAGGCCGTGGTAATCGCGGGACCGCTGGTGCCGATCAGCTCGATCGAATCGGATTTGCTCCAGGTGTACCTGGAGCAGGGTGGGTCGGTCGTTGAGATGCAAGACCCGCTGATCCAGACGCAAACCCCCGTGACCGCCACTGAGCCATTTGTTAACTATCTGGCCCAGAGCTGGGGCGTGAAGCTGGACAGCGACGTCATCGTCGATGAGTACAACAGCGTGTCAGGCCAGCCCTTGTTCCCCACCAACAGCAAGTACGGCAGCAGCTCGATCGTGAGCCGGCTGCAGAATATCAAGACCGTGTATCCCGTGGCGCGCAGCGTGACGATCCCGGCCGCGGGCAAGGAAGTGACCAATACGACCTACAGCACCCTGGTGAGCCTCGACCCGGCGGCTTGGGGCGAGACCAACATGACCGAGCTCAACCAGGCGTCCGGACCGGCCCTGGATGCCAGTGACGTTCAACCCCCGCTGCAGGTAGCGGTGACGGCTCAAAACTCGACCACCAAGGCCCGGCTGGTGGTGTTTGGCGACTCGGATTTTGCCAGCAACCAGTTCTACGCGCAAGGGGCCAATGCCAACCTGCTGGTCAACGCGATTGATTGGGCGACCGCCGACGAGACCTTGATTAACGTTACGCCCCGGACGCCGACGCAGTTGACCATACAGCTGACCAACGGGCTGACGATCAATGCTGTTTTTGTGGTGGTGGTGATCCTGATGCCCGTGCTGGTTTTGATCTTGGGCGGCGTGATGTGGTTCCAGCGCCGGCGCCACATTTAGCGCCAGATAACGATTGGGATGGGCGGCCAGCTGCGGCTGGATGGCCCTAGTTAAGAAGCAATCATGAACCGAAAGCTGACCATTGGGTTGTTGGTGGTGTTTGCCGCGCTGGCAGTGTATGCGCTCGTGGTGCAGGTGCCTAAGGACAACGCCGCCGCCAACACGACGGCCACCGTGGCGCCGGTGGCGTATTTATGGACCGTCAAGGCTGACCAGATCAACGGGGTGCACGTGGTCAACCATGTGAGCGGGCAGGGCCTGGACCTGGTGAAAGAGACGGCCGGCACCTGGAGCCTGGTGCGGCCCGGGCCGCAGCCGGCCGAACAATCGTTGGCCGCCTCGGATGCCAGCGGCCTGATGACCCTGGCAGTGGATGGGACCATCACCACGGCCACAGACCTGGCCTCCTTTGGCGTGCTCAGCCCAACCCTGACCGTGGAAGTGGATCTGTCGGACGGAACCAAGTTGAAGGCAGCGGTGGGTAATAAGTCGCCGACCGGCACAGACTACTACGTGCTGCGCGAGGGTGAAACCCAGGTGGTGTTGTTGAGCACAGCGGCCCAAAGCACCCTGGCCAACCTGGTGACCACGCCACCGGTGGTGCCGCCGACCGCGACGCCCACTGTGCCCACGCCTGGGCCAGGCACGCCTTCGGTGACCCCGCTGCCCAGCGCCACGCCAACTGCCACGGCGGCACTGACCGCCGCGGCCACTTTGCCGGCAACAGCCAGCACGCCCGGGGCCGTGGCGACCATCTCGCTCTACGGGCCGACCGCAACGCCCTAGTCTCTGCCTATATTTAGGCCTGTTTTTGCTCAGGAGAATTTTACGCGTCTCTAATGAAGTTTTCTGTAAAGTATTTTATGCAAACTATTGATTTCTTTAATCAAATACGATATTCTCAGGAGTATCATGACGATCAAAACCCAGAACCATACCAAGGCCAAGAAGGCCAAGCCGAAGGCGGTGCGCGTGGTTAGCGCACCATCGCCGGTAAAGAAGCCGCGCGTGAGCTCTGCTCGGTCGCGGGCCGCCCGGATTGAGGCGGCCATGCTGGAAGACGAGAATAACAAAGTAGTGCCGCTGACGGCGCCCGATGACATGCTCCCGGATGAGGAGCATCCGGCGATTCAGCAGCTGGTGGAAGTGGGCCGCCAGAAGAATTTCGTCACTTACGACGATATTCTGCGCTTCTTTCCCGAGGCCGAGCGCGATATCGATCAATTGGATGAGGCGCACGCGGCCCTGCAGGCAGCGGGCATCGAGGTGGTTGATACAGTCGACGCCGAGGACGCTTCGGATGACGAGCTGGAAGAAAACGAGGCCGAGAGCGACGGCGACAGCCTGCACGATCTCGGCCAGGACGACACGTACCTCTCGGCCATCGATGCCGACGACACAATCGGCCTGTACTTGAAGGAAATTGGCCGGGTGCCGTTGCTGACCGCGGCCGAAGAAGTGTCGCTGGCCAAGCGCATGGAGAAAGCCAAGTTTGCCCGCGAGCGCCTGGCCAAGGGCGGGCTGGCGCCTAAGAAGCGCGCCGAGCTGCAAGGGGTGGTGGAAGACGGCATGGCCGCCCGCGAGCACTTGATCACCGCCAACTCGCGGCTGGTCATCAGCGTGGCCAAGAAATATATCGGGCGCGGCGTGCCGTTCCTGGACCTGATCCAGGAAGGTAATATCGGCCTGATCCGTGCCGCTAAGAAATTCGACTATCACCGCGGGCACAAGTTCAGCACGTATGCCACCTGGTGGATTCGGCAGGCCGTGACGCGCGCCATCGCCGACCAGGGGCGCACCATTCGCGTGCCGGTGCATATGGGCGACCAGATCAACAAGATGCTGCGTGTATCGCATCAGTTGACCCAAGACCTGGGCCGTGACCCCACGACCGACGAGTTGGGTGACGCCTTGAACGTGACGGCTAAGAAAGTCGAGTCGATCATCCAGATCGCGCGCCGGCCGCTGTCGCTGGAGACCCCGACCGACGAGGAAGAAGACTCGGTGCTGGGCGACTTCATCCAGGACGAAGACTCGCCGGAGCCGGTGGAGATTGCGACGCATAACTTGCTCAAGGAGCAAATCTCCGAGGTGCTCAACGGCCTGCCGCCGCGCGAAGTGCGCATTTTGCAGTTGCGCTACGGGCTGCTGGACGGCGAGAGCTACACCTTGGAAGAGGTGGGCAAGAAGATGGGCGTCACCCGCGAGCGGGTGCGCCAGATAGAAGCTCAGGCCCTCAGCCGGCTGCGCCATCCGATCCACCGCCGCAAACTGCGCGATTATCTGCGCGAATAGGTCCCCTGGGGCCGTGTGTCATTGAGAACGGGCCGCTCGATTTCGAGCGGCCCTTTTCGTTGCGGCCAGCCTGGCTATAATGAAGCATCGTGAGCAGTCCCGCACTTGAGACCAACGAGCCGGCCACCGCGACCGGCCAAAGCTCGGCTGAGCCGGCCAGCCGCAGCACGCCGCGGCCGGTCACTTGGCGGCCAGTGTTGGCGCTCGCGCTCATTGTGGTGGGTCTGGCCAGCCTGGCGGTGAACCTGGGCTTGATCGGACCAGACGCACGGCGACTGCTGGCCGCGATGTGGGCGGCCGGTGTGATCGTCATTGGGCTGGGCTTGCTCTGGCTGGGTGACCAGGTCTGGCGCCAGGAAACGGCGCCCTTTTCTGTGCCGCGTGGCCAGGCCGAAGGCGCCGAACTGCTGGTCAGCGCCGGGACGGCGGATTTACAGATTGGATCGACTTCGGAACCGGGCCCGTTGGCGACAGGTGAGCTGCCGTCGCCCAAGCGGCCGAAGGTGGCGGCGAACGACCAGCACACCACCGTTCGGCTGGAGCCGCTGTGGGGATTGCCATCGTTGAGCCGCGCGCGCTGGAGTGTGGCGCTCGCGACGGACCTGGCATGGCAGATGAGCGTGAGCTCGAGCACGGGCAACCTGGACCTGGATCTGCGAGCACTTTTACCGGCGGGCGTGCGGGTGCGGTCGTTGTTTGGTGATGTCGTATTGAACCTGCCGGCCGCCGGGGGGAGCGAACTGGACATCCGCCTGGTGTTTGGCGACCTGACCATTGACGTGCCGGAAGACGTGGGCGTCAAGGTGGTACTGCGGACGGGTGCGCTGGCGGATGTAGAGCGCGATGAGCGCCGCTTTATCCAGATGGGGGCCCACGAGATCGGGACGCCGCTGTACGCGGTGTCGGCACGCCGCTGCACCTTGGGTGTTTGGCTGGGGGCCGGCCACTTGCGTTTGAAATAAATCGACGATTGCGCCCACCTGGCGGGTGCCGTACCGCCGCAAGTGGCGTACCGGGGTACTAGCGTCCAAACCATCCTCAAACTATAATCAGGGTATGTTTGCCCGCCTGCAGAGGCTAATCCTATACCTGGCGGCGATTGACTTCTTGGGCACGCTGCTGGCCCTGCTCATCGCCGACTACGCCCGGCGGTTCATACCGTTGGGCGCAGCGCTGGGCGAGCCGCAATCCCTGCTCAACCCCACGGTATACGTGATTGTGGGGCTGGTGTATCCGCTGTCGTTCCTGGCGCTATCGGTTTACGATTTGCGCCGTGACACCCGGCCGGTGGGCGACCCCTATAGCCTGACGCGGGCGCTCGTGGTGGGCATGTTCGTTTTTGCCGGGGTGCTGTATTTCACCTACCGTGACGTCCCGCGCCTGCTGGTGCTGTATTTCTTTATCGCTCAACTGGCGCTGCTCTCAGCGGCCCGGCTGGGCATCGGCCTCGGGCTGCGGCGGCTTCAGAGGCGTGGGCGGTCGCTGAGCCGGGTGTTGCTGGTGGGCACGGGCGAAGTGGCCGCCCGGGTGGCCCAGGAGATCAAGACCCGCCTGGGCGATTCGGTGTCGATTGTCGGCTGTGTGGACGATGCGGCGGGGGATTTGCCGGACGGCCTGACCCTGCTGGGAAAATTGGACGATGCGCCTGAGCTGGTGCGCCGGCTGTTGGTGGACGATGTGATAGTGGCCTTGCCTGCTTCACAGTACCTGGCGGTTGAAAAGCTGGTGTATGGCCTGTTGACGCTGCCGGTGCGGCTGAGGCTGGTGCCCGATTACCTGCGGCTGGTGGTGGTGCAGTCGTCGGTCGAATCGCTGGGCGGCATCCCGCTGATTGGCCTGCGCGAACCGCGCATCAGCGGGATCGCCTGGTTAGTCAAGCGCACCTTTGATGTGCTGGCGACGACGGTGATGCTGGTGTTGGGCTGGCCGCTGATGCTGCTGATCGCGATTGCCATCCGCCTGGACAGCCCCGGGTCGGTGATCTTCAAGCAGCAGCGGGTGGGTGAGAACGGGCAATTGTTTTGGATGTACAAATTCCGGACCATGTGCCAGGACGCCGAGGCGCGCGGGCCGCAGCTGGGCTTTGATGCCCAGGGACATGCCATCTACAAATGGCCGCACGATTTACGGGTGACGCGCGTGGGCCAGGTGTTGCGCCGCACCAGCCTGGACGAGCTGCCGCAGCTCTTCAACGTGGTGCGCGGCGATATGAGCCTGGTGGGGCCGCGGCCGGAGATGCTTTTCCTGGTGGAGCGCTACGACAGTTGGCAGCGCCAGCGGCTGGCGGTGCCGCCGGGCATCACCGGCTGGTGGCAGGTGAGCGGCCGCAGCGACCTGCCCATGCACCTGAACACGCAGTTTGACCTGTACTACATTCGCAATTATTCACTATGGCTGGACTTGAGGATCTTGTGGAAAACAGTGTGGGTGGTCATCAGAGGGCAGGGCGCCTACTAAGCGACTTGTCGTGAGCTAGCAAAAGCTCACAAGACCCATTAGTATCAAAACATAGGCTTTTCGAGCAACAGCGTCGCTTCTTTGCTGTCAGGCTGACGAAGGGGCCATATGATCCTTAACAAGAAAACCCGTTTGATCGGTCTACGAATTCTACGCGTAACCCTTGCTATTGCGGTGGTCGGCATGTATTGGAGTGCCACGCCTCTTGTCGCGCTGGCGGCGACGATCCATCGCTCCGGAGTTTTGGGGGCCGACGAGCTATGGACTGCAAATAATGTGTATGTTGTCGACGGTAGCCTGACCGTGGGGCCGAGCGTCACACTGACGGTGCAGGGCGGCACGGTCGTTAAGATTACTGACGGCGGCTACATTTCGGTACAGGGCAGCTTAGTTCTAACCGGCACCGCGTCATTCACCTCGTACAAGGACGACACGCTGGGTGGCGACACTAACGGCGATAACAACTTCACTGTTCCGGCGCCGGGTGATTGGGATGGCATTTATTTGGATAGCTCCAGCGCAATCTTTGCGAACGGGGTGGTCCGTTACAGCACGAAGGGCCTGGTCGTCCGCAACAGCACGAGTGGCACGTGGGCCAACGAGGTGAAAAACAGCACCTTTTACTTGAACATCACTGGTGTAACCCTGTTGAGCCAGAGCAACGGCAAGATTACATCGTCAGTGCATGACAATGCGTTTACGCACAACACGTATGGGCTCGTTGTGAGCGCCGACGCGAATGCAGTGGGCCAGGCGCTGCCGACGGTGCAAAACAACAACTTCAACAACAGCGGAGCCTTCCCGATCTACCTGGCGGCGACTGCCTATCCGACTTATACGTCCAACATTTTTACTACCAACCCGCACTCAGCGATTGCGCTGGCCGGTACCTGGTATGGCAGCGGCAATTGGCCTAAGGTCAACAATATGCCGTATGTGGTGATTGGGCCGGTTACGATCGCAGCATCGGCGGTGATCACGTTGCCGGCCGGATTGATCGTTAAGTTTGACCAGGCAATGCAGCTCGAAGTGCAAGGGATTCTCGATCTTACGAGCACGGCCGTGACTTCGCCGACGATTTTTACTTCTTATCGGGATGACAACTATGGTGGTGACACCAACGGCGATGGTGTGTGCCCCACCTGCACTAACGAGCCGGTAGCGGGCGATTGGAACACTATTTATTTGGAGAATGGCGCCAACGATTTCGCCTACGCCCTGGTGCGCTATGGCACGCGCGGCTTGCTGGTTGAACAGACGGGCAGCGGCGACCTGGCGCCCAGCATCCACAATTCCGTGTTCGACAGTAACCTGACCGGTCTGTATTTCTATGCTCCGGGCAGCGGCCGTATTACGACTGACGTCAGCAACAATACCATCAAAAACACGGGCTCCGGTTTTCCCATCTATCTTGCCGGAACGACATATCCAACCTATAGTGGCAATACCTTTATCAACAACCTTCATCCAGCGATCGGCGTCGTGGGTGAGTGGCGCTCGAGTGGCACGTGGCCCATCGTCAACAACATGCCGTACGTCGTTAATGGTGATACCCTCATCGACCCATCCGCGACGCTGACCTTGCCGATCGGAATGATTGTGAAAGTTACGCCCAGCCGGACGCTGGAAGTCGCCGGCTCGCTTGACTTGCAGGGTACCTCCGTAAACCCGACGATTTTCACGTCATATTTGGATGACAGCTATGCGGGCGATACCAATGCCGATGGCTCGGCCAGTAAGCCGGCCCGCGGAGATTGGGCTGGTATTTATCTGGAAAGTAATGGCACCCAGTTCGATTTTGCAACTGTCAAGTACGCTGGAACCGGGGTCCGTCTGAATAACATCGACCCCAGTCATATTACTCTGCAAGTGCCAATTACCAGCAGCACGTTCTCTGAAAACACCTTCGGTGTTTACCTGTATTCGGCCAACGGGAACATTACCTCCACGATTAAGGGCAACACGTTTTTCAGTAATACGTACGGCGTTGGAACTGGCACAGCAGGACCGGCGGGCTATACGTCATTCCCGACGCTCGCGAATAACGCGTTTACGACGAATTCCGGTTTTCCAATCTTCCTCAACGGCAGCGCTTACCCAACTTACTCCGGCAATTCGTTCACGAACAACACGCACCCGGCTATCGGTCTGGGAAACGACTTCAACGTTTCGGGGACGTGGACGATTGTAAACAATATGCCATACGTGGTGGTCAACGACGTTTCGGTTAACGTTGGGGCCAACGTGGTGTTGCCCTTCGGGATGGTGATGAAGTTCGATTTGGGGCGGTCATTGCTGGTCAAGGGCACATTGGACCTGCAAAGTACTCAGCTTGTTCCGTTGATTTTTACTTCTTATCGAGATGACACCGTCGCCGGAGACACGAACGCCGACGGTGGAGCCACGAGCCCGGCAGCTGGTGACTGGTCCGGAATTTACCTGCTCAATAACGGAACGAACTTCGACTTCGCCACGTCTAAGTACGCGAACACCGGCGTGCGCGTGGAAAATGATGGCGGGTTAGCCGGCAACTTGACCGATCCGATTACGAGCAGCACATTCATCAGCAACGTGTTTGGCGTGTACCTATACGCCGGCGGAGGGTTAGTGACGTCGCTTGTAAAGAACAACACCTTTGACCACAATCGGTACGGTCTGGGCACGGGCACGTCGACAGACCCATCCGGTTCCACCTCCTATCCGAATCTGGTCAACAACACTTTCACGCATAGCTCTGGCTTTCCAATCTTCCTGAATGGGAGCGCGTTTCCAACCTATAGCGGCAACTCATTTGCCAACAATACCCATCCGGCAATTGGCCTGGGCAACTACTTCAATGGCTCTGGCACCTGGGACATTGTGAATAATATGCCGTATGTCATTGCTGGCGACGTTTTTCTCTACGGCACGGCGATCGTGCCGGCGGCTGAGATTTTCAAATTCGATAGTGATCGCTACTTGCATGTGTACGGAACGTTAAGCCTCACCAGCTCGGCGGTGACCCAACCAGTTGTGTTCACGTCTTACAAGGATGACAGCTACGCCGGCGACACTAACGCCGACGGCAATACCACGCGGCCGGGCCAGGCCGACTGGAAAACAGTTTGGTTATACAACAACCTGGCCTCGCTGAACTACGCTGTTTTCAAGTATGCGACCGCCGCCCTGGGCATATTTTATGAGGGCCCGGTTAACACCAATCTGCTGGGCACTATCGCGCACGACACATTCGCGAATAACTGGGCGGGCCTGCTGCTGGCGATTGGCCAAGGCCCCGGTGATGGCCGGGGGAACATTGCGACCACTATTCAG
>Ga0070730_10005622_pt1 | contig 10800 bp, 10 predicted proteins | sample Coa_R1_3_FD_66447 | JGI IMG/M metagenome (GOLD analysis project Ga0070730, IMG submission 66447) | Surface soil microbial communities from Centralia Pennsylvania, which are recovering from an underground coalmine fire - Coalmine... | ecosystem: Environmental > Terrestrial > Soil > Unclassified ... | reverse complement strand
GCTGCTCTTCCAGGCCGCGCTGCAGGCGTGCCGGGCGTCGATCTTCGTCCCGGTGTCCGCCGTCACGGGCAGCGTGTACTTCATCATCGCGGGCACCTGGCTGTTCCACGAGCGCCTGCCCGCCAGCCCGGGCCAGCTCGGCCTGCGCGTGGCCGGGATCGCGCTGGCCGGGCTGGTGCTCATTTCTCTATCCCGGCAAGCGCCCGAGAGGGAGCCGGGCTCCGGCGACCTGGCCGAGATAAGGAGATGACGATGGCCCTGGAGCAGGCCTTGCTCGACGTCCTCGTGTGTCCGATCGACAAGCGCGGCCTGCTCTACTTCGCCGACGACGCGGTGCTGTACAACCCGCGGTTGCGCCGGCTGTACCGGATCGAGAACGGCGTCCCGCTCATGCTGCCCAGGCAGGCCGAACCGGTACCCGACGAAGAGCACGACCGGCTGATGAAATGCGCCGGCCGTGGCCAGGCAGTTGTTACGGCCGGCGAGGCCGGCCTGTTGGTGCTGGCCGACGGCCAGGCGTAAACCGTCTGCCTAGCCCGGCAGCCGGTACACGGTCAGCCCGGGCTGGTCTATTAGGACGACCGCTCCGGGCAGGCGCGCGCCGATCGCCTGGTCCTGTGGTCCGGGTCCGTCCGCGTCGGCCACCACGAACCGCACCCCGGCCGCGGCCAGCGCCGCGGTCAGCGGGCCGGTACCGCGGATGACGCCGTTCAGGCGGCGCGCGCGCGGGTCGTCGGGCGCTAGCTCGACGTCGCCGACCCGGGTCCCGTCGTTCCAGATCACCGGGCGCGACAGCAACCGGGACCAGGGGTCGAGCACGACCTCGCCGTGGTTCCAGTACGGCGTGCGGTAGGTCTCCCACGGCAGGATCAGCACGGCTCCGCCGGCCGGGCTGGCGTCGATCAGGCGGGCCGCGGTCAGCCACCCGGCCGGGTAAGCGGCGGGGCGGAGCCGACCCGCGGCGCCCCAGGCCAGGCCGGGCAGCAGCAGCACGGGCGCGAGCAACGCGACGATCCCCAGCATCGCCCCGGCCGCGTCCATGCGGCCCCGGGGCGCGCGCGGCGTCACGACCAAGCCGGCCCCGGCTGCGCGGCCCCGGGACGCGCGCGGCGTCATCACCCAGCCGGCCCCGTCTGCGCGGCCCAGGCGCGCGCGCGGCGTCATCACACAGCCGACCGCGAGCCCCAGCCCGGCCGCCTCCGCGAGGGCCAGCGGCGCGACGAACTGCTGGCCGTCGCGGAGCACGGCGAAGCCCGGCCACGCGCCGATCAGCGACCTGAGCAGGTCCCGGCCCACCGCGGTCACCCCGATGCTGGCCAGCACCAGCCCGGCGATGGCGGCCACGCCCAGGCCGGGCCAGCGGTGCTGGCCCGGGGGGACGACCCCCCCAGACCCCCCCGCGAGGGCATGGCCCGGGGGGACGACCCTGCTGGCCTGGCCGCCTGTGGCGGCGGGCCCAGACCCCCCCGTACGGGCATGCGGGCGGGCGATCGCCACGTATCCGGCCAGCGCGAGAATGACGACGGCGAGCCACAACGCCGACCACGCCCCGCCGTACGCCTTCGGGACCGTCTGCGCGTTCCAGGCCCCGCCCAGCATCAGCAGGCTGCCGATGCTGCCGAACGGCGTGTCCGCGCGGGCCGCGAACGCCGCTACGCTCGCGGGGTCCACGTAGACCGCGTGCAGCAGGGCCGGGATGAACCACGGCAGGCTGCCCAGGGCCAGGGCGGTCAGGCCGATGACCGTCCGGCGGAGGCCGCCGGAGAGCAGGCACACGGGCAGCACGACCAGCGCGGTGACCGTCATCGCGGCGAACCCGCCGACGACGGCGGGCAGGATCGCCAGGCCCAGCCGCGCGGCTCCGCGCCACGACGGGAGGTCGGCGGCGAGCACCGTCCGCAGGACCCAGGGCAGGCCCGCGTAGCCCAGGAGGAGCGCCCACTGGCCGATGATCAGCCGCTCGGCCACGTACGGGTTCCACGCGTAGCACACCCCGGCCGCGAGCCGGGCGAGCAGCGGCTCCCGGTCCAGCAGGGCAACCACACCGGAGCAGGCGAACAGGAAGATCGACAGCAGCACGACCTTCTGCGCGATGTCGGCCGGCAGGACCCGGGAGGCGGCGGCGATCACCAGGTCGCTGGGTACCGCCCGCGGCGGGGCCGAGCCGGGCAGGGCGGCGGAGAACGGCTCGCGGGGGACGAACAACATGTCGTAGCTGAGCAGGAAACCCCGCTCCAGCCCGGGCCCGAGCGCCAGCAGTCCGAGGCCGAGCCCTAGCGCGGCGCCGACGATCCCGGTGCCGGACAGGGCCGCGCGCGCGCCTGCGGCCGGGCTTTCGCCTAGCCAGCCCTCCCTCTCCAGCGCGCGCACCGGGTGCTCCGGCGCCTAACCCATGCGGCTCGAGTCGATCTGGTCCAGGTCGCCGTTGAAGCCGCCGATGCCGTTGGTGACGCCGCCGCCGCCGGACCACTGCCACATCAGCGCGTGGCTGCTGGAGCTGGTCTGGCCGCCGAAGAACTGCGCGCACGGGCCTGATCCGTGGTTCAGGCACCAGCCAGACGGGAAGGCGCCGGTGTAGTTGGTGGTCTCGGGCTCGTAGGTCCATTCATACGTGTTCGGGATCAGCGAGTCGGCCCCGGTGCCGAAGATCGAGGCCCAGACGCTCGCGGTGGAGTAGACGCCCGCCTTGTACTGGGAGTGAGCGGTGATGTAATCGGCGAACCCGTTGAAATCGGCGCGGTTCACGGCGGTCGGGATGCCGCGCTGCCTGATCACTCCGCTGCACGCCGAGGTGTAGACGTTGTTCCAGCCGTTGTCTGGCGCGGGCGCGATGCCCGGTAGCTCGACGTCCAGCCAGACGACCTTGTAGTCGAAGGCGCCGTTGGCGATATCGGACAGGGCCCGGGCGGCCTGCTGCGCGCCCCAGGCGCTGGCCTCGGCGGTGCTCCCGTTGTAGTGCGGGTCTACGCCGGGCCCGCCCATGAACCAGTAAGCGCCGTCGCCGACGCCCTTGCCGTACTTGGTGAAGTTGGTGTGCGCCTTCGCGGCGTCGGTGGCGTCGAAGGCGATGAAGCCGCCCTTGCAGCCTTTCCAGTACGCCCAGTTCCCTGTCATCCCGATGTACCCGCCGTAGGCCCCGCCCAGGAACGGCATGCTGTACGGGGCGCCGCCCGGGACCGAGACCGGGAAGCTGTCGGTGCCCCACCAGAACCCGGGGGGACCGTCGCCGGCCGGCCGCGCCTGCGCCGCGATCGCCGGGATGAGCAGGAGCAGGGCCGCTCCCGCCGCGAGTCCACCGCGGGTCAGCCACGACCGCTTCATTTCGCCTCCACGTGGTCTGTTCGTCGTCGGCCCGCCCACCTTATAGGTTGGCGGGGCGGCAACGTCGCCGCGGGACAATCCAGGAGGACCGTGATGTCCGAGCAGGCAGTTCGGGTGGAGCGCGCGGGGGCGGTCAGCACGATCCTGCTGTACCGGCCGGCCCGGCGCAACGCGGTCGACGGGCCGACCGCGGCCGCTCTGGCCCAGGCCTTCCGGGCGTTCGACGCGGATCCCGGGGCGGCCGTGGCGGTGCTGCACGGCGAGGGCGGGGTGTTCTGCTCGGGCGCTGACCTGACCGCGCTGGGCACCGAGCGCGGCAACCGGGTGGCCCCGGACGGGGACGGGCCGATGGGGGTGACCCGGCTGCGGCTGTCCAAGCCGGTGATCGCGGCGGTGTCCGGGTACGCGGTGGCGGGCGGTCTTGAGCTGGCCCTGTGGTGTGACCTGCGGGTCGCCGACCAGACCGCCGTGTTCGGCGTGTTCTGCCGGCGCTGGGGCGTCCCGCTGATCGACGGCGGGACGGTGCGGCTGCCCCGGCTCATCGGGACCAGCCGGGCGATGGACATGATCCTGACCGGGCGGGCCGTGGACGCGGCCGAGGCGGCGGCGATCGGGCTGGCCAACCGCGTGGTGCCGGCGGGGCGGGCCCTGGCCGCGGCGCAGGAGCTGGCGGCCCAGCTCGCCTCGTTCCCGCAGGTCTGCCTGCGCAGCGACCGCGCGTCCGTGCTGGACGCCGAAGGCCTGGGCGAGGCCGCGGCGCTGGCCGCGGAGTTCGCGCACGGGCAGGCGCCGCTGACGGAGGAGGCGGGCGCGGGCGCCGCCCGGTTCGCCTCGGGCGCGGGCCGGCACGGGTCCTTCGGTCCCTGACCGCGCCCGGCCGGAGCGTGGCGGCGGGCGCCGGGTTATCGTGCGTAGAGATGTTCACTCGCTGCCTCAGGTCCAGGGCGGCCGGGGTCGCGCTGGCCGTCCTGACCCTGGCCGCCGCGTCGGCCTGCACCTCGACGGCGACCGGGCCGGGGGTGCGCACCACGACGCGCGCGCCGAGCCCGGCCGCGCCGACCACCCGACCGCAGGCCACCCCGATGACGGATATCAGCGCCGGGTGTGCGGGCAACAGCTCAGAGGTCGAGGAGGCCTTCGCCCCGCCCGGCTACGTCTACGCGGAGTGGATCGGGTGCGGCGGGATCGGCTTCGCCCGCTCAACCGACTCCGGCCGGCACTTCGGGGCCGCGCTGACCGTACCAGGCTCGCGGGGCGGCAGCTGGGACCCCGCCATCACCGTGGCGGCCGACGGGACCGTCTACGCCGCCTTCATGCACGCCCGCGGCCGCTCTATCGTGTCGGGTCACCCGGTGGTGGCCGTCTCGCTCGACCACGGCGCGAGCTTCGCGCAGGTGCACCAGGTCCTGCCGCCCGCGCCAGGCAACTGGGGCGACCGTGACTTCATCGCGGCGGGTCCGGGCCACCGGCTGTTCCTGACCTGGGATTACGGCCCCTCCGCGGCGGAGGTCAAGCCCCTGTGCGGCAAGGGTGGCAGTTGCTCCTTCGCCAAAGGCGACCTGAACGCCGTCATCCAGACCTCCGGCGACGGCGGGGTGACGTGGGGGCCCATCGTCCACCTGGAGCCGGGGTTCCCGCTGGGCGGCGGGTACAGCGCCCCGCTCGTGGTCAGCCCCGACGGCCACGTCGACGTGCTCTACATCGCTCATCCGACCGACCCGGGTACCGACACCGTTCACCCCGGGTATGAGTACTTCACCTCCTCGGCGGACGGGACGCACTGGCCCGCCGATCCGCAGCGGCTCTGGCCAGGCGCGGGGACGCTGTCCGTGCCCGAGTGGTGGATCGACGGGGACATCAGCGCCGACGCCGCGGGCAACCTGTACGTCACGTGGGACACCCAGACCGCCGCGGGGGACATCGGCTGGCTGACCTACTCTCGGGACGGCGGGCGCACGTGGTCCGCGCCGCTGCGGGTCACGCCGGACACCGACCATGCCCCGCACATCGTCGAGTCGGCGGGGGGCCAGGCGGGCATCGCCTATGTTGCGTGGCAGACCAGCGCGCCCGCGCCGGGCTACGCCACCTACCTGCGCCCGTTCTCCATCCAGCGCGGCTGGCTCGGACCCGCGATAAAGGTGTCCGGCGCCTACGGCAGCCCCGCGATCTGGCCGGGCGACACCTTCGGCATCGCCCTGCTGCCCGGCGGCCGCATCTCCCTCACGTGGGGAAGCGCCGTGGGGACCAGCAAGCACTCGGCCATTTTTTCTTCTGTAGTGACGATCTGAAATCTGGACCTGAATCTGGAGGAGCCACCGTGAACGACTACCCGGCAAATCTCGTCGAGGCCAACCACGTCGAACCTGTGCCCCGCCGCGTCCGGGCCTACCTGAACGGCGAGAAGGTCCTGGACACGACCAGGGCCCGGTATGTCTGGGAGCTGCCCTACTACCCCCAGTACTACATCCCGGTCGCCGACGTGCGCCGCGACCTGCTCGTCCCGGAGGGCCAGGCCCAGCAGACCGGCCGCGGCGTCGCCGAGGTACACGGCCTGCGGGTCGGCGAGGTGCACCGGCCGCGGGCGGCCAAACTGATCACCGAGTCAGCGATTGGCGGCCTGCCCGGCACGGTCCGCTTCGACTGGGGGGCGCTGGACGCTTGGTTCGAAGAAGACGAGCAGGTCTTCGTGCACCCGCGTAACCCCTATACGCGGGTCGACGCCGTGCGCTCGGACCGGCCGGTGCGCGTCGAGCTGGACGGGCTGGTGCTGGCCGACTCGCCGTCACCGGTGATGGTGTTCGAGACCGGGCTCCCGACGCGCTACTACGTCAGTAAGATCCACGTCAACTTCGCGCACCTGATCCCGAGCGCCACCGAGACCGCGTGCCCGTACAAGGGCGTGACCAGCGGATACTGGTCGGTCCGGGTTGGCGAGGAGGTCCATAAGGACCTGGCCTGGGCGTACGACTTCCCCACCCGCGAGCTGCTGCCGATCGCCGGGATGATCGCGTTCTACAACGAGATGGTCGACACCTTCGTCGACGGCCAGCCGCTCGAGCGGCCGCACACGCATTTCTCCAGGACCGCGGGCGGCCAGCGGCCCTAGCCGGTGCTTTCGGCCTGGTCATCGCCGGTGAGGCCGCGTTCGGCCTCGGCGATCGCCCGGACGGCGTCCAGCGAGCCGGCCCACAGGTCATCGAGGAACTCGCGGAGGGCGGCCAGCCCTTCCGCGCGGGCCCGGTAGAGCCGGCGGGTGCCTTCGCGGCGCTCGGTCAGCAGCCCGGCGTTCTTCAGCACGGTCAGGTGCTGGCTGACCGCGGTCCTGGTGATGTCGAACGCCTCGGCGATCTGCCCGGCGGCCAGCTCATCGCGCGCGACCAGTTTCAGGATGGCCCGCCGGCGCGGCTCGGCGATCGCCCGCAGCGCCTCGTCGGCCGCGCCCCCCTCGGGCTGACCCATGGTCTCTGCTCCCGCCGGAGTCGGATGGCACTAGCTAACGTTAGAGAACACGAACGTTAGCAGCTACGAACAGATGGGTCAAGGCTGGACAGCGGTTCCGCGCCGGTCCGAGACTGGCGTCACGGTTCGCTGGAGAAGAGGGACGCATGGTGACCCAGGCCGAGTTCGACGAGTTGCTCGACGTGCTCCGCGATTTCGTGCGGCGCGAGGTGATGCCGGCCGAGGCCGGGATCGACGAGTCCGACGAGATCCCGGCCCGGCTGATCGCCCAGGCCAAGGAGATGGGCCTGTACGGGTACGCACTGCCGACGGAGTACGGCGGCCTCGGCCTGTCGGTCGAGCAGCAGGTGCGGGTGACCATCGAGCTCGGCTACGCCTGCCCGGCGTTCCGGTCGCTGTTCGGGACGAACAACGGGATCGCCGGGCAGGTCCTGGTCGCGGCCGGGACCGAGGAGCAGCGCAAGCACTGGCTGCCGCGGCTGGCCTCCGGCGAGGTGGTCGCGTCGTTCGCGCTGACCGAGCCGGACGCGGGATCTGACCCGAGCCGGCTAGTGACCGCCGCCCGGCCGGGTGACGACGGCGGCTGGGTCATCGACGGCCTCAAGCGCTACATCACCAACGCCCCGGCGGCGGGGGTGTTCATGGTGTTCGCCCGGACCGACCCGCAGGCGCCGCCCGGCAAGGGCATCGGGGTGTTCATCGTCCCGGCGCACACCGACGGGGTGGCCGTCGCGGCCCGGGACCACAAGATGGGCCAGGCGGGGGCGTGGACCGCCGACGTCGTGCTCACCAGCGTCCGCGTGCCCGCGGACGCACTCGTCGGCGAGGCACCGCAGGCCGGCTACGCGACCGCCATGCAGAGCCTCGCGCACGGCCGGCTGACGATCGCGGGGCTGTGCGTCGGAGTCGCCGCCCGGCTCATCGACGAGAGCGTCTCCTACGCCAGGGAGCGCTCCCAGGGCGGCCGGAAGATCGGCGAATACCAGCTCGTCCAGGCCATGCTCGCCGACTCCCACACCGAATACCTCGCCGCGCGTTCGCTGGTCCTCGACGCGGCCCGGCAGTACGACGCGGGCACCGACCGCCGGCTCGCCCCGTCGGCGGCCAAGTACTTCGCGAGCGAGTCCGTGGGCCGGATCGCCGACCGCGCGGTCCAGATCCACGGTGGCTCCGGGTACATCCGCGGAGTGGCGGTCGAGCGGCTGTACCGCGACGTCAGGCTGTTCCGGATCTACGAGGGCACCAGCCAGATCCAGCAACTGGTGATCGCCAGGGAACTCCTGCGCTGACCCGGCCGACCTCGGCCGGCGGGATCCCGGTTGGTATCCGGCGCGTGACGGTGCGACCACCCTCCGACAGCAATCGTTTGCAACCGTTCTGCACCCCGCCGGGCAACCGTCTGGCTACCTGGGCGCGGGACCGTATCCGCAAGACGAATCACGCTCCGGGCTGAAAGACCTCGGCCCCAGGCGGTGAGCCCGTTCCACGACAGAAAGAGGGTGACAGTCGATGGACCGCACTCGCACCGCGGTTTCAGCGGAACTGAGCCTGGGGCTGGTCCGGCCGGAGCACACGATCGTGCCGCTGATGGCCAGCCTGCACTACACCCGTGAGGACCCGTACGCGATCAAGATGGCGTTTCACGTCGGGACCGGGGAACCGGTGGAGTGGACCCTCGCCCGCGAACTACTCGCGGCAGCCCTGCACTCTCGCGAGGGGATCGGCGACGTGCAGGTCTGGCCGTCAGCGGCATCGAGTGACCCGGAGGCGGGCGGGGAGGGAACCGCCTCCGGGCACGGCATCGTGAATATCGCGATGACCTCACCGTTCGGGCACGCGCAGTTCGAGGCGCCCGCGCCGGCCATCGCCGCGTTCCTGCGCCGGACGTACCAGATCGTCCCCGAGGGCGGGGAGACGGACTACATCGACTTCGACGCCGAGATCGCCGAACTCCTCAGCCAGGCCTGACCGGGCGCGCTGTGCTTTCCAGCCCGTCCCCGATGGGGACGGGCTCGCTGACCAGGCCCTCCCCGAGGGGGGCGGCTCGCTTACCAGGCCGTCCCCGAGGGGGGCGGGACCACCGGCGGGACGATGGCCTCGATCAGGTGCGGTCCCGGTTCGGCGTAGGCCCTGCGCAGTTCCGCGTCCAGGTCCTCGGCGGTGGCGACGCGGACCGCGGGCACCCCGAGCCCGGCGCTGATCTGCGTGAAGTCGGGGGTCGGGCCGGACAGGTCGAGCATCCGCGCGGCGCGCGGGCCCGCCCGCCCCGCGGCGGTGCGGGCCAGTTCCATCCGCAGGATCGCGTAGGCGGCGTTGTTGATCAGCACCGTGGTGACGTCGAGCCGCTCGCGCGCCTGGGTCCACAGCGCCTGGATGGTGTACAGAGCGCTGCCGTCGGCCTCCAGGGACAGGACGGGCCGGTCCGGGGCCGCGATCGCCGCGCCGGTGGCCGCCGGCAGGCCCTGCCCGATGGAGCCGCCGGTGAGGGTCAGCAGGCTGTGCCGCGGCGCGGCGGCCAGCGCCATGGGCAGCGCGAACCCCGACGTGTTGGCCTCGTCGACGACGATGGCGTGCTCGGGCAGCGACGCGGCGACCGTGTTGGCCAGGCTGATCGCGGTCAGCGGTCCCGGTTCGGGGGCGGGCGGCGCGCCAGCCGCCAGGACCGGCTCGGTCCCCGCGGCCACCTCGCCGGCCAGCAGGTCCAGGGCGGCCTCGACGTCCTGGTGGGCGTCGGCCAGGACGGTGACCGTGCTGCCGTCCGGCACCAGGTCGCCACCTTGGCCGGGGTAGGCGAAGAACGACACGGGTGACCGGGCCCCGGCCAGGACCAGGTGGCGCACCCCGGCTAGCTGGGCCTCGGCCACCTCGATCAGGTAGGCCAGCCGGTCGACGTTGGGCACCCCGGCGCCGCGCTCCATCCGGGCCGGGAACGTCTCGGCGAGCAGCCTGACCCCGGTCGCGGCGGCGATCCGGCTGGCCGCCCGCAGCCCGCGCTCGGTCAGCGCCTTCCCGCCCAGCAGCAGCAGCGCGGACGCGCCGGAGGACATGACGTGGGCCGCGGCCGAGACCTGACCGCCCGGAGCCTCCGGCGGCGGTGCGGGCGCCCGCGCGAGGGCGAGCGCGGCGCCATCGCCCCACGACACGTCGGCCGGGAGGACCAGGGTGGCGACCATGCCCCGGCGGGCCGCCTCGACCGCGCGCATCGCGTCCTGCGCCAGGTCACGGGTGGTGCCGCTGGTATGCACCCACCCGGAGACCGTTCGGGCCAGGGCTTCGATGTCCGACTGGAGCGGCGCGTCGTAGCGGACGTGGCCGGTGGCGTGGGCCCCGACGATGTTCACCACCGGGGTGCGGGCCCGGCGGGCGTTGTGCAGGTTGGCCAGCCCGTTGGCCAGCCCGGGGCCCAGGTGGAGCAGGACCGCGGCCGGCCGGCCCGCGATCCGCGCGTACCCGTCGGCGGCGCCGGTCGCGACGCCTTCGAACAGCGCCAGGACGCCGCGCATCTCGGGCACGGAGTCCAGGGCGCTGACGAAGTGCATCTCCGACGTACCCGGGTTCATGAAGCACACGTCGACGCCCGCGCCGACCAGGCTGCCGATCAGGGCCTGCGCACCGTTCACGGCCCCGATCGTAGCGGGCTACTCCGGCCCGGCGGGCTCGGGCTCAGGCCTCGGCCGTCCCGGGGGAACCCGGCCGCGGTCTCGAGGTCGATCCCGGCCGGGTTGCCGGCCCGCCAGGCGATGTGCTGGTCGGGTCGGACCAGGAGAAACTCATCCCGCCACGGGTAGGACGCGGGCGCCTGCGCCAGCGTGAGCGGGATCCGCAGGCGGCGGGCCCGCCGGACCAGGTCCGCGACGCCCTCGGCGTGCGAGCTCACCGGCCCGACCAGCGTGAACCCGCGGCCGAGGTGGTCGTACAGGGACGAGCCGTCCGGCCGCCAGTGGTGCGGGAGCCGCGCGCCGGGCTCGCCCGACGGCGTATAGCTGGTCACGTCCGCGGCGGTCCGGACGCCGGGCTGGA
>Ga0070730_10005621_pt1 | contig 10800 bp, 11 predicted proteins | sample Coa_R1_3_FD_66447 | JGI IMG/M metagenome (GOLD analysis project Ga0070730, IMG submission 66447) | Surface soil microbial communities from Centralia Pennsylvania, which are recovering from an underground coalmine fire - Coalmine... | ecosystem: Environmental > Terrestrial > Soil > Unclassified ... | reverse complement strand
AGCAGCGAGCCGGGCGCGCTGGCGCGCGCGACTCTCGGAATCACCGCCTAGTCGTGCGACTCCTTTGGCGTGACCGCGAGCTGGTGGCGCTCGGTGCCGCGGATAACCGTCACCGGCACCGTCGTGCCGACGCGGTCCTCGGTGAGTAGCCGCAGGAGGTCGTCGATGCCACGCACGGGTAGTTCGCCGAAGGCAACGATCAGGTCACCCTCTTTGAGCCCGGCTTGTTGAGCCGGGCTGTTTGGCTCGACTCCGACGACGAACACCGCCGTCTGGATTGCCAGGCCAAAATAGCGCACCACCCGGGTCAACAGCGGCACCGTTTGACCGGCGATGCCGACATAGCTGCGACGCACGCGTCCGTCGCGGATCAGTCGCGCGGCGATCAGCTTGGCAGTGTTGATGGCGATCGCGAAGCAGATGCCCTGCGCGGCTTGAATGATGGCGGTGTTGACCCCGATCACCTCACCGCGTGAGTTGACCAGCGGACCACCCGAATTGCCGGGATTGAGCGCCGCGTCGGTCTGGATGACGTCTTCGATGAGCCGCCCCGACCGTGAATGCAGTGACCGCCCCAGAGCGCTCACCACACCTGCGGTCACCGTCGTCTGGAAACCGTACGGGTTGCCGATGGCGATGGCGATCTGGCCCGGCCGGATGGCTTGTGAATCTCCCAGTCGGGCCGGGGTGAGATTCGGCGCGTCGAGGCGAATGACGGCCAGGTCGGTATGCGGGTCGTCGCCGACGAGCGCCGCGCCGACGCGGCGACCATCGCCGAGCGAAACGTCGATCTTGCCGCCACCGTGGACGACGTGGCTATTGGTCAGTGCAAAGCCGTCGGGCGTGAAGATGAAGCCCGATCCGCTACCCGACCGCGCCGGCACTCGGCCCCGGGCCGGCACGCTGATGTCGATCTTGATCACCGACCCCGCCGCGCTGTCAACGGCTCGGGTAACGACCTGCGAATACACATCAAGCAGCTCGTCGTCGTCGCCGTCGGGCTCAGGCGAGTCTGAAGTTGAGAGAAGTCGAAGAGAACTGGCCACGCTGGGAATACCTCGCACAGATTGTGGCCGAACACGGCCCCAGTCAGATGGGATTCTCGACCCGTTCGATCAGTTCGCCAGTCCCAATCCCACCAGGCGCGATGCTGGAGGCCGCGTATGATGGCTGGCGAGAGCTGCCCATGGTCCTGCCGCTGCGCATGAAATTCGGCGTGTTCCTGGCGCCGTTCCATGAGGTCGGGCGTAACCCAACCTATTCGCTGGAGCGCGACATGCAGCTGATCCAGTGGCTCGATCAGCTCGGGTTCGACGAGGCCTGGGTCGGTGAGCACCACAGCGCTGGCTGGGAGATCATTTCGTCGCCCGAGATGTTCCTCGCCGCCGTGGCGGAGCGCACCCGGACGATCAAGCTGGGGACCGGCGTAGTCAGCCTGCCCTACCACCATCCATTGATGGTGGCCAATCGCATCGTGCTGTTGGATCATCTGTCGCGCGGTCGCGCGATGCTCGGCGTCGGCCCCGGCGCCCTGGTCACCGACGCCCTCATGCTGGGTCTGGACCCGACAGTCCAGCGCCAGCGCATGGACGAGTCGCTGAGCGTGATCATGCGCCTGCTCACCGATCCCGAACCGCTGACCTACGAGGGCGAGTGGTTCACGCTGCGCGACGCCACCCTGCACCTGCGGCCATTTACCCAGCCACACATGCCGGTGGCCGTGGCCAGCGCAGTCGCCCGCGGGCATGATCACGGCTGGCAAGCACGGCGCCGGGGTGCTGTCGCTCGGGGTCGTCTCGGGCCTGCGCGGTGCCGTGAACCTGCCCGCCCAGTGGGCCATAGCCGAAGAAGAAGCGGCCAAGCACGGCAAGATCATGCGCCGCGAGGAGTGGCGGCTGGTCATTCCGGTCCATCTGGCTGAGACCCGCACAGAGGCATTCGACGACTGCCGCGCCGGCGCCGCGCGCTGGCAGCGCGAATACTTCGTGCGAACCCTCGGCCGGCGGTTCCCGACTGACTTCCCCGATCGTGAGGTGATCGATCGAATGGCCGAAGCCGGCGCCTGGATCGTCGGCACCCCGGACGACTTGATCGCGGCCATCGAGCGGTTCGACGAAGCCACCGGTGGTTTCGGTGGGCTGATGGTCACCACCGTAGAATGGACCTCGCGTGAGAAGGTCCGCAAAAGCTATGAGCTGATCGCTGACTATGTGATGCCCCGCTTCCAGGGTTCACTGGCCGGCCTGGAGGGCTCGAACCGCCGATCGCGGGCTATCAGTGCTGAACTGCGCGACGCGCGGGAGACCGCGCTCGAACAGGCATATCAGAGCTTCGAGGCCGCGCGCCGGCACTGACATCCGCACTGTCGATTTCGCGCCGCGCCGTTCGACGTCACGGTATGAGCACCCATACGGCACCGCCTAGAAGTTCGGCCGACACGCCGGTTTCGGCCCGGGTCGCAGTCGGCCGAACTTCGCGTGACAGATTGCGCCTAGGGACAGGGCCGCGAGACTCCCATGCAAACGAGGTTTTCGGCCCTGGCCCTAGCGCCTGGCTCGGCCTCGCTGTCCTCAGCCTGCCATGCATGATCACCGTGATGGACCTGACGGTCCTCAACCTGGCCGTGCCCCACCTCAGCGCGGCGCTGAAGCCGACCGGCACGCAGCTCCTGTGGATTATCGACATCTACGGCTTTCTGCTGGCGGGCGCGCTGATCCCGGTCGGCGGCCTGGGCGACCGTATCGGCCGCCGCAAGCTGCTGCTGATCGGCGCCGCCGCCTTCGGCAGCGCCTCTGCCCTGGCCGCTTTTTCGACCAGCGCGCTGATGTTGATCGCCACTCGCGCACTCCTTGGCGTGGCCGGCGCGGCGCTGGTCCCGTCAACCCTGTCGCTGCTACGCACGCTGTTCGAAGATGACGCCGAACGAACGAAAGCCATCGGCGTCTGGGGCGCCAGCTTTGCCGTCGGCGCGGCGATCGGGCCGCTGGTTGGCGGCGTCCTGCTAGAGCACTTCTGGTGGGGCGCCGTGTTCCTGGTCGGCGTGCCAATTATGGTGGCGCTGCTGATCGCCGGCCCGATGTTGCTGCCTGAATTTCGCGACCCGGCCGCCGGCCGGCCAGACCTGACGAGCGCAGCGCTGTCGATCGCCGCCGTGCTGGCGCTGATCTACGCCCTGAAGCAAGTCGTCCAGGACGGCCTGACCTGGTTGCCCGTGCTGTGCATGCTGGTCGGCCTCGGCCTCGCCGCCACGTTCATCCGTCGTCAGCAGACGCTGGCTGACCCGATGGTCGATCTTTCGCAGTTCCGCAACACGGCGTTCAGTCTTTCGCTGGGGAGCAATGTGCTGAACGTGTTCGTCTCGTTTGGATCGTTCATCCTGGTGAGCCAGTACCTGCAGTTGGTGCTGGGTCTATCGCCTCTTCAGGCGGGACTGCTGTCGTTGCCAGCGTCGCTGCTGGCGATCGCCGGCCCGATGCTCAGCCCGATTCTGGTCCAGCGCGTCGGGCTGCCCGCTAGCCTGGCTGGTCTCCTGGCGATCGCTGCCCTGGGATTCGCGGTGCAGACTTTGGTCGGAGGTCCACTGGCAGCGTTGACTGTCGCCGTCGGCTGGGGGCTGTGGGCCCTGGGCGGCTCTGCTGCGGCGACGCTGACGACGGGCACGATCATAGGTTCAGCGCCACCCGAGCGCGCCGGCGCGGTGGCAGCGCTGGCGCAGGCCGGCGCCGAATTGGGCGGCGCGTTGGGCATCGCCGTGCTGGGCAGCCTCGGTACGGCCATTTATCGCGGGCTGGTGGTATCGGCACTGCCCGAGGGACTGTCGCCGGACCTCGCGGCCGCCGCCCGTGACACGATTGGCGGCGCCCTGAGTGTGGCCAGCCAGATCCCCGACTCCGCCGCCGCGGCCAGGCTGGTGTTGACCGCTCAAGATGCCCTGACCACGGGCTTGCACGTCACCTCGGCGATTGGCGCCGTGCTGTCGATCGTGATGGCCGTCGCTGTGGCGGTCTACCTCCGCACGCCAGCACCCAGGCGCCCGGAGGCGGGGCCAAGCAGTGCGCGAGTCGCCAGCAGCGCCTCGCGGGCGACCTCAGCTGGATCGCGCGCCCAGGCCGCGGGATTCGGCGCCTCGTAGCTCAGCGCACCGACGTAGCCCTTGTCATCGAGCAGCCCGAACAGCTCGCCGAAGTCGATCACACCCTCCCCGGGCGGCAGCCGGTCAAGCGTCTCGCCAGGTCGCACGCCCTGGCGCGGGACGTCACTGTACTGGACGTACGCGATCTCTTCGAGCGCCACCTCGGCGAAGCCACGCCCGCCCCGGCCACTGCGATGGAGATGGTAGCTGTCAAGCAGGAGTCCGGCGGCCGGATGCGCGGCCAGGGCCAGCACCTCGCGCACGGATTCGAGCGTGTTGAACTGCAGCGCCTGCGAGTTGAACTCCAACGCCAGGCGGACGCCATGCTGCCTGGCGATGTCGCCCACCTGAAGCACGCTCTGGGCCGCCTGCTGCACATCGCCACGCTCTTTGTCGACGGGACTCATGACCACTCCGCAGCGCAATTCCGCCGCGGTGGCGCAACTGCGCCTGAAGAGCTCGAGCAGCCGTTGTTTTTCCGGCTCGACCGCGAACATCCAGCCGCTCGCCACGCCGACCGCCGAGACGGCGAGTCCGCTCGCGCGGACGAGGTCCAGCACCTGCGCCGCAGACTGCCCGCCGGCCTCAGCCCGGTCAAAATCGACCCGGCGCAGCTCAACGGCGTCCCAGCCGGTGCTGCGCGCGACCTCCAGCACCCCAGCCAGCGGCGTGCTATCGAGCGTCCAGGTGTGGAGCGCCAGCAGATTGCGACCGAGCGGCATCTGTGTCTGAGTCCCCCTGCCACATAGTAGTCTTCCGCGCGCCGGCGGCAACAAGCTGATTGGCCAACGCCCGCTTATCCTTGGTACATTGCGTTGTTGAGTCTCGTGTGCGAACCACGCCTGCGCCAGGGTTACCGGCCGATGCCGATCGCGCCACGTTTGTTGTCGGCCGCGGTCGCGCTCGTCTTCCTGGCAGCCTGCAGCCCAGGCGCACCCGCGCCGACCACTGCGCCCGCCGCACCCCCAACTGCGGCACCCCAGCCGACTACAGCCCCAGCCGCGCCAACTACCGCCGTGGCCAGGCGGCCCATAGCGGCCCCTGAAACAGCCAATGCGGCGCCCGTCTCGGGTGAGATCATCGTGTTTGCCGCCTCATCACTCACCGACGTGTTTCAGGACATGGCCACGGCGTTTCAACAAGCCAATCCCAACGCCAGGTTGACCTTCAATTTCGGCGCTTCCACGCAGCTCGCTACCCAGCTTGGTCAGGGCGCCAGTGCCGACGCCTTCGCCAGCGCTGACCCGACCCAGATGGACAACGCCAGAAAGGCTGGCGCGGTCACGGGCCAGGACCGGGTCTTCGCCCGAAATCGTCTGGTGGTCATCACCCCCAGGGACAATCCGGCCGAAATCAAGGCGATCAAGGACCTGGCCAATCCGGGCGTGAAGTTCGTGACCGCGGCGACGGGCGTGCCGATCGGTCAGTACACGCTGCAGATGCTCGACAAAGCCGCGGCCGATCCGACTTACGGCGCCGACTTTAAGACCAGAGTCGTCGCCAACACGGTGTCCCAAGAGGACAACGTTCGCCAGGTCGTGTCCAAGGTCCAGTTGGGTGAAGCCGACGCCGCGGTGGTCTACAGCACTGATGCCACCCCGCAGGTGCGTGACCAACTGCAGATCATCCAGGTGCCGGATCCGCTCCAGACGCTGGCGATCTATCCCATCGCCGTAGCCAAGGGCAATAACTCGGCCGGCGGCGAGGCGTTTGTTAGCTATGTGCTCGGCCCAAAGGGTCAGGCCACCCTCACCAAGTGGGGCTTTTTGTCGCCGACGCAGACCTCCGCTACGGCCCAACCAACCTATTGAGGCTGCCCGCTCGTTGAAGTCGTCTTCGCTGCAGCCACCGGCGCTACTGCCATAGCGGACGCTCTCGTGACACGGCCACGCAGTCCGCATCGTCCAAACGTCATCTATGCACCGAGCGCGCTAGGCGAAATTCGCCACCCAATCGCCGCTGGGTTGCCGCGTCGGAACGTTCAGGCGGTTGAATGCGTTGATCCCGGCGATCTGGATCAGCAGCGAGGCGAGCGCTTTGTCATCGTAGTGCCGGGCGGCCTCGTCCCAGACGTCGTCCGGCACCGCGTCGGGGTTGTCGGCGAGCCGGGTGACGGCCTCGGTCAACGCCAGCGCGGCCCGCTCGGCCGCGCTGAAGTACGGCGTGTCACGCCAGGCGGCCAACGTGAACAGCTGCTGCTCCGTCGCGCCGTGCTTCTTGGCGCTCCGAGAGTGCATGTCGGCGCACACGCTGCAGCCATTGATCTGGCTGGCGCGGAAGTGCACCAGGTCGATCGTCGTTTCGGGGATGCCAGCCTGGCCAGCCGCCTGACTGAGCGCCTGAAGTGCTTCCAGCGCGCCGGGCACGATCATCGCTATGTTGTTCATGCGAGCCTTCATGGATTCCTATCTCCTTGTCACATGTGCCCGCTGTCGCGGGTCACTGCTATGACCCGCGGCGAGGGAGGAGTGTGACAGAACAGATGGACGAACCTGACTGGTTGGCGCATCGCTTCGAGGAGCAGCGGCCGCGCCTGAAGGGTGTCGCCTACCGCATGCTCGGGTCACTGGCTGAGGCGGATGACGCCGTCCAGGAGACGTGGCTGCGCCTCAGCCGTGCCGGAGCCGATGGCGTCGCGGACCTCGGTGCCTGGTTGACGACCGTCGTTGCGCGCGTCTGCCTGAACGTGATTCGGACGCGCAAGTCGCGCCGCGAAGATGTCGTCGGCGTCCATCTGCCCGATGGGTTCATCAGCCGCGAGGATGAGGTCGACCCGGAGTACGAAGCGGTGCTGGCCGACTCGGTGGGGCTGGCCCTCCAGGTCGTGCTCGACACTCTGGCGCCCGCCGAGCGGTTGGCTTTCGTGATGCACGACATGTTCGACGTGCCCTTCAATGACATCGCCTCGATGGTCGGCCGCACGCCGGAAGCGACCCGGCAGCTGGCCAGCCGGGCTCGTCGGCGGGTCCACGGCATGACGTCGACACCGGACCCCAACCTGGTTCAACAGCGCCAGGTGGTCGACGCCTTCTTCGCGGCGGCGCGGGGCGGTGACTTCGAGGCGCTGGTCGCGGTGCTCCATCCAGACGTTGTGCTGCGCGCCGACGGCGGCGTGAGCCGACCCAAACTCTCGCGCACGATTCGCGGCGCCGAAGCTGTGGCCCGTAGCGCGCAGTCGGCCGCCATGCCGACGGCGGTCCTGAGGCCTGTCCTGGTCAACGGCGCTGCGGGAGTGCTCGTGCTGGTCAACGGCCGCCTGTTCTCGGTGATGGCGTTCACGGTCAACACCGGCAAGGTGGTTGAGATCGATGTCATCGCCGACCCGGAGCGGCTGAGTCAGCTGGAGTTCGACCTGTCGCTTGCGTGACCCCGATCGCACCACAGAACCAGCGGCTATGACGCAGGACCACCGGCCTTGCCCGCGATACAAGCGGGATTTGAACTCAAGCGAGACGATACATCAGTGCCTGGGACACGCTGGGTCCAGGTCGGTGCCACCGGTGCGTCGACAACACTGACGCTGGTGACCTGGTTTGACTCGATGCCGGCCGGCTCGCTCCGTAGCCTGGTCCTCAGGTCGGACGACCTGGATGCCGACTACGCGCGGCTGCTCGAGGTCGGTATGGAGTTCGAGATGCCACCACAGCGGGGCGCGCGCGATCGGCGCATCAGGTTTCGGGCGCACGTCAAAGAGGCGCGACAGCGGGGCCACCCGGTTCGCGCCTCTCGTGTGGCGGAGTTGATCAGTGCACCGGTCGGTAGGCGAGATACAACACGCCGTTGTCGTACGCGTCGGATCGGGCGAGCGTGAATTTGGCCGCCGGCTGGCCTTCTGCAAACAGCCGTGGCCCCGTGCCAACCGTCAGCGGAAAAACGAACAGGTGCAATTCATCGACAAGCCCATCAGCAAGCAGCGCTCGCACGAGCGTCCCGCTGCCGCTCACGTATAGTCCGCCCGGCGTGCGCTCCTTGAGCTCACGGATCGCCTCGGTGCAGTACTGCCCAAGGCTCGTCGAGTTGTTCCAGTCGACACGCGCTGGTGAGCCAACGACGTACTTCGGCGATTCGTTCATGAACGGCGCACCGGGGTCTTCGGCCGCCGTCCTGGCGGACCATGCCGGCGCAAACATCTCGAACGTACGTCGTCCCAGAAGCAAGCCGGTGCACCCGCCCATGATCTCGGCAATGGCCGTACCCATCTTCGGATCGAACCCGAAGTCGAACGTCCAGGTCGGTGCGTCAATCACGCCATCGAGCGTGGTGAACTCGTGTACGACGATGTTGCCCATGCGTAGGTCCTCAGCTCCTGAGAGGTAGTGTGGCCTTCCTTAGCGGGCGCGCAATGGCGCCAGCCGGAGGCGAGCGTAACCGACGAATGCTGCCACCAGACCCACCGTCGCTGGCAGCAACATCATCATCGGGTCCGGCGACATCAGGATCGGGGTAAGAATGGTTGCGCAGATCATGAGCACGACCAGGCCGGCGGCGGCGAGGGGCGTCAGGATCGGTCGGATCCGCAGCAGGCCAGGCAGGATCAGCCCGAGCGCACCGGCCAGTTCGCACAGTCCGACGAATCGCAGCACGATTACGGGCAGTGGCGACTGCGTCTCCAGCATCTCGGCGGGCATCAGTACCTTCATGGCGCCGGTCATTATGAAGATGAGCGCCAGCAATGCCTGCAACGTCCACAGCGAAGCACTCAGCTGGCGACTTGCACGTTTGACCGTGGTGAAGTTGGCCGAGTTACGGAGGCCGATGCGACGTACGTAAGTGGTTGACACGTGCGAGTTCTCCTTTTCGCTTTTACACACACGTCGAACGGAGCCCAGCGAAATCGACACGCCCGCCAACGATCTTTTCAGGAAACTTCTGATCATGCCCCAGCGTCTGTAACGTGCGTGTAAAGCCGGTGGTCGCGCACCGAGCCGAAAGTTGAGAGTCGGTCGCGCCCATTGACATGCGCTTGACGAGCGGGTCATGCTTCGCAGGCTGCTGATGGGGGTGAGCAGTACGCCACGGAGCCACCAACAATGTCGGCGCCGCGGACGTGAATGCGGACGGGGAGGGGCAAGTCATGCTGGGGCGTTTGCAAAGCGGGGGAGTACGCGATCTACGCGCATGCCACATCCCTGCTGAGCAACGCCACGAGGGTGCCGCCGCCGCCGGCGCTAGGCGGGGCGACCTGGACCACGCGGCAAGCGGCAAAAGCAGGTTGAGAACAGTCCACGGCGCCCTGACTGAAATAGGTAATTCCTCCGATGCGGTCGAGGACGACTGGCCTTAGATTGCCCCTGGGTTCAAGGAGGCCTTGATGGGGTTGTGGCGTCGAACCATAGGCAGCTTGCTGCTTGTCGCCGCGCTGCTTGTCCCAGAGCAGGCCACCAGCATGGCGGTCAGTGTCGTCGCGGCAGCCGCGAGCCCCACGGTCATCAGTGTCGGGACAACCCCGACGGGCATCGCCGTCAACGGGCTGACTGATCGAATTTACGTCGCGAACTCAGGGTCGGCCAATGTGTCCGTGCTAGACGGGCTGACGAACAGGGTGATCGCCACCGTCCCTGTCGGCCTGGCACCCACCGGGATCGCGGTGAACGCGACCACCAATCGCGTGTTCGTGGCGAACTCGGTTTCTGGCACCGTGTCGGTCATCGACGGCTCAAGTGATACGGTAGTCGCCGCGCCCCGGCTGGCAGCTGGCGTCATCGGCGTAGCGGTGGATGAGCTGACTGGTCGAGTGTACGTGACCAACAGCGCGGCGGGCACGCTCACCATTCTGGACGGCACGACCCTGGCGGTCATCAACACGCTACGGATGGCGGCGTCGCCGTTGGCAGTGGCGGTGAACCCGGCACTGCGTCGCGTCTACGTCTCGGAGGCGGCGGCGGGGGCGCTTGTTGCGCTCGATGCCGCGAGTTACGCGGTGCTTGCCAGGATTCCAATTGGCGCAAGTCCGAATGGATTCGGCGGACTCGCCGTAGATGAGGTCTCTGGCACCGTCTACGTGGCCAGTGACGGCACGAGTACAGTCTCCATCATTGACGGGACGACCAACGCCCTTGTCGCGACCAGGCAGGTCGGGGTGTTGCCAGCAGGGCTAGCGGTGAGCCCGGGGGCCGGGCACGCATATGTCGCACTGGCTGGCGAGAACACGTCGGCGGTGCTGGACGAGGTGACTGGCGGACTGGTCTCGAGCCAGCCCGTTGGGCGGACACCCGTGGGCGTGGCGGCAGACGCGCGGACGGGAGCAGTCTTCGTCACCGATATGCGTGATGGGACCGTCTCGACGTGGGACGATCCGGCGTTTGTGCCTCCGCCTCCACCTGGCACCCCGACGGCGATGCCCAGCAGTACCGCTACACCCACCACCACGTCGACGTCGACACCGACGTCAACGGCAACGCCGACACCCACTCTGGCTCCAAGCGCGACACCGACGGCAACGGCAACACCGACGCCGACGAATACACCAACCCCGACAGTGACTCCAACCAATACACCAGTTCCCTCCACCGACACACCGACGCCGAGCCCTACTCCGACGGCCACGGACACACCCACGGTGACGCCGAGCGCAACGGAGACCGCAACGCCCACGGACACGCCGACAGCCACGGCCACGGACACACCCACGGTGACGCCGAGCGCAACGGAGACCGCAACGCCCACGG
>Ga0070730_10005620_pt1 | contig 10800 bp, 12 predicted proteins | sample Coa_R1_3_FD_66447 | JGI IMG/M metagenome (GOLD analysis project Ga0070730, IMG submission 66447) | Surface soil microbial communities from Centralia Pennsylvania, which are recovering from an underground coalmine fire - Coalmine... | ecosystem: Environmental > Terrestrial > Soil > Unclassified ... | reverse complement strand
TCGAGCTTGCCCGCTTCGACTTTGGAGAAGTCCAAAATGTCATTGATGACGGTCAAGAGCGCTGCACCGCTGTCGCGGATGGTCTCGGCGTAGTCGCGCTGCAGGGCATCCAATCTCGTGTCGAGCAGCAGCTCGGTCATTCCGATGACGCCATTCATGGGGGTGCGAATCTCGTGGCTCATATTGGCGAGAAACTCGCTCTTGGCGCGATTCGCGCCCGCCGCCACCTCCGCCATGGCGGTGCGCTCGTCGACGCGCTTCTCCAGCTCATCCTGTGAGCGGCGCAGCTGCCCATCGCGCTCCTCGATCTGCTCGAGCATGCCGTTAAAAGCGCCGATGAGGCGGCCGATTTCGTCGGTGCCGTGCGCCGGCACGCGCAGTCCGTAGTCCTTCTCCCGGGTCACCCGCTCGGCCGCACGGCTCAAGGCCTGGATCGGATCGGAAATGTAGCGTTGGAGGCGCCCTACCGCCAAGAGCGCCAGCGCAAGCGCGCCCAAAATGACCGCCCCCAAGATCGCACTGTGCTCGAGCAGCGCCACCCGCAGTTCCGCAGGCGTCGCCAACAGATTCAAAGTCCCGATGACCTCGCCCAAGCTCACCGTGGCGTTCACCTTGATGACACCCTCAGGTTCCGTGTGCCCGGTGCTGCCGCGGGAATAGTTCTGAGCCGCATCGCTCATGGCCTGCCCGTACTTCGCCAGCAGTGTCCCGTCTTTACGCAGAATTTCCGCGGCGAGGATCGCCCGGTCAGCGCTCAAGGCTTCGAGCGTTTGGGTGGCGGCCTTCGCGTCATCAAAAGCGACCGCCGCCGAGCTGTTGCGCGCGGCGATCTCGGCCTGGACTTGGAGGCGATGCACCAGCGCGCGCCGGTTTGATTGGTAGTCGGTGAGGGTAAGCACGATGCCCGCCAGGATGAGCGCCATGCCGCTGGCGAAGCTTGCGAGCAGCATGAGCTTGGTGCGAACGGGCAAGGCTCCGAGCCAGTGTTTGAATCTCTTCATTTTAAAAGCCTTTCCTGTTCGACGGTGGCCGCCAGCTGCAGCAATCTTGAGCTGACGCGAAGGCCGGCGCGGCGTGCGTTATCAACGTTGATGATGAATTTGAGGCGGTTTTCACTGGTGAAGAGCTCGATGATTCCGCCGTTGCGAGCGAACCCCTTGGCATCACTCACGGTCAGCATCGGCGGTGGCGGCTCGCGCGAGGCGGCCAGGGTTAACGCCCACTTCTCCTCCACATAGAGCACGTTGCAGCCCTCCGTTTTGCCGGAGGTTTGAATCTGGCGCACGGCCAAGGGCCGGGAGCCCACGCGTTTGTTCTCGATTCCGCTCTCCAAGGTCTCGCGCATTCCCGCACCGCCCAAAAAGCACAAGGTCAGCGGCGCATCGGGCGTCGTCGGGGGCCATTCGACAAATTTCACGAAATTGAGCAGGTAACCCGACTTCAACTGCGTCTCGCGCCGAACGTCGGCCTCATCCGCACCGCTCGGGCGTGAATGTCCCAAGATGCCCAAGCCTAGGACGAGGAGGGAGAGGGCAAGAGCGCAGCGGCGCATGCCGCTATTTACGCGCACGAGTGCACAAGGTCGCCCGCTGACTTTTCATATAAGCGCTGCGCCTTCAGGTGCGAGGATCTCACGCGGGTAAGGGGTGTCATTCGACTCGGCGGCCCGTCTTGGGACAAGTTCTGCCCCACCAGACTCGGCTTCAAGGGCTCGGAAGACCGCCCTGCGGAAGAAAACAGCGAGTGCGGAGCATATCTCCCGCGGCGCAGCTTCGACCCGGGGGCCTCGAAGCGGCTCCGGGGCCGACTGCAGGTAACTTTCGACGTCCTGATGGCTCAGGACGTTGACCGGTTTGTTCACATGATGGGACATCCACTGTCTGAATCGGACGCTACACAACGGGTCTCGTGCGCACCACAGTATCCGCGCTTCAATTCACGTTGTATGTGCGGTCCACCACTTTCGTGACGCGCTCGCCATTCTTTCGGGGTTTGACCTAGCGCGAAATGAACCGCTGACCTCTTACTCGGCCGTAGGTGCCGCTGACACCCCAGGGAACCGGTGACTCCGAAAGCTCACTTACCACGCCCCGCTTCCAGCCGGATACACGAGCGTCCCGCCCGGCAATGGTTGCACGCCGGGCGTGGGCACGGCGGGTTGAAGCTTGTGAGGTCCCATGATGTGCATCACTGAGATTCCCGCCGCCAGCAAGTAGTCGGCGATGATTCGGCGATGGCAACGCCACCACACGGCTTCCGAACACATCACGGCGCAACACTGGCGCCGGGCAAGAGCTTGCAGTTCGTCGAGCCCCTCATGGAAGACCGCACTTGCGGCATAATCAGCGTAGTTGCGGAAGGCCTCGTTCTGCCACAGCATGTTGAGCGACGGCGCCGCGGACCGACTGCGATGGCGTCGGCCGCCCAGCGCGCTCAGGTGACGGTAAGCGATCCCCGCTTCGGCGAGCGACCCGGGCAAGACCTCCGCATTGAACTGAGGGTTGGTCCGCGAGTGCGGATAGGAACGTACATCGACGACCAACTCGACCGCCGCTTCCCTGAGCAATGCCACGAACTCGGCAATCGTGCGCGTCGAATGGCCTATCGTGAAGACGGTCACAAGCGCCGCTTCCGGAGCGCCGATCCTTTGTGCATAGCAACGTGATCGGTCTTGCTGCTCTTGATTTCGTACTGGGGATCGTCCTCGCTCGCATGATGCGTATAGCCCTTGAAGTCCACATTTTTCGTGTGCACCTTGGTGATCGTGCCGCTGACGTGCCCGGCCTCCGAGTTCCAGCTCACCCGATCTCCAACTTTGAACTTTTTTGCCATTGCACTACAAGTTCAGCAGCGTGGAGTCGGCGGCGGTGTCGTCGCCGAGCCTTTCATCCGTGTCAGAGCTTCCCGACCGCGTGTCAGCGGCCAACCGCGAGGCAAGTTGCGCGCCGGCATTTGCCGCGCAGCTCGAGACGTCGAGCCGGATCTGCACACCGCGTGACGCTGCAGCGGACGGCACGCGCCGGCGCAAGAACCTTGGGCGCATCTCGGTGCTGCATTCTCAGGTCTCCCGATGCTCCGCGGATCATAGCCCTTGGAGGGCGTGCTGAATGGTATCCGCCTCGCCGGAGTCGATGCGCTGCACGATCTTCCCGTGCGCGTCGGCGACGATCAAAGTCGGCGTGTTCGCCACGTTGAACTGCCGGAACAAAGCGCCGGATTCGTCGAGTGTCAATGGTATCGTCAAGCGATACTTCGTTCGGTATTCGCGCAAATCCGAGGGGGTCGCCCATAGTCCGGATGCCACGCCGAGCCAACGGACATGACGATCGGCGGCAAGGGAGGTCACCTGCTCCCGGGCGATGCGGCAGTTCTCGGACACGACGGGGCGCGTCGTGGCAAGATACGATTCGCACCACGGCGACAGGAACACATAGACGGTCGGCCCGCCGGGCCTCGACGTCCGAAGTGGAAACGGCTTGCCGTCGACGGTTCTTACGGTCAGGCTCGGAACCTCATCGCCGACTCCGTAGTGCGCCTCCGCTGCGACGGCTCGCTCTTTCGCTGCGCGGGTTGGCCCACTTTCCGGCATCCGCGCGGCGAGCAGCGCCGCATCCAGCCGCTCGTCGGCGAGGTGACCGACGTATTGAATGCGGCCATCGCGCCCGATGACGATGTGCTGCGGCGTAACCCGCAAATGGAAGGCGGCGCCCAGTTGCCCGTCCGCATCGAACACGATGGGCATCGTGATGCCCAGCTGCCGGCGGTACTTTCGCACCTCCTCCACGGAATCGTTGAAGCCCACATTCACCGCGATGACGGCCAAATCCGGGCCCGCCGTTGCATACGCGCGCTGGAAATGCGGCATCTGCTCCCGACATGGAGTGCACCAGGTCGCCCAGAACTTCAGATACACGGCTTTCTTGCCGTAGAGGCTGCCCAGATCGATCGTGTCCCCGTCGATGGTCTTGACGACGATTCTGGGTGCGGGGGAGCCGATCAGGGTACGCCCGGCCGCCTCCGCCCTTTGTTGACCCGTGGCGCCGGAATGCGCGGTCACGCTCGTCAACAGGAGTGACACGCACACCGTGGTTAGCGTTGCCTTGTTGAGTTTCATACGTCGCCCTCAATCGGTTGCGGCCCGCGTGCCGGGTTTGCCTTTATCCTTGATCATCACGACTAGAATCTTGGCGGGTGCGGCCTCGCTGGCATTGGCGGACACCACATGAACATCGTCCGGTGCCTCGTAGAACGTCTGGCCCGGCCGCAGCGTCACCATGGGGCCGCCCCTCACTTGCATTCGGAGCTCGCCTTCCAGCACGTAGACGAAGACTTGTGCGTCGTGCCGATGCGGCAGCGAGGCGCCTCCGCCCGGGTACGTCACGGTAAGCATGACGATTTCCTTGCCCGAACCGCCGATCAGGTCCCGCTTCATGAGGTCGGCGACGTCGGCGGCCGGCGGCTTCTTGTCGCCTTCCGCCCCGGTCGCGCACAGCGGCGTAAAAAGCAGCGCCATCGCCAGAAAAACGCCGCCGATGGCGGTGTTCGCGCATTGATCGGACATTTGGATTGCTCCCCTCGGTGAAGACTTGGGTTTACCGGCCAGCTTGGGCTGCATAATGGCTGTGTCCTGGATCCATTTATTGACAGCGGCCCTTGGGCCATTACACAGTATTGCATCGGGACCTCTTCAGGTCGCCGCAGACATTCATATTCGGCCGACGCAGCGCGGGAATTGCCGGCACAGATCTACCGTCAGTGCAGCGCGCCTGGTCACTATAAGATGCACAGCGACGGAAGCATAATACCCGTCGTTTGGAGACGGAGAGAAGAGTCGGGAGAGCGTCGGACCATGGACGACCACCATACCTGGCGGCCATCACGATATCGGGTGCTCGTGGTCGTGTTGGCATTTCATGCGGTCATGATCGCGTTTCTCATCGCATCGTCGAAGACCCTGCGTCTCTGGGTGCCGACACCGACCCTGATCGAAGTGGCCTTTCTTCCGCCCACGACCGCGCAAAAAGTGCGCACGGACGCCTCCCCCAGCACCCCTTTGGAGATGACGCGGGTAACTCCATCCATTGACGCCACCCTATCCTTGAGCCCGGAACTCATCCCCGCCATGGGAACTTTCGGCGTGCCCATCGACTGGGCGGAACAGGCGCATGCGGTTGCGGACTCGAGTGCGGCGAATTCGGACACACGCGAGGATCGTTTGGCGCCGGACTTGACTACACCGCAAAGATCCATCTTTCCCGGGCCGCCGACACATCATGCAGGCGAGCAGCATAGATTGGATACCGGCGAGTGGATCGTATTCGTCAGCGACGATTGCTTTCAAATTTCAAGCGCGATGCGTACGGTGGCCGCCGCTCTGGACAACGGCATCGGACAGCCGACTTTCTGCCTCGAAGCTGCCGACACGCCGCGTGGCGATTTTTTCAACCAATTGCCGGCGTATGATAGATACCATCCCCGCTGACCCGAGTTATCCATGAACGACGGGAAGCTCGAAAGGAGGCCGGATTGGCCAGGTGTTTTCCGGAGCGTGAAAAACAGGACGTTTTTCCCGCAGCCTCCATGGATGGATTCACGGCGGTCCGGAAAATACCTGGCCAATTCGGCCTCCGTGCACGAAAAAGCTCACTGTTCATGAATAGTGCGAACTGAAGCGTCGCTGTTCTCGATGCCGCCCTTTGCGCGTACCGCCCATACAGTATTGCACCTCCGCAAACACTGAATGGACACGCGATCGACGCGGGCTGTATTTTCAATGCATGGTCCGCCGACGTGCCGCCTTCAATCCGCTCGAGCCCTCGACCGCACCGCGCTGGTACGTCGTTCGCAGCATGCACGGATCCGTCGTCGACGCGCGCCCACTGGTTGCCGGCGCCAATCTCACCCACGTCTTCATCACCGCGATGCTTGCATGGATGGACGGCGGTTGGACGATCAGCGAATTCTCGTCAACCTCCGCAACATTCTTTTGCGCCCGCGGCCTCGAGCGACGCATGGTAAGCATCGATCCCACCGATCCTCACGAGCCGCACGCGTACGGCGCATCGCACCTCTCAGGAGCCGGCAAGGAGTACGAATAGGATCAGCGGCCGGGAGTACGACTGCGCGCAATCGGAACCCGCTCTGGTCGTGGCCCCGCTTGCGCCGCTCTTTTGAGGCGCAATCGCCATTCCTGTCTCTACGCCGCCTCCGCGTGGTGAATCACCGGAATGGCCCGATCCGACAGAATCGACTGCAGCTCTTCCGTACTTCGGCCCTTAGGCGTCAGCCACGCCGCGACGTGTTCCGGTTTCAGGTTGATGATGCATCGGTCATGCCCCGCCGCCGCCACATCCGACGGCGGCTCATCGGTAATGGCCGCGAAGCCCCGGACGTCCGGCTCCTTGGAATCCGTCCAGTGCGACCATAAACAGGCGACCAATAACGGCTCGGGCGGCTCCGGTGTAAATTGCAAAATGACGTTTTGCGCCTCCTCGCCGGCCTTGAGCTGCCGGTGCTCCATCGCATGCAGTTGCACGTTCTCGAAAAAACTCTCCACCACCATGACGGCGTGGTGGTGGCCGAACTGCTCTCCCCAGAACTTCTCCAAGTTGTCGCGGCGGGCGTTGTAAAGACCCGGAAATTTCTTGTCATAGAACACCGGCTTGCCGGCGGGCCGACAGAAATACCGCATCGGCGTGAGGACGTTCTCCCCGTCCTGCCTGACGATGACCCCGGTATAGACCATGGGAAAAATACGGTTGTCGCTCGCTGTCGTTTCAGCGCGCCGCAGATCACTCAACTTCGCCGTCAGCGCCTCGATCTTGGCGGTCGCAATTCGCACATCCTCGCGAGCTTTCTTGGTTTCCTTGTCCTTGAGCGAACGCTCCGCATTGACCAGCCTGGTCTTTTGCGAGAACAAATCCATTTCCACCTTCGTCGCCGTGCGTGCGCGGTGCTCATCGATCGCAGCCTTGATGCGGTGCTCCTGATCGTTGGCGGGGTTGTCGAAATTAGCCTCGAACCCGCGCGATATGACGATGCTCGGATCGTCGAGGCGGCGCATGAAAAGCTGAAACGCTTCTTCGTAGTCCAGCCGGATTCCCAAGTCGCGATGCAACTTGCGGACGACCTGAATGACTTGCGCGGAATAGCACATGAGAGAATTCTACTATGCTTTTTCGGCCGGGGCGGTCCTGCCTTCCCGCGGAAGGCAGGGGGCCGCCACGAATCAGGCGGTGGCGATGCGCATCAGGTTGGTCGTGGTGGCGCTTCCGAACGGCACGCCGGCAATGGTTAAGATGATCTGACCGCTTTGCGCGAAACTCTCGCGCCGCGCGACCTCGCAGGCCACATCGGTCATTTCACTCACGTTGGAAACGCCCTCGATTCGCACCGAATGAATGCCCCAAACGACGGCAAGGCGACGCGCAGTCGATTCGTTCGGAGTCAAGCTCAAGACGGGGCATTCCGGCCGTTCCCGCGCGGCGTGCAGACTTGTTTGACCGGAACGCGTGTAGCAGACGATCGCGGCGGCATGCACCATCGAGACCGCACAGCGCACGGCTCCGCATACGGCGTCCGCGATACCGGCTTTTCCCGCAGCCGGCGGCGTGTATGAGGCATTGATTATCTGCCGGTAGGTCGGATCCGCCTCCACCTGCTCGATGATACGGCTCATGATGCTGACCGCTTCGAGCGGGTATTTACCCGATGCCGACTCGGCCGACAGCATGACGGCATCGGCGCCGTCGTAAATGGCGGTGGCCACATCGGAGGCTTCGGCGCGAGTTGGTACCGGACTTTCGACCATCGATTCGAGCATCTGCGTGGCGACAACGACGGGCTTGCCCTGCTGTCGGCAGATGCGAATGATGCGCTTCTGGATGGCCGGCACGCGCTCGGCCGGCATTTCCACGCCCAAGTCTCCGCGGGCCACCATCACGGCATCCGACACCGCCACGATGTCCTCGAGCCGGGCGACCGCGGCCGGTTTCTCGAGTTTCGACATGATGGCGGCCCGATTGCCGATGATCGCGCGCGCCTCCGCGACATCTTCCGGGCGCTGCACGAAAGACAGGGCGACCCAGTCAGCGCCAAGGTCCAGGGCAACCTCGAGGTCGCGCCGATCCTTGTTCGTGAGCGCCGTCAGCGGCAAGACCACGCCGGGAACATTGACGCCCTTGTTGGCCGAAAGTTTGCCGCCGGCGGCCACTCGGGTGTCGGCAAAGGTGGGTCCGCATCGCTCGACCACCAAGCGAAGCCGGCCGTCGTCCAGCAGCAGTTCCGAGCCCGCGCTCAGCACGGCGAAGATTTCCGGATGTGGCATACTGGCACGCCGTTCGTTCCCCGGTGCGGGGTCCAAGTCGAGGCGGAAAGACCGGCCCTCGATCAGATCGACGGGTCCGTCCGTGAATCCGCCGATGCGCAGCTTCGGCCCCTGCAAATCGGCCAGAATGCCGATCGGCCGCCCGGTCTCCCGCTCCAAATCCCGCAGGATGGCAAAGCGCGTACGGTGATCGTCCGCGCTGCCGTGACTGAAATTGAGTCGAAATACGTCGACCCCTGCAAGAAACAGCCGGCGCAGAGTTTCCCGCTCGGAGCTCGCGGGCCCCACAGTTGCCACTATTTTGGCGTTGCGCGTTCTTCGTAGGTTCATGTCGCATTCTAGTCTGACCGTGCCCTTAAATCCCAATACGCCCGATTGCCGTCGCGCCGCGCGTGAAACGCGATCCTGGCTGACCATGAATTCGGCGTAATGAATGTCGTCCCTGTCGGCGATTCCCCGTTCATATTGGTGTGGGCCGCAAAGCGGTGGTTGGTTTCGGAGACGACCATGAATCGCCTGTCAATTCGCATGATTTTGTTCATCGCTGTGCTGTCGGCACTCCACATCTCCGGTATCACACCGATAAAGCCCGCAGCGACCCGGCCACCTCGGGAGGCCGCACTATCACAGCCAACGGTGCCGTCCCGGGTCGGCGTTTCTCCGCCCCAGGTCATTGGAAGGCTCCAAGCCCGCTAGCGCCCGCACCATCCGCGGCACGCAATGTAGTCGCCGTGGGGCGGCGCCGACTCCGTCCAGTTGGCCTGACCGGTGTGCGGACGGCGCGCTGCAGGCACGGTCAGTTGCGCGACGATCCGACGATGGGAGCGCGCGACGATGCGACGATCTACTGGGCGTCGCGCGGCAAGGCCGTGGTGGGCGGGCGCTCGCGCGGCGACACAGCGCCCCGAAATCCGGATACCCGGCCCGCGCAGTGTGCCGTAAGCTATGCGACCCAGTGCCGGCTTGAATAGAGAGATATCGCGGATGGAACCAACGAAGCTCGCGGACCTACGGGCCCGCTTTTCAGACCGCGAGGTCTTCAAGGACGGGGACGACCCGGTACTGATCGAAGCTGCGCGGCACGTGCAATCGCCGGACGGCAAGCGGACCAAACCGTACTCAGGCATACCCACATTGCTCGGACTTCCGGCGGCGCAGGATGTGACCGACCTCGACATCGCGCTCATCGGGGTGCCGATGGACCTGGGCGTGACCAATCGTCCCGGAGCACGATTCGGACCGCGGGCGATTCGAACCATCGAACGGATCGGCCCCTACCACCCGACTTTTCGGATGGTGCCGAAGGGCATCGTGCGCGCGGCGGACGTCGGCGACGTTCCCTTCCGCAGCCGCTACAGTCTGGAGCAATCCATCGAGGACATCGAACTGTACTATTCGAACCTCGCCGCCCGCGGTGTACGGCCTCTCTCGGTCGGCGGTGACCACTCCATCACGTATCCCATTCTCAAGGCCTTGGGCAAGAAATCCCCGCTCGGGATGGTTCATATCGATGCCCACTGCGACACCATGGGTACCTTCGACGGGTCGAAGTTCCACCACGGTGGACCCTTTCGGCTGGCCGTGCTCGATGGCGTTCTGGATCCGGAACGGACGATCCAGATCGGCATTCGCGGGTCGTCCAACATGTTTTGGGAGTTTTCCCATGCCAGCGGCATGACGGTCATCTACATGGAGGACTTCATGCGGATGGGAATCGACGCCGTGGCCGAAAAGGCGCGAGCCGTGGTCGGCGATGGACCCTTTTACATCTCGGTCGACGTCGATGGATTTGATCCGGTGTATGCACCCGGCACTGGGACACCGGAGGCGGGGGGACTGCAGGCTCGCGAAGGATTGGCGCTGTTGCGCGCCTTGCGGGGCCTGAAGGTGATCGGCGCGGATGTCGTGGAAGTCGCACCGCAATATGATCCCACCACGAATACCATCCAATTGGCCGCTCAACTCCTGTTCGAGGAATTCGCGTTGATGGCCACGGGATCCGCCTTCGACGATGCGGTCCAGCGCTCGCCGTGACCGGGCGGGTCTAGTGATCGCCCTCGATTCTCATAAGAGCTTCGAGCAACGGAGCTTTCTTAGATACCTCTCGCGCGCCTCGTTGGGATTCGTGGGAACGTCCGGATCATTGTGAAAGCCGCCCGGCCTTGAAATATGGTCCGCCTTGAGCTCCTCTTCGGCCTGGATCACTGCCTGCTCACGAGTCGCCAACCGCTTGGCGCGCCGCTCTTCCTCACGCTGGGTCGGAGAATCTCTGTGGTACATATGCGCCTCCCGCTCCGGGTTGATTGGCATCCATTGAGTAAGTACCGGTTATAGCGCGAATGGTTCCAGTCCTTCCGGCAAAAACCGCGGCGATTCGTCGGTGGAGTTCAACCCATTGATTGCACTGCGTGAACCAGGCGGCGAGGGCGCATCCTCGGAAAGGCGATTCGTACGCATTGACGGCAGGCAATACA
>Ga0070730_10005619_pt1 | contig 10801 bp, 9 predicted proteins | sample Coa_R1_3_FD_66447 | JGI IMG/M metagenome (GOLD analysis project Ga0070730, IMG submission 66447) | Surface soil microbial communities from Centralia Pennsylvania, which are recovering from an underground coalmine fire - Coalmine... | ecosystem: Environmental > Terrestrial > Soil > Unclassified ... | reverse complement strand
CACAATCCACGCAGGCCGTCGTCATTCCGCATTCCGCACTCAACTATACCGGCGCTTCATCAAGCGGCGTGCCACCCGATAGACGAGCGGTCAGCGGTCCGCACTTGGCACTCAGGACTTTTCACTCAAGACTTCGTCACCCCAGCGATCCGCACTTGGCACTCCGCATTGGGCACTCAGGACTTTCCACTCAGGACTTTCAACTTCGGATGGGCGGTGTATAATAGAGCCGGCGCCCCGCGCGGTGGGCGCCCGGATTCACAACGAGGAGGATGTATGTCGCAACGCAATGACGTGTTGGCGGAGATCCTGCAACAAGCGCGTGCCACCTTGGAGGGGAACCTCGACCGCGTCGGCGCGGCCGACTGGCCGCGCCCGATCGCCGAAGATGGCTGGACCATCCGGGATGTGCTGGCCCACCTGGCCTACAACCAGCCCTCGCGCGCCCAGCTGGTGCGCGGCATCCTGGCGGGCAAAGGCGGCGCCCCCGCCGACTTCGACCTCGACCGCTTCAACGCGCGGGGCGTGGCCAAGCAGCAGGAGCGCAGCGTCGCCGAACTGCGCGCCATCCTGGCGGCCGGCCACGTCGACACCCTCGCGCTGCTCGCCGGGCTGACAGACGCCGACCTGGACCGCAAGGGCAACGACCCGGCCTGTGGCGCGGTCACGGTCGCCGAGATCTTCCACCTCACGGCCTACCACGATCTGCAGCACGCGCGCCAGATCCGCGACGCGCTAGAGTAGCGGCGCGCCGGATCGTGGCGGCCGGCCGCCAGCCGCGGCGCGGTGTAGGCGGCGGGGGCGGCCCTCACCCTGCCCTCTCCCGTGCGCGGGAGAGGGTTCTGCATGTAGACAAAGGGGCGGCATGTACTGAAGCCGGCCATTACGCCCAAGATCATGTAGACAAGGGAGGGCGTGTGCTGAAGCCGGCCATTACACCCAAGATGAGGTATTGCCACGCATGGTGCTAGCGCGGCGGAGAATCATCGGTCGAGTCTGCTGTACGGGAGATAGGCCAATCTTCCGCTATAAGTTCCGTGTCGAAATTGGTTTCCAGCAAGTCTTGCACCAACCCTTCCGCGGCCATCTGCGCCGCATGTAAGGGCAGGACCGCGTCATGGCTGATCATACTGTCCCAGGGATCGGGGCGCTGCGGCGTGCCACGGCGGACCCACGCGCGAAAGCCGGCGGCCGCGGGCGGTTGCACGACTTCGGCGATGACGACCCCCGTACCCGTCGGAATTTCTTTGCGCCAGTAGCTTTCCGTAACGGCATACCAGTGGGGAGCGGCGCCCGTTTCGACCGCGATCGGCGGCGGGCCCAGCTCACCCCGGCGCCACTGCGCCTCTAGCGTCCGGGCGTAGTCCCAGGCGGCGGTTTGTTGGGTAATCTGCGCGATGGCCGCCCACTCCTGCGGTGGTACGCGACAGGGGGTGACGCCGTCGCAATCGGCGCGACTACACTGGATACAAAACCCAACGCGCGGCAGCGGCGCATTGCGGCGGCCCTGCTCGATACGCGCGAGCCTATCCAATGGGATCTGCTTTCGTAAGGTGGGAGGCAAGGCTCTAGATCGTGCCTGCTCCACCTGCGCCGCAAATTCCGCTGATATGGCGGGCTGTTGGCCACAACAACAACACATCTGTTGCATGGTCTTCCTCCGTTGCTTATGCTTGTACAGCAATCTACTCCGCCCCCGGCTCCCCCGCCGGCCGCTCCGGCTGGGCGCGGCGGGCTGCCATCCGGGCGCGGAGCTCCTGCTCATAGCCGCGGTCGGTGGGGGTGTAATAGACGCGGCCCTGGAGGGAGGCCGGCAGGTGCGCCTGGTCGACGACGGCGTTCGCATAGTCGTGGGCGTATTTGTAGCCCTGGCCGTAGCCGAAGCCGGCCATCAGGCCGGTCACGGCGTTGCGCAGGTGCAGAGGCACCGGGTCGCTGCGCGTGGTCGCGATATCGCCCTGCACCTGGCCATAGGCCGTGTAGAGGGCGTTGCTCTTGGGCGCTAGCGTCAGATAGACCGCGCACTCGGCCAGGGCCAGGGTGCCTTCCGGGACGCCGAGGAAGTGGATCGCCTGTTGCGCGGCCATGGCCAGGGGCAGCGCCTGGGGGTCGGCCAGGCCAATATCTTCGACGGCCATGCGCACCAGGCGGCGGGCCAGGTAAAGCGGGTCCTCCCCCGCTTCGATCATGCGCCCCAGCCAGTAGAGCGCGCCGTCGGCATCCGAGTCGCGGACCGATTTATGTAAAGCCGAGATCAGGTCGTAGTGCTGATCGCCGGCCTTGTCGTACTGGAGCGCGCGGCGCTGGACGGCGTCTTCGAGCGCGGGCAGGTCGAGCACGGCCTGGCCGTCGGGGCCGGGCGCCAGGCCGCCACTGGCGATCTCCAGGGTGTTGAACAGCACCCGGGCATCGCCGCTGCTGAGGGCGATCAGGTGGGCGCGGGCCTCCGGGGGCAGGACGATCTGCTGGGCGCCCAGGCCGCGCTCGCGATCGCGCAGAGCGCGGTCGAGCAGCACGTCCAGGTCGGCGTCGGTGAGGGGCAAAAGCTGGACCACCCGCGTCCGCGAGAGGAGCGCGCTGTTGACCTCGAACGACGGGTTCTCGGTCGTCGCCCCGATCAGGCTGAAAGTGCCGTCTTCGACATAGGGCAAGATCGCGTCTTGCTGGGATTTGGAGAAGCGGTGGATCTCGTCGATGAACAGGATCGTCCGGCCCCCGCCGAGGCGGCGCCGCTCTTGCGCTTCTTTGACGACTTTGCGCAAGTCCGCCACCCCGGCCGAGACCGCGCTGACCGAGGCGAAGTGGGCGTGGGTGGTCGCCGCGACGATGCGGGCCAGCGTCGTCTTGCCGCTGCCCGGGGGCCCCCAGAGGATCAGCGAGCCGACCCGGTCGGCTTCGATGGCCCGGCGCAAGGCGCGCCCCGGCGCGAGCAGGTGGCCCTGGCCGGCGATCTCGTCCAGGGTACGCGGGCGCATGCGGGCGGCCAGGGGGGCGTCGCGCTCCTGCTGTTGGCGGCTGGCGTAGTCGAAGAGGTCCACGGGCCGGCGCGCGCCTAACGGGGCGGCAGCGGCGGCCGGCCCTGGTAGAACATCGTCTGTTTGCGCTGCTCGTAGTTATAATTCTCTTCGCGCGCCTGCTGGAGGATCATATCGCGCACTTCGGTCGCGTTCTCGATCTCTTCCAGCCGGACCTCGTTAATGCCCTGCGTCCAGTCGACATGCTCGATATGGACCACCAGCGTGCCGACATGGCGGGCCTTGTCGACCAGGCCCTGGTGGACGACCACGCCCTTGACGGCCCAGAGCGGCACGCTGTTCTCCTCGCTGCCGAGCCGCCCGTGCTTGAAGAAGAGGCTGCGTGTCGTCAGCCGGTAGTGGTTCGGCGAGAGGCCGCCCGCTGTGGCCATGTCGATCGTCTTGCCCTGCCAGAGCTCATGCTCCTCGCTCGTCCAGCTTTGGCCACCGGGCGGGGGCGGGCCGGCGGCATAGGAGCCGGGCGGCGGGGCGGTGGGCCCGGCGGTAGCGCCCGGCGTCAGGGGCGTGCCACACTGCTGGCAAAAACGGGGCGTGCCGTCATGCTGCCATCCACATACACTGCAAAAGGCCATACTGGTTCCTCCTCGTATCAGGCGGCGCCCTGGTTGGGTGGCGCCGCGGCCGCCGCCAAGCGGGCGCGCTCTTCTTCCACCAGCACCCGGCGCAGATGCTTGCCGATCAGGCTCTTGGGCAGGCTCGTGCGGAACTCGACCTGGCGCGGCGCCTTGTAGCCGGCCAGGCGCTGCCGGCAGAAGGCGATGATCTCCTCCGCGGTTGCCTGTCCTCCCTCCTTCAGCACGATGTAGGCCTTCACTGTCTCGCCGCGGTAGGCGTCGGGCACCCCGGCGACGACAGCCTCCAGGACCTGCGGATGCTCATACAGCACCTCTTCGACCTCGCGCGGGTAGATGTTGAAGCCCCCCGCGATAATCAGGTCTTTTTTGCGGTCGACGATATAGAAGTAGCCGTCGGCGTCCATGCGCGCCATGTCGCCGGTCAGCAGCCAGCCGTCGCGCAACACCGCCGCAGTCTCGTCCGGGCGGTTCCAGTACCCGGCCATCACCTGGGGCCCGCGCACGGCCAGCTCGCCGACCTCGCCCGCGGGCAGCGCGTGGCCGTCCGCCAGATCGAGGAGCTGGACGTCGACGTCGGGGAAAGGCACGCCAATCGAGCCCGGCCGGGAGGGGCCGTAAATCGGGTTGCAATGCGTGACCGGGGAGGCCTCGGTCAGGCCATAGCCTTCGCGCAGGCGGCCCCCGGTCAGCTGCTCAAAGGTCTGGCTGACCTCGTGCGGCAGGGGAGCGGCGCCGCTGATACAGGCCCGGATGCTCGACAGGTCGTACTTCTTGACGTCGGGGAAGTTGTTGATCGCGATATACATCGTCGGCACCCCGCCGAAGGTCGTCGCCTTGTAGCGGGCGATGGCGCGCAGCACTTCCTTGGTATTGAAGCGCGGCAGCATCAGCAGCGTCCCGGCCACCGCGACGGCAAAATTCATGACCGAGGACATGCCGTAGACGTGGAAGAAGGGGGTAACGGCGAGAAACATCTCGCTGCCGTCGGTGCGGGCATCCGGCAGCCAGCAGCGGGTCTGCCAGGTGTTGGCGATCAGGTTGCGATGCGTGAGCATGGCACCCTTCGACCGGCCGGTGGTGCCCCCGGTGTATTGCAGGACAGCCAGGTCGGACTCCGCCACGGCGACCGGCCGGTACTGCGGGTCGGTCTGGCGGATCAGCGCGCCGAAGTCATACACGCCCGCGGCGCGGGGGATGCGCACTGCCGTGCCCTCCCGCTTCGCCTTGATCGGGTAGAGGTAGGAGAGCATGGTCGGCAGGTAATCCTGGATATAGGCGACGATCAGCGTGGTGATCGCCGTCTCGGCCTGGATCTCCTGGATGGCCGGCACAAAGAGGTCGAGGGCGATGGCCATGCGGGCGCCGGAATCGGCGAACTGGTACTGGAACTCCCGCGGCGTGTAGGTCGGGTTGGTGGGCACGACGATGCCGCCGGCCTTGAGCACGGCGTAATAGGCGATGATGAACTGGGGGCAATTGGGCAGCACAATCGCCACGCGGTCCTGGGGCTGCAGCCCGTGTACTTGCAAGGCATGAGCCAGCCGGCTGGCCTCGTCGTTCACCTCCCGGTAGGTCATGCGGGCGCCGAAGAAGAGGGTGGCGATATTATCGGGACTCTGCGCGGCGGCCGTCTCCAGGAAGCGCTGGACCGGGCCCGCGGGGTACGTCAAATGGGCCGGCACGCCGGCATCATACTGGGCCAGCCAGATCGGTTCCATCGCGATGCTCCTTTGCCTGTTTGAGTTTTGAGTTTTGATCGCGCAGCGGTGCCGCAGGCACATTTTTGAGTTTTGAGTTTGAGTTTTGAGTTTTGAGTTGTCGGGCAATGGCCTATAGGGTCCAATTGATTCATCTGAGAAATAAATATTAGCAAAAGTGTTTAGAAGTTTGTCATTCTGAGCCCTTCGCTGCGCTCAAGAGCCTGCCCTTCGCTGCGCTCAAGGGTAAACTCCGCGAAGAATCCGTTGCCCCGCGGATCGGGTCGGGGCCGGCGGGGGGCTGGCCTGGCGCTCCCCGCCGCCCGGGCACGTCCGCCCCGATTGCACCGTTGGGGCCGCGGGCTCACGCTCCAGCGGATTCTTCGCGGAGTTTACCCCTTCGCTACGCTCAGGGCAGGCTCTTGAGCGCAGCGAAGGGCTCAGAATGACAAATCTTATGTTTTTCGCTAATAAAATACATCACTGCATTAGCGAAGCTCCATGGACCATTACTCTGCATCATAGCCATTGGTCACTGGTTACTCGGTCTGATCACCGGTCACTACTCAAAACTCAAAACTCAAAACTCAAAACTCAACCCGCCGTCCCGGCCCACCGCTCCAGCAGCTGGGCGAGCAGGGTGGGGCAATCGGCGACGACGGCGTAGTGCGCCCAGCGGAAGATCGGGGCCGTGGGGTCCGTGTTGATGGCGACGATCGTGCGCGCCTGCTGCATGCCGACGACGTGTTGGGGGCTGCCGCTCACGCCGCAGCCGATATACAGGTCGGGGCGGACGCTCGTGCCGTACAGGCCGATCTCGCGCTCGGGGGGCGCCCAGCCGGCCTCCACCGCGCCCTGCGTGGCCGCCCATTCGCCGCCGAGCGCTGCGGCGAGCTGTTGGACGCGGGCGAACCCGTCCGCACTGCCGGCGCCGCGCCCGCCGACGACCAGGCAGCGGGCGGCGCGCAGCGCGCGCGGCACGGCCACGGCAGGGGAGTCACGGTCGTTCGCGGCCGGTGCGGGGGCGGCGCCGGCGGCCGCGGCCACGACCTGGACCTGCGCCGCGGGCCAGGCCACGGCACTGAGATCGGCCGTCTCGGTACTGCCGTAGCGCCAGTCATCCGCGTAGGGGCTGGCGGCCGCCGCCAGCCGCACCGTGGCGATCTGCGGCCGGGCGTCCGGCTGGGCATATGTGGTCAACAGGCGGCCACTCCATTCGCGCCGGGCGGCCTGCAACGTGCCGGAGCCGGCGTCGAGGTCCAGCCCGGCGGGCTCCACGGCCGAGACGAGGCCGCTGCCCAGCCGGCGCGCCAGGCGCGGCGCCAGGTCGCGGGCCAGCGGACTATCGGCCAGCAGGATCACGGCCGGCCGGCGCGCCTGCGCCACCGCGGCCAGGGCCGCCGCCCAGATCGCGCCATCCGGCGCGGCCAGGTGCGTATCGCGCAGCAGCAGCGCGGTATCGGCGCCCTGGGCGATCGCCGCGTTGGGCAGCCCACTCCACGCGTCCGACTCCGCCGGGGCATCCGCGCCGAGCAAGAGCGCCGTGACGGACGCCCCGCTGCTGTCGGCCAGGGTGCGGGCCACGCCGAGCAGGCGCGCCCCCGCCCCGGTCAGCCGCCCGGCCTCGTGCGCAGCCAGGACCCAAATGCCGCGGTGCTCGCCCGCCGTCGCGTCCATTAATGTCTCCTTATGTAGTCGTCAGTCGTCAGTCGTCAGTCGTCAGTCGTCAGTGAGACGAGTAGGCAGTAGGCAGTAGGCAGTAGGCAGTGAGACGCGTAGGTAGTCGCCAGTAGCCAGTCGCCGGTCGTTCGACAACTCAAAACTCAAAACTCAAAACTCCGTACCCCGTACTCCGTACTCAGCACTCAGGACTTTCAACTCAGGACTTCGTCACTCCGTCCCGCGGAGGGCACGCAGGGCGGGCAGCAGGACGGCGACGCTCTCGTCGATGGGGCCGGTCAGGCGCTCGTTGGGCGGGGAGTCGGCCAGGGCCGCCCGGCGCACGACGACCCGCGGCGCGCTGCGCTCGGCGCCGGCCCCGGCGAGGCCCAGCGTGGCCAACGCGAGAGTCTCGACCGTGCGCTGGCGGTAGGCGGCGATCACCGCGCCGCCGTGCGCGTAGCGCGGCGGCAGGGCCGGGTTGGCGGCCACCGAGACGACCGCGGGCCCGGCGGCCTGCACGGTGCGCGGGCCGCCGGGCCCGCGCTGTTCCGCCCGCAGGAGGCCGGCCCCATCCGGGGCCCACGCCAGCGTGGTCGCCGTCGTGATCCCGGCCCAGCCGAGCGCTTCGGCCAGCATCGGGCCGATCTCGTCGGGGCCGCCGGCCGGCGTCTCAGCGCCCAACACCACCAGATCGATCGCCTCGGCGGCCGGTTGGCGGCGCACCACGGCCGCCAGGATACTGGCGGTGAAGTACGAATCGGCATCCGCGGCCCCGCCGATCAGCCAGGCCCGATCCGCGCCGCGCGCCAGCGCTTCGCGCAGGGCCGCTTCGGCGATGGTCGGGTCCTCACCGGCCAGGGCCACCGCGATGCTGTGCGGGGCGGCGGCGTCCCCACCGGCGCCCGGCCCGCGCCCGGCCAGGGCGGCGTCGAGCGCGGCGCGGTCGCTGGGGTTCAGCACCCAGGTGCCTTCGCCGAAGGCTGAGAGGCCGGGGGCCGTATCGTCCGGCACCTCGACGGCGCCCGTGCTCAAGTTGAAGCGGAATTTATCCCAGCCCGGATAGGGGCGGACGACAAAGAGGATGTTCATGCGCAGTCCTCGCGGTGGCGATCGGTGTGCGGGACGGGGCGGGTCATGCCCGGTACCCCATCTGGCGGAAGGTTTCCTGGGCAATGATCAGGCGCTGGACTTCGTTGGTGCCCTCGAAGATGCGCGCGATACGCTCGTCGCGGAAGTGCCGCTCCACCGGGGCGCCATGGCGCAGCCCAGCCCGGCCGTGGACCTGGATGGCGCGGTCGACCGTGCGGGCGCCCACTTCTGTCGCGTAGGCCTTGATCATCGCGGCCTCCCGGCTGACCTTTTTGCCCTGGTCGAACAACCAGGCCGCGCTATAAACCATGTGGCGCAAGGCCGCGACTTCCATGGCCGTATCGGCGATCATCCACTGGATCGCCTGGCGGTGGGCAATCGGCTGGCCGTTCTCGATCGCCGCCTGCGACCAGCGGACCATCGTCTCCAGGCCGGCCTGGGCGCCGCCGAGCCCCGCCGCGCCCAGGCTGAGGCGACCGCCGTCCAGGGTCTTCATGGCGGTCAGGAAGCCGGCGCCGACCGGGCCAATCACGTTAGCGCGCGGCACGCGGCAGTGGTCGAAGATCAGCAGGGCGGTGTCCGAGCCGTGCAGGCCCATCTTTTCTTCCAGCCGGGCCACCGTGATCCCGCCGAAGGCTTTCTCGACGATAAAGGCGGTGATGCCGCCGCGCGCGCCCATGCCGCGGTCGTTGGCCGCGAAGACGCTGAGGATCTCGGCCCGGCTGCCGTTGGACGCCCAGAGCTTGGTCCCGTTGAGCACCCAGTAGTCGCCGTCGCGCGTGGCCGTGGTGCGCAGGTTCGCGGCGTCCGAGCCGGCCTGGGGCTCGGTGAGGCAGAAGGCCGCCAGCTTTTCGCCCCGGCAGAGCGCCGGCATATACTGCTGCTTCTGCGCTTCGCTGGCGTCGAGGTAGATCGCGCCGCCGCCGATGCCGATATGCGCCCCAAGGATCACCCCGATGGCCGAGGAGGCGCGGGAGATCTCTTCCATCATGATGCAGTAGCCGATCTCGCCGGCGCCGCCACCGCCATATTTCGTGGAGAAGGGCAGCCCGAACATCCCGGCCGCGGCCATCTTCTGGATCAGCGCTTGCGGGGTCCGGTCGTCCTGGTCGATCTGCGCGGCGATGGGCGCGATCTCGGCGTCCACGAACTCGCGGATTGTGCGCTGGAGCAGCCGGTACTCCGGCGGCAACGTGTAGTCCATGGGGGTCCCTCTACTGGAAGTTAGGCGGGCGTTTCTCGACGAAGGCGGCGAGCCCTTCGCGCGCGTCCGGGCCGCCGATCAGGCCGGCGAACTGGCGGCTTTCCAGGGCCAGCGCGTCCGGCAGCGGCAGCCCGTAGCCCTCCCGCACCATGGTCAGGATCGCCTGGACGGCGCCGGTCGGCTTGCCGGCCAGCACGCGGGCCATGGTGCGGGCTTCGCGCAGCGCGGTGCCCTCGGGCACCACCTTGTTGACCAACCCATAGCGCAGAGCATCTTGCGCGCTGATATCGGTGCCAAGCAGCATGATCTCCAGCGCGCGGGCCGGGCCGATCAAGCGGGTCAGGCGCACCGTGCCGCCAGAGCCCGGCATGAGGCCCAGGTTGATCTCGGGCTGGCCGAACCGGGCGCGGTCGCTGGCGATGCGGAAGTCGCAGGCCAGGGCCAACTCGTTGCCCCCGCCCAGGCAGTAGCCGTTTACGGCGGCGATCACCGGGATGGGCAGGGTGTCCAGACGATTCAAGAAGCTATGGCTGCCGCTCAGCAGGGCGGCAGCCTGCGCCGCCGAGGTGATCGCGGCCATTTCCTTGATATCCGCCCCGGCGACGAAGACCGCCCCGGCGCCCGTAACGACCAGGGCGCGCACCGCGGCGTGGTCCGCGATTTCGTCGAGCACGGACCCGAACTCGGCGATCGTCGCGGTGTGCAAAGCGTTGACCGGCGGATGATCGATCGTGACGGTCGCCACGCGCTCTTCAATACTCAGCGTCACAAATTGGCGCTCGGCCATACGTTACTCCTCGGGGGGCTCCCATTATTGGCCTGGTGTATTAGCTAACCAAGCGGTTAGTTTTTGGGTTAAAAGCAGCACCGCCGGCGCGCCGGGGTGTGATGGCGCCATTTTAGATCAAGCCCCGCGGCTTGTCAACTGCACCGCCGGCGCCGTGCAAATTGCACGAAAACAGATGACAAATGTCATCTCGCCGCCGCCCAGATCGTGACGCCAGGTCTGGATGCGGGGCGCTGTTACTGCTATAATGGTCTGGACATCGAGGAGGTATCCGGGGCCCACCGATCGACCCCTGTCCGTACTTCCCGGCCTTGCTCTCGCCTCTCCCGGGCAGTTGTCGATTGTCATAGACTACTGGGGCTCAAGCCCCGTAGCTTGTCCCTGGCCCCCACCGCTCACAGCGGCGGTGGGGGTCGAGACCAATGGCTGTATGACGGCAGCCCTGGCGACCAACGCCCGTTGTCGGATGTTGACCGCCGCGTTATGGTCAGCCGGGGCAGCGAACCCGCACTGCACACACAGGAAGCGACTTTGCGAGGGGCGATTGGCTTTAGCGATATGGCCACACAACTGACACTCGCGGGACGTGTTGCGGGGGTCCACCGTTTGCACCCGCACGCCGGCCTGGAGCGCCTTGTAGGCGATAAAGCTCTTGAGTTGGTAGAACGCCCAGTTGGCCTGCCGTGCGCGCTGCGACCGCTTAACCGTTGTCCGCTGGCGAATGCCCGTCAAGTTTTCCAGGGCGATTCCCC
>Ga0070730_10005618_pt1 | contig 10801 bp, 10 predicted proteins | sample Coa_R1_3_FD_66447 | JGI IMG/M metagenome (GOLD analysis project Ga0070730, IMG submission 66447) | Surface soil microbial communities from Centralia Pennsylvania, which are recovering from an underground coalmine fire - Coalmine... | ecosystem: Environmental > Terrestrial > Soil > Unclassified ... | reverse complement strand
ATTCATGCTCACGATGATGTGGCCCCGCCGGGGCGGTCATGAAGGCCAGTGGTCCACTCGACGGCCAAGCGGGCGAGGGCAACCGGGCCCCGATGCCTGTTCGAGGCGCACCTACGGCCCCGGATTAGCGCGAGCCAGGGCGGCGGCGGATGGCGGTGGCGATCATGCGGTCCAGGAGTTGCGGCAGCGGCAGCCCGGTGGCCTCCCACATCTTCGGGAAGTACGAGGTCGCGGTCATCCCGGGAATCGTGTTGATCTCGTTGACGAGCACCGCGCCGTCCCGCGCGTAGAAAAAGTCCACCCGGGCGAAGCCCTCGCAGGACACCGCCTCGAAGGCCACCGCCGCCATCCGCCGGATCTCCTCGATGACCGCGGGCGGAACCGGTGCCGGGATGACCATGCTCCCGGCCGGGTCCAGGTACTTGGCCTCGAAGTCGTAGAACTCCTCGCCGCCCTCGATGACGAGCTGGCCGGGCAGGCTGGTGTCGGGCGGGCCGCCGTCCACGCCTTCGAGTACGGCGCACTCGATCTCCGCGCCCTCGACCGCGCGCTCCACGATCACCTTCGGGTCATACCTCCGGGCGCCCTCGACCGCCTCGACCAGCGCCGCCTGGTCGGCCGCCTTGGACGTCCCGATGCTCGAGCCGCCCCGGGCCGGCTTGACGAATACCGGGTACCCGAGCTCGGCGATCGCGTCGAAGATGCGCTTGCGCTCGGCCGTCGCGCCCGCGGCCGGACCGCCCTGCCAGTCCCGGTCCCGGACCACTACGTACGGGCAGATCGGCAGGCCCCGGGCCGCGAAGATCAGCTTCATGTACTCCTTGTCCATGCTGACCGCGCTGGCCAGCACGCCCGCCCCGGCGTAGGGCACCCCGGCCATCTCCAGCAGGCCCTGGATCGTGCCGTCCTCGCCGAACGGCCCATGCAGGATCGGCAGGACCACGTCCACGCCCACCAGGACCTGGGGCACCGACGCCACCGGGGCCGCCGCCGCGGATGCCGGCACGACGGCCGTCTCCCCGCCGCCCGGCACGCCCGGGGCCGCCGCCCCGGGGCCCGCCCCGCCCGGCAAGCCAGCGCCAGCCTCCGGGCCACCCCCAGCTTCCGGGCCAGCCACGGTGCCCGGGCCTGTTCCGGCCTCCGGGCCAGCCACGGCCGCCACCGACGGCAGGGTCCGGCCGCTGATGGCCAGCCGCTCGGGCTCGTCCCTGGTGAGCACCCACCGCCCGTCCGGCAGGATGCCCACAGGCACGACCTCGTACCGGTCCCGGTCCAAAGTGGCCAGTACGGTGCCCGCGCCCATGCAGGAGACCGGGTGCTCCGGCCCCTGGCCGCCGAACACCACCGCGACCCTGATCTTGCGTTGCTCGTTCAGCGTCTTCCTCCTCCACGCCCGATGGCGTCCCCGCCAGCATGCCGGTCGCCCGCCGCGGCCGCCGGGGTTACACGCCATAACGTTCCGGTTTGGCCGACCTGGAGGCGAGCAGCACCGCGGCCTGCCCGATGTCGATCTGGCCGCTGGTCACCCCGGCCACCACCTCGGTGATCGGCATCTCCACCGCATGGGCGCAGGCCAGTTCCAGCACCGGGCCGGCCGACTTGACCCCCTCGACCACATGGGTCGTGCTGGCCGCGGCCTGCGCCAGGGATCTGCTACGGCCCAGGTTCTCCCCGTACGAGCGGTTGCGGGACAGCGGGGAACTGCACGTGGCCACCAGATCGCCCATGCCCGCCAGGCCGGCAAACGTGTGCGGATCCGCGCCGAGCGCCGTGCCAAGCCGGGAGATCTCGGCCAGCCCACGGGTGATCAGCATCGCCGTGGTGTTGACGCCCAGGCCCATGCCGATGGCGATGCCGACTGCGATCGCGATCACGTTCTTGACCGCGCCGCCCAGCTCGCACCCGGTCACATCCGGGTTGGTGTACGGCCGGAAGTACGGGGTGTGGCAGGCCTGCTGCAGGGCCTTGGCCAGGGTCTCGTCGGCACAGGCCACCACGGTTGCGGCGTACTGGCGCTGCGCGATCTCCAGGGCCAGGTTCGGTCCCGAGACGACTGCGATCCGGTCTGCGCCCGCACCGGTGACCTCCCCGATCACCTCGCTCATCCGCTGATGCGTGCCGTGCTCGATGCCCTTGATCAAGCTGACCAGCGCGGCCTGCGGGAGCAGTTGCGGGAGCCACCCGGACAGGTTCGCGCGCAGCGTCTGCGCGGGGACGGCGAGCATCACCAGGTCCGCCCCGGCCAGCGCCTCGGCCGCGTCCGGGGTCGCGTACAGGCCCGGGGTGAGCGAGATGCCCGGCAGGTAAGCCGGGTTCTCGTGGCTTGCGTTGATCGTGTCGGTCAGTTCGGCGCGGCGGCCCCACAGCACGGCGTCGGTTCCCGCGTCACACAGCACCTGCGCGAACGTCGTTCCCCACATGCCGGCCCCCATGACCGCAGCTTTCACGCCGGGGTCGCCTTCCTCGGCCCGTCCCCTTCCGGGGCACCTGGATCCGGCGCGTCCCCTTCCGCGGTGTCCGGCGCGGGGCCCGGCGCCGCGGCCGGACCCCGGTCCTGCCCGCCGGGATCGTTCTGCATCGAATCCTTGGCCGCCTGCCGGGCGTCCCGGCGCGCGACCGCGGCGGCGCGGCGGGCGGCGGCAGGATCGTAGAGGGCCACGGGCGGCGTCTCCCCGCGCAGCCGCGCCAGCAGGCCGGTGATGTCGGCCATGATCGTGGCCGAGGCGGCGCGCAGCACGTCCCGGCTCAGCGGCTCGCCCTCGTAGCCGGACAGGTCCACCGGTGGGCCGGCCAGCATTTGCACCGTGTGCCTGGGCACCACGTGCAGGTTCTTGGTCCCGTACGGGAGAATGTCCTGCGTCCCCCACTGCGCGACCGGGATGACCGGGACACCGGTGGCCAGCGCCAGCCGGGCGACGCCGGTCTTGGGCACCATGGGCCACAGGTCGGGATCGCGGGTGGCGGTGCCTTCCGGGTAGAAGATCAGGCATTCCCCGCGGCCCAGGCCGCGTTCGGCGTCGTTGAGCACGAGCGCCGCGTCCGCGGCGCCCCGGTTCACCGGGAGCTGGCCGGCCGCGTGCAGGAATGGCCCGATTACCTTGACGTTGAACGCTGAGTGCTTGATGAGGAAGGCCGGGTAGCGGCCCGACTGGTGGATGAACAGGGCCATCGCGGCCCAGTCCGCATACGAGAGGTGGTTGGCGGCCACGATCACGCCACCGGACCGGGGGATGTGCTCATGACCGTGCCAGTCGCGTTTCATGATCGAACGGATCAGCGCGGGGAACGTCAGCACGGTGGCGCGGCGGACGGCCGGAGAGTAGTCCTGCTTGGCACGATCGCGCATCTGCGCCGCCTCCCGAGTGTTTGTCTGGCCAGTCTCCCGGTTCGCGCGGCGCGGTGTCGAGGCAGGATCGCGGTATGACCGCGCAGCCAGCCGACTTGCCACTCACCTGGTCACTGGTGGTCCCCGTCAAGGTACTTGCCCGCGCCAAGTCCCGCCTCGCCGTCCTCGCCGGGCCGCACCGGGAGGCACTGGCGCTCGCGATGGCCGCGGACACCGTCGCGGCCGCGCTGGCCTGCCTGGTTGTGGACCGGGTGATCGCCGTGACCGACGACCCCGAGGCGGCCCGGGTGCTGGCAAGCCTGGGCACGCTGGTGATCAGGGACGAGCCGGGCCGGGGGCTCAACCCGGCGCTGCGGCACGGCGCGGCCCTCGCGGCGGCCCGGTGGCCGGCCGCGGGCATCGGCGCGCTGGCGGCCGACCTGCCCGCGCTGCGTCCTGCCGAACTGGACCTGGGGCTGCGCGAGGCGGCGCACTGGGAGCACTCGTTCGTGCCCGACGCGTCCGGTACCGGGACCACGCTCTACGCCGCCCGGCCGGGGGCGCGGTTCTGGCCCCGGTTCGGCCCGCGGTCGGCGCAGCAGCACCGGGCCGCCGGGGCCGCCGAACTCAGCCTCCCCGGGCTGGCCAGCCTGCGGCGGGACGTGGACCGGCCGCCGGACCTGAGCGCGGCATCCGACCTGGGCGTCGGCCCGCGCACCGCCGCGGTGGCGGCGCGGCTGGCCTGAACGGCGGCCTCGGCTGGCCGGAGCGGCGTCCGGCTCGCGTGAGCCGGCGGCTTTGGCCGGCCTGACGGCGGCCCGGCCCGGGCCCGCCGGGCGGTATGACGGCGGCCCGGCCCGCCGGAGCGCCGTGCGTCACGGCGCGCCGGCCTCCACGCAGACCAGGCCCCAGGGCCGGTCCCGCATCCGGGTCATCACCACTGTGGCCTGCCGGGACCCGGACAGCTTCAGGCTGCGGTGCAGGCCGGGGACATCGCCGGCCAGCCCGCGCCGCCGGATGTCGGCCGCCCCGATGTCGAGCGCGCGCAGCTTCGCGGGCAGCCTGCGCTGGTCCCACGGGGCGGAGTCGAGGACCCGCAGCGTGCGGGCGAACGGGGTGCGCACCGGGATGTCGGCGGACAGGAAAGCGATCTGCTCGTCGATCTTCCAGGCGCCCACCAGCCGGGCCAGGTCTTCGACCAGCCCGGCCCGGGTGACCGCGGGGCTCGGGTCCAGCAGGAAGCCGCCGGGCGGCCGCACCGGCACCGGCCCGCCCGGGCCAGCGGTAAGCGTGTGCCCGCCGGGCAGCACGGTGGCCCGGGTGGCCGCGGTGGCCAGGGCGGGCGACCAGGCGACCGCTTCCTTCAGGTCCCGGCCCACGGCGATGAACTCCAGTTCCCAGCCGGGCGGGACGGCGTCCCGGGGGAGCCCCGGCGCGGCCTTGATCCCCACCTTCGGGACGGCCTGGGCCAGGCCCAGGCACCAGTCCAGCGGCGGCTCGCTGTCCCCGGCCCGCAGCCGCCGCCCCCCAGCCCGCCGGGCCGGGTCGATGAACGCCGCGTCCACGCCGCGCAGGCTCACCGCGCGCACGTCCGCGGCGACGGTGGTGACCCCGGCTGCCGCGCCGTAGACGCCGGCGTTCAGCTGCGCCATGCGCAGGTGCAGCGGGTCGCGGTCCACGGCGAGCACGCGGCGCCCCGCGGCCACGGCTACCAGGTCGCCGCCGATGCCACAGCACAGGTCGGCGACCAGTTCGGTACCCGCATACCTGGCGCTACGATGGCCCGCGATCACCTCGGCCGACGCCTGCTCCAGTCCGGGGCGGGTGAAGTACATGTCCAGCGCGCGGCTGAACTTCGCCCGGGCCCGAACCCGGAGCTCGTGCTGGGCCAGCGCGTCCACGACGAGGTCCACCGGGTAGGCGGCCCGCAACTCGGTGCCGAGCCGCAGCGCCTGGGCCGGGTGCCCCTCCTGGCGCCGCAACAGGGCGAGAAGCTCCTGGCCCTGGGGAGCGAGCAGTGCCGCGAAGCGGGACAAGGGGCTGCCGGGGTCGGCCATGGCTCACAGCCTCACACGCCTGGCCTGCACCGCTGTGCTTGTGGCCGCCGATCCGGGCAGGTTTAACGTTTCTCCAAGCATTTGACAATGCCTGCCCTAATCTAGGCGTACCGGACCTCGGCAGGACGGGGCTCGCCGTATCTCTGTGCCCGTCCGGCGCAGGGCGGAGATCGGGGGTAGGGATGAAGCCGCGCTTTCCTTCGATTGCCAGCGCGACGGTGGTCCTCGGTGCCGTGGTAGCGCTGGGCGCGGCACTGCCGGCCCAGGGACTTCCGGCCCCAACGGCGTCCAGGCTGCCAGGGCATGCGCGGCAGGACAGTACGCCGCGGCCCGTACTGCAGGGCATCAAGCTGATCCGGCACGTGATCATCATCATGCAGGAGAACCGGTCGTTCGACTCCTACTTCGGGGTGTACCCGGGGGCGGACGGCATCCCGATGAGCGGCGGGGTGCCGACCGTGTGCGTCCCCGACCCCATGACGGGCAAGTGCGTCCGGCCCTACGTTGACCACAATGACAGCACCCAGGGCGGACCCCATACCTCTGCCGCCGCGATGGCCGACATCGACGGCGGCAAGATGGATGGCTTCATCGCGGAGGCCGAGAAACGGTGCACCAGCACCAAGCCCTGCAAGGCCGACGAGGTGATGGGCTACCACGTGGGCACCGACATTCCCAACTACTGGGCGTACGCGAAAAACTTTGTGCTTGACGATCACATGTACGAGTCGGACCACTCCTGGAGCCTGCCCTCCCACCTGTACCTGACCTCGGGCTGGTCAGCGATATGCAGCAACCCGGCCGACCCGATGAGCTGCAAGAGCAGCAACTCCGCGCAGTACCGGACCACGTCCAACCCGACCCCGTACGCCTGGACCGACCTCACCTGGCTGCTGAACAAGTACGGCGTGAGCTGGCGTTACTACCTCGACAACGGCATCAAGTCCACGACGAACCCGAACGGCGTGCCGTCGATCTGGAACGTCCTGCCCGGGTTCACCGACGTGCACCAGGACGGCCAGTTGGGCAACATCCAGAACCTGTCCAAGTTCTTCGCCCACGCCCAGGCGGGCACCCTGCCCAACGTGTCGTGGATCGTGCCCAACCAGCAAGACAGCGAGCATCCCCCGGCTCTGGTCAGCACCGGTCAGGCATATGTGACCCGGATCATCAATGCCGTCATGCAAAGCAGCGACTGGGGCTCCAGCGCGATCTTCCTGGCCTGGGACGACTGGAGCGGCATGTATGACCACGTGGTGCCGCCCACCGCCGACAGCCTCGGCTACGGGCTCCGGGTGCCCGGCCTGGTGATCAGTCCCTACGCCCGGGCGGGCTACATCGACCCACAGACCCTGTCGTTCGACGCCTACCTGAAGTTCATCGAGGACGACTTCCTCGGCGGCCAGCGGCTGAACCCGGCCACCGACGGCCGCCCGGACCCGCGCCCGGACGTGCGCGAGAACAGCCCGCTGCTCGGCGACCTGACGTCGGACTTCAATTTCGGCCAGGCGCCGCTGCCCCCGCTGATCCTGGCCCCGTGCCCGGCCGGCACGACCCTGGTGCCGACACCGCCAGCCGGGTGCAGCGGAACGGTGAAGCTGCCCGCCAACATGGGCCCGAGCTGAGGGAACCGGCATGAGATTCAGGAGCGCAGCCACCGTACTCACCCTGGCGGCCACGCTGGCCATACCGGCCGTGGCGGCCACGGTCACCACCGTCGGCGCCACCGGTGCGGGTGCGGCGACCTTCGTCAACTGGCCCGCCTATCTGCTGGGGCCGCGCCATTCGTCGGACAACGCCGCCGCCACCGCGATCACGCCCGCCACGGCGCCCACGCTGACACGGGTGTGGAGATGGACGCCGGACAAGCCGACGATGACCGGGCAGCCGGGCCCCGGCCTGTACGCCAGCCCCACGGTGTACGGCGGCACCGTGTACATCGGGGCGGACACGGGGGTCTTCTACGCCCTGGACGAGGCGACCGGTCACGTCCTCTGGAAGCAGTTCCTGGGCTTCGTGCCGAAGCTGACCTGTCACGCCCGGGGCATCACCTCGACCGCCACCGTGGCCCCGGATCCGCGGACGGGCGCCCTGACGGTCTACGTGGCCGGTGGGGACGGGTACCTGTACGCGCTCGATGCCGCCACCGGTGCCATCGTGTGGCGCAGCGTCATCGCCCTGCCCTCCACGACCGTCAACGACTACTACGACTGGTCATCGCCCACGGTCGTGGGCGGGCACATCTATATCGGGGTGTCCTCCCAGTGCGACAGGCCGCTCGTGGCCGGCGGCCTCAAGGAGTACGACCAGGCGACCGGCGCCCGGCTCGCCTTCTACCAGACCAATCCCGGCGGAAAGACCGGCCCGAGCATTTGGTCCAGCGCGGCCGCCGGCCCATCAGGAAACCTCGTCTACGTGAGCACCGGCAACGGGAAGGGGACGGACAGCGCCTCGATCGTCGAACTGGACGGTGGCACGCTCGCCAAGCTCGGTTCCTGGCAGGTTCCGCTCAGCCAGCAGATCAGCGACTCCGACTTCGGCGGCTCCCCCACGCTGTTCAAAGCAACGCTCGGCGGTACCGTCACGCACATGGTAGGGGCGTGCAACAAGAACGGGGTCTACTACGCGCTGCGGAGGAACGACCTGGCCGCCGGCCCGGTGTGGCAACTGCAGGTGGGTGCCGGGGCCTCCGGCGGCCCGCAGTGCGACGCCGCGGCCATCTGGGACGGCACGCACCTGTTCATCGGGGGCAACCAGACCACGATCGGCGGCGTCTCCTACAACGGCTCGATCAGCATGGTGGACCCGGCGACCGGGACTCCCATCTGGCAGGACGGCCTCGCCGGCCCGGTGATCGGGTCACCGTCGCTCGACGGGCGCGGCGTCCTGGCGGTCCAGACGTACAGCAGCACCGCCCCGCTGAGCCTGATCGACGCAGCGACGGGGGCGGTGCTGGCGACCATCGCCACGGGCACCGAGTTCGGCCAGCCTGTGTTCGCCGACGACATGCTGCTGATCCCCACCCAGGGCAAGGGCTTGTGGGCGTACAAGTAGCCGGCCGCGCCTGAGCTGGGCAGCCCGGAACCGGGCGCCGGCACGGGCCGCCGCGTTTGGGCCAGCGCTTGGCCAAGAGCGCTTGGCCCGCGCCAGCCGAGTGGGCTGATCCGCCTGCCGGGCCTCGTGCGGGCCCTAGATATGCACGATGGGGCAGGTGAGCGTTCTGGTGATGCCGGGCACGGACTGGATCTTGGCCACCACCAGACGGCCCAGATCGTCCACGTTGTCCGCCTCGGCCCGGACGATCACATCGTAGGGCCCGGTGACGTCCTCCGCTTGCGTGACGCCCGGGAGTTCACCGATGCGAATAGCGACCTCAGCAGCCTTGCCGACCTCTGTCTGAACGAGAATGTACGCCTGCACCATGCCGTCCTCCCGGGGCTCGCGCCAGGGTCCGGAATGGCCAACGCTACCCTAAGAGCCTGTTGCGGCAACCCGGGTCTTCTTCCCCGGCGTGGAGAAATGCCGGCTCCCAGCAGCGCGGGCAGCCCGGACACGCCGCACGCCGCCCCGGGGGGATTCTTATGACCATCTCCGACCTCGGCGAATTCGGCCTGATCGAAGCGATCGCGGCGGCACTTCCACGCGGCGACAAGACGATTGTCGGAATCGGCGACGACGCCGCGGTGCTGGCCGCGCCGGATGCCCGGGTGGTGGCCACCACGGACCTGCTGGTCGAGGGACGGCACTTCCGCCGCGACTGGTCCGGGCCTGCGGACATCGGTGCCAAGGCCGCCGCGCAGAACTTCGCTGACGTGGCCGCCATGGGCGCGGTCCCGGTCGCCCTGCTGGTGGGCTTCGCCGCGCCGGGGAACCTGGCCATCGCCTGGGCGCGCGACCTCGTGGCCGGCCTGGCCGAGGAGTGCGCCCGCGCCGGGGCCACGGTGGCCGGCGGGGACGTGTCTGGCGCCGAGTCGATCCTGCTCGCCATCACGGCCCTGGGCGACCTGGGCGGCCGGGATCCGGTGACCCGTTCGGGTGCCCGGCCGGGCGACGTCCTCGCCTACGCGGGCGTGCTGGGCGAGTCCGCGGCGGGGCTGGCGCTGCTCGAAGCCGGCCTGACCGAGCCGGCCGAGCTGATCGCCGCGCACCGCAGGCCCGCCCCGCCGTACGCGGCCGGCCCCGAGGCCGCCACGCTCGGGGCCACGGCGATGATAGATGTGAGCGATGGACTGCTCGCCGATGCCGGGCACATCGCCCGGGCCAGCGGCGTCCAGATCGACATCGACACGAGCCTGTTTCCCGGCCACCCCGGCCTGGCCGCCGCGGCCGCCGCGGTGGGGTGCCCGAGCCCGCTCGACTGGGTGCTCACCGGTGGTGAGGACCACGCGCTCGCCGCCACCTTCCCGGCCAGCCGCGAACTTCCTCCCTACTGGACCGTAATCGGCCAGGTCCGGGCCGGTCAGGGGGTGCTGGTGAACGGGCAGCCGGTGACCGGAACGGCGGGATGGAATCACTTCGGTTACTAAATGTCCATACCTATCTCGCACGCCGCGTGATGGTTTAGATTGAAGCTCCTTATCGGATGCGGCGATGCTTGGCAGCGACCCCCTCATGGCACGACACCGCAAAAGGCCGGTTCCCCGGCATAGAGCGCCCGGGCGCGAGGACGGCCCGGAGTCCGAGGCACCGGACAGGCGCCTCGGCTCAGCGATGCGCCGCGTGGTGGTGACGCCTACCTTCGCCACCGGGCTGGGGGTCGTCGTCGCCGCGGTGCTCGCCTACCCGATGCAGACGGTGTTCAGCTATGTCGCCCCTGGGGCGCTCGGGCGCGGCGGCATGCTGTGCGGCCAGCGCGGCTGCGGGTACCAGTACGGGTCCAACCCGAACCCGGCCCCGTTCGGGACCGGCGGCGCCATCGGCCCATCTTCGGGCACATCCGCCGGGCCTGGCAGCGGCTCGCCGGCCTCGTCCGGGCAAGCCGAGGGCACCGAGCCGCGGCTCAGTTACAAGATCACCAGCCAGTGGCAGGACGGCTTTTGGGGCCGGATCATCATCACGTTCCCCGGCGCCGTGCCCGCGAACTGGCACCTGCGTTTCGGCTACCTGAGCGGCCACATCCTCGGCATCAGCCCCAGCAGCCACCTCGCAGCGAACGGGCACGCCGCGGTGGTGCGATCCAGCGACTACGCGGGTGGTGGCTCGGGACCGGGCGGCCGCACTTTCGCGGTCCGCGTCGGTGTCCGGGGCAAGCCGGCTCACCCGGTGCGGTGCACGTTCAACGGCGAGGCCTGCCACATCCACTAGATCGTTGACCGGGGAATCTGGGCTGGTCAGTGATCGTATGCGATTAGGGATCGCTTGACGGGTGCGCCGATTTGCCAGTTGAACCAGATGACGGCGTTGAGCGCGAGCAGCCGCT
>Ga0070730_10005615_pt1 | contig 10803 bp, 6 predicted proteins | sample Coa_R1_3_FD_66447 | JGI IMG/M metagenome (GOLD analysis project Ga0070730, IMG submission 66447) | Surface soil microbial communities from Centralia Pennsylvania, which are recovering from an underground coalmine fire - Coalmine... | ecosystem: Environmental > Terrestrial > Soil > Unclassified ... | reverse complement strand
TCCGGCACAATCTCATTGCCGATCTGGAAGCGCGCGAAGCGGCGCGCGAGCTTGTCAAACCATATGTAGATGACGGGCGTGGTGTACAGCGTGAAGAGCTGGCTGAGCAGCAGGCCGCCGATGATGGTGATACCGAGCGGATGCCGCAACTCTGAACCGGTACCGGTTCCCAGCGCCAGCGGAACAGCGCCCAGCAGCGCGGCCATGGTGGTCATCATGATGGGGCGGAAGCGCAGCAGGCTGGCCTGATAAATCGCTTCTTCGGGCGGCTTGCCTTCCTTGCGCTCGGCGTCGAGTGCAAAGTCGATCATCATGATGGCGTTTTTCTTCACAATGCCGATCAGCAAAATGATTCCTATAAGCGCGACGACGGTGAGATCGTTGCGCGTGAGGATCATGGCCAGAATCGCGCCCACGCCGGCCGAGGGCAGCGTGGAGAGGATGGTTACCGGGTGAATGTAGCTCTCGTACAGAACGCCCAGCACGATGTAAACGGTGATCAATGCGGCCAGGATGAGCCACGGCTCGGAGGCGAGCGAGTTCTGGAACGCGGCGGCCGTCCCCTGGAAGCTGGCATGGATGCTGACCGGCATTCCCAGTTCCTGCTCGGCTTGCGAGATGACTTTGGTGGCCTTACCCAGCGATTCGCCGGGCGCAAGGTTGAATGAGATGGTCACCACAGGAAATTGTCCCTGGTGGTTGATGGCGAGAGGTGCGGGCGAGGTCTCAAAATGGCTGAAGGTGGAGAGCGGGACCTGCTGGCCGGAGACCGACTTCACATAGATATGCGACAGGTCGCTGGGATCGTCCTGGAATTGCGGCCCGACTTCAAGCACGACGTGATACTGATTCAACTGGGTGAAGATGGTGGAGACCTGGCGCTGGCCGAAGGCGTCATAGAGCGTGTCATCGATGGCCTGGGGCAGGATGCCGAAGCGCGCCGCGGTATCGCGGTCGATCACCAGGTCAGCTTTCAGGCCGCCATTCTGCTGGTCGCTGGCCACATCGCGCAGCTCCGGCAGGGTGCTCAGCTTATTCACGATCTGGGTGGCCCAGTTATTCAGTTCGTTGGCGTCGGCGTCTTCCAGAGAGTACTGGAACTGCGTGCGGCTCACGCGATCTTCCACGGTGAGGTCCTGCACCGGCTGCATGTAGAGAGTAATGCCCTGCACCTGCCCGACCTCCGGCTGGAGGCGGCGGATCACGTCTGACGCCGAAGCGCTGCGCTGATCGTGCGGTTTCAGGTTGATCTGTATGCGGCCGCTGTTCTGCGTGGTGTTGGTGCCATCAATGCCGATGAACGACGACAGGCTGGCCACATCGGGATCGTTGAGAATCACCTTCGCCATTTTCTGCTGGCGCTCGGCCATCGAGACGAAGGAGACGTTCTCCGGGCCTTCGGTGATGCCGAGGATCACGCCCGTATCCTGCACCGGGAAGAAGCCTTTGGGCACGATCACGTAGAGATAGAGCGTGAGGGCCAGCGCGCCGACCGTGGCCAGCAGCGTTGCCGTCTGGTGCCGGAGCACCCACTTGAGCGTGCGGCCGTAATAGTGGATCACGCGCTCATAGGTGCGCTCGGAAGCCTGGTAAAAGCGGCTGTGCTTTGTCCGTTTGGGGTCCTTGAGCAGGCGGGCCGCCATCATGGGAGTGAGCGTGAGAGAGACCAGCGCGGAGATGACGATAGTTACCGCAAGCGTGACCGCGAATTCGCGGAAGAGCCGGCCAACGATGTCGCCCATGAACAAGAGCGGGATCAGCACCGCGATGAGCGAGACAGTCAAAGAAATAATGGTGAAGCCGATCTGCCCTGCGCCCTTGAGCGCAGCTTCCAGCGGCGGGTGCCCTTCTTCGAGGAAGCGGTCAATGTTTTCGATCATCACGATGGCATCGTCAACCACAAAGCCCGTGGAGATGGTGAGCGCCATCAACGAGAGATTGTCCAGGCTGTAGCCCAGCAGGTACATCACCGCGAAGGTGCCCACGATTGAAAGCGGCACGGCCGCGCCCGGGATGATCGTCGCCCGCCAGCTGCGCAGAAAAAGGAAAATCACCATCACCACGAGAACGACGGTGAGCCCCAGCTCAAACTGCACGTCCTTTACGGAGGCGCGGATGGTCTCAGTGCGATCGGTCAGGATGGCGACCTTGACCTTGTTGCCCATCGCGGCCTGCAACTGCGGCAGGACTTTTTTGATGCGATCGACAACGCTGATGATGTTGGCGCCGGGCTGGCGTTGAATGTTGACGATGACGGCCGGAGTCAGGTTCATCCATGCCGCCTGCTTCACGTTCTCCGCGCCGTCCATTATGTTGGCCACGTCGCGCAGCCGCACCGGCGCGCCGTTGCGGTAGGTGATGATCACATCTTTATATTGCTCGCCGGAGAGCAGCTGGTCATTGGTGGAGATGGTGAAAGCCTGGCGCTGGTTTTCGAGAATCCCCTTGGCCTGGTCGACGTTCGCCTGCCCCAACGTGGTGCGCAGGTCCTCCAGGCTCAGCCCGTAGGAGGCCAGCGCCGTGGGATTGGCCTGAATGCGCACCGCCGGCTTCTGGCCGCCACTGATGGAAACCAGTCCCACGCCCGAGAGCTGCGAAACCTTCTGCGCCAGCGTGGTGTCGGCCAGGTCTTCAACTTTGTAGAGCGGCAGGCTGTCAGAGGTGACGGCCAGCGTTAGAACCGGCGCGTCAGCGGGGTTCACCTTGCTGTAAATCGGAGGATTGGGGAGGTCGCGCGGGAGGAAGGTGGCGGCGGCGTTGATCGAGGCCTGCACCTCCTGCTCGGCAACATCGATGTTCGTCTCCAGGTTGAACTGGAGCGTGATGACCGAACTGCCGAAGGAGCTGGTGGAGGTCATCTGGCTCAGGCCGGCAAGCTGGCCGAACTGGCGCTCCATGGGCGCCGTGACCGACGAGGCCATTACTTCAGGACCGGCGCCGGGATAAAAGGTGTTCACCTGGATGGTCGGGTAGTCAACTTGCGGCAGCGCCGAAACCGGCAACTGCGTGTACGCAACCCAGCCCACCAGCAGCACGCCGATCATCAACAGCGACGTGGCTACCGGACGAAGAATGAATAATCTGGATGGACCGCCGCCGTTGGCCATAGAAGTGTGCTTTAGCGCCCTTGATTCGGCCCCTGGCCACCTTGAGCGTGGTCAGGCTTGCTGCTCTGATTGCCCTGATTGCCGCGACCTGGACCGCCCTGACCGCCGGGATTGCCGCCGAAGTTCGGCTTGCCGCCGGGATTCCCGTCCGCGCCTGCGCCGCCTGGGCCGCCGCCGGCGATTTCAACCTTGGTGCCAGGCTGCAACTTGTCCTGGCCGTCGGTCACCACCAGATCGCCCGGTTGCACGCCCTGCGTCACAGCCGTGTAATTCCCCTGGCTGAAAGAAATGGACACATTGCGCATCTCCGCGGTCTTGTCCGGCTTTACCGTAAAGACATAGGTGCCTTGCGGGCCGCGTTGAATGGCCGCCGCGGGCACAACCGTATTGTTTTTTCGCACCTCGAGCAGCAGGTGCACGTTGACGAACTGGTTGGGCCAGAGCGAACGGTCACGATTATCGAAGACCGCCTTCAATTTTCCGGTGCCGGTAGTGACGTCGATCTGATTATCGATGGTGAGAAGCGTGCCCGTGGCCAGTTTGGTCTGGTCATCGCGGCTGTACGCTTCAACCTGCAGACGCCCGTTGCGCATGTGCTGCACGACGGTCTGCAACTGGTCCTGGGGCAGGCTGAAGATGACGGCGATGGGCTGCAATTGCGTGATGATCAGCAGGCCGTTCGGATCGGAGGCATGCACGATGTTGCCGACGTCGACCTGCCGCAGGCCGACCCTTCCGCCCACCGGCGCCGTGATGCGCGTATAAACAAGGTTCAGCCTGACGTTATCGACTTGCGCCTGGTCGGCGCGCACCGCACCCTCAAGCTGGCCGACCAGTGAATCCTGGGTATCGAGCTGCTGCTTGGGGATAACGCCGTCCTTAAACAGCTGCTGAAAGCGGTCGAGATTGACTTTGGCATCTTTGAGGGCTGACTGGTCCTTGAAGAGCGTTGCCTGGGTCTGGCTGAGCTGTACTTCGTATGGCCGGGGATCGATCTGGGCGAGCAGGTCGCCTTCCTTTACTTCCTGGCCTTCGCGGAACGATACCTTCACCAACTGGCCGTCGATGCGGCTCTTCACGGCAACCGTGTTATATGCATCGACCGAGCCGAGCCCGGTGAGGATAATGGGCAAATCGCGGACTTCGGCTTTGGCGACCGCAACCGGGACGGTCATTTGTCCGCGGCCCTGGCCGCCCTTGCCGCCGGGACCTCCGCCCTTCGATTGTTTGGAATCGGCGCTGGTGTTGCCGCAACCGCTTAGCGCAGGGAGCAGAGAGAGGCACAGACAAAGAGAGACAAAGATGCGGCCAGCCAATTTGTAAGACGAAGCTTGTGACATCTGTCCTCTCAAGGGCAGTTTCTGGAAATCAGAAATCCTATACAGACTTCGATTTTTCAGCAATTACCGGTGCGGGGCTGGCGAGTCAATTTGTTTGACCCGCTACCGTATCAGCATTGAGCGATTTCGCTAGCGAAATCCCGCGCTTTTAGGCTGACCACCGGACCATCAGGAATGTGCCGATTCGACTTGACTGCTCCAACTCCTCTATTTGACGGCAACTTACCGTTTTATGAGGCTTGTTTTTGTTAATAATTGTTAACTGAAATGAAAGGAGTTAACGGCTCGATCAGGGTGGCGGAGGCCGCAAAACCTTTGGCTCGAGTTCCGCAACGACGGCCGGAAATATACGCAATTGATTTCAGGTCGTAGATAACAGGAGCGAGCTAAAGCCGGAGATCCGAGAATGGGCGAATTCTTCTTTGAATTGCTAGGCGCGATCCTCGAACCTCTTCTGGAGGCGTTGCTGGAATATCTTTTCGCGGCGATCGCCGACCTGCTGGTCCGCGCATTCGGCGAGGTCTTCAGCGAGCGGCGATTGCAGAATTCGTGGCTGGCCCACGTTGGTTATGCCCTATTCGGCACGCTTTTCGGCGCGTTAAGCCTGGCCTCCTTTCCGCGACACCTGGTCCATTCCGCGAAAATTCCTGGCATCAGCCTCCTGGTCAGCCCGCTGCTCGTAGGACTGATGATGTGGGCTACGGGGGCGTTCCTGCGCGGGAGAGAAAAGCGGGTGATGCAACTGGAGAATTTCGGCTGCGGCTTTGCATTTGCCTTCGGCATGGCTGCGGTCCGCTTCCTGTTCGCGAAATAACGAAGGAAAAACGCCCGGCTGAGCAAAACCGGGGCGATGGGGCTTACTATCCAGGTTCTGAACGTGCGAGCAAAGTACTTCCGTAACGCCCGTCAAAGCTGTTTTTTCGGCTGGTTTTACCCCGGTTTCAGAATACAATTTGACGATACGTTTCTGGCTTTATGAAGCTGCCGCTGCCGTCCCGGATTCCGATTTTGTACCTGATTCTCATCGTGCTGATTGCGGTGGGAGTCGTGCCGCTTTACTTCTACGCCACCAAGATGGTGGTGCGGAACCGCGAGACGCTGGGCCGTAACGAAAAGCTCCTGCAAAACATGGTGACCACCACATTGGCGCAGTCGATTGCGCTGCGGGAAAAGGAAATCAGCGCGACCCTCTCCAGCCTGGCCTATTCGATCCAGGTGACCAGCGGCGGAAACCTGAGCGGCAAGAACGTGGAAGCGGCCGACGTGAAGGCCCTGCTCCAGAATTACATCGAGTCGCCGAACTCGATCGTCCCTTACGCCCGCCTGGTCAACACGGAAAACAACTTCGCCATGCGGGCGAGCGCCGGCATACAGACGGACACCTTCCTGGACAAGGAGCTGGACCGCGGACTGAATGCGGCCATCGCCGGACGCGAATATAACGGAGAACCGCTGGCCGTGGGCCTGGGCAAGCAGACCCGGACGGTAATGGTGGTCGCCAAACCGGTGGAGAACGACCAGCACGCGTATCTGGGAACGCTGGAGCTGGTGATCGACCTGAATTATCTGATCAGGCAGCTGCGCGAGGCCAGAGACCAGCAGAACCTGGAGACGTTCGTGGTCGACCGTTCCGGACGTCTGGTGGCCTCAGCCAGCCCGCACTACGCCACCGGCCAGGACATGAATTCGAACGAGCTGGTGAAGAACTTTGTGGAGCAAAAAGCCGTGGCCCCGCTCGCAGTGACCATGGATTACACGGTGCAGGAGGCCAAGAGCAAGATCCCGATGCTGGGGACCTATTATCCGGTTCCCGGCCTGGGCTGGGCCGTGGTGGCGCAGAAGACCCAGGATGAAGCCTACCTGGACATAACGGACATGCAGCGCGACGCGATTCGCGCGGCGCTGATCGCAATCGCCTTCAGCATCTTCGTCGGCATCTGGGCGGCGCGACGGCTGACCACGCCGCTGCACGTGCTGACCGAGTCAAGCCGAACGATCGCCGGCGGCGACTTCAAGCATCGCGTGCGCCTCAAGAGCCGCACCGAGTTCGGCGAGCTGGCGCAGACCTTCAACACCATGACCGACGACCTGGAGCAGTTCGTCGATGATCTCAAGAAGGCCGCCGAAGAAAACCGCACGCTGTTCCTGAACTCGATCCAGATGCTGGCGGGCGCGGTCGACGAAAAGGACCCGTACACGCGCGGCCATTCCGACCGCGTGACGCGCTACTCGGTGCTGATCGCGACGGAGATGGGGCTGAAGGAAGAGGACATCGACAAGATCCGCATCTCAGCGCAGCTGCACGACGTGGGCAAGATCGGAATTGAAGACCGCATTTTGAAAAAGCCGGGAGCGCTCACGCCGGAAGAGTTCGAGATCATGAAGACGCACACCACCAAGGGCGCCGCGATCCTGCGCCCGGTGGAGGCGCTGCGTGACATGCTGCCCGGAATCGAGCTGCACCATGAATCGCTCGATGGCCGCGGCTATCCGCATGGCCTGAAGGGCGAGCAGATCCCGCTGATGCCGCGCATCATCATGGTGGCCGACACATTCGACGCCATGACCACGAACCGTCCGTACCAGGCGGCGATGGATCCGGAGTACGTTATCCGCATCATCAATTCGCTGGCGACCACAAAGTTCGACCCGCACGTGGTTTCGGCGATGACCAAGGTATTCGAAAGCGGCAAGCTGCGTATCCATCGCGCGGCCACGGTCACCGGCGACGAAGCCGGAGCGGCAGCGCCTGCGGTGAGCACCCAAGCCGGGGCGTAAGCTTTTCTCGCTGCGACTTCGCGCGAATCAACACAGAATAGAAATGGAAGCGATCATTGCGCCCATTGGCGGTTGTTTGCGGGTGGTCTCCTGCCGGCTGAACATCCATCGATTCACCCGCTATAATCAAGGTTTCGGAAGAAATTGGCCGCATTTTCAAATTCATAGAGCCAAGTAGAGGCCGCGAGACCGGAATGGCGCCGCGCGGCAAGCGTCAGAAGCCTTGATATAGCTGCGCAGGGGGCCAATAGCTATAGCGCTCTGGAGCGCAGCGGCAGGAAGAAATGATTCAGACACTGTTCGGAACACCGGAGCCTACATTCGTCGAAAAGATGAAGCAGGCGGTCACGCGCACGCGGGAGAACCTGAGCGAGCGCATCGACCAGGTGATGGCCTTCACCAAGGAGATCGACCGCAACACGCTGGACGATCTGGAGGCGGTGCTGATCGGCGCCGACCTGGGGACCACGACCACGCAGGAGATCCTGAGCAAACTACGGGAAAAAGCAGACCGCAAGCAGATCAAAGATGCGGCTGAGCTGAAACGCCTGATCAAAGAGGAGATCATGGCGATCCTGAACGCCACACCTGCACGGGCCGGCAAGCCGGCCGCCGGCCAGCCCGAGGTGGTGATGGTGGTTGGCGTGAACGGCACGGGCAAGACGACCACGATCGGCAAGCTGGCGCACGCGCTGCGCAGCGAAGGCAAGACCGTGCTGCTGTGCGCGGCGGACACTTTCCGCGCGGCGGCGATCGAACAGCTGGAGATTTGGGGATCGCGTACGGGAGTCGAGGTGATCAAGACCAAACCGGGCGGCGATCCTTCTGCCGTGCTGTTTGACGCGCTCAGCGCGGCCAAGGCGCGGCACACGGACAGCGTGATTGTGGATACGGCGGGACGGCTGCACACCAAAACTGGACTGATGGCGGAGCTCGAAAAGATGAAGCGCACGGCGCAGCGCATTGTGCCCGGCGCGCCGCACGAGGTGCTGCTGGTGATGGATGCCACCACGGGCCAGAACGGGCTGCAACAGGCGCGGCAGTTTACCGAGTCGGCGGGGGTGACGGGGATTGTGCTGACCAAGCTGGACGGCACGGCAAAGGGCGGCGTGGTAGTGGCGATCTCACGCGAGCTGGGGCTGCCGGTGCGCTACGTGGGCGTGGGCGAGAAGGCGGGCGACCTGCTGCCGTTCAGCGCGCAGAATTTCGCCGATTCGCTGTTCGCGGCTTAAACCATTGCCGCTGATTTTCGCAGATCAACGGAGATAGAGCAGCAGCGAGCCCGACTTGCGCGGCGAGCTGCTTGCCTCAGGCGCAGAGGAGATTCTGCCCGACAAGGAGGCGCCAGCGGTTTGGAGCGAAGCGACAGAAAAGACGAACAGTTCATGCGTGAGGCGCTGGAGCTGGCGTGGCGCGGGACGGCGCTCGCGTCGCCGGGCGCGAGAGTTGGCGCGCTGGTCGTCGATAGAGACGGCAATGTTGCCGGACGAGGCTACTACATCTATGACGGAGTGAAGCACGCTGAGATTTTGGCGCTGGAGCAGGCGCGCGAGAAGGCGCGCGGGGGAACGATCTACCTCACGCTGGAACCACACTGTCATCAGGGCCGCACGCCGCCCTGCACGGATGCGATCATCGCCGCGGGAGTGAAGCGGGTGGTGGCGGCGATGGCCGACCCCAATCCAAAGGTGGCGGGGAAGGGTTTTGAGCAGCTGCGGACAGCGGGAATCGTGGTTCAAACCGGGTTGCTGGAGGCCGAGGCGCGGCACATCAATGAGGCGTTTGCCAAATATATTCTGACGCGGCGGCCGCTGGTCACGTTGAAGTCGGGCATGACGCTGGACGGCAAGATTGCGCCGCCTCCGGGGGACTCGCTCAACCCCTCGGCGCTTGGATCCATGAGCGCTACAGGCGGCTGGATCACGAGCGAAGAGGCGCGGGCGCATGTCCAGGAGCTGCGGCACGAGTCGGACGCGATCATGGTGGGCGTGGGGACGATCATCGCCGACGATCCGCTGCTCACCGACCGGACCGGAAAGCCGCGGCGGCGGCCGCTGCTGCGCGTGGTGCTTGATTCGCGGCTGCGGCTGCCGCTGGAGTCGCGGCTGGTGAAGACCGCGAAGGACGACGTGCTGGTCTTCTGCTCGTTTGCCGAGGAAAAGAAGAAGCAAGAGCTCGAACAGCGCGGCGTTCGCGTGGAGCAGGTACAGTTAGGATCCAATGACGGCCGGCCCGATCTCAAGAAGGTGGCCGGGCGGTTGGGGGAGCTGGAGATCACCAGCCTGTTGGTCGAGGGCGGCGCGCTGGTCAACTGGGCCGCTCTTGCGGCGGGAGTGGTGGACAAGATCTTTCTGTATTACGCGCCCAAGATCCTGGCCGGAGCGGGATCGGTGCCGTTCGCCGGGGGTGAAGGTTTCCGGCGGCTGACCGAGGCGGCCCAGGTGAAGAACATCTCACTACATCGTTTTGGCGAGGACTTTGCGGTCGAGGGTTATTTACGCGATCCGTACGGCAGCGGTACTTAGTACTTGGTACTTGGTCTTTGGCATTGCCTGGAAGATCGAAGCTGTTTCGGAGAAATCAAATTGCTTTTTCGGAGTGCAATGCGGCCAGCAGCTTGCAGCTAAGTACTAAATACCAAATACTAAATACGATGTTTACCGGACTAATTGACGAAACAGGCGAGATTGCCGCGCTTGAGCAGGTTGCCGGCCAGACGCGCATTTCCGTGCGGACGCAGACCATCGCGAAAGAGCTGAAGACGGGCGACAGCGTTGCTGTGAATGGCGTCTGCCTGACAGCGCTTGATATCGGCGACGGCAGGTTCTCCGCCGACCTGGCGCAGGAGACGCTGGAGCGTACGTCGCTAGGCAGGTTGAAAACGGGAACGCTGGTGAACCTGGAGCTGCCGGCGCGGGCGCAGGACCGCATGGGCGGGCACGTGGTGCAGGGGCACGTGGACGGCACGGGCCGCATCGTGCGCCTGGAGAAGATCAAGTTTCACGACGACTGGCGGCTGGTGGTCGAGATTCCGCAGGCGATCCAGAAATATGTGGCGCCGCAGGGCTCGATTGCCGTGGAAGGAATCAGCCTGACGGTCGCCGCGATCAGGAGAACGCGCGTGGAGATTGCCATCATTCCGCATACCCGGGAGGCGACGAACCTGAAGACCCTGAAGGCCGGCGATCAGGTGAATATCGAAGTGGATGTGCTGGCGAAGTACGCGGAGAAGATGGCGCGCGGGAAAGCCGCCGGCGGCGGGCTGAAGGTGGCGGACCTGGTGAGGCGGGGATTTTAGGAATTGCCGGAATCGCCGGAAGTGCCAAAAAATGAAAGTTGAAAGGCTGCGGCACTACAAAAAACAAAAAGATCAGCACGTCAGGTTCGGCTGTGCTGATCTTTTGTGAAGTGCAGAAAAAATTTCGTGCGCTTCTAAACCCAGTGGCTCGGCCCACTCAGACGTTTCCGGTAACGACCAGAAATATGTAGAGAGCTGCGGCGCTTAATCCCGCCAAAATACGAAATCGCTTCAATTCTTTGAGGTCACCCATCTCATCCATCCTTTACATCGCAAAATC
>Ga0070730_10005614_pt1 | contig 10804 bp, 14 predicted proteins | sample Coa_R1_3_FD_66447 | JGI IMG/M metagenome (GOLD analysis project Ga0070730, IMG submission 66447) | Surface soil microbial communities from Centralia Pennsylvania, which are recovering from an underground coalmine fire - Coalmine... | ecosystem: Environmental > Terrestrial > Soil > Unclassified ... | reverse complement strand
ACCGCGGCTGCCCGATCCACGTCCTGCAACAGACGCTCGGCCACAGCAGCCTTGCCACCACGAGCCGCTACAGCCATGCACGACCGGGCGACTCTGCCGGCCTCTACGTCGCAGTGTAGAAGCAGCGGGCATTATCTATATCGCGCGGCGATATCTCTGCCATATGCTGCACAGCATCAGGTTCCGTGTGCCACGGCACGGACTGCTCTACATGGAGGCACCCCGCCATGCAGCACGACGAAGAGATATCCGGTTCCTTGACCGATGGAGGGCAGTACCGCGTCACAAGCTACATGCTCGAGCTGACCAAACCCGACGGCAGCATTGCCGGCACGATGGACGTAAAGGACATGCGCGCCGTCGATCGCAAGGGAAGCACGGTCAGTGTGCGCGGTCGCACTGGGCGGGTCTACCCGATTGAGGGCGCGACGCTTGACGACGCCGGACGACTCGAAACGGCGTTGCGGTCGATCATCAGCGCCAATGGCCAGACGGCAACCGTACAACGCGGAGGCGGCGCCGTCGGCAAGATCATCGGTATCGGATGCGGCGGATTCGTCCTACTCGCCATCGTGGTGGGCATCGTGGCCGCTATCGGTGCTTCCAGTAAGACGAATACCAACAAGTCTGTAGCCGGTCAGACCGGGGCAGGTGCAGCAGCTTCGGGATCGCAAGCGGGGGGCCGCTCCTCGTCCACGCTTTCCAGCAATCAAGCGCAGATCGGCGACCTCCTGTTGACAGTCAATGGCACCCAACCATATGCAGACCAGATTTTTCCAGCGGAAGCTGGCACGCACTACATTGCAGTGGACATCACTGCACAGAACACCGGAGGGAAGACATACAACCTAAATCGGCTCAACTTCCACCTGAAAGACTCCGCTGGCTTCGCCAACACGCCGGCTATTACTGATGGACCGACACCACAACTCAACTTCAACGATATGGTACCGGGGCAGAGCGTTCGCGGCTTCATCGTGTTCAAGCTTGGCGATGGGCGCACTCCGACTGAACTGCAATATCAGTCATTTACTGGCACGGCAGGCACCATCAAGATCACGCAGTAGGATGCGCTGAATCGGCGCGTTGCAAAACAACGCAGAACAAGCGCGGGGCAGGTCTGTAAAACACACCGAAACAGGGCGGATGCGGCCAGCGCTGCGGCGTAGCGGCCGGTCAGCTCCGGCGCGACTACTCCTCCTGTGAGCGCTCCCACGCGAGCTGCCGCGCAAGGCACCGAGCGTGCCAGAAGTTCATCCCGCCGTCCGTTTGGCGGAAGTCGGGATCACTTTTCGAGAGCGGCTGACCGCACCCACTACACATCACATCGCATCGGGAAGGTGTCGGGTAGGCATCGAGTAAACCTCAAGGGCATGTGGTACGGGGTATCCGTGGCCCTCCATCCAGCATGAGCGGCTTCGCCTCGCCTGTCGCGAAAAGTTGTTGCTGCGGTGCTAAACAGCACGGAACAGCAGCGAAGCCGCGTGGCGGCAGGCCATTGCTAGCAATCGCAGATCAATGGCCACACCGGCTCAGGCCGCCTGATAGCCGCCCGCCGCATCGTGTACACGGTCCGGCCAGTCGCGGCACTCACCGCACAACCAGCGCGGCAGCCCATCGACCATGCGCCGGGCTTCCTCGGCGCTGAGGCTGTCCATGTCTGACGTGGCGCCCAGCGCCGCCGGCCGGTGCTCACAGGCCCAGCTCGCGCCGCAGACCGGGCCAGCTCCGGCGCCGTTGGGGCGGCGGTGTAGTGGAGCACCGCGTCATGCCACAGCGCCCGTGCCTCAGCAATCACCAGCTCGGCGGCCGCAAGCCGTTCGGCGAGGCGGTCGCGTTCGGCGCGGCAGCGCGCCAGGGCGGCCGCAGTGGGGGGTGCGTTCATGCCGCCTTCCTCCATGCGTCGGTTGTCTCCGGCAGCGGCGCCGCCGTGCTGCCCTCGCGGCGGCAGGCGCCGCAGCGGATGAAGACGGGGTAGGCGCCGGCGTAGGCGGCCATTAAGACGCCGCGGCCGCACTTCCGGCAGGGGACGCGCTTGCGCGGACGCGGAGCGGTAGGCTGTGCACTCATGCCGCCCGCCGTTCCGTCATGCCCTCGCGCAGCAGCGTCGTCAGCGCCGCGTGCCACACGTCGGCGGGAAGCGGCCGCGTGCCGCAGTTGGCGCAGACTTCGGCGCGCCCCCACGCCGTCCAGTGGCGCGGGTCGCAGTCGAGCAGGCAGAGCACGGGGACGGCGGCGCCGGCGTGGCGGGCATCGCGCAGGATGCCCGCCATCTCGGCACAGCGGATAACCAGTTCCTCGAAGTCGTCGGTGGCAAGGGTGCTCATCGTCGCCATCGCGTCATCCCTCTACGCCGCGCGGCGGGCGCGGCCGCCGATGGAGAACAGCTTGCCGGGGATGTACGTGCCAGCGACGAGGAAGGCCGGAGCCGCCGGGGTAGGCGGCTCCGGCTCGGTCACGGGGACGATGACGGCGGCGGGGCGGGTGTAGAAGGCGGGGAAGCGCTCAAGGGCCGTGCTGACGTGATAGCAACGGCCGTACCGGCTGAAGCCGATGCAGGTGCAGCTCGTGGTGTCGCCCAGCTTAACCACGTAGACGGTGCGGCCGTCGGAGCTGAGCGCGTGGACGGCGCCGCTGTCCGGGTGCTGATGGAGCCGAGCCACCTTCGCGACGCTAGACTGGCGGCGGGGGGATGCGGTGGTCATTTCACCCTTCCTCTCGTTGGGCCGGTTGGGTGTCCTACCACCCGCCGGCCTGTTTCTTACATGGCTATCATATCACTTCGTACAACATAGTCAAGCGTAATAGGCTGTTATGGTCAACTTTGCCACCATATTGCTATACTTCGTGGTATGCTGGACTCGGAGGGTTCAGCGATGGTGATGACGATGGCAACAGCGCGCGATCTTACGGTGAAGGAAGTCGCCGAGCGGCTGGGCACGCACCCGGAGACGGTGCGGCGCTGGCTGCAAAGCGGCCGGCTGCGCGGCTACCGCCCCGGCGGCGACAAGCTCGGCTGGCGCGTGCGGCGGGAAGACCTGGAGCAGTACATCGCCGTGCGCACGAACGCGCCGGAAGGCGAGGACAACAGCGAATAGCCGCGCTGCCCAGCGATGCCCGCCGCGCGCGTGAGGCGGGCCGGCCCGATCGATGTGTCATGGGTGCGACATCTGCGATGGCCCGTGCACATGAGCAGGTGGTTTTTGGCGGCAACCGATACTGCCGTGCTGGTATGTCCCCGCGTGAGCGGGTGATGTTTAGCCGAAGGTTTTGCGTGAATGGGCGAAGGCGGTATGCCCCCGCGTGAGCGTGAGCGGGTGATGTGGCACAAAATGGCCAAAAAACCGTTGCCGGCGCTCCATCTGTGCGCAGCGCCAACCGGTAAAACAGGCGGGAACAAGCCGTTTCGCCAGTCAGCCTGAAGATGGGGAGCGTGAACGAGCATCGGGCAGAGCAGGGTAACGGGACGGCCAATCAGTCGGATGATGCTGAGACGACCACAGCGTTGACACTAGGACCATTCACCACGAACGACACGCCGTTACCCTCGTCCGCAGGCCGCATGACTCCCGCACTGACCGCGCCACCACCACTCGGCGCCGGTGCCATGGTTGTCGAGATCACCGCGACCGCAACCGGCGCCGACCTTGGAGCTGGCGCCCTCGCCCCGCGCGCCGGTGAGCGTATCGCCGACGCGATTGCCATCGTGCTGCGCGCCTGGTGCACCTGGTACTCGACGCCAGCGGTACAGCGTGAATTCCTCCCGGGTCACTCCTGGGCGATCATGCGCGACGACTGGCTGCCCTCGCCGAACGATCGCAACCCATCCGAGCGGCCCCCGTCGGACGATCGCAACCCATTCGAGCTGCCTCTGCCCGAGCAATACAGACGGCTGTTGGCCTCCGGCCTGCTCACGTTTGTGACCGCCCCTTCCGCCGGCGCCATCGCTGACTTCCTGCCGGCCGGTGGCCTCACCGGCACCTGCAACGGCGAGCAGATGACGGTGCCCACCCCGCTACCCGCGCCGCCGCAGGAGCGGGAGCGCACGGGCGGACGCCCGCGCGGCAGCAAAACGGTTCACGTCTCCAAGACCCTGGCCGGCGTGCTGGAAATGCCGAGTGATGGCGCCCTGGCGTTCGGACTGCAGGCGATCGGCGCGCCCCTCGCAGCGTGGAAGCCGGAGCTGCTGGGCCGGCCGGAGTATCGCTCAGAGCGCGGCCACATCAACGGCTCGGTGATCTATCTCCGTCCCGGCGAGGAGCGCATGAGCACGCCCGCCGTCCCGCAAGCCATCTGGGAGGCAGCCTGCGCAGAGCTGTGGGAGGGCGTGGCGACGCTCGGCCCTGCCGATATGCAACTGCTGATGTACCTGTCCAACGAGTGGATGGCGTTGCCACAGGCCACCGATGGTATTCGACTGACCGCCACGGCGTACGCGGGAGCGCGAGGCCTCAAACGAGAGTGGGCAGCAGCTCGCGGGCAGCGCAACCGCGACGGATTCAACGCCGCGGTGCATAACCTCGCTTCGCTGGACCTACACGCCACGGTTGCTGTGCGCGTGAAGGGGAAACACCGTGAAACACAAGTCATCCGGGGGCGGCTGGTGCTGGCCGAGGCGATCGGCGGCGTCTATACCGGCCCGCTGGAAGGCTTCGACGGGCCGCGGCGCGCGGATGTGACAGCCTGGCGCCTCGTGCCCGGTATCGCTTGGCTGGCGAGCCGCGACTTGCGGCAGATCGGGCGCTACCCGGCGGCACTGCTGGCGCTCGACCCGTACCGCAAGGCGCTGCATATCAAGCTGGGGGCCTATCTCGGCTACCAAACCGCCGTGCGAGCCAGCAGCGGCACGCTCGCACAGCCGCTCTCCGTGGGCGCCATCCTGCACGGCATCCATGAGCTCATCCCGGAAGACCATCGCGCCCTGCACAAGTTGCGGGAGCGGTTTGAGAAGGCCCTCGATGAGCTTGCAGCACAGGGCATCCTCACGTCGTGGCAATGGGAACGCAAGCCAGGGCGCGGCCGCGACGGGTTCACATACGCCACGATCGCCTTCGTCTACCACGATGCCAGCGTGCGAGCGCACGCGGAGCACCATAAGGCCGCGCGGCGTGCGCTGGGCTCGCACGCGGTGCAACGGCTGCTGCCGGAAGGCCACTCGGAAACTAGCCTATCCGGTGACGGAAACTAGCCTATCCGGTGACGGAAACTAGCCTATGAGGTGACATTTTAGGTTCAAAACCGGCCTCTAAAGGTCCTAAAGGACCTAGCGCCCAGCGCCGCGCTTTTTGGGCGCGGCTGGGCGGGTACCGTGAACGAAAAGCCGCCACGGAGTACCCGCCCATGTTCGAGCGTCTCTCTCCTGAGTCCGCCTCCGCGAATCCCGCGCCCGGCGGCGCCTACTCGCTCGCCTCCCTCGCCGACCTGGCCCGCGCCGTGCAGGCGCTCTGCCGCGCGGCCGCCCGCGAGATCGCGCCGTATGCCGTGCCGTCCGACCCGGCCGACCATGCGGGGATCGCGGCCTGCCACGCGGCGGACAGCGCCGAGCGCGCCGCCCAGCTCGCTGCGGTGCTCGCCGGCCAGCTCACGGCGCTGAGTGACCCGCCGGCATGGGCGCCGCCTGACGGCTGGCTGCCGTTTGCGCCGAACGCCGGCGCCGCCGTGCTGTGTACCTGCGACGGGGGCGCGTCGCTCGCCCGCGACGGCGGCGATTGCCCGTTCTGCAGGCTGCCGCTCACCCCGAACCCGGTGGGGGTGCGCTAACGATGTTCACTCGCACCGCTGCTGAGTCCGACCCCACAAACGCCCCGCACCTGGCCCGCCTCGGCGACCTGCTTTCCGAGTGGGAAGCCGATGCGCTGGCGGCGCATCAGGCGCGCGTCACGCAAACCCCGCGTGGCGCCGTGACCGGCCTTCCCGCCCTTGACCGCGAGCTGGGCGGCGCCCTCAGCAGCGGTCTGCACATCCTCCACGCCGGGCCGGGCGCGGGCAAAACCGCGCTGGCGTTGCAGGCCGCGGCGAGCTGCGGCTGCCCGGCGCTCTACGTCTCGGCGGAGATGGCGCGCCTCGAACTGTTCCGCCGGCATACGGCGCGTGTGACCGAAACGTATCTGGGCCGGCTCCGCTCCGGCGAGCTGCTGCCGGCCGACTCGCTGGCGCTGGCCTGCCGGGCGGCCGCCGCGGCGCCGCAGCTCGCGATCGCCGACGCCACCACGGCCCCGGCGGCGCCGGCGTGGATTCGCGCCGCGGCCGAGGTGACGCGCGGCGATAGCCCGTACCTGCTGCTGGTGATCGATTCGCTGCACTCGTGGGCCGACGCGATCGCCGAGGGCGCGCCGGAGTACGAGGCGCTGAATGTGGCCCTCAGCGCGCTGCGCGGCCTCGCGCAAACCCTCAGCTGCGCCGTGCTGGCGATCGCCGAGCGTAACCGCGCGAGCATGACCAGCGGCGGCCTCTCCGCCGGCGCCGGCAGCCGCAAGCTGGAGTACGGCGGCGAAACGGTGCTCGGCCTCTCCCGCGAGAAGGACACGCCGCCCGACGCCGCCGGCGAAGTGGAAGTCACCCTGACCATCGAGAAGAACCGCAACGGCTCCCCCGGCCGCAAGCTACCGCTGCGCTTTCACGGCGCCCTGCAACGGTTCCGGGAGCCGTAGCCGGTGGCCGCGGCGGCCGAGCCGCTGACGCTCGCCGACCTCGAAGCGGCCGACCCGCACGCCCCTGCCGGCACGCGGGAACGGCGCTTCTGTTGCCCGCTTCCAGCCTGTGCCGGGAAGCCGCAGGACGCCGCACACCGCACGCTCTCCGTGAACGTGCGGACGGGCGCCTGGCACTGTTTCCGCTGCGACGCACGCGGCGTGCTGCGCGAGCACTGGCGCCCACCCCCGGAGCGCCGGCGTACTCAGCTCCGGCGCGCCTTCGCTCTCGACTCGGTGCCGGCCGCTTCGCTGCCCGCTGCACGCGCTGTAGTGACCGAGAACCGGCCTACGGCGGGCGAGACGGCTCAGAAGACGCCCTTCGACTGGCGCGCCGCCTACGACCACGCTGAGCCGCTGCCCGCGTCCGTTGGCGCACGCTATCTGGCCAGCCGCGGCGTGCCGGTGCAGCTCGCAGAACAGGCCGGCGTACGACACGCGCCGCGCTGGTACGGCCGGCCGGCAGTGCTCTTCCCGGTGTGCGACGCGGCGGGTCAGCTCGTCGCCGTCAGCGGCCGGCACCTGGACGGCGGCACGCCCGCCGCGCACACCGGCGGCGCGAAGTCGCAGGGGCTCTTCGCCACGCCGGGCGCGCTTAGCGCCGCGCGCGTCGTGATCACCGAGGCGCCGATCGACGCGCTCAGCCTGGCGGCCGCCGGGGTGCCAGCCGTCGGTCTGTGCGGCACGAGCGGGCCAGACTGGCTGCCGCAGTCGTGCGCCTTCCGTGCCGTTGCGGTGGCGCTCGATGCCGACGCTGCCGGCGATGCGGCCGCGGCGAGGCTGACGCCGGCGCTCGTGGCACTCGGCGCGACCGTCGAGCGCTGGCGCCCATCCGCCGGCAAGGACTGGAACGAGCTGGTTGCGCGGCACGGGCTCGCCGCACTCGCCGCGGCGCTCAGGCCGCCGGCCGACTGTGCTGACTGCGGCGGGCCAACCGCCGGGCCGCAGTGGGGCCGCTGCGGCGCATGTCTCGACCGGGTAGCGCGTGGCGGGGCGGCATGACGGCCGCTGCCCGGCAGGCGCCTCGAAGCGCTGGTAACGGCGCACGGCAACTGCGACAATTGCTCAGAGTGGTGATCAGGACTGATGCGACACGGCCGCGGCCGTGTCGCATCTGCCGCTACCCAAAAGCCGTTTTCAGGCCGTCTAAACGGAGCGCAGCAACGATGAAGAGCACCAGCGGGCGCAACGGAACGGGCCAGTTCACCCCCGGCAATCCCGGCGGACCCGGCCGGCCGCGGCGCGAGACGGAACGCGCCTACCTGAGCATCATCAGCGAGGCATGCCCGCCGGAGACGTGGCGGCAGATTGTCGAGCGGGCGGTTGACCGGGCGAAGTACGGGGACGCCAAAGCGCGCGAGTGGCTGGCGTCGTATCTGGTCGGCAAGCCGGCGCGCAACGCGACCACGCTGCACGCGCTCGCGGTTGAAGCAGAGGCCGGTTCGGACCCGGTAGCCCTTGAGGCGAAAGCGCGCCGCGGACAGGACCAGATGAGCGACCTGCTTGCGGGAGTCAGCGGCCTGGGGTGACTACGCGGGTAGTGGTTGCCGCCGCTGCCGGGCCAGCTCAACGAGCTGCGCGCCGCCGGTGATGCCCTTGCTCGTGCCGTCGTCATGTACAGCGATGAGCGTGAACAGCGCGGCCGACTCGTCGCCGTTCGCGTCCACGGCTTCGAGGACAGCCGCCAGCGCCTCGGCTTCGGAGTCGAACTCGCCGATCACGTTGCGACTCTCGGTGTCCCACAGTTCGTAGATCATGACTGGTCGAGACACGGAAACGCCCGGCTCGTACATAGGCCGGGCGCTCTCTGCTCTGTTCCGCGCGCCGCTACGCCGGGACCGCTCGGGCGCGGTCGATAAGTTCATCGCCGCGAATCGGTGGGCGGGACCGGTCTGCGGGACCGATCGCCCAATGAGCAACGGCGCGCTCACCGTACTTGTCGATCGTGGCGTGCACGAACTCCAGCGCCTCACGCTCCGTGGCGCACTCGTCCACCACGTTGGCGTCTTCCAAGTCCATCACGATGTAGGCCACAACTGGCCTCCACTCACCGCCCTTACGCGGTGGCCTCCTCTGCCGGATGCACCGATTCTACACAGGCGAGTAAGACATCCGCAGTGGCCCAGAGTGTGAAATGGGCCGGATCGTTCGACGTTTGCTTGTAAGTAATCGACGGATTCTGCGCGACCCGTAGGACGGCGATGTACTCGCCGTGGCGAAACTGCCAGTAGGCGGCGCGGTCGCGCGCGTGTTCCAGCGAGTCATAGACGCTCACGCCGGTGTGCAAGCCTTCTGCCTGCGCCTTGCGCCCGGCAGGTTTCCCCTGTTCGGCATGGGAGAGAAAGTCGCGTTCAGTGGGCGGGTCGCTCTGGACAATGCGATAGAACGTGCGGGGTTCGGGTGCTTCCACGAGCTGGGCTCCACAGGCTGATCTCGGCGGGTGTTTGCCTGCCCTGCTTGTTATCGTCAGTCCGTGCGCCGGCGCCGTCGCGGTTCTCTGCCTCAGCGTCGCCAGAATCGCCACCACACCCGGCGCGCCGTCGGTTGTTGCCCCGACTGCGGCCGCGCAGGCCGATTCTCGTGGCTCTCAGCGTGCGTGGCGGCGTGCTGTGCGGTCGCAGGCAGCGTGTTGTACGTCGTCTCGACCGGCGGCGCGATCCGCCCCTGCGTTGCCAGCAGGCCGAGCACCTGGCCTTCGGCGGCCTTCAGGCGCTCAAGCAACTGTGCGCTGTTCTCCTGCTCGCGCCTGAGCGCGGCCTGACTCTCGGCGAGTGCGGCCAGCAGCCCGGCGATGGTGTCCGCCTCAGCCTGCGTATGCAGGGGTGTATGCGTTGCATCAGCGTGCGTACGCGGCACGTCTACCAGCACGCGGCCGCGTTCATCCTTACGCGCCGCCAGCTCGCCGCGGCGGATGCGACGCCTGATCGTCTCGTGATGCACGCCCAGAGCGGCCGCCGCTTCGGGCACGGTCAGCTCAGCCATCGGCGCGTCCTGCATACGCACCTGCATATGCATCGCATACGCCCGCATATGCTAGGATTGAATGCAGCATAAGCAACGCTATGCCGCATTCACAAGCCGCAGGTGCTCCCGCGATGGCAGACGCTCCCTCGCCCCGTCCTCCGCGTCCGAGAAGCGAGGCGGACTTTGCCGCCCAGCGCGCGGCCTGGCGGCGGCTGTGGGACCACCTGTTAGCGCCGCCAACGCCTGAAGAACTTGAACGCTGGAAGCGGGAGACTCCCGACCCAGCGCCCGTTATCACCGAGGATGAGCAGCATGACCGCCACCCTGACCCCGATACCGCCCACACCTGAGCGCGCGCTCGTTGCAGCCGATAGCGCCGAAGACCGCCTGATCGCGCAGTGGCTCCACGGCCGCAGCCTGCACACGCAGGCGGCGTACCGCACGGCTTGGCGCGCCTTTCGCGCCTGCTGCACCGCGCCGCTCGATCACGTGACGCTCGCCGACCTGCAAGCGTGGGCAGACCAGCTCGCCGGCTGCGAGCTTGCGGCGGCGTCGCAGGCGCTGCGCCTGACCGCATTGAAATCGCTCCTCACCTTCGGCCACACGCTCGGCGTGCTGCCCGTCAACGCCGGCGCCGCACTGCGCGTACCCGGCCGCCGTTCCCGCCTGGCCGAGCGCATCCTGCCGGAAGCCGACGTGCACCGGCTGCTCGCGCTGGAGACGCAACCGCGCAACCATGCCTTGCTGCGCCTGCTCTACGCGAGCGGGCTGCGCGTCTCGGAAGCCACAGCCCTGCGCTGGCGCGACCTGCAACCCGCCGGCGACGCCGGCCAGGTCACGGTCTGGGGGAAGGGCGAGAAGGAACGCACGGTGCGGCTGCCGGCCGGCGTCTTCGCCGAGCTGCTGCGGCTCCGCGGCGACGCCTCAGGCGATGCCCCGGTCTTCCGCTCGCGCAAACGCGGCGGGAAGCTTTCCAGCTCGCAGGCCGAACGCATCGTGCGCGCGGCCGCGCAGCGGGCGGGGATTATGGCGCCTGTCTCGCCGCACTGGCTGCGGCACGCACTGGCGTCGCACAGCCTTGACCGCGGCTGCCCGATCCACGTCCTGCAACAGACGCTCGGCCACAGCAGCCTTGCCACCACGAGCCGCTA
>Ga0070730_10005613_pt1 | contig 10804 bp, 6 predicted proteins | sample Coa_R1_3_FD_66447 | JGI IMG/M metagenome (GOLD analysis project Ga0070730, IMG submission 66447) | Surface soil microbial communities from Centralia Pennsylvania, which are recovering from an underground coalmine fire - Coalmine... | ecosystem: Environmental > Terrestrial > Soil > Unclassified ... | reverse complement strand
CGAACTTGCCCTGGGCGTCGGTGACGGCGAAGAACGGATGGTCCACTACGCAGACAAAGCAGGCCATCCACGGATGCACGTTGCAGGTAATCTTGGTGGGGACCTCGGCCTGGTTGAACCGGACGCCGCTCAGGGCGCCTTCGGGCTGCCCGATGTTGAATTCCTTGTTGATGAACGGCATGCCGTGCACGTTGTGGAGCAGCTTGTCGCTGTTCTTGAAATTGACCGTCTGCCCGACCATGGCCCCCGAAACATGCGGGCTGTAGAGGCAGCCCTGCTGATTGATCTCGACCGGAGCCGCCGGCGGTTCGAAGGACTTCCCTTCCAGCCCCTTCTTGACGTACACGAACGCCCATTTCACGCCGCCCGAGGGATCGACGACGAGGTTGTCGAGGGGCGGCGGACCGGCATGGAGCGCAGCGCAGACGGGATCACTCATCACCCTTTTGTTGGGCTTCGCCGCGGGGACATCGCCCTTGAGCTTCACCGTGCCGGTGACGGAGAAAGTCTGGTCCTCTGCGGCTACGGGCAGCATAAGGATGACGCCAAGCAGGGTCTTCATCATGGGGCACCTCCTGCGCTTCCCTGGAGCAATCGCCAGGCCTCCCGGACCGTCTGGAATTGAGGGGGCCGGGGCCAACTCCGCCGGTGGTCGTGGGCCCCGCGGGACAGGATGTCGCAGTTCCCGCTGCGACGGGGTGGGTCGCCCGGACGGCCCGCTCCGGATCCAGGGCAACCCGATGTTTTAAAAGAAAGCGGCCCCGATCTTGCGACCGGGGCCGCTCGTGAAATCCGGGGAAAGGCCTACTCGCGCTTGTCCGTGAGCTCGAAGTCCGCGACGGCCGCTCCGCCCTTGACGTCGACGTCGGCGGAAACGCTCTTGTAGCCCTCATGCCAGACCTCGACGGTGTACTTGCCGTCGGGCAGGCCGGCGGGAATCGCGTACTTCCCGTCGGGGCCGGTCACGGCGAAGAAGCCGTGGTCGACCACGCCGATCCAGGCGCTCATCCAGGGGTGCACATCGCACTTCACTTTCACCATGATTTCCTGGGTGCTGAACTGCTTCTTCTCTTCCAGGCCCTTGGAGGGCTGACCGAAGTTGAATTCCTTGTTCGAGAAGGGCAGCGCGTGGATGTTGTGGAGGAGGTCGTCGCTGTTGCGGACGGTCAGGTCCGCCCCGACCACGATGCCCAGGACGTGCGGCTCATAGTGGCAGCCGGTCTGGTTGATGACCGCCGGAGGCTGAGCCTCCGACGGCTTCTTGCCCTCGGCGCCCTTCTTCACGTAGACGAACGCCCACTGGACGTTGCCGCTGCCGTCGACGACGATGTCCTCCATCAGGGGCGGCTCGGCGTGCATCGCGGCGCACTTGGGGTCCGCGTCCATCTTGATCTTCTTGCGCTTCTTGACGTCGCCCTTGACCTTCACCGTGCCCGAGATCGACGCGCCCTTGACGGGCGCCTCGGGGCCGGCCATCAACTTCGGGCCGCCGGAAAGACCGAACACGGCCATGGCCGACAGAATCCAGGAAACTCTCAACGTCCGCATCTGATCGCCTCCAATTTATTTGGGTGCAGAACTCTTCTCGCTGAACTTACCGAAATTCAGCAGATATTCGACCGCGGCGTGCACGCCGTCCTTCTGATTGCCCGCGAACATCGGCTTGAAGTCATAGGACGTCATGGTCGTGCCGGGATAGATGTTCGCGGGTACATCCGCCCACTCATAAAGCCAGCGAGGCCGGAGACGCTCCTCGACCCTCGCCAGATCCGGCGCGTGCTTGAGCGGCACACCCGGAGGGGCTCCGCCCGCCATGTAGTGGCAGCTGGCGCAGCCCGTGTTCGTGTCCCGGATGACGGCGCCGACCTTTTCCAGGGCCGGCTTGCGGGGCTGGATGAACGAGGCCTCGCGCTCCGGGAAATCGGTGTTGGGATAGAAATCCTTGCCCGGCATCTGGTCCCTTACGGCGAACCAGCGGGCCAGCGAGTTGGCCTCCTCGTCCGTGAAGTCGAAGGTCGGCATCCGCAGATTGATATCCGGGAGGGACTTCGCGCCCGGATAAATGGGCTGGAGCGTGGGCCGGATCGGGTACGGGCCCTTCAGGAAGTGGAAGAGCCAGCCGGTCTGCGTCTTCACGCCCTGGGTCCGCAGCATCGGGGCGTATCGGGTCTCGAATTCGCCCTCGTTGCTGATGTCCATGAAGTCCGTGTACTTCTCGTAGTCTTTGGTGTCGTACGGCTTGTTCGCTTCGCTAAGATCCTTCTTGAACTTGCGAAGCTCGGGAATGATCTCTCCGCCGTCCTGGGGGCGGGAGATCAGGATCGGACGCATCGCCTTGACCTCCCCGCCCTGCACGTCGAGGTACCAGCGGTCCTCACCGTCGAAGTACACGAACTTCGAGTCCGGGTTCACCGCGCCGGAGATCACCAGCGAGCTGTGGTCGCTCGTCCAGCTGAACGTGTAGAGCTTCTTGCCACTCTTCTTGAGGTCTTCCTTCTCGCCCAGAAGCTTCCACTTGCGCAGGTTGCGTTCGGTGTCGTCCGCCCCTTCCTCGCGGCCGAAGCGGCCCTCGACGTGGGGCCACTCGATCAGTTCCTTGCCTTTCTCGTCCTTGTGCTTCCACTCAATGACCATCTCGTCGAGCGAGAGGCGGTGGCAGGCGCGGCAATTGTGCTGCCGCACGATGCGGTCGCCCCGGTAGGTCGCCATCTCCTCGGGTGTCGGCCGCTTCTTCGCGTTCTCCACGAGACCGCTCACGTTGTGGTCCGTGAACGACTGCACGAACGTCGCGACGGCCTCGATCTCGCGCTGGTTGAACGCGAACAGCGGCATGCGCAGGAGCTCGTCCCAGGGCTTCGACGCCATCTTGCCCCCGTCGAAGATGCGGGGGTTCCGCAGCTTGTTCTCGAGCCAGTCCGCGCGCGTCTCCTCGACTTTCGCGACGACCTCATCCCCCGTGAAGCCATGCTTGAAGTGGACGCCGTGGTGGTTGACGCCGTCGTCCTCGGTGAACCCGAAATCCAGCTTGTCAGCGTGCTTCGAACCCCAGGGCTGCGAGCCCGAAAGCTCGACGCCGATGCCTTCCTCGGACTGCCAGTCGAAGAGGACGTTCTCGCGATCCTTGTCCCCTTCCTTTTTCGTGGGGTCGATCTCCACGTCCTTCCGGAGCTGGTGGCAGGAGTAGCAGCCGTAGTTCTTCACCATCTTGCGGCCAAGCCATTTCACCCGGCCTTCCTTGGTCTTGAGCTCGGCGTACATCTTGCTCGGGCTCTCGCCTTTGACGGTGATCTCCACGTCATAGGTGGACATTGCCTTGCTGAGCAGCTCGCGGATCAGGTCGTCCACGATCGCGGGATTGGACTCGGGGGCCGGGATCTTCTCCCAGTCCGGCTTCTTGAGCGTCATCAGGTATTCGACCACGTCCACGGCATCCTGTTCGGAGAGCCTCAGGTTGGGCATGTTGCTTTCCGCGAAGTGCTTCTTGGGATCGCGCACCCACTGGAAGAGCCAGGTCTTGTTCATCTTGCTCCCGACCGCGTTCAAGGTCGGGGCGAATTCCTCCAGGAAGCGGCTGCGCTTCGCCGGCTTGTCGTTGACCAGGTCGTCCTGGAACACCGACAGCGGCGTCTCCTGGAGCTTGTGGCAACCCACGCAGCCGAGGGACTTCACCAGAATCTCGCCCCGGATTCCGTCGCCCTTGAGGCCGGGCGGCGCGGGATCGGCCTTCGATTCCGACAGGCTCCAGACGTATTTCACGATCGCGTTGACGATCGTGTCGTCGACGGGCGAGCGCAGCACTCCGTTCTTTACTTCGGGCTTGTAGTCGTTGCCGTTGACGGTATGACGGGTATTCGATTGCCCGAAGAAGTGCGGCATGCGGGTCGTGGGACGGAAGTCCCGGGGCGCCAGCACCCACTTGGCCGCCCAATCCTCGGTCACCTTCGTCGCGATCCGCGTGAGCGGCGGACCGGGTCGGCGGGACTTGCGGTTGACGTCGATCGCCGGATTATCGAGGTCCTTCTGGAGGATCTGGTAGGAGTCGATGCGGTGGCAGCCGTAGCAGCCCACACGCTCGACGAGCTTCATGCCCTCCACGTATTTTTCGGCGCCGTCGAGCTCGGTCGCTTCGGTGTGACAGCGGCGGCAGGAGGCCTGCACGTACTTCGTGGGGAACATCGGAAGGTCCCAGAGCTCGCGGTAGTTCCAGTTGTACTTCTCCTCGCCGTAGGGCGTGCCGTGCCGCGTGCGCCACTCCTGGCCCTGCTCGGCCGAGTTCGGAGTGTGCACGACGCGGGTGAAATCCGTGTCGCGGCCGTCGCCCTCGTGGCAGATGGTGCAGCCGACCTTCTCGATCGGGTGCTTCGAGGAATCCTTCACGAACAGATCCAGGCGCGGATGCGCCATGAAGACCTTCGTGAACTTGATCACGTCGTTGCTGGACCAGGACTTGTGTGCGGTCAGCGGCTGCTTGATCCAGCTTTTCTGATCCTCCGGGGCCTTCGTCTGCTTCACGTCCTCGCTGTGGCCCTGGCAGACCAGGCACTTGTCGGGCTCCACCCGGCCGCGGGCGTGGTCCACGAACGCGCGGAGGAACGGATCCTTGAAGACGACCCGGTCCTCCTCGGCGGCGGCCTCGGGCTTGAACCGGACTTCATAGACCGGATTGTCGATCGCGACGTGGCAGGTGTCGCAACGGTCCACCTTCGTGACCTGGGCGAAGTTCAGCTGGTCCTTCAGGCCCAGGAGGATGTGCTGGCGGACCTTGAGGGTCGGCGCGAAGAAATCGGCGCCGGGAGCGTTCCGGACCGTGTTGGCGAAGCTCGGCTTCTCCTTCGAGAAGCGCAGCTTCTTGTCGTCGACCTCCTTGACCTTCGCGATGCGCTCGTCCTTGATGGCGTTGAACGACTTGTCGCCGCTCCAGACCCCCTCGACAGTCGCCCGCTTCTCCAGCTCGGCGGCGAAATCCTCGTAGAAGCTGCTTCGCTTCTGGACCTCGTCGTACTTGGCCTTGGACTCGGCGACCAGATTGAGCACGCGCTCCCACTCCTTGCGCTCGCGCTCGTACTCGCGCTCATAATGCTCCACCCGGTCCGGCGCCGACTTCTGGGCCTCCTCGAAGTGGTGCTTCGCGTCTTCGAAGCGGAATCGCACGGCTCCCAGCTCGTCCTTCGCGAAGTTCTGCGCCTGATTCTTGGCATAGAGCTCGCCGCGGATTTCTTCCTGCTCGACGGCGTACAGCTTTTGCTTCACCTTGTCGACGATGACGTGGACCTTGTTGTCATAGGGAGCCTTGTCGACTCCCGGGGGCGCGGGTAGATCGGCGCCGAAGAGCGTCGCCTTGAGCTCCAGTCCCTTGGGACCGTCGAATTTCGCCATGAATTTCTGGATTTTCGTGTCGAGGTCCTGGATCTCGCGCTCCTTGTCCTTGACCTCGTTTTCGAGCCGGTTCATGTCGTACCAGAGCTTCTCGAAGTCCATCTGGGCGAACTCGATCTGGTAGGGCTTCCACGGACGGGCGTAGTCCTTGTGGAACATCATCAGGAACGACACGAGCATACCCACCGAGGACAGGAAGAACGCGACGTGGGTGCCCTTCACGCTGTAGAAGTATTCCGCCTGCTCGACGGGCTGGCGCTTGGGGCGGCCCTGGAATTTCTGGACCGCGGCCTTCTGTTCGAGCTCCTTCGGCGGCTCGTACTTGGCCGGCTTCGCGTCGGGTTTCGGGGCGTCAGCCATAGGTTTCGTTCAATCAGATGTTGAAGAAGTACTCCGGGATGAAGACCACGTACTTCAGGCTGATCGTCCACCGGAGCAGCATCTTGATCACCATGCCGACCATGACGAGCAGGTGGCTCATCACCAGGTTGTACCGAATGAAGCCGGTATGCTTGTACAGGCCCTTGCAGAACGTCACCGCCAGGATCGGCGGCAGGGCCGCCATGTACAGAACCGTCAGGATGATTCCCGGAGATTCCCGCACGAGGAAGTTCTGCGGCAAGGCGGTTCCCAGCCACTTGACCCAGAAGTACTCCGAGAGGTTCACGTTCGACAACGTCTGCAGTTTGTGAACATCCCAGTTCTCGAACGGTCCGAAGAAATTCCAGTTCGGGCCACGCAGGAAGGTGCCCATGACGATGAGCGAGATCCACAGGATCAGGAAGCCGAACATGAAGGTGCCGACCGCGAGCGGACGCTCCTTGAGCGTGTAGTAGCCCACGCCCTTCGGGTTCTTGTCGCAGTACGGGACGAGCATGAGCCCTGAGATAATCATCGAGGGCAGGACGACGCCGGCGATCCAGGGGTCGAAGTAGACCAGCATTTCCTGGAGGCCCAGGAAGTACCAGGGCGCCTTCGACGGGTTGGGCGTCTTGCCGGGGCTCGCGGGCTCTTCGAGCGGGGCATTGAGCAGAACTCCCCAGACGACCAGGATGACGGTGAAGATCACCGCGCAGATCAACTCCGAATAGATCAGGTCCGGCCAGCTGAGCACGCGGTCGTTGGCCTCGGTGGCCTCCATCGGAGGCAGGCCCTGCTCGATCCGCTGATCATTGATCGCCGCCTGACGCAGCGCCCACCACGTGTAGAAGCCCAAGACGAAGATCAGGGCGACGATCGGCACGTTGTCCGGCTTCGTCACGATCTTCCGGAAGTTCATGTCCGGGAAGGCCAGGATGAAGAACAGGACACCGACCCCCAGGATGGACAGGGCGACCTTCGGCTTCGTCCAGACCTTGTAGCCGACCATCATGCCGATGAACAGCAGCACGCTCAGGACGGTATAGACGATCGGGTTGAACGCCGAGTTGAGGAAGTCCTTGAAGGCCTGCGGAAGCGGTCCCCCGCCGTGCTGGGGGCCTTCCATCATGATCCGGCCGAGCAGTGTCATCTCTCTGATTCCCCTTGGATTAGAGCGGACCCGAGATACCGCCGTCCTTCCTCACGCGCCAGAAATGGACCGCGATGAGGAATGCGGCGATCAGCGGGAAGCCTACGCAGTGCAGCACGTAGAATCGAAGAATCGCCGGCGCACCGACGAACCGGCTCGCCAAGAGGCCGAACCGCACGTCGCTCGCCGAATGGACGACGCTGATGTCCCCGACCTTGATGAAGGCCGCGCCCGGACCCTCGTGTCCCAGCAGCGGCGTAGCTCGCGCCATGTTGGTGCCGACCGTGATGGCCCACATCGCCAGCTGGTCCCAGGGAAGCAGGTATCCCGTGAACGAGAGCAACAGGGTGAGCAGGAGCAGCACGACGCCGACGCCCCAGTTGAATTCTCTCGGCGGCTTGTAGGCGCCCGTCAGGAAGACGCGCATCATGTGCAGCCAGATGGTGATCACCATCGCGTGAGCTCCCCAGCGATGGATCTCGCGCATCGTGCCCAAGGCCACGTCGGCCCGCAGATAGACGATGTCATGGTACGCGTATTCCGCCGTGGGGCGGTAGTAGAACATCAGGAGCAGGCCGGTGATCGTCTCGACGAGGAAGAGGAAGAACGTCAGCCCCCCCATGCACCAGGTGTAGCGGACCCGGAGGCCGCTCTTCCGGAGACGGATCGGATGCAGGTGGAAGAACACATTGGCCATGATGGCCAGCGAGCGGTTGCGGGGCGTGTCGGGATAGCCGTGGCGCATGATCGAGCGCCACACCTGGGTGTTGACGACGTAGTCCCAAACGCGCCCGATGTCACCTTGTTTAGCCATTTCTTCCTTCTACAGAGAGATGAATGACTCGGGATTCTCCCACTGCCCCTTCTCCTGCTGGAACTTCTTGGTCTTGTCGACTACGATCTGGCCGTCGATCGGGTCGATCCGGACCGCGTAGCGCTCGAGAGGCCGCGGGGTCGGGCCTTCGAAGTTGATGCCGTTGAACCGGAAGCCCGAGCCGTGGCAGGGGCACTTGATCTTCAGCTCGCTGAAAAGGACGTTCGGCGTGCAGCCCAGGTGGGTGCAGGTCGTGTCCAGCGCGGCAAGTTGCTGCTTGCCGTTCCAATCCTTGTGCAGCTTCACGATCCAGGTCTTCTTGTCCACCTTGAAGCGCTCGTCGGGCTTGTCCCACTCGTAGTCCTCGATTTTGCCCGCCTTGAACACCTGGGGAGGCTCGAAAAGGACGTTGGGGAGCATGAAGCGGAGCATCGCGACCGTGCCCACCCCGCTGGCAAGGCCGAACGTGCCCCAGGCGGCGCCCGCCCAGGACATCATGAACGACCGCCGGGTGACCTTGGGCGGATAATCCGCGACCATGTCGTACTGGGAGGGGACCTGCTTCTGCGGCCCCGCCGTCTCCGAGGTTGCAGCCGAATCGGCCATCTACTTCTTCTCCTGGATCTGGTTGATCGCCTGATGCGCCGCGAACCGCACGTCCGCGTCGCGTTCCTTCTGGGTGTCCGTCAGTTCCCTCAGCAGGGGGAGGAAGGACGCGTCCTTGAGGCGCGCCGCCGCATTGCACGCCGTGAACAGCGCGCGAGCCTCAAGCATGTCCCAGTTCGGATCGTTCCGGCTGATCCGATCCCCCAGATACTTCCGGTCGAGCATTTTCTTCAAGGTGTCGGTCCCGGAACCGTCGCCCAGGAAGTACGCCAGAGCGAACGCCGCGTTCCACGTCACGTCCGCCACGGGGTCGGAGAGCCTCTTTTTCAGCGCCTCGAGAGCTCCCGCGCGCGCATCCCCAGTCGCCTTCTCCGCGATGGCGCCCACGTTGAAGGCGGCGTATTTTCTAACAAGGTCTTCGCGGTCGTCAAGCAATTTGACCAGATCCGGCAACGTATGAGGGTCCTTGATCGTCCCCAGGGCGTCCAGCGCCGCCATCCGGGTTTCGTTATTCTTGTACCGCGTGATCGCGTCGATCAGGAGGTCCCCCGCCCGGGCGTCCCGGAGATACCCCAGGCAGGACGCAAGATACTGGTGAAGGTTGAACTCCCGCGGATCGGGCTCCTCCGGCGTCGCCCGGAAGAGCGCGATGATTTCCGGAGTCAGGCTCGTGTCCGGCGGATCCGTACGGCGAATCGCCTGGACCAGCTGCAGGGCGGCATGGTGCCGGGTGTTGGGGCCGCCCTCCTTGACGTCGTTCAGCCATTCCGACGCGCTGCGAGGGTTGGCCACCACCCAGTGGAGCACGGCGTAGACCACCACGCAGACGGCCACGATCAGCAGGGGCACGAGGAAAAATTGAAAAGCCCTCACCACCGGGCTGGCCGCGGTCGGGTTCTCGATCTGGGCCTGCTCGGCGATCTGCTTCTGGAGTTCGCGGTCGTTGGTCAACGATTTCCCTCAAGGGGCGGGCTGGATGCGCAGATACTATAGGGGCGCACCTTCAGCCGGTCAAGAGGAAGCAACCCCCATGCCAGCCCCGGCCGGCCTTCCTGGGTCGAAAAGTGTGCCGATTTGACCCACTGAGACCCCAAATAGACCGCCCTTCTCGGGAGGGCGCCTCAGGGGATGACGATGTCGCGGACGAACACCGTGGTTTCGCCGGAGCGCTCCAGAACCAGGGTATCCTCGTGGCGCTCCTCCCTCGGGGTGCCCTCGAAGAGGGTCGTCACGAACTTCACCGTCGACTTCATGCCGCAGTGCAGATGGGCGCCCACCCGCCAGGTTCCGGGCGCGACCTCCGAAAGCGTGTAGACTTCGGGACCCAGACCTTGCGTGTTGTCGAAGAGGTAGACTCCCCCCACCTTCGATGCCCGATTGTTGTGGTTGATCTTTGTCCCGTCCGGTTCGAGGACGTCCAGATCCACGTCCGAGTTCGAATCCCACGTCATCACGACCTTGATGTCGAAGAGGCCGACGTCCTGGACCTTGAGCTGCCCGAGCCTCCGGCGCAGCCTGAAAACTTCCTCCCCCTTCCCTTCCTTCGGCAGTTCGTCCAACCTCGCTCTCAGAGCATCCGCCATTCGCCCGCGCAGCGATTCGTTGTGAGGCTCCAGCTTCAGCCCCGCCTCGAACTGAGCCTGGGCCTCGGCGGGCCGCCCGCGCCGCTCTAAGATCTCCCCGAGCCTCGCTCGTGCTGCCGCATCCGCAGGACGGACGTCGACGATGGAACTGTAGGCCACCCAGGCCTCCGCCTTCCGACCGGCGTCCCAGAGCACGTCGCCGATCGCCTCGTATCCCTCGATCGAGTCCGGGACTGCCCGGACCCAGGCCCGCCCGACATCGAGAGCCGTGTCGAAGCGTTTGGCCTGGCGCAACTCCTGGACAACCTGGCGATTCTGGGCTTCGTTCCACGGCTCGACACGCACGGCGGTCTTCGCCGTCGCCTCCGCCGCTTCCACCTTCTTGTCCATGCTGCGGTAGATCGCGGCCACCACGCGGAAGACGCGAGGATCCCGGGCTTCTGCATGCTGCTCGATCCGGCAGACCGCCGTCGCGGGGTCGCCCTCCACCGCGAGATTGAAGATCCGGGGGCCGAACGTGTCGATCTCGTTCAGATCAAGGTACACCTGGATCGCATCGAGCGTCCGACCCAGGGCGGCGAGCGTCGCGGCCCGTTTGGTCGAGATCCCGAGCTTTTCAGATGCGAGCGACTCCGGTACGCGCTCTTCGGCCAGACGATACTCCCCAAGCGCGGCGGCGAAGAGCTTCGCGCGGGAATAGCTGTCGCCGAGGCCCTCGTGGATCGGCCAGAGCCCCTCGCCGCGCCGCCTCGCCTCGCGCCAGGCGCGCTGGGCGCCCTCCCCGTCCTTCTTGAGCGCGAGGAGGTCGCCCTCGCGGATCTTGTTGAGGATGAGCTCCAGGTCGACCGGTGTCACTCCCGCCGGGTCGCGCTTCGGAATCCCGGCCTCGGCGGGCGGCGAGTTCGCCGCCGCCGC
>Ga0070730_10005612_pt1 | contig 10804 bp, 7 predicted proteins | sample Coa_R1_3_FD_66447 | JGI IMG/M metagenome (GOLD analysis project Ga0070730, IMG submission 66447) | Surface soil microbial communities from Centralia Pennsylvania, which are recovering from an underground coalmine fire - Coalmine... | ecosystem: Environmental > Terrestrial > Soil > Unclassified ... | reverse complement strand
TTGTACAGCCCGGCGTTCATCTGGACACTTTGCCCAAAGGAGTGGAACAGCGGCAACGTGATGAGATGCACATCATGGTCCCTTTTCGGATACATACTCTCGGAGAGACGGGCGTTCAGGAGCATGTTGAGATGGCTCAGTTCAGCCCCTTTAGGCTGACCGGTCGTCCCACTGGTGTAGAGGATCAGGGCTGTATCGTCAGGGTGTGTTAGGGCTGTCTCAAACGTGGTTGGCTGAGTATGCATGAGCATGTCCAGGGTCTGTGCGCCTTCAATGGAGGACGGAGCAGTAGGATTGCTCATCATCAGGAAGAAGTGCTTGCAACTGTCCACCTCCTTGAAGGCGGTAAACCCCATCTCGCCTATCGGCAGTTCGGGTGTGCCTTCCAGGCAAAAGTAGGCTTTCGCGTCCGCGTCTCGCAGATGATAGGCGATTTCACGAGGCTTCAGGAGCACATTGAGGGGCATTACCACAGCCCCTGCTTTGAGAATGCCATAGTACACCATCGGGAAGTACGGAACATTCTGGCAACTCAGGGCGACTGTATCCCCCTTCTGGATGCCCGCCAGGGCGAGAACATTGGCCACCTGGTTGGCGGCCGCATTTACCTCCGCATACGAGAGTCTGGTCTCCTCAAAAACAATAGCTGTGCGCTCCGGCACCTCTCTCGCGCTATCTTCGAGCAGAACGGCCAGGTTTACCATAAAGTATCTCCTTTCCTGAGAAATGTATGGACGAGCGCAGCCACCTGCTCCTTCTCCGTCAGGACAAACAAGTGTCCTCCATCGAAGAGGTGGAGCGTCGCCCGGGGAATTAATCGTGCCATGATCCTGGCATTGATGGGTGGAACGATCGCATCGTCCTTCCCAGCCAGGATGAGGGTTGGCTGGTGTAGCCGGTGCAGCCAGGGCAGGCTGGTCCAGCCCCAGCCTGCTAGCAGTTGCCAGTAGTAGCCCAGGCCGTGCGGTGCTCTGGTCATCTGCGCATACGCACGTGCCAGGTCGGGATGCTCCCGGAAACTTCCGCCATAGAGGATCGGCGCAATGGTTGCCATGTACGATGGTTCAAAGTACCTGCGCGGACTGAGCAATTTTGCCAGGACCTCGATCCGGCCCGGCACCGAGATGGTACCAGTCGAAGTCGACGCCAGAATCAAGCGGCGGCAGCGTCGCGGGTATTGGTGGGCGAATTGTTGTGCCAGCCCCCCACCCCACGAAATGCCCAGGACATCGACTTCTTGAAGCCCTGAAACGTCCAGCATCTGCGCGACAAGACGTGCCAGTCCTGGGAAACGCAACGGGAAGCGGGGGAGCGGTGACCCTCCCACACCGGGGACATCAAAACACATCGTTCTGATCTTCTGCCCTCCAACATTGTCGAGGGCGTCAAGGAAGGGATCAAACAGCTCCAGGTTGGCTCCAAGGCCATTGATTAGCAGGAGCGCTGGCCTCCTATCATCTCCTGGTCGCACGGCAACGTAGATCTTTGCCCCCTTGACGTTAATCGTTTTGGTTCTTGTAGTAGCGGTATTTTTGGACATACGCTCCTGTCTATTCATACACATACGTCCCTGGTGCCTCGATCAGGGGCATATATGTGCTATTGCCAGGCGATGCAGGGGTCGCCTTCTGAGAGCCAGAGCGGGCCAGCAGCCACGCTTTCCAATGCTCCCACCAGCTGCCATTCTGCTTCGTGGCTCCTTCCAACCAGGCCTGCGCGCTGGCAGGTCGCTCGGTATTGATGAAGAACGTCGCTTTCGGATTGTCGGGCGTGTTAAGGATGCTTTGGATGTGACCGCTATTACTCAAGACAAATTCGCACTTGCCGAGCAGCCGGCTTGAGTGATAACTGGATTGCCACGGCACTATGTGGTCGGTCACCCCAGCGACGGCATAAAAATCGCCGTCGACCTGCGAAAGATCGATAGGTGTGCCACAGACTGTTAGCTTGCCAGGTACGGGCAATGGGTTCTGTTGGTACAAGGTCAACAGATCGCCATGAAACTTCGCAGGAAGGCGGGTGCTGTCGCTGTTCCAGTACAACACATCAAAGGCGGGTGGCTTCTGGCCCAACAGGTAATTATTCACCCAGTAGTTCCAGACCAGGTCATTGGGACGCAGCCAGGCAAAGACCCGTTCCATCTCCTTTCCATCTAAGACCCCTTGCGCGTGCGAATGTCGCCGTGCCCCTTCAATCGCCTCTTCGGTAGCAAATAAGCCCAGGAGGCCAGGGTCGCTCCCGGTATCGAAGGCACTCACCAGCAAGGTTGTGGCGTTGACTTTGCGCTCCCTCTGTGCCGCCAGGTGTCCTACTAACGCTATAGCGGTCATCGCCCCTGCACAGGCTCCCAACAGATTGCAGTCCTCGCTGCCAGTGATGTCACGGATCACATCCAGCGCCTCTTCGACCGCCTCAACGTAGGTGTCAAGCCCCCAGTGTCGCTGCGCCGGAGTAGGATTACGCCAGCTGATGGTGAAGGTCTGCACGCCAATGCTGAGCAAGTACCGCACCAGGCTTTTCTTGGGCGAGAGGTCGAAGACATAAAACTTATTGATCTGGGGCGGTACCACCAGAAGTGGGCGCGCACAGACCTTCCTGGTCAGGGGATGGTATTGAATCAACTCCAGCACCTCATTGCGAAAAACCACCGTGCCGGAGGTTGTTGCCAGGTTCTCGCCCACCTTAAATGCGCTTTTATCGACCTGGCTGGGCATCCCGCCGTTGTGCCGCAGGTCGTCAAGCAGGTGACGCAGACCGTTCATGGCACTCTCGCCCCCTGTTTCTAACACGCGTTTCAGCGCTTCTGGATGAAGTGGACTGTTGCTGGGAGCCAACGCGTCGGTGAAGAGTGAGAGCACAAAGTGCGCTCGCTTTCTACCATCGCTATCGAGGGAAGTGGCATCGACCCAGTCATGCAACTCTTTATTCGCCGAGAGGTAGAGTTGTAAGACTCGTCGGTAGAACGCATTCTCTTTCCAGGTGGGGTCCTGGAAGCGACGGTCTCTGAAGTCTGGGGCGAGCCTGGATGTGCCTCCCAGGATGTGAGCCGCCTCTGCCGCGAACGTGAACCCGTGGGCAAGCACCAGATGCGGCTGTCTTAGCGCTTGCCTGGCGAGCAAGCCGGCCGTCTGGAAGAGATCTTTTCCGCACAAGCCGACGATCGGGTTGGGACCGAGGATGTTCTCGGCGGCTTCTGTTCCTATGTCTCTGCGTCGCTCTTCGCGCTGTTGTGTCATAGTGCACCTCCTTTTTCCCTAGACAAACGCGCTCAGGCCAGTAATCGCCCGACCTACAATGAGTGTGTTCATTTCGCGGGTCCCCTCGTAGGAGTAGATAGCCTCGGCATCGGCTACGAAGCGACCTACCTGGTGGTCGAGCAAGATGCCGTTGCCCGCTAGCAGTTCGCGAGCATAGCCTACTGTCTCACGCATTTTGACGGTGCAGAACGCTTTGGCCAACGAGGCGTGCTCATCATCCATCATCCCGGCATCCTGCAATTGGGAGAGGCGCATGGCCAGACATTCAGATGCGGTAATGTTACCGAGCATGCGCACCAGCAGATCCTGCACTAATTGGAAGCGACCAATTGGACGCCCAAACTGCTCGCGCTGCCGGGCGTAGGTGAGGGCCAGCTCATAGGCCCCTCGCGCGCAGCCCACAGCTTCCCAGGCGACCCCGGCCCGTGTCATGCGTAACACAGAGGCCGTGTCCCGAAAAGAGTGCGCCCGCTGAAGTCGGTTGGTTTCGGGCACACGACAGCCTTCCAGGGTGATGAGGGCATTCTGAACCACACGCAAGGCAATCTTGTCCTTCATTTTCTCTGGCCGGAAACCGGGGGTGCCCTTCTCAACCAGGAAGCCTTTTACCTGGTTGTCAGCTACATCACGGGCCCAGATGACGGTCACGTCACTGAAAGTGGCGTTGCCAATCCATTTTTTCTGGCCGTTGAGTATCCAATTGTCCCCTTCACGCCGGGCGGTGGTAGTTAATCCACGAGACACTCCAGAGCCAACTTCTGGCTCCGTGAGGCCAAACGCGCCGATTTTTTCCAGCCGGGCCATAGCTGGCAGCCACTGTTGTTTCTGCTCATCAGAGCCACACAGATAAATAGAGCCCATGGCCAGTCCACTGTGGACACCGAAGAAGGTGGCTATCGAACTATCTACACGCGCCAGTTCCATCGCTACCATGCCATCCAGCAGGCTACTCTTGCCGGGACAGTCATATCCCTGATAAGGCAGACCGGTGATGTGAAGGCTGGCCAGCCCAGGAACGAGCTGATGGGGAAACTCCTCGCGAATCCAATACTGCGTAATAATCGGGGCGACCTCAGTCTCCATGAAGACCCGAGTCTCGTGCAGCAGGGCCCGGTCTTGTTCACTCAAGGTCGCGCTAATGTGATAAAAATCTCCATTGACTCGTGGAGGCGGCTTCTGTGTCATGCTGGTCATATCCCTCATAGTGAGACCTCGTTGTAGCGGAAGAGGAGCGAACCTCTTTCCTCAGATCAGACGGACAAACGGCCTACGAAAAAGTGAAATGGTTAGAACGGTTTTGCTTCGCTTGAGAACCATCACCTGGAACAGGCAAGGAGCCGAGCCGTCAAGAGCACCGCAACCCCTTATCGAATAGTATAAAGAGAAGGGAACGGAGGACACTATGGCTTCATCGACAAATTCAGGGTAGGATTTTGTTCCTGCAAACAACGCGTTATGAGATCAACCATCTGCCAACCCAACCATGCAAAGATCGCTCCGATTAAGGACGTAATATCATAAAAAGCGCTCCAACGATGAGTAGTACGCATATTGCAGCGAAAACTCCCATGTTCAGTAAAAGAGTATTCTGGCTTCGCTCGCGAAGCTGGGAAGCGCTAAGTCGCTCAACGCTCAGCGGAGATGGTTCATTGGTGTCGCTCACGGAATCAGGATAGGTCTCTAACAAGGCGGCGAGATCCTGTTGCATTTCCTGGGGACCAGCATACCGGTGTGACGCAGACAAGCTGAGTTGACGTGTGAGGATCTTCTCCATCTGCAGCGTCACCGCTGGATTGAGGCGACGTGCAGGCGGGTGAAAAAGAGCGAGACGAGCACGAGGATCGTAGCCAGTCACAGCGTGATGCATGACAACTGCCAACCCATACAGATCAGAGGATGGGCTGGCTTCCCCATGGACTTGTTCTGGCGCATAGTAACCCGCAGACACCTTTTCGGCGCTGGCTGGAAGGACATCAGGGGGAAAGAGCGGCACATGGATGAGCGAGACAAACTGGCCCTCAGCGCCAACGATGATGGTTTCAGGGTTGATGGAGCCATGCACTATGGGTGGGTACAGGCTTGCCAGCGACGCGAGCGCGTTACAGATTTGATAGCCAAGCTCGGCCACCAGATACTCTGGAAGTGCCCCTCCTTGCCGCTGTAGCCATATGGCAAGACTTTCTCCTTCAGGGGAGAGCAATGCGAGAAAATACGATCCTTGATCGCTGAAAAAGTCAATTACTTTTGGGAAGCCAGGATGGTGTCCTAGCTCACTTTGCTGCTGAGCTACCATCTTTGCCACCTGCTCTTGAGACGAGGTCAGGGCTATGCGCTCAGGGATCAGAATCTCACGTATGACGACGCGCCGACGCGCCGACTGCATACACATGGCTGACCAGGCCAGACCCTGCCGGTATTGGCTTATAGGCAGGTCGCGCTGGCCCATGATGCGATATCGTCCCTCATCAAGGACATCACCACGCTTAGGCCTGTACCTGTTCAGAGGCTGAGATACGGAGTGCGCAGGATCTCTGAGCGATGGATGAGTGGGCCCTTGCGTTGTAGTGTAGCCACAAAAAGTACAGCTTCCGTTTATCAAAGTGCTTCCGAACTTGCAATTGGGACACCACATATCGTACCTTCTCTTTCTAGATACGCTGATCCTTCCTACACATTCAAAATGATGATCAAAAACAAAGAACTCGTCCACATAAGCAACAGATCCGTTGCTTCCTCCAGAGGCGGACGCTGAAGACGATTATGGTGAAACCTCGTCCAGACGCTTTCGCCTGGTCGCCGGACCAAACTGGGCGAGCCCTGCTGCCAGTAAGAGAAAAAGGCTGATCAGCAGGAATGTTGGGAACGCTCCGAGTTTCAGAGCAAAGGAGGCAATGAAATTCACGCCGATCCCACCTCCAATATGTCCAACACCATCGACCAGGGCAAAGCCGGAGACGCGTGCCCGTGTAGGGTAATTTTCCGTTGACCAGGTGTACGTAAGAGGCAACCAGAGATAGCTGCCTATGGCTATGATGGAGGATCCGAGAAAAGCCAGAACCAACTGACTGCCGCTGAGGGCGATCAATATCCCTCCAAGCAGTGTGAGCAATGCAGAAATCAGGATCCAGAATTTGCTCTCCAACCGCTCCCCAAAGCAATAGGCGATAATGCCAGCAAAGATGCTCCCGGCTGTGCCGACTGCGGCAATCAACCCGGCCTCCGAGGCGGGATACCCTAGAGTCGCCAGAATAACTGTCAGCCCCGCAATCACACAGTATACGGTGATATAGCCGGTTAACCAGATCACGAGCAAGAGGATCGTACGTTTGAGGTAAAGCGCGCTACCGAAGATTTCTGTATATCCTGTGCTATGTGTTATCTTGCGGATAGGAAGTTCAGCATTCACCGGAGGTAACTTGCCAATACACTTGATAGCCTGCTTCTCCATCGCTGAGACGACCCGCTCCGCGTCGGCGAGTCGCCCTTGTGAGATGAGCCAGCGCGGCGATTCGGGTAGCTTGAAACGCAGCAGCAGACCGAAAATAGCCAGCGAGGCTCCAATCGCGTAAATGATACGCCAACCGATCACAAAAGTGGGGCTGGCAACTGCAAAGGGCAGACCCAGGGGAAAAGGCGCCGGCGTGGTACTCAGCACGAGTCCTGACCAGACTCCAAGAATGGTTCCGATCTGGGCCAGAATGAAAATGAGTGCCGTATATCTAGCGCGTCCCTGGTTGGGAGCCATCTCATTGAGGTACGTGTTGACCAGGGCCAGATCCGCGCCAATGCCAATACCAGTGATAGTGCGAGCAATCACAAAATGGGTATAGTCTCCCACAAATACCGTGTAAAGTGAACCAAGACCTGTAATCACCATTGTAAGGACCAGCAGATCCCTGCGGCCATAATGGTCCGCAAGTGGACCGAAGAGGAGCGCACCCACGACATAACCAGCCAGATTCGTGAGTACGGGCAAACCGAGAGCGTGACTGGCTGTTTGAGGAAGACAGTGAGGAACAATTTCTAGACAGGTCTGGATGAAAGACACATTGATATCCCCGATATCAAAGAAGGTGAAGAGGAAACCCAGACCAATCACTCCGATAAACAGATGGGAAAGCGCCCAGACCGGGATACGATCCTGCCGAGCGATAATCGCGGCAGAAGCTTTTGACTTCTTTGGGGATTGCCAGGTGATGCTGGTTGCTGGAAATAGCATGCTCAACTCCTCTGTCCACTCTGGTTATAGATCTGACGCATGGGGAACACTCCTTATCTCTTACTCCGTTTGTAAATCCTTTCTCGCAAGGGCGAGGAGGAGAGAACGGGGATAGTGTAAACGCCAGCAGGAGAGGAGACCATGTTTTTGCCCACAAATCGAGGATGGCAATTTGTGTTCTTGAACAAGAGAGGGGACTATGCTCAACTAGGAGAAGGTTTGCTCGGTTGTGTGAAAACGCAGCCAGGTGAACGCGGCCAGCGACATAGCTGCTTGTTCTTTGGGGGAAGCCCGGTCTGCTCCCAGGATGTCTTCTGCTCGATGCAATCGATAGCGAATAGTATTGACATGCACCCCTAATTGATTGGCTACGGCTTGCGCTGAACCAAGCGTCTGGGCCAGCACAAACGTTTCGGTGAGATGTGAACTGTTGGCGGCATCGTACTCAATCAATGGGGTCAGCAATTTTTTGGCGAAGGTATCCAGGTCTTTAGCAAGTGTAGGATTTTCCAACAAGCTGTCCAGACCAAAGGTGTAGATATCTAACAGATACTCTTCATATCCTTCGCGGCGAGCTTTCTGCGCCAGCGAGATCATGTGGCTCAGGGTCGTTTTCAGTTCATGAAGCGAGTGATAATGTCCACTATGGACAATCCAGAGCGGATGGGGACCACAGTGTTTCAGCAAGGCATCACGTACCTGTGATGGTTTCTGTGGAGCCTGTCCTTCAAGCAGGACAACAGCCATAGTATCCTCAAAAAACATCAGCGGACTTTTCAGGCAGTCCAGCACAACCGTTTCGGCGGCCATGCGATTACGCACCGATTTGGTGGCATGAATGGTTCCATGAGGCCAGGCCAGTACCCAGAGTTGACCATGCTCAATCGGAAGACCGAGGCGATAGCCATCCTGCTCGACATGGGATGGCATTTTTTCCTTTAGAAGCGCGTGTAGCCACTGCTCGCGCTGGCGGTCTAATTGATCCTGTGTCCGTTCCATGCGTGCAATGACCACATTACAGCTCACCACCAGATCAGCGAAGAAATCGGGCCACTGGGGAGGCGGGAGCGGAATAGAAGGGCAAAGATAAACCTGACCGGGTAGATGAACACCAGGGGCAGCCAGAGAGAGTGCCAGTGCCTTGCCCGGCTGAGAACTGCCAGAGGCTTGAATATCTTCTAATCGTTGGCTATGGGCCAACACATAGGGGCTCCCGATGTTGTTAGTAACAATAACTGTGCCTTTAATAAGTTGACTGGCCCATGCTTCAACGGCCTCAAGACGATTGGCGTGCAGGATAAGGTCGTGCCACGCTGCCTTATGTTCGGGAAGAGTGTGTATACCAGGCAAGAAAAAAGATCGGGAACACTTCTCAAGGGTCACTTGCTCAAATATCTGGGCCTGGCGCTGCATGAGCAGGCGTTCTGCCAGAGAGAAGGGGGCAACGGCCCTGCGTGTAGTATAAAGGACTGCCGAGACAGGCCTACTCTCCTTGTTGGAGTCCATATGATAGTAAACCGGTAAGGCAAGACCCGATCGGAGCTGTTCGTCGTCGACCATCTCGCAGACGCTGGGGTCACGATAGGAGTAGTTGCGGTAATCAGAGACCTCCAGCAGTTTTCCGTAGGCTAAGACGCGGCCCCCCATCCCCTGTCCACGCGGGAGGGAAAAGCCAAACCCACTGTGCTTCGCGCCCAGGTGGCTGGTGACTTCAAGCACATCATCATAGGCCTTCGCCCAAAAAGCCAGATCTGCTTTCGCAACCACCCGAGCCAGGGTGAGAAAGGCGGACAAAGCGTAGGCATCGTCGTGCACCAGAGATTCAATGAGTTCTCGATCGTACACTGGGGAGCTTGCGGAGAAATATTGGGTTTCTCTATCCTCAACTTCGAGGACAGCTTCTAACATCTGGCGCACTGGTTCTAACCCGCTGAGAAGAGTTTCTGGTAGAGAAGACGCCGAAGATGGGGTGAGCCAGACAATCCAGATCCCGCCAGGAGAGGAAGGCAAGGTCGCGAGACGAATGAGCAGGGGTGGCGGCATATCCGCAAGGCTATGGATCAGGTCATGCTGTAACATCCCAACTGTTACATCCAACGATGGGTCCAGGCGGGCCGAGAGCCAGCGGTGCATCACATTGGGCTTGATGCCTGTATAGTAGACTTTCCATGGCACTTTTTTCGCGCGGCAGGGCCAGATCAGAGCTGTAGCAATAATGGGAATACCGATATGCAATTGCTGCAACGCACGCGAGATCATCTCGTCGCGTTGGTGCGGACGTAATGCAGCAACTTCTAAAGAGTTCGTGACAGAGGTCCATACAACCGGATGCTTCTCTTCCATAGAGCGCTGCCTCCCCGTTGTTCGAGAGGACAAATTTCTACTTCCAACTTGTAGATAGCCACATTGTATCCTATGCTGCTCCCTCTTACAATAGGGGTGATGGGACAAAGATCATTTCTTTGGGGTCAAAAGGCAGCAGATACCAGATCTCAAGGGCAATTTAGGGTATTCCAGGAGAGAGTTATGACACAGAAGAATAGATCGGACTTCGCACAATTACTCACCCATTTCCGAGAACGACGCGGGATATCCAACGGACAACTGGCCCAGGCAGTGCGCCTGTCACGCACCTATATGTACCATCTGGAAACGGGACAACGTATCAATCCTTCTCCATTAGTGGCTCGGCACATCGCACAAGTGTTAGAACTCAAAGGCGTGGATAAACAGCGGTTCTATAGAGCCTATACTGTATTGACGCATCAATGTATTGAAGATGAGCCATTTGATGCTACATCGAATGGTATTGGGGATCTGGCAAAGTTGCTGGTCCAGAATAGTTTGTATCCTGCCCACACATTAGACAGGCTCTGGTTTTTGCATGCCTGGAACGAGGCAGCCACTACGCTGCTTGAGCTTCCCGAAGAGGCAAATCAAGGAGAACCAGTACATGTGCTCTCATTGCTCTTTGATTCACAACACCGTAAGCGCTTTTATGACTGGGAGCCTCTTGCCCGTCGCCTGGTCAACGATTTCCTCTACAGCACGCATACCTTCACCTATCTCCCTGAATACAAACGGTTATGGAAGAAGCTGCTTGGACTCCCCGAATTTCTTCGTATTGCTGAGTCAACTTATCCCTGTAATGGTCCCACTCCGTCTCTGCGCTTTCGTATGCGGCACAGTAAGCTTGGTCTCTTGACATTGCGCACAGCAACGATGGTATTTACAGGGGCCTCCAGTTACTCAATGGTAAGCTATATTCCCGACAATCAACGGCCAAAAGCATCGAGAGGTTGATCCCTTTATCAAAATAGAAAGTGAC
>Ga0070730_10005611_pt1 | contig 10804 bp, 13 predicted proteins | sample Coa_R1_3_FD_66447 | JGI IMG/M metagenome (GOLD analysis project Ga0070730, IMG submission 66447) | Surface soil microbial communities from Centralia Pennsylvania, which are recovering from an underground coalmine fire - Coalmine... | ecosystem: Environmental > Terrestrial > Soil > Unclassified ... | reverse complement strand
ACCAGCTGAACTCTCCATTGGTGAGCATTGCCACCGTGGAGCTGCACGCCAAGCATCACTTGCCCGGCGTCAGCCACAGTTATTTGCAGGGCGGCATGGAAGTGGCCGAGGCCTTGCAGGCAGCACTGCGTCAAGACCCGAACATTATTATGCTGGGCGACATGCCCGACAGTACTACCGCCTCCATCGCCGTCCACGCCGCTTCTACCGGCCACCTGGTACTCAGCGCCATGCATGCCGATGGCGCGGTGGCTGCGGCACTGCGGCTGCGTGCCGCCGGTGTAGAACCATTTTTGCTTGCTACCGCACTGCGCGCCTGTATCGGCCAGCGGCTGGTGCGTAAACTCTGTCCGGATTGCCGGGTGCGCTACGCGGTGACCGCCGACGAGCAAAAACAATTAGTCGCACGGTTTGGCATGACCACACCTGCCGCGCGCAGGCAAGTCCACGAGCTGGAGCACGCCCTTGCGCCCGCTATCTTTGGCGACGTAAAACAGCTCAGCAGTACACCGAATCAAATCACTCATCTCTGGAAAGCAAGCAGCGAGGGTTGCGAAACCTGCGGCCACACCGGCTACCAAGGCCGGGTCGCAATCGTAGAAGTGCTGAACAATTCCGACGGGCTGCAAAAAGCAATTCTCTCTAAAGATATTCTGTCGCTCCCTGCGCTGCATGCGGTGGTGCTTAAAGAAGGATTCATCCCGCTGGCGCTTGACGGGCTCATTAAGGCATTGCGCGGCCAAACCACGGTCGCCGAGGTACTGCGCGCCGTAAGCGCCTGAACAGATGCACGTTCGCCGGCGTTTTGCGCTATAATCTAGTCGTATGAAAACCGCACCACACCGCTCGCAAGGATTTACCGTTATCGAACTCATGGTGGTTGTCGTGGTGGTGGTAATTTTAGGGGCGCTCGTGGCGCTTACCTATAGCGGAGTGCAGGCAAAAAACCGCAATGGCGACCGTCAGACCGCCATCGATACGCTGCAGAGCCAGCTCGAAACCTACTATTACGCTGAAAACACCAAATATCCTACCCTCGCCCAGCTCAACGACGCCGCTTGGCGGGCGAAAAACCTGCCTAAACTCGCCGCCAACGGCCTGCAAGATCCGCGCTGGAGCGCGAAGGTTACTGCCTGTACAACTGGCGGAAAGGCAGTTGCTGCTGCCACCCCGGCGGCCAATTGCTACAGCTATCAGGTAACTGCCGCCAACGGCGACGCCTGCGACAACGTCAAAGTTGACTGCGTTCACTACACCTTGACCGCATTTCTCGAAGGCGGCGATAAATACGTAAAAAGCAGCCTCAACTAGCCGACGAGCCGACGGTTTTTACGCCTACGGCCGGTTCTGAATATTGCGGCGTTCTTCTAGGAATTGCTCGTGCACTTCCAGGATGCGCCGGGCGTATTCATTTGGATTCGGGCAATACGGGAACTGGAATTTGGAGCGTTCGCCCGCGGTCTCGGCCTTGAGAATGCCGTAATTAAACATGTGTGGCAAAATACCGTCCTGAATAACCGTGACGTCTTCCAGATTGTCCATGCTGAGCTGCGACACTTGGCGGCCGAACAAACTATTCTGCGAAATCTGCGTGATGCTATCGGTAGTAATAACCCACTGGTTCTGCCAATATACTGTTGTTGCCACGGCCAAAATAACCACCATGCCGATAACGACAATGCCCAGGCCACCATATACCAGCGTCGTGACATTGCCACCGCCAACGTTGTATTGGTCGAGCAGATGCGGCAAAAGCACAAATGCGAGCAGCCCGGCGATAATAAGCCCGAAGACCGCCGAAATGTACATCGACACAATGCCGAACGGGTGCCGTTTGAGGGTTGCAACGATTTGCTCGCCCGGTTGCAGCACTACCATCGGGTGGAGTCCGGCGGCTTCGGGCCGGTCGTAAGCCGGCTTGAGGCTTGCAGGCTGCTGGATAGGCTGCGGCGGTTCGCTCGGTTGCGCAGGCATCTGCTGGGGCTGAAGTGGTTGATTCGGATCGGGGGATTGCGGTTCCATCGGATGTATTATACCAGCTTATACCAAACCCAGCTGGTCTTTGGTCTCGCGCGGCGTCCGTCCGAGATGCTGGTACGCTTTTACCGTAACCTTGCGGCCGCGCGGTGTGCGCTCCAGCAGACCGATTTGCATGAGGTACGGCTCGTAAAAATCTTCGATCGTGCTGCGCTCTTCGGCGGTCAGCGCGGCCAGTGTTTCTACTCCCACCGGGCCTCCCTTATAGTTGTCGATAATGGCCATCAGCAGCATACGGTCGGCCGGGTCCAGGCCGAGTTCGTCGACTTCGAGCAGTTCCAGCGCCTGGTTGCTTACCCGCATGTCGATAATGCCGTCACCATTGACATCGGCGTAGTCGCGCACCCGTTTTAAGAGGCGATTAGCAATGCGAGGCGTGAGACGCGAGCGTTTGCTCAGCTCCTCGGCTGCCTCAGCGGCAATGGCCACCTGCAGAATAGCGGCGGCACGCTCAATAATCTGCCTAATCTCGGCGGTCTTGTAAAATTCCAACCGGTGAATCATACCGAAGCGATCGCGAAGCGGCGCGGCCAGGTTGCCGGTGCGGGTTGTGGCACCAATGAGCGTAAATTTCGGCAGGTCGAGGCGCAGGCTGCGGGCGCTCGGCCCCTTGCCCAGCATAATGTCCAGCTTGTAATCTTCCATGGCTGAATACAACACTTCTTCGACCACACGGTTCAAGCGGTGAATTTCGTCGATGAACAAAATGTCGCCGTCGGCCAGGTTGGTCAGTAGGCTCGCCAGGTCGCCGGCTCGCTCAATAGCCGGCCCGCTGGTTATGCGGATTTGCGCTCCCATCTCGTGGGCAATAACACTCGCCATTGTTGTTTTGCCCAGCCCTGGCGGGCCGTACAGTAAGATATGGTCCAGCGGCTCGCCGCGTTTTTTAGCGGCATCTATCGCCAGGCGCAGATTCTGCTTGAGCCGTTCCTGACCGATGTAATTGGCAAAATCGTGCGGCCGCAGGGTGACTTCCAGCTCCCCCTCTTGCTGATCGTCGTCCGGTACCTTGGTGTTTACGATGCGCTCTACCGCCATAGCTTCCTTATTATACAGGAAGGCTATACTACATCAGATTCCGTTTGGGCGGCAAGTGCCTGCGCCCATTTTCGGCGCAAGCGAACCGCGAGGATGGTAGCGATATTGACCGCGCCGTTTGTCATGGTAAACAGTGGGTACAGCACAACTGCCAGCGTACCATGCCAACCACTGGCGAGCGCGCATAGGCCGGCACACAGTGATAACAGCCAAAATGTGACCGATTCGCTGCGCCCGCGCAGCCATGCTTCTTTGACTCCCATGAGCGTTGCGGCGGCATCAGCCAAAATAGCGCCCCACAGGGCGAAGAGCGCTTCGCCGCTCAGAAGCCATACGGCCACGCCGGTTGTGGCGGCACCGAGCGCAAAACTGTCGGTATGGTCCAGCCCCTTTTTAAGCTGGCCGTGGTGCCGCGCCAAAATCAGGCCAACAATGAACAGCCCGCCCGCCACCTGCGTGCCGGACAGCGCCAGAGAATATGACGCGCCTTTGGCCAGCTGCGACAAAAAGGCCAGCAGTGCCAGCCCGATACGCAAAAGCCATGCCCAGGCATACGGCTCAGATCGCTTGGTGTGCAAGCTCCACAGGTACAACCCGATCGCCGCCCACGTGCACACGCTGGCGCCCACCGCAAAAATGGTGGCGTCGATATGTATAGCCATGTCCCACCCTCGTTTACAAAAACTTACAAAATGTTCCGTGTGATTTATATCACATTACAAGCAACAGTACGTTAGTCTACGACGCCTTGGAGGCTGGCGGCGGTGAAAATTTTAACGGCATCTAGGCGCTTTTCTTGAGCGCTTGTTTAATACGATCTTCTACCGGCAACGCTGTATCGACGTTTTGGAGGGCTTTGGCCGCATCTTGTGGTGTGTATCCCAGCGCGACCAATGCTTCGACCGCTTCGTCTTGAGTAAGCGAGCGGTCGGACTGCAATAATCCGGCGGTGGCTAAGTCCACACCCTCCAGCCCCACCTTATCTTTCAGTTCTACCACCACGCGTTCGGCGACGCGTTTGCCGACACCACTGGCCTTTTGCATAGTTTTAACATCGCCCGTGGCAATTGCAGCGCGCACTTCGTTAGCCGTACCGGTACTCAAAATATTCATGGCCATTTTCGGGCCCACGCCGGTCACGCTCAGCAACTGCTCGAACAGCTCTTTGGTATCCTGCAGCAAAAAGCCGTACAGGTCGTAGGCCGCCTCGCGGATATGTTCATATATATAAAGCTTGGTGAGATCGCCCGCGCCCAAACGCCCGTAATCCTCGTTGGTAACCATGACGCCGTAGCCCACGCCGCTGACGTCCAAAATAACTTGTTCCAGGGTTTTTTCGGCCACTACGCCGGTAAGCGATGCAATCATGTCTGGTATTATGGCATATGATGAGTATCTTTGCAGGCACGGCCGCATACTACGACGATTTTCGGCCGGGCGTTCCACCGGAGGTTGTCGACTGCATTATCAGCGCGGTCGCACGCTCAGATACACTGTTGGATCTGGGGTCGGGAACGGGCCGTATTACCGAGCAGTTTGCATCCTATTTCCGGGAGATTATCGCTGTCGAACCGGACGCCGAGATGACCACGTTTGCCCGCCGGCGCCTGGCGCGCTTTCCAGCTACGGTACTCCACACAACTGCCGAGGAAATGTCGCTGCCCGATGGTTGGCAGGCATCGGTGTGTACTATTTCGCGCGCCTTCCACTGGATGGACCGGCCTAAGGTACTGCACCGGCTCGAGCAAATCATGGCGTCCGATGGCGTTATCGCCATTTTTTCAGATGACAGTTTCTGGCACGTCACGAGCGACTGGGCTACGGTAATGAAAAAGACTTTGGCACGGTTCATCGGCCCCGAACGTCGAACAACCATGGGCGCATATAAGCCGCCGCGCGATTATTTTAGTGAAAACTTTTCGTCGTCCGTTTTTACGCAGCTAGAATACCACACCATTCCGGTCGTACGCACCTGGACCGCCGACCAAATTATCGGCTACCTGTATTCTACCTCGTTCGCATCGCATGCAGTGCTGGGCGATAAAGCGCCGGCGTTCGAACGCGAGTTGCGGCAAGGCCTGGCCCGGCTTTCCCCGAGTAATTATTTCACCGAACATAACCACTTCGATATACTGCTGGCGCGCCGCGGCTAGCGCTTAGGCCAGGCGGGCGACGCTGGCGTGGGTCAGTGCGGCGGCAAGGGCGTCGGCAGCGTCGTCCGGCCGGGGGACGGTGTCGAGCCTCAGCAGCACGCGCACCATCTCTTGCATCTGCTTTTTGTCGGCCTTGCCATAGCCGGTGACGGCTTGTTTGATTTGCATCGGCGTATATTCGAACAGCGTGAGACCGGCCTGTTTGCCGCACAGCAGCACCACGCCGCGGGCCTGCGCCACGGTCATCGCCGTGGTCACATTGCGGGCAAAAAACAATTTTTCCACACTCATTACGTGCGGCTTCGTTTGCACAATGATGTCGGTTAACTCTTCGTAAATAGTCTGCAGGCGCACGGCGTCATCTTCGTGCACCGGCGTGCGGATAACACCGGCGTCTACCAAATCGGCCTTCAGGCCCTGCACTTCAATGACCCCAAAACCCAAAATGCCAGTGCCGGGATCGATGCCAATGATTCTCATGTCCTTATTGTCGCATACTGAACGCCCAACTCTTCCGGCGTTACCACATCGATCATCGCAACGTGAGCCGCAAAATGGCTCACCCAGCCATCATAGCCATCACGATCATCAAGTGTCGGACTAATCTCCGTACCGTAAACCGGACCACAGACCATAGCAATGCCTAACTCACCTGAGACAGTCTCACCTATATATGTCCCATCATCAAGGTCTCGCGGCAGGCCGGCAACATAAGTTAGATCACCTATCCTGATTGCAGTTATGAAGAGTGCTTCAAGCAAGACTGAGATTTCGCGTTCGGTCATTGCACGGCCAAGCCGTCTGGACAGAGTTGCAATCTTCCCTGTATCCGTATCGAGCACTTCGAAGCCGTTGGCATAACGGGTGATTACTTCTCCCTGGGGCGCTAACGGATAAAATCCGGCTGCGCGCAGCCGCTCCCGATACGGTTTCACCATTTCGTACCAACCCTTAAAGCTACCCAACACAACGACGTTTCGACCAGGGTAGTCTTTGTTATATACCGGTAGCAGTTCCGGAGCTAATTCGTTGACCCACTCGAGTAAAGCTGTACCAGATGGTCGTTGTAGAACCGGATACCGAGCGGTCATGCTAATCCAACAGAGATTCGGCGATGTCAAAGTTGACGTGTGTGTTGGTGACGTCGTCAATGTCTTCGAGTGCATCCATGAGGCGCATGATTTTGCCGGCAGTGTCTTTGTCGGTAACCGCTACCGTGGCGTTCGGCACATAGGTCAGCTCCGCCTCCTTGATTTCTACGCCCTGCTCACGGAGTGCATCGCGCACCTTTGCCAGCTCGTTGGGTTCGGTATAAATGACGCTTTCGCCGTCTTCTTCCTGCACATCTTCGGCGCCAGCGTCCAGCGCCTGCAGGACGAGGTCATCGCCGGTGCCAGCCACGCGGATCATGCCCTTGCGGTCAAACTGGAAGGCTACCGCACCCTTTTCGGCGATATTACCGCCATGTTTAGAAAACGCCAGGCGTACTTCTGGATAGGTTCGGTTGATGTTATCGGTGGCGGCTTCGGCCAAAATGGCCACCCCGCCCGGCCCGTAACCTTCGTACAACACCTCCTGCAGCTGGGCGGCGTTTTTGTCGGCAACGCGCTGGATGGCCCGGTCGATATTAGCCAGCGGCATATTCGCGGCTTTGGCTTTGTCGATCGCCAGACGCAAGCTAAAATTCGTGCTTGGGTCGGTGCCGGCACGGGCTGCAATGGCAATTGCATTGCCCAGCTTGGTAAATACTGCGCCGCGCGCTGCGTCCTTGGCGCCTTTTTCGCGTTTGATGGTGGACCACTTGCTATGTCCGCTCATGCCGACTCTCCTTTTTGCCGTTCAAGCTGTTTCTTCTCTGTTATTATAGCATATTTTGTATGAAGTTTAAGCCCGGTGAGCATGGCAAACCAGATAATCAGCGCGTACGCCGCCAGCATGAAGGGCAGCGGAAAGCCTATGCCCTGTATAAAACTGTGCGGCGTGCGGCTCAGCACATTGGCGGCGTCAAGCATATAGGTGAGCAGCCACTTCGCTGGCCAAGCCAGCCAGCCTGCGGCCGCCGGTAATAGCATACCGGCTAAACCCGCCACCATACACAAAAGCATGGCCAGCGGCACGAACGCCACCACCAGCACATTGGCGGGCAACCCCACCAGCGACATCTGGCCAAAGGTATGCAGCACATACGGCAAGGTCATTGCTTCGGCGCACAGGCTTTCGATGATGAGCGCAAGCAGTGCGGGCGGCTCGCGGGCACCGCATAGCCGTTTGGTAACGAGCGGAGCCACGACCACCACTCCAAAAAATGCCAAAAACGACAAATACCAGCTTATGTTTCCCCACAAGTAAAGCGGATTAGCCAACACACTTATACAACCGGCGGCCAGCAATAGCACAAACGGCGGAATGGTCCGCCCGTAATACCATGCCAAAATACTTAACACGCTAATGATTGCCGCGCGGACAATGGATGGGCTGCTCCCCGTCAGTGTTACAAACAGCAAGATGAGGCTCACACAGCCGGCAGCCGTTTGGAATTTGGACCTACCAGCGAACAGCCGCCGAACAACGTCTACAATGACAGTCAGATTGTAGCCCGATACCGCAATGATATGCGTCAGTCCCACCAACAGCATGTGCGCCGTGTCGGTTGGTAGGGTGTTGCGCTGGCCAATCAGCAACCCCATTCCAAACGATGCGAGCGGCTCCGGCAGTGCCGATTGCAACCCCGCCGCGAAACGCCGCCGCCCATCATCTATATATGAAGGATGATGGGCGAACACCTGCACCGTGGCGAAACTCATCGAGCCCTGACTGCCGCCGAAGCCGGGATACAGCTTGCCGCTCACCCGCACGGTATCGCCCCGGCGCACCAGCGGCGGGCCAAAGCCGGCAACCGACACCGCCCCCGGCAGTGGCTGCCGCACGGATTCCGCTCCATATATATTAGATAGCGCAAACGCCAGCTGGTGGTGTGTGCCGGTAGCGCTGTCTTCTGCAGCAGTGCCGAGCAGCGTCACTTTGTGAAAAGCCAATGGTTTGTAGTGTGCCAGTTGACGCGAAACGCTTGAGCCGCGTTGCCACCCCACGCCAAAAAAGCACAGCGCCACAAACACGAGTGCCACCAGTCCGTGCCGCCGGAGCACCCACCACAAAGGCACTGCCGCGCAGGCGCATAGCAGCCAGGCGTGGTTCCACGGGCGGGCGTAGGCTAATCCCATACCGGCAAATAGCGCCAGGCACGAACCGCCCGTCAGCACCGCACGCGGCACGCGATATCGTAAAATACCCGCAAACACGCCGGGATTATACCAGCACTTGCCTCAACTGTATCGCTATTCGCCGCTCTGGAAGACAGTGGTCGAAAACTCCGGACAAGACTGGTCGATCCACGCCGTTTGCAGTGGCGTGGTGCCGCCGGGCAAGACGAGCTGCAACGTCGTAGAGGCCGCAGTGCACGCAGCCGGGTCGCCGTAGGCCCCCGCGTCCGGGAAGCCCAGCACGACGTGCGCCTTGCCCCCACCAGCCGCCAGTGTTATGGTCGCCGCGGGGTACAACGCGTTGTCGGAGGCGCTTGAACCGAGCACCGCACCGTGTGCGTCAAGCAACGAAACGGTCGGATAGCCAGAAATGGTGCAGCTTACCGTTCCGTTGTTGGTGACAACGGCGTGCTTGTATATCGTACCGGCCGTACCGTCGGAGCTGCCCTGGCTGAGTACCAGATTCGTCGGGCTGCAGGCCGCTCCCGCGACAGGTGTCGTCGCCGGCTTAGCCGAAGAGCCCGCAGTTGCCTTTGTTTGCGGCGCAGTCGTGCCCGTGCTGGTACTCGCCACCGGCTTCTTGTGCGCCTCGTGCTGGCGCCACGTCCAGTACCCGCCGCCCGCCGCCAGCGCAACTACTACTACCATAACTACCGCAATGAGCACATCACCTTGCTGTCGTTTCATCCGCTGCATATCCGTCCACCGTTTATCTTGCTTTCATTCTACGCCCGCCCGTGCCGCCCGGCAACCAACGCCCGTTGACTTTTTCGCCAAAAAAACAGATAATGTACCCTGTTATTGGCGTTGCGCAACCGCTTCCCCGCCCATGACTGCAAAGCTTCTCCTAGAAGTTTTGGGCCCATAGCTCAGTAGGTTAGAGCAGAGGCCTTTTAAGCCTCGTGTCCTGGGTTCGAATCCCAGTGGGCCCTCCAAATTTCATTCTCAGATTATATTTGGTTCGAACGTACGCCTCTCCATTGTGAGAGGCTTTTTCATCTCTATTGAAAGTTCTGGTCCTACTTGGTGTTTGCTATGATTACTGTGTGACAAACCAGCAAATTATTCAAAAGACTAAGGATTACGTTGAAGAAAAGTTTAACGGAGAAGGTACTGGCCATGATTGGTGGCATATGTACCGTGTCTGGAAGCTGGCGAGCCATATAGCTCAATCAGAGTCCAAGGCTGATAGCTTCATTGTTGAATTAGGTGCACTGCTGCACGATATTGCTGACTGGAAGTTTAATGATGGCGATATGGAAGCAGGACCTAGAGCTGCTCGTGATTGGCTGGAGAGTCTTGGCGTTTCAGATGAAGTAATTCAAAAGGTTGAAGATATTGTTCGAAACGTTTCCTTTAAGGGAGCGAACGTACAACAAAATATGAAGTCCCTTGAGGGTAAGATAGTTAGTGACGCTGACAAGCTAGACGCAATCGGCGCAATAGGCATAGCTAGAACTTTTGCTTATGGTGGAGGACACGGCACTCCAATTTATGACCCAGCAATTAAACCAGTCCAGCACGACTCTTTTGAAGATTATAAAAACAGTAAGTCCCATACTATTAACCATTTCTACGAAAAGCTGTTGTTGCTCAAGGATAAACTTTATACGAAAACCGCAAAACAGTTCGCCGAACACAGGCATAAATATATGGAAAGGTACCTTGAGGAATTTTATAAGGAATGGGAAGGCGAACTCTAGCTTCGCATTAGGCTATATGTAACGAACAACTTTTATAATCTGATAAAAATTCTTACCCACTAGGTCTGTTGCTATCATAAAGGCATGAAGTTATTTGTCTGGGACTTTCATGGAGTACTGGAAAAAGATAATGAAAAGGCGGTTATTGAAATATCTAATGCGGTATTGGCAAACGCAGGATATAAAGAAAGATTTACCGAAGAAGATAATGAACGCTTGTATGGATTGAAGTGGTACCAATATTTTCAAAGGCTTATTCCGACACTTTCAAATGACGTGTGCCTGAAACTCCAAGCGGATTGTTTCAAGTATGCCGAGGATCATTTAGAGGTTCTGGCAAAGCATATAAAACCTAACGATTACGCAATTGACGTCCTAAAAGAAATTGCCCAGAGCAAAAACCAACAAATAGTGATATCTAATTCTAGGCAGAGAGATTTAATTTGGTTTTTAGATGCTGTTAAAGTAAGAAAGTTTTTCAATGAAGAACATATTGTCCCCCTCCCCCTACACTGAACACATCCCTCAGATAAACTAGCTAGCCAAAGAGGTCCAGATTAAGTAACATTGTGGTGAATAGCACCACAGGGAGTGTGAGATATATGGCCAAGCC
>Ga0070730_10005609_pt1 | contig 10807 bp, 9 predicted proteins | sample Coa_R1_3_FD_66447 | JGI IMG/M metagenome (GOLD analysis project Ga0070730, IMG submission 66447) | Surface soil microbial communities from Centralia Pennsylvania, which are recovering from an underground coalmine fire - Coalmine... | ecosystem: Environmental > Terrestrial > Soil > Unclassified ... | reverse complement strand
TCACCCCAGGCAAAGGCCGGGCACATTGAGCCGACCGTGTACGAACACACCTCGACCCTAAAGTTTCTCGAACGGTTGTTCAACCTGCCGACTTTGGCCTCGCAGAATCACCTGTTCGACACAGCAACACCGGTGGGCTCGAATTACGAAGCGGCACCTAACGGAGCGACGAGCGGACCACCGGCTCCTCCGCGGGACGCAGACACGCGGATCGGCGATCTGTTCGAGTGTTTTAACTTCTGAGCCGGGTTTACCAAGGTGATCTTCTAACAGATCCCTAGGGACGAGTACGTGAGAGATTCGTTTGGGTTCTGTTAGGGTCGGTTCTGAGTACAACATTGTGCTCGGGCTCGAAGTTTCGCACTACGATCTTCGGGGCGTTCCTGTGATTCCTTCTGCTGATCATCGTTCTTCCGCGAGAACATATCCGAAATGAGGTAGTATCGGTCGTTCTTCCTTAGGCGGCCTCGAATCAGCCAAAACGTGAAATCTTCAGCAAGCAACATCAGCATTCAGCCAGGCATGAGATAGTTTAGGAAGGAAAATATTTGCCACAGAAAGCACACCTGTTGATCGTCGACGATGAGGCCAACACACTGGCATCGCTGTCGCGCGCATTCCGGCTCGCGGGGCATGAAGCTACGGTATGCGATAACGCCGGCAAGGCTCTGGAACTGGCGAAGACGCAGAGCTTCGACGTGATCTTCTCGGATGTCGTCATGCCCGGAAAAGACGGGTTGACCCTGCTGGAGGAATTAAAGAAACAAGGAGTGACGACGCCGGTCGTAATGATGTCAGGGCAGGCGCACATCGAAATGGCAGTGCGCGCCACAAAACTGGGGGCAGTGGATTTTCTGGAGAAGCCCATCTCCAGCGACAAACTCCTGTTGACTGTGGACACCGCGCTGAAGGTGCAACGGCTCGAACGCGAAAACCGGCAGCTCCGGCAGCGCCTGGGCAAGCACGAGATTGTGTGGAAGGGCGAGGCGATGCGGCGAGTCATGGCGCAACTGGAGCGCGTCGCCGCAAGCGAATCGCGGGTATGCATCCTCGGCGAGACGGGAACGGGCAAAGAACTGGTCGCCCGCACGATTCATGAACGAAGCGCGCGCGCAGCCGGTCCGTTTGTGACGCTGAACTGTGCGGCGGTGCCCGCGGAATTAATCGAATCGGAACTGTTCGGCCATGAGAAAGGTTCTTTTACCGGCGCGGCGGGCCGGCACGTCGGGAAGTTTGAGCAAGCTGATCAGGGCACGATCTTTCTGGATGAGATTGGTGACATGCCGCTGGCGATGCAGGCCAAACTACTGCGTGTGCTGGAAGAAGGCGAGGTCGAACGAATTGGCGGCGACAAGCCAATTTCTGTAAGTGTTCGTGTGGTGGTGGCAACGCACCACGATCTGGAAGCGCGCGTACGCGAAGAGAAGTTCCGCCAGGATTTATTCCATCGCATTTACGTCTTCCCATTGACACTACCACCGCTGCGCGAGCGGCGTGAAGACATTCCGGCTCTCGTCGAGCACTTCTCCGCTCAAGTATGTTCGCAAAACAATTGGAAACAGGTTCCTTTCTCTTCCGGCGCGATTGAGGCGCTGAAATCGCAAGCTTGGCCGGGTAATGTACGTGAACTTCGTAATATTGTCGAGCGGCTGATGTTATTGGCGACCGGCGATCAAGTGGATGAGGCTACGGTGGAATTGGCGATGCCGAAGAGTTCCTCCACGGCGGGAGCCAGTTTTGGATCTGGCCCGCTTGCGGCTCGCGTGGATTCGTTCGAACGCGACGTCATCCTTGCGGAACTGAAACGCAGCCATCACAATATGAGCCTCGCCGCGAAAACGCTTGGCCTGGAGCGCAGTCATCTGTATAAGAAGGCGGAGCAACTCGGGATCGATCTGCGCGCCCTGCGCCGTGAGCAGGATGCGTCCGAGTGACTGTGGATCAAAGCAGTAAGAACCCCTTGGGCAAACCAAGGAATCGCAGTGATTGTTTTGCGGAGACGTCTAGGAAAAGCTGGGGCTAAAGCCCGCAATGATTAGACGCTGAACGCGGCCCTAAAGGGCCGCTCTTCCACGGCAATGACCGCAGTTATGTCTCTACCAGGACGGCCGACTGCGCTTTAAGGTCGGCAGCCAGCAGGCGGTGGAATAACTGCTCTCCGGCTTCGCGGCGCACGGAAAGGCGGCCGGCACCGTAGGCGCGCGATTTCAGGCCCCGCTGCACATCTTCGCAGATGCCGAGATCTTCATCCTGGACGCGGTTGCCGACATTGACCGACTCTGTGTTGTAGGCGCGGCGAGACTCGCTCACATCGCTGAAATAGAAATCAAAGATCACCGTGCAGTGATCGGCATCTAGGGGGATGACATAGTTCGTGTCCATGTATCCCTCATAGCAGTTGATCATCAGGTTGGGATATTGCCAGAAATACCAGGCGCGATCGCCTTTGCGAGTGGCGCCGGTGGCAGCGTCTTCGTTCGAGGCGACCATGGGGCTCGACTGCAGGCAGTAGCGGTCTTCGTTCTCGATCGTGTACTGCTTGTAATCGAGGACAGAACTCAGGCCTTTGTGTAGATGAGGAACGTGGTATCCGCCGTCGAGATAGTTATCGACGAACACCTTCCAGTTGCAGTGGATGTCATAGGTTCGGCGATCGAAATAATGCAAATTGCTGATGCCAAGAGGAGCCACGCGCGGCACCAGTCCGCCAAGGAACTCCTTGAGGGAGATTGCATCGGGATCGAGGTTGACGAAAACGAAGCACTCCCAGGTTTCCACGCGGACCGGAACAAGGCCGTTGTCGGCCCGATCAAAATTCTCCACACCCTCGAACTCTGGCATGCCTTTGAGCGATCCGTCGAGCCCGTACTTCCAGCCGTGATAGGGGCATTGCAGGATTGACGCGTGGCCGCAGGACTGGGTCACAACCGCAGCGGCGTGGTGACGGCAAACGTTGAAGAAAGCTCGCAGCATGTCGTCGGTTCCGCGCACCACGACGATGGGTTCACCTGCAAGTCGCGTGGATACGAAGTCTCCGGGATTCTGCAACTGGCTGGAGTGAGCAACCAATTGCCATGTCTTGCCGAAGACGTTCAGGCGCTCGAGTTCGGCAATGCGCGGATCGGTGTACCACGGCGCTGGAATCGTCGAGGCCTCCGATAGAGGCGCTCGGTCGTCATAGCTCGTAAGAATCTGCTCGATGGATGTTGGCATGTTCACGCTCTGATCGCCCTACTATATCAATGGAAGTCGAATTCGCGAGGTCAACGGCGATGATTTCCTCTCGCTCTGGCAGAGGGCGTCGGCGGAACCGCTGGGGCTGATCCAATCGCCCGTTTCAGAATGTCAAGGAACTGCTGAATCCTTGCTTCCTTTTTCTCGGCCAACTCGCCCTGCCGGCGAAAGAGGCCAGGATCGAGTTCGGCCGTCAGCAGCGCATCTTGAAAACGCTCGACCATCCAGTCGAGGATGGAGACTGTCATCTCGATATCGAGATCGTCCCGGAGTTCGCCTCGCTGCAAGCCGAACCGCACGAATTCAACTGTCCCGTAGGGATCCTCGGTCAGAAGGAAGCGGTTGATCTCACGCTTGAGGACAAGATCGGTACCGTAACTGCCCAGCAGATAAATACGGTAGGGAATCCAGTCTTCGTGCACGAGGTGTTCGGTACGAACCAACCAATAGCGCAGGACCTCGAAGAATCCTCGCTCACGAACGTCGGGAGACACTGCCAGGTATTTCGCGAACGAGCATACAGCGCGCTTATAGACCTCGAAGAACAGTCCGTCCTTGCTGCCGAAGTGTTGAAAGATGGAGCCTTTTGCGATGCCGAGCGACGTGGCGATGTCGCCGACGCGCACCGCATGATAGCCAAGTTCGGCAAAGTGCTGGGTTGCCGCTTCCACGATACGGTTGCGCTTGGCTTCGGAGCGAGGGCGCAGCTTGACGTGCCGCTGATAGAGCGGGGGCGCGACGCGATTGGCAGCAATTCCGGGCATAGTGAACAATAATGACTTAAGGTCACGACAGCATACTGTAGACGATTTTAGATTTCAACTTCATTTTTGTTGGCTCTTACGCTAATGTTGTTCGACCCTTCATCGCAGTCTGTGACTTCAAGTCAACACCATTCCGGCCGGGTTGATCCGATTTATGACGCCATCGTGATCGGCGGGGGGCACAACGGACTCACCGCGGCGGCCTACTTGGCACGCGCAGGATTATCAACGCTCGTTCTAGAGCGGCGCGAAATTGTCGGGGGATGCTGCGTGACGGAGGAGATCGCCCCCGGTTGTCGCGTATCTACGACATCGTACATAGCAAGTATGCTGCGGCCGGAGGTGATTTCCGAGTTGCGCCTCGCGGACTACGGCCTGCGCATGGTCCCCTGCGATCCGGCAATTCAAGTTCCCTTCCCCGACGGTCACGTCGTGCCGTGGTGGGCCGACCGCGAGCGCGCGCGGCAGGAGTTCTCCAGGATTTCCGCAAAAGATGCTGCTCGCTTTGTGCAGGTTGACGAGCAATTAAAAAAGCTGGCTCGCTATCTGCAGCCGTTCTTTCTTGAGCCTCCTCCCGAGATTGATCCTTCGAGCTTGAAAGGATGGAAGGATATCTTTCGTGTGGGTAGGCGCTTTCGAGGAATTTCCAACGCAGAGATTGCACAACTTGTTTCTTTCCTGACCGGGAGCCTGGGAGAGTTTCTCGATCAGAACTACGAGTCCGACAAGATGAAGACCATGTTCCTTGCCAACAATGTGTACGGCAAGCATGGTGGGCCGTATCAGCCAGGAACGGCGATTGGACTGCTGTTTCACCTGCTCAGCGGCGGAGAACACGAACTGCAAGGATTCTACGGACACGTTATGGGCGGCATGGGATCGATCACGCAGGCTCTGGCCGCTGCGGCAAGCAAACTTGGAGTCGAGATTCGTACAGGTACGTCCGTCGGGCACATCGACGTGCGTGAGGAACGCGTGCGCAGCGTGGTACTCGATGATGGCACGGAAATTCCCGCTCGCATGGTGCTCTCCAATGCCGATCCCAAGCGAACGTTCCTGAAGATGATTGACCCGAAAGACCTGCCGGAAGATTTTCTGTTGGCGGTACGTGGAATCAAGATGCAGGGGCCATGCGCGAAGGTCAATATGGTACTCGCGGAAGAACCGAAGTTCACCGGCACGCCGGCGAATGCCACGCCACTGGAACGCACCTTCTACACGCTTGTTCCCTCGCTCGAGTTCGCGGAACGCTGCTATGACATCGCCAAATTCGGAGACATTCCTGAACAACTGTGGGTCGATTGCGTGGTCTCGTCGAATGCTGACGATTCCCTCGCGCCCCAGGGCAAGCACATTCTGACTTGCTTTGTGCAATACGTTCCATACCATCTGCGACATGGGAATTGGGATGAGCAGCGAGAATTGCTGGGCGACCGCGTGATGAAGAAGATTGGCGAATACGCGCCGAATGTCCCCGGCTCGATTCTGGCGCGGCAGGTGCTGACGCCGCTCGATCTGGAACGTACGTATGGATTAACGGAAGGAAACATCTTCCACGGCGACCTGCGGCTGGAGCAACTCTTCTTTATGCGTCCCGTTCCGGGGTGGTCGCAATACCGGACACCGATCGAAGGACTCTACCTTTGCGGAGCCGGCGCGCATCCGGGTGGCGGGGTAACTGGCGCACCCGGGCGAAATGCGGCTCATCAGGCGCTGCGCGATTGGAAGCAGGGACGCCTGCGAAGGGCGGCAGCATGACCGGAAACGGCCAGTTTAGTTCCCTGCCCCGAACTGCTGATGTAGTCATTCTTGGCGCTGGCGTCACGGGCACGTCGATCGCCTTCCAACTTGCCAAGCGGAACGCGGGCCGAATCGTCATTATCGATAAAGATCATGTGGGCCGCGGCGGCAGCGGCCGTTCGTCGGCGCTCATTCGCATGCACTATAGCTTCCCTCCCGAGGTGGAACTGGCCCTCGAGAGCTTGCGAATTTTCCAGAATTGGCAGCAGATCGTTGGTGCGCCCGGAGACTTTCGCCGGACGGGATTCGTGCGCATTGTTCATCCCAATGAAACCGCCCGACTCAAGCTGAACGTCGAGATGCAGCGCAAACTGGGAGCCGGGGTCGACTTGATCGACAAGCACCAATTGCAGGAACTCGAACCGGACTGGAAGGTCGATGAAGTAGAACTCGCGGCCTATGAACGTGATTCAGGATATGGAGACGGCGCCGGAGTCGCGGGCGATTTCCTGGCCGCGGCCCGGAACATGGGGGCAGCTTATGCTTCGCGAACGCAGGCAACGTCGCTGATGGGGGAAGGCAGCCGCATAACAGGCGTGGTCACCGACCATGGAATGATTGCGGCGCCACAAATTATTGTGGCCATGGGACCCTGGACGCGGTCACTGCTCCAGACCGCCGCCTACGATGTTCCGATTGAATGCGAATATCACCAGGTAGCAATCCTGCGCAATGCGCCCGATATGCGAGGTGGAGGTTGTGCGTGCATCGATTCGGTGACGGCAACGTATTTTCGTCCGGATGCACACGATAAGTTTCTAATCGGCGATTTTTACGGAAAGCGTCCGGTCGATCCAGATAATTTTCCGCAGCGTGCGTCGGAGGAATCGCTGGAAGACATCATTGAGCGTGCCTGCCGTCGCATTCCAAAGCTGGAGGGTGCGGAAGTGATGCGCGGTGTGACTGGTGTGTACGATATGACGCCGGACTCGCGTCCGTTGCTGGGAGAAGTTCCACCATTGCGCGGTTTATACGTTTGCGCCGGGTTCTCTGGAATGGGTTTCAAGATTTCTCCGGCGGTTGGTGTGGTCATGAGCGAACTCTTGCTCGACGGCAAAGCGAAGACTGTCGACATCAGCGCATTCCGCCCGAATCGCTTTGCAGAAAATTGCCCCATCAAGGCGGATTACGAATACGTGGATGATTGATCATCCTCAGGAGCAAGCATGAAAAGGAAAGGCATTCTGGAACGCTTGAAGGAAGGCCCTGTACTCGGAGACGGCGGCTACTTGCTGGAACTGGAAAAGCGCGGATGGGTCAGGGCGGGTCCGTTCACGCCTGAAGTTGCACTGACGTATCCGGACGCACTGCGAGAGCTCCACGTGGAATTTCGCGAGGCGGGCTCGGAAGTGCTACAGGCGCTTACGTTCTATGCGAGCCGCGACAAGCTGGCAACAGTCGGACTGGAGAACCGACTGGAAGAAATGAACCGCTCGGCGGTGCGCGTCGCCCGTGAAGTCGCTGGCGATCAATGCTTGGTCGCGGGCAACATCAGCCTGACTTGGATGTATGAACCCAACAGTCCTTCAGCCGCGGATCGCGTGCGCAGAACCTTCGATGAGCAGCTCGCGGTGCAGGTGGATGAAGGCGTGGACCTCATTATCGGGGAGACTTTCTCCTGGCTGGGCGAGGCGCTCATCGCAGTAGAACGCGGAAAGAAGACTGGGTTGCCCACAATGGTGACCATTTGTTTCGAGAATAAAGATGAAACTGCGGAAGGAATCGGCGCCGCAGAAGCAGCGAAGACCTTGCTCGATGCCGGTGCGGACATCGTAGGCATGAACTGCCTGCGTCCGCCTCAGCATATCCTACATCCGATGGAGCAGATGCGAAAAGCGGTCTCCGGTTATCTGGCTTGCCAGCCAGTCGCCTATCGTACGCCAAAGGAGAAACCCGATTTCACCAGCCTCGATGAATTTCCTTATGCTTTGGATCCGCTGCAGTTGACGCGCAAAGAGATGGCGGACTATGCGCTGCAGGCTCGCGATTTGGGGATCAACTTTATCGGCGCCTGCTGCGGTACCGTTGCCATGCACATTCGTGAAATGGCGCGCGTTCTGAACAAGCTACCGGAAGATTCTCGAATTTGGAAGAAGGGCGGCGAGAAGCCCATGTCAGCGTACGAGTATTACGATCATGACCATCTGAACGCAGCGGGCACGAAACGCTAAAAAGGCGAGCGATCACTCCGAGCAAAGCGAGGAATTTCCAAATCTGCGCAGAAGGAATCCTCGCTTACGCTCAAACGACACAGCTAACTGGCCTTTCGCATTCCAGGTTCCTGTGCGTGCACGAGGGGCATCTCGACAAGATGCTCGCTCAGGAACCACAACTGCAATTCGTTCGTACGCAGAACTTCGCTGACAACGACATCGTTGGTGCCATCGTCGCCCAGTTCATCGGCTCGCCGCGCCAGCTTACGGCAATTTCCAATGATCACCTGATGCGCATCGATAAGCCGCGAGAGCTGCACCGGAACCTCTTCCCTTCCGCGCGGAGGACGCTCGATGCGCGTAGTTTCGGCAACATCGGCAGCCATGGCAATTGAGATTCCACCGAGCAACTGTATGCGCTCAGCCATGACGTCTACCAGTTCAACCTGCTCGCTGAAGTGCTTGTCAAACAAAAGATGCAACTGATAGAAGGTCGGGCCGGCCACTTGCCAGTGCGACTTCTTGTAAAGATCGCGCAGAGTTATGCTGTCGGCGAGCAGGAGATTCAACTGCTCGGTCATCTCCAGACGAACTGATTCCTCTAAATCGAGGGGGAGCGCGTGGGAAACGGTGCCGTAAGCCTGAATTTCTGCGGCGCGCTGATGAAAGCGCGGCTGTGCACCGACAGTGTTGTGGCGGGTAGGGGCTTCTTTCTTCGGCATTGAAGGATTTCCTCCTCAAGAGATAACGCTAAGCGATTAGTCCGGTAAGGTTGGATGCCATCGGTCGCGGTAGGGTGCCCGTTTTTTATGGGGAGGCGGAGCCCGAATTATGAAGGCGAAAATCCAGACGAGATTCCACTCGAAAGGCGTTCATTCTCGGCCCGTATTTATGAGACGAGATGACTCGCCAAGCTGTTAGAACTGGAGATTACTTACTCAGTTGAAACGCGCTCGCAACCAATCAAACCGCCAGGATCGCGGCCTTGTTTGACGCCACTCCATGCGGTTGTTATCATCAACCTGCGGGGTGGAGCAGTCTGGTAGCTCGTTGGGCTCATAACCCAAAGGTCGGTGGTTCAAATCCACCCCCCGCAACCAAAATTTTCAATTACTTACAAGCGCCCAAATTGGAGCGCTTTTGCTTTTTCCCCAAAAATTTCCCCAAAGTCGTTTGGTATCGGCAGTGCACTCGCTTGCCGAGAGTATGCCGCTTGGCGCATAATTTTCGCACCGCACAAGTGGCTGAGGTTACTCGCCTCGCCATGCACAGGACAGTGGGAAGATTCTTATAGCAATAATCAGACTCAGACTCATTCCCACTTTGCAAATGTGACGGGGTTGTCCGGGAGCGCTGATGCCTTCCGGTCGACTTCCCTGCGCAGTGCGAAATTCAGCCGAATCTGCAGGCCGGAAGGCTGCGCGGAGAGGGCACAATTTCGCGGAGCGCAGAGGATGTCCCACGATGACCTCGGCAATTTTCCCCAGCTACTGACAGAATCACAGGCAGCTACGTTGCTGCATCAATCCCTTTCCACATTGCGACGTTGGCGCCGCCAAGGCAATGGGCCTGCCTTTGTCCGCTTCGGTCGCTTGATTTTCTACCAGCCTCAGGATCTCGAAGAGTTCGTTGATGCGCACCGATGCAACCGGGAGGGAAAGTAATGCCCAGGCGTCCCTACGGAATGTTTCGTCGCGGTTCGCGTTGGTACTTCAAGTACAAGGACGAGACTGGAAAGTGGCGTGAGCACGCGACACACACTTCCAGTCTCAGCGAGGCAATAACTATTCGCGACCAGTTTTTGCTTGATTTGCAGGAGGGTCACCTTCCCAACGATCGTAGGCGCTGGACACTAAAAGAGACTGTCGATGACTGGCTGACGAACCGGAAATTTCGCGTTGCAAAGGGGACATTTTCTTCGGAGCAGTCGATCACGCGAACCTTGTTGCGGCTTCTCGGGGAAAACAAGACGCTGCAAGCGATTTCCGAGTTTCAGGTGATCCGCAGGTATGAGTCGGTGCGTTTAGAATCGGGCACTAGCCCCAAAACTGTAAACAACGAGATCATGGTGCTCAAGGGCCTCTTGCAGGGCGCGGGCCTCTGGCATCGCGTTGCGCAACACTACAAGCCATTGCGGGTGCCGAAGAGCGATGTAGGAGCAGCGCTTCGTCCTGAGGAGACGCGACGATTTGTTCAGACGGTGGCAGACTCGGAACCGAACGCCGCTGCGGCACCCGGTGCCCTCGTGTCATTGAGAACTGGCATGAGGAGTGGCGAAATCCGCCAACTCCAGCTGGCATCAATACACTTGGATGCAACCAACCCATTCCTGTACGTGCGTCGAGAAACGACTAAGACAGACCGCGGGGCTCGGTACGTCGCGTTGGATCGCATAGCATGTTGGGCTTTTCGGAAATTGCTGGCTCGGGCAAAAAAGCTCGGTGCAACTAGACCGGAACACTACTTGTTTCCCACGCTGCGACAGAAGCACACGAGGCAGACTGATCCGCTGCACGGAGGGAAAGGGTACGACCCGTGCCATCCGCAGACCTCGTGGGGAGAAGAATGGAATAAGGCGCGGAGGCGCGCTGGGATTTCTCATCGGCGGTTCCACGATCTTCGTCACACCTACATCACCCATGCTGCGGAGGCCGGAGTGCCTTTGGCAGTCACGCAGGCTCAAGTCGGCCATATGAGTGTGCAGATGGTCGAGCACTACACACATATTTGCCAAGCGGCAATTCACCGTGCAGCGGAGCAAATTGAAAAGAACAGCACGGAATTGTTGTCGGAGCTCGGGCTCTCAATCGATGATCATGACTGTTCCCCAAAACCAGGCCTCTGACCTCGGCTGTT
>Ga0070730_10005608_pt1 | contig 10808 bp, 6 predicted proteins | sample Coa_R1_3_FD_66447 | JGI IMG/M metagenome (GOLD analysis project Ga0070730, IMG submission 66447) | Surface soil microbial communities from Centralia Pennsylvania, which are recovering from an underground coalmine fire - Coalmine... | ecosystem: Environmental > Terrestrial > Soil > Unclassified ... | reverse complement strand
AGTCAACCAGAAGGCGGCTGCGGTAACTGTGGCCCAAACCAATCTGGACCACACCGTGATTCGTGCCCCGATTGATGGCGTTGTAGTCAGCAGGAACATCGACATCGGACAAACCGTGGCCGCTTCGTTGCAGGCCCCGACTCTGTTTACTATTGCGCAAGATCTGACCAAGATGCAGGTCTATACCAAAACAGACGAGTCCGACGTAGGACAAATCAAATCCGGCCAGCCCGTCACCTTCAAAGTGGATGCCTTCCCTACCGATGAGTTCCGCGGACGCGTCGCGCAAATTCGCATGAACGCCACCACCGTGCAGAACGTGGTGACCTATGACACCATCATCGAATTTGATAATCCCGACCTGAAGCTTTTCCCGGGAATGACAGCCTACGTGACCATTCCTGTGGCCTCGGCGCACGATGTATTGAAAGTGCCCAATGCGGCTTTGCGATATAAACCAGACCTGAAACCTGAAGAGCTTCGCCAGCTCTATGCCGATGCCGGTATCGCTCCTCCCAACCCGAGGGGCCAGGGCGGGCCGCAAGTCGGAGGCGAGCAGCAGCGTCCAGCCGGCCAGGCGGGAGGCGCGGGGCCTGAAAATGGCAACCAGGCGCAGCAACAACGCCGTGAGTCTCGTGGCGCAACCGACGTGGCTGTAATCTGGAAGATGCTGCCTACCAAAAAACTGGAGCCCATACAGATCCGTACCGGTATCACCGATCATGCAACCACGGCCCTGGTACAGGTGCTCAAAGGAGCAATCAACGAAGGCGATCCATTGATTACCGGCGCGACGAAAGGCCAGGGCAACCGGAATGCTCCCGGCTTTGGCGGTCCGCCTCGCGGCAGGTAACTAACCTATGGCTAATGCAGTTACCAGCACTGCCGAGCCGGTCGCACCTGCCGGCACAACCAACGATGCGGTCATTCGCGTGGAAGAGGTTCACAAGTATTACGAGCTTGGAACCAATCGTGTCCACGCGTTGCGAGGCGCGACGCTGGAGATTTTTCGCGGCGAATTCGTGGCCGTGATGGGCGCCAGCGGCAGCGGCAAGTCGACCTTCATGAACATTCTTGGCTGCCTCGATCAGCCATCCAGTGGTCGCTATCTCCTGGAAGGAATCGATGTTTCTACCCTGAATAAAAAACAGCTGGCCGCCATTCGCAACCAGAAGATCGGTTTTGTGTTTCAGGGGTTCAACTTGCTCTCTCGCACCACTGCGTTGGAAAACACCGAGCTGCCCGCTTTTTATGCGCGCGTCTCGCAGCAAGAGCGCCTGCGCCGGGCAAAGGCCGCCCTGGAAATGGTAGGCCTGGGCGACAGGATGGACCATTTCCCCTCGCAACTCTCCGGCGGTCAGCAGCAAAGAGTCGCCATTGCGCGTGCCCTGGTCAATCAACCCGCCATCCTATTGGCCGACGAGCCGACCGGCAACCTGGACAGCCGCACGTCGGTAGAAGTCATGGAAATTTTTCAAAGGCTCAATAACGAGCGGGGCCTCACGATTGTGCTGGTCACGCACGAGCCGGATATCGCCGGTTTTGCCAAACGGGCCATCGTGTTTCGTGATGGCAAGATCAAGAAAGATGACCGCGTCTTGAATCGCTCGATCGCCGAAAACGTGCTGAAAACCCTGCCGGCGCTTGAGGACTAGCTGAACGTGGAAGAGATCATCGCCACAATTCGATTAGCGCTGCGCGCCCTGGCCCGCAACAAGATGCGCGCCACCCTGACCATGTTGGGCATCATCATCGGTGTGGGCGCGGTCATCGCCATGGTTGCGCTGGGGCAGGGCGCTCAGGAACAGGTGCAGCAGCAGATCGCATCCATGGGGTCCAATATGCTCTTCGTGGGCGCCGGATCGATGAATCGTGGCGGGCTGCGCATGGGCTGGGGTAACACTCAAACTCTGACAAGGGACGATGTGGATGCAATCATGCGCGAATGCCCAGCGGTCGCGCTGGCCGCTCCCGGTACCGGAACAGGCGCCCAGGTAGTCTTCGGCAACGATAACTGGGGTACCCGGGTCAACGGGACCGAGCCGCAATACTTCGAAATCCGCGATTGGCCTATGGCCGAAGGCACTCCCTTCACTCAGGAAGATGTGACCCTGGCAGCGAATGTCGCCGTGATTGGTGAAACCGTGCGCAAGAACCTTTTTGGCGCAGTTGCCCCGGTGGGGCAGACAATTCGTATCTCCAACCTTCCATTCAAAGTAGTGGGCGTGCTCACCGCCAAAGGCCAGTCGGCAGCCATGGGCGACGACCAGGACGACACTATCATCATCCCCATCACCACTCTTCAGAAGAAGATTACCGGCCAAAACTGGCTGCGCTACATCAGTGTCTCCGCCAAGTCGAAGGCGGCTTCTTATGCCGCCCAGCAGCAGATTCAGGCGTTGCTGCGCGACCGCCACAAGATCCGTCCTGGTCAGGATGACGACTTCGGAGTGCGCAACTTGGCCGATCTGGCCGGCGCAGCCGACGCAGCCGGAGCGGTCCTGACGCTGCTGCTGGCCATCGTGGCCAGCATTTCGTTGCTGGTAGGCGGCATCGGCATCATGAACATCATGCTGGTTTCGGTGACTGAGCGCACCCGCGAAATAGGGATTCGGATGGCCATCGGCGCCACAGAAAGCGATGTTCACCGCCAGTTCCTCATTGAAGCCGTGACCCTGAGTTTTATCGGAGGCGCAATCGGCATCATGCTCGGTCTCGTAACCACCTTCCTGATCCCTCGCGTGCTGGGGTGGGCGGTATCGGTTTCCATGATCGCTCTCGTGGTCGCGGTGGTCTTCTCCATTATGGTCGGGGTCTTCTTCGGCTTCTACCCCGCCCGCAAGGCGGCCCGCCTCAATCCCATTGAGGCTTTACGGTACGAGTAACCAGAAACTCTCTCTCTAAAATCTGGTTAGCTGCGTCGCTTCAACGCGAAGCAAAGGCGTAGGCGCAAAAACAAAAATCGTCATCCCGAAGGCCGTCAACGGAGCGCGCGTTCTCTTCAAGCGCGCGTAGTAGGCGTGAGGGACCTTGCGTGATTGCATCTTCCGACACGTTCGGAGTCTATCTGCCTATTTCCTGTAGTTTCTGGAGAGGACACAGCTTTTAAATTAGCCGTGCGAAAGCTAAATTTGAACAAATCAATGTTTTAGTTTTCACACATCTTCTGCCCCTATCATTCTGTCGTTTCACCACACCCTCTATCCCTTACCATTCTGAGGCCGTTCTTTGGCCGAAGAATCCCCACGCTCTCTGAACCGACGACATGCGTAAGCCCATGATGTTTCCTTTTGGAATGCTGCTTCTTGTCAAAGAGCAACCCGAATTCCGCCCAAAATGGAACGCTACCTGTGTCCGCACCCGAGAATTCTGTTCACATTCTGAAGGGCTTGTCGTACATTGTTCTCATTCGAAATCGCAACATCAGAAAATGGCTACATCGTCCCATCTGGACATCCGTTCGGCTTGGCGCCAAATATTGCAAATATGAGGTCGCGAGAGATGGATATAAGAAGTAGAGTTTTCAATACGACCTTGCTGGGGATGGCACTCCTCTGTCTATGCGCCTTGCAGGCCCATGGTCAGACAGCTCCTGCTTCGCCAATTCCTCTCCAACTCAATGGGCAGGCGCCGGGCGTGGAACTGAACCTGTTTGTCTCTGCTGACAGGCAAACCAAAATCTATCTCACGCCCACGGCCACTCTCACCAAGCGCCAATACACCATCACGGCGATCAATTTCCCTGTCGCGGTGGCCCTTAAGGACCCAGGATCCCAAGCCGCGGCTAGTCCGTCGCTGACATCCTATCTGGGTACCGACGCAACAGCCAACCCTCCCGCAAATACTCCATCGATCATTCCCTTGATTTTAACGGTGGACGTCTTGCCTCAGCCTGGCGACCAGTACGCCGGCAACCTGCTCATAACCGCCGAAGGCAGCTACCCGGCGCTCAATTGGAAAGTCAATATCAAGCCGGCGAACGGGGTATTGGTCGTCGATATGCAAACCATAAATCGCAGCCTCACGAGATCGCTCTGGGGTGGACAATCCGACCTTATCAACATCAACATTCGCGAAAAGACCGGAAGAGTGCGCCTGGATGGAGTAAGCGCGCGTTTGGAACAAATCCCGAAGAGCCCCAGCCAGGGATTTGATCTTGAAAAAAATGTGGATTTTTTCTTCAACGGCGAGAAAGCTCCTGATTTCACTCAGTCGCCTTCCAGCCAATCGAATGTCCCGAGCCGAAGCATAGCTGCCAACAACGGATTGGCCACAGTGGGATTGCTCACGCACGGATTGAATGCCGGTGAATACAACGTCGTCATGCGGTTCCAATCCACGAATTCCAACAATGACGACGCTAAACTCATCCTCAATCTGCAGGTGCGCGATCACTGGCTATGGTCCTTGTTGACTCTGCTGGGCGCGGTGATCGCGTCATTTGTGCTGACGAAAATCGTCGCCTCCCGCCGGCAGCGAAGCATGTTCATGAAGCGCATTGAAGAACTGCAGCCAGCGTGGCTGAGCGACGAGCCCCAGCTTCTCCCCGTGGTTTGGGCTCAATCCACCCTGAAGCAGAGCCAGGATCTCAGCAAACGGTTCTGGCTGACCGGCGAAGACCAAATCGAAGCCCGCGTCACCAAGGTAGAGAAGGTGATGGATGTCCTGGAGAAGATCAGGCTGCTCCGAAACGATATCCAGAATTCGAACCTTCGTAAGTACGTTAAGTATCGGGCCATAGCGAAGTTAAACGGAATTCTTTCCAACGTTGGGTATGGGGCCGTCGACGACGCCCAGCTCAAAGAGCTGAACGATTCATTGACCAGCTTGCGTCAATGGCTGGACGAAACCGCCGAGGGCAGGTACTACTGGCAGGATTTCAGAATAGCGATCAGGTATTTGTTGAGCGAAGTTGAACCCACCTTTAGCAACCCGCTCTACCTGTCGCTCAAAGCTGCGGAGCAGCAGCAACAACAGGATGATGATGCGGTGCGCGCTGTTGAAGACCAATATGTCATTCTGAAGCTCTTATGGGAAAGAAGAAATACTCTACCTCCGGAATTGGTGAAGCTGAAACAGGAATTAGAGACGCAGAAAACCACCAGAAACAAGGAAGAGGTCTTTGCGCTGGCCGACCGGGAAACGTGGAACCGCCTCAACAAGAGCAAACTTGAAATCAAGATGCCGACGGTGGACGATATTAACCACGTGGAAGCATATACTCCGGTCCATTTTTCCATCGAACCCGCCGAAGAATCTCTCGCGGACTCATATTTGTTTCGCCATGGCCTTAAATTTAAATGGACATTGACCTTTGTATCCAAGAAACGCCACACAATTTTCTCCCGGAAACGCCGGACAATGAAGTTGATCCCTCTTACGGAGGAGCCCGAGGTCATTCAATACTTTCCCACGGGAGGCGAGGTAAAAGTCTCGGTAGAAATCACATGGAGCGGCGATCTAGATCATCCCATCATTTTGTCCGAAACCGGCCCGCTGGCCATCTCTTCCTCGAGAGACTTCGGGATATATAGCGACCTGGAGAAGGTCCAATATATCTCGTTCGCAGCGGCTGCCGGAGCCGCGATTTTGACCGGATTCATGACGTTCTATCTGAAAAACTCCGGCTTTGGCTCTCTTTCCGATTATCTGTCTCTGTTTGCCTGGGGCGCAGGTGTCGATCAAGGCAAAAACTTCATCCAGAACCTGCAAACCAACTCGCAAACAAATGCAAAGTAGATTTAAGTCAAAATTCTTCTCGTGCTGTGAAGATCTTAAGCCAGCAGTTTTGATTTCCTTCGTGTTCCCTTCGTACTACGAGGTGCTTTGAAATCGTGCTTTTTCTCGCAAATTTCCAAATTGTTCGGCCCAAAATCAATTTCGCCCTCTGATTACAAATCTTGCTGATCAGTATTTATCAGTTCAGATCAGTGGCATCAGTGTTAAGTTTTTTGGTTGTAGCTCTGCTACGCTGGTGACCGGGTGTTGGACTTGGTCCTTACGTTGACCGCCGCACCGTAGTCCGAAAATTCCCTTCAGGCCTCTGCGCCGCAAGCCGCACCGCCTGGCACGACTCACGCGCCGGCCTCACAGCTTCGTAGTCCAGGAACTCCGTCAGCACTTTGGTTGCGTCTTTGTATCCCTGCACGATGATGGGAGCGATAATCTCGCCATCAAAATCCAGGGTGGTTGCCGGCAGCGGCTTCGCGGGCGCGATGTTGAAGGACTTCACGTAGCGGTATTGCTGTTCGCCTATCTCAAGCTCCAGTTGCTCGGGCTTTACGCCCAGTTCTTTGGCATACAGGGAACAGAAATGGTTGATGCTGTCGAGCATCGAGATATCGTATTTGAAGTTGTTCGACACTAGAATATCCACGGCTTGAATGCCCACATCCAGCAAGGTCTTAATCTCCCCGGCCTGGTCCGGGCCGTGCAGCGGGGTCATCATGACCAGGAACAATGCGTTGGCGCCCAGTCGCAATGCAGGACGAATCGGCTGGTTGGTTACGATTCCGCCATCCGTCCACAAGCGGCCCTCATGGGGTACGGCCTCGTAGGCGAACGTAAACGCAGAGGAAGCCACCGCCGCCTGCACCATGTCCTCGGAATGTTCGATTTCAGCGCGCACAAACTCCTGCTGTACGTTGGGGTCCTGGAGCAACTCTTCGACCGTGGCGTTGCAGAAAAAACGCCCAGTACCGTGTTGCAGGTCAGTGGCCGTCATGACTACCCGGATCTCAGATTCCTGAATTCCCTTTTCCGAAATGCGGTGGCGCAGGAATTTAGTGCGTTCAAAATTGGCGAACAGGCCGGTACGCAACGGCATCCGCAGGAAGCGGTGGCTCAACTTGCTGATCGGGGCGCGCAAGAGCCGCCAGCCTCCCCAGCCGGCCGCAATGCACAGGACCACCGGAAGGGGCGCGCTCAATTCAAAATATTCATTCTTCAGCCCGGGAATGTGGACGTGCGTGAAATCCAGAAAAATTAGGATAAAACCCCAGACCAGCAGGTTTGCGCCCAGAGAAATCCAGGCTTTGCGGGAGTCCGGCTCCCAGGGACGGCCCCGCAGCAGGTTCAAAGCCAGATGGCCGATATAAGAGAGCCGGTCGGCAAAGAACAGGATGGCCATCCCCGCTGCGGCCAGCGCCAGCCACGTAAGTTTGGGGTTATGGGCATGGAGGTAAATGCCGTGCTCTCGCATCCATTGCCACAACAAATTGCCGATCCCTGCGGAGGCGGCAATCAGCCCGGCCAAGGCGAAGATATAGCGGGACCAGTCGATCCCGAGCATGTCCGGAGTCAGCTCGATCCACGATGCCACCAGGGATTCGGCATTCCCCACCAGGCCCTCAGAATGGGCAACATAAGAAGCCGCGTTGATGCTGCCTACAGAGGTGGAAGTGATGATATGCGTCGGCACCTTGGCGTCTTGAAAAGCCATCAGTACCCCGGCCTCATAAGCGCCTCGCGCGCCACCCCCTGAAAGCACGACGCCCACCCGGGAAGAGAATTCTAAAGGCCCGTTGCGGGCGGCGAGCTCCCGGGCAAACCGCCGGCGCAAGACCTGCAGCCTCTTCAAAGACCCGGTGCTGCGCTTTTTGAATTTCCAGGGACGCATTACGCTGTGCCCAGAATAACGCAGATCGCGCCCTAACCAACCGGGTTTTCGACCTAAATAGCAGGTGCCTGCGATACACAGCATTGAAAACTAAGACATTGAAAAGAAAGGCTTGACGGAATATTGATTAGGCAGTAAAAGGATGGCGACCGTTCTAAGGAGAGAAAATGGCCGATACGCCGCTTCGATCGTCGGCAGGAAACATAGCCGGCACGTCCGCTCAGCTTCAAACATCTGCAAGTTCCAACATCTGGATGGTGATTTTTGCCTCGTCCGTGGGCACGATGATCGAGTGGTATGACTTTTACCTTTTTGGCGCTCTCGCTGCTACGTTAAGCCCCAAGCTCTATCCGCCTGGCAATGCCAAATTTGCATTCCTTGCGTATTGGGCCACCTTCGCCATCGGTTTCCTCGTGCGCCCATTCGGAGCTCTATTTTTCGGCCGGATCGGCGATTTAGTAGGACGCAAACGTGCTTTCCTTGTGACCCTTACGATTATGGGAGTCATGACGGCATCCATCGGTCTCTTGCCCAGCTTCGCCAAGGCCGGATGGTTCTCTCCCATCGTTCTGATTGTGATTCGCGTCCTGCAAGGGTTGGCTCTGGGTGGTGAATATGGAGGGGCCGCCGTCTACGTGGCGGAACATGCGCCTGATAACCGCCGTGGCTTCTACACCAGCTTTATCCAGATCACCGCCACGTTGGGCCTGTTCGTCTCTCTTGCCGTTGTTCTTATTACTCAATCCAGCATGACTGCCGCCGAATTCAGCGATTATGGATGGCGAATTCCCTTCTTGATCTCCATTCTCCTGGTGGCAATCTCTCTCTATATCCGGCTCAGGATGAAAGAGTCTCCTATTTATACGGAGATCAAGAGCGCCGGCATGACCTCGGCGGCGCCGCTCAAGGAGGCGTTCACCCAGTGGCCTAACCTGAAACAAGTCTTGATCTCTCTGTTCGGAGCCACCGCGGGACAGGGCGTGGTTTGGTATACAGGCCAGTTCTATGCCCAGCTCTTCCTGAGAGATGTGCTTAGGGTAAACCCAAGGACCACCAACATTATCGTTGCTATCGCCCTGCTGCTGGGAATTCCGTTTTTCACGTTTTTCGGCGCTCTCTCCGATAAGATTGGGCGCAAGAAGATCATGATGGCAGGCTGTATCCTTGCAGTGCTTGCCTACTACCCCATTTACGGGGCCATGCAACGTGCAGCCGGTAACAACGTAAATGGTATTGGTTGGCAAAAGAACGCCGTGACTGGCGCCATCGCCTTGACTCCGAAAACTACAGATGCTTCAGGAAAGTCAGTGAATGCCACCGAAGCCACCAATGCTAATGTGCCTTTGCTTGTGTTCCTGGTGTTTCTGCAGGTGATTCTTGTGACGATGGTCTATGGGCCAATTGCCGCGTATCTGGTGGAGGCTTTCCCCGCGAAAATCAGGTACACCTCGCTCTCTCTTCCCTACCATATTGGGAATGGTGTATTCGGGGGCATGGTGCCGCTGATAGGGGGATATGTGTGTGCGGCCACCGGCAAGATCTATTCCGGATTGTGGTATCCGATGGTTATCGCCTCAATTACCTTCGTGGTAGGTTCTATCTTGCTGAAGGAGACCAGGGAGAACAAGATCTGGACTGAAGTGGCGGAAGCTAAAACTGCAAATCGCTAAGTCGGCGCCCTTAAAAGATGCTTCGTCGCAGATTTGTAACAGGGCATGACTTGAAGTAGCTCTGAAGAATGAAAATCGGAGCCGAAGCATTCAAACCCAAGAAGCACAGCCCTGAAAGGGCGGAATAAAGTAGCCCAGTGCGTCGAGCAGCGAAGCGGAGCGCATAAAAAATGTTCTTCGGCAGCAGTCACTGCAATCTTGCTTCGCCCGTAAAATCAGTCAGCACTGGCGTACAGAGACTCGCCGGGGGTTAGGTTGCTTACGCGCACACCCGTGCAGCGGGCGACATACTTTCTTTTTCTAAAATACAATAGACCGTTGAGCGGTTACCGCTGCTGTAAAATGCAGCCACTCAGGAGGGCTCATCATGGAAAAGAAAATGAAGAAACTTGTGCTGAACCAGGAAACATTACGAACCCTTACACCAAATGAGTTGTACAACGTGATGGGCGCAGGCCGGCCCACCCTTACCTGCCAAGGCTGTCCTGCCAGCCAGACTTGCGGGACTAGTTGCATCGGAACCTGCCCGCCACCAGCAGCGTAAAGGTTTTCTGTCCAAATTGCAGGTCTTGCCTCTTGCTTTTGCAGAAGAGCGCCGGGCCTGCACGTTCTCGACCTTCCCGAAGCTTTCCAGGCCACCCGTAAGCTTAGAAGCTTCCCTGCCAGTAGCGCCTCACCAACAAAGGTAAGGAGAGAATTTGGGGGTGAATTTTCTCCTGCGTTACATAGAAGCCATGTTACAGTATGTTTGAAGTATTTATATACTTCGCTATTTTGAGAGACGCTGCGGCTGCCCAGGCAGCCAGAAGAAACGTTCTTCGACAATTTGAGCCGTTATGCAGGCGGGAGCCTGCAGGCGAAACCCTGAGCGGCAGCGAAGGGCCTCGTTCTGAACCTTAAGGCGAGCGGCCCCCAGCATACAGGGTGCGCGTGTCCCACCTTTCGCGTTCTTTTGCGAAGGGTGGGGTGACGACCTCACTTCTTTCTTGAATCGCTCTCGGGTTTGGAATAAGCCTGAGAGGAATTGGGTAAGTGGGTCATTTGAAACGCTGTTTGCCATCACAGAACGGCTTCACCACAGCGGCATAGCGTGGCGGAGCCACAACCAAAACCCTTTTTACCGCTGATCCTTCGGCAGACACCTCAGGACAGGTTTTGCGCTGATGAACGCAGATCACAACCATTCGCCACGAATGCACGCGAATCAACACGAATGTCAAAGAAAAACTTTTGTTCTGGCTGCCTGGGCAGCCGCAGGTCTATCCAACAAAGTATATAAATATTTCAAACATACTGTAACATGGTTTCTATGCTGGGCAAGGGAGAATTCACCCCCAAATTCTCTGCGCAGATTTTCTCAGGTGCGCGATAAAGACACAGCCGGGGGCGGCTGTGCCACAAGTTCACAAGAATGATCGTCGTGATTGAGCGACTGAGCGAAAGAGAGCCCCCGCCCAGTCATCTTTCGCGGCTAAAAGAGACTGGTCGCGGGGTGCCCATGCTGAGGACGGTTTAATCAG
>Ga0070730_10005606_pt1 | contig 10808 bp, 9 predicted proteins | sample Coa_R1_3_FD_66447 | JGI IMG/M metagenome (GOLD analysis project Ga0070730, IMG submission 66447) | Surface soil microbial communities from Centralia Pennsylvania, which are recovering from an underground coalmine fire - Coalmine... | ecosystem: Environmental > Terrestrial > Soil > Unclassified ... | reverse complement strand
GTCGAAACAACGCTGGATCGCATGCGCAACATGCAGGCGAAGATCGGCCGCGCGCGTATATTCGGCGAACGCTCCGTCGGGCTGGACGATCCCGGCATGCGCGCGTTCAGAGACGTGCTGCGCGGCCTCGCGCCTGCGTGACGATCGTATATATACCCTCACCTCCAACGTCATGGCGGGCGAACGGCCGCCATCGAGGTCTCATCTCCCAGCACGGAAGCGATGGGCAGCGTCAGCCCCGCCATCACACTTGGGGATCGGACTTCACTCCCCCCACACCGTCGCTTCAGTCCACCCCAGCTCCTTGAACTCGCCCGCCCGCAACGGCTCCTCGGCGATCGAGAAAAACTCATCGAGCTGTGGGGGCGCCACCGAGGTCGCACTCAGCATCGCATGCGCCTGCCCGCGATGATGCACCTGATGCTGGAACATATGCAGCAATAGCCGGTCCGCCCGCTCCGTCTGCACGCGCGTACCACGATGTACCTGGATGATCCGCTCCACCCCATCCAGACCCAGCCGGTCGCACCACGCCATCAGCCGCCGATCTACCGCCCTCTGTGCCACATGCAGCTCCGCCACCGAAACACACGGCAAAGCGTTCGCCCAAGCGGCCGGACCAAGTGTGCCCCCCTCCAGCGCATCAACGTAGAACCAGTCGATCACCAGTATGTGGTTCAGCGTCGCCTGTATGGACGGAAAGAACCCGGTGCGCGGCGCCTCGAACTCAGCCTGGCTCAGGCCAGCGCACGCCGACAGCAAGCGATGGTTGGCCCAGGCATTGTTGTACGCCATGGCGCGCAGCGCTTGAATCAGCGAGGCCGGCACGAGCCAGCCTCAGTGTCCGACCTCCACTACCGCGTCGGCAGCGAACGCCCCCTGCCCGTCCGGCATCGCAAACACCGGGTTCAGATCGATCGATTGCAGCTTCGGCCCTGCCGCCACGGCGAACGCCGAAAGCCGCGCCAACATCGCGGCGAGCGCCTTGATGTCCACGGACGGCCGCCCACGCGCACCCAGCAACAGCGGCGCCCCCTTGATCGATCGGATCATCTGCTCCGCCACATCCACGCCGAACGGGCAGCGACGGAACACCACGTCCTTCATCACCTCCACAAAGATCCCGCCCAGCCCGAACATCGCAATCGGCCCGAACACCGGATCGCGATGGATGCCAAGGATGCACTCCACGCCGCCTTGCATCTGCTTCGCTACCAGCACGCCCTCGATGCGCGCACTCGGCGCAGCCTGCTTCGCTCGCGACAACAGCACCCCATATCCATCGCGTACCGCCGCTGCATCGCCAACGTTCAGCAGCACGCCGCCGATCTCCGACTTGTGCAGGATATCGGGCGACAGGATCTTCATCACCACCGGGAAGCCGAACCGTTCTGCCGCCGCCACCGCCTCATCGGCGCTCGCGCAAGCCTGTTCCGGCGCCGAAGCGATGCCCGCCGCAGCAAGCAGCCGCTTCGCCTCCGCCTCGCTCGGCGTGCTGTCCGGCAGTGTGACCGCCGGGACCGAAGGCGCCCCCGCCCCCGCCGGCGCATCGAATGCGGCGCCGAACCGTCCCATCGCTGCGATCGCCGTCACCGCACGCGTCGGATCCTCATGCACCACCCAGCCATCGCCTTCCAGCTCCGCGCGACGATCGGGCGGCACGATCACCGACAACGTGTATAGCCGCCCGGGATACGCCTCGCGCACCTTGTTGAGCTGCTCGCGAATGCCAGGCCAGCGGCGCGACGAGGCAGTCATGCTGAAGAAGCCAAGAACCGACGAATACCCGCCATCCTTCACCAGTGCCTCGGTGAAGGTGTGGATCAGTTCCACGGTATTCGATACCTGTGCCGTCGCATCCACCGGATTGCGCGGCGCACAGAACGGCACCAGCTCACGCAGCGTCTTCTGCGTGTCAGCCGGCATCTCCGGCATCGGCAGCCCCACCGCGTCGGCGGTATCGCTGATCAGCACGCCAGCGCCACCCGACACCGTGATCACCCCCAGCGTATTGCGCGCGGGATAGATCTTGCGCGTCGCGGTATGCGCTATGTCCAGCATCTCCTCGGAGTTGCGCGCGCGCACCACGCCGAACTCCGCCATCACCGCTTCGGTCACCGCATCGTCGCCTGCGATCGATGCTGTGTGCGACTTCGCTGCCTTGCTGCCGAGCTCGCTGCGCCCGACCTTCTGCATGATGATCGGTTTCTTGGCCGCGCGCGCCGCCTCGAACGCGGCGATCAATCCAGGCGCCTCGCGAATACCCTCGGCGTAGACCGCGATCACATCGACTTCCGGATTTTCAGCCAGCCAGCCGATGCACTCGCCCACAGTCACGTCGGATTCGTTGCCGGTCATGATGCAGAGCGACGCGCCGATCCCGCGATTGCGCGCCAGCGTGTAGAGATGCGTACCATACGCGCCTGACTGCGAGGCAATGCCGATGCGCCCAGGCACTGGCCACCCGCTGTCGAACGACGATGAGAACGTCGCGTAGTAAGCGGTGCGCGCATCGAACACACCCAAACAATTCGGCCCAAGGATGCGCATGCCATGTTTGCGCGCCACCGCCACCATGCGGTTCTGTGCCGCTTCACCCGCTTCATCCATCTCAGCAAAACCGGCAGTGAACATCACCACCGCCTTCACGCCGCGTTCCGCCAGATCGGTAATCGATTTCTCGGCGATCTCCGCTGCCACCGCGACGATCGCCACATCCGGCGTCTCCGGCAGATCGGCGACGGACGGATACGCCTTCAGCCCCTGTATCTCGGTGCGGTTCGGATTGATAGGATACAGCCCGCCTGGAAATCCCTGCGCCTTCATGTAGGCGATCGGCCGGCCGCTGATCCGGGTCGGATCGCTGGAGGCCCCCAGCACGGCGACAGAGCGTGGCGCAAACAGCGGCGTCAGGCTTGCAAAACGAGCGTCAGGCATGATTGCGGACATTCCCCTGAGATGTTTTCGTACGGTCAGTGTGGTCCTAGGATGACAAGGCGGCAAGCGTTGCCGTTGCAACCAGCCCGTGCGCAGAATGACCGGATGCGAAATAGCCTTGTCGCATCCACATATTTCGCGCTGTTCCTACTGGACGGCGAGATGCGCCCTGACTCTGTGGATCAGAGATGGTGCTGACGCTCAGCCACTTCCTCGGCCCCAGCAGCTTCTTCCAGCGCGACTTCGCCGAACCATGGGCTCGCAAATTGGCAGCAGCCAGCAACGGCGCCGTTCGCATCGAAATCTACAACAACACCTCACTCTACGGCGACGTAACGAAGCAGGCCAGACAGGTCGAAGATGGCGATGTCGATATCGCACTCGGCCTGTGCGGGGCCGAGGATGATCGTTTCCCGGCCAGTTCGATCATTGAGCTGCCTTTCGCCGTGAACAATGCGCTCGACGGCTCGCGTGCCCTCTGGAAGCTCTACAAAGACGGCGAACTGGGCAATGACTACAGCGGCTTCAAGGTCCTCGCGCTATTCGTTCACAACCCCGGCCTGATCCACACTGCGGTGAAGCGCATCACCAATCCGGGTGACTTGAAGGATCGGCGGCTCCGCGCACCCAATGCGACGGTAGCAGCAGCGCTCAAGTCAATCGGTGCCGCGCCTGCCGTCCTGCAGGTGAACGACGTGATGCCCGCGGTGAAGGATGGCACGATAGACGGGATCGTCACCAACTGGGGCAATCCACTGCCCGACTTCAATCGCTACATGAAGCATCACCTCGATATCGCCTTCTACACGTCGGCCTTCTTCGTCGTGATGAATCAGCGTAGGTTCGACGGCCTGCCGCCGGACATCCAGGCCGCGATCGACAAGGTGTCCAATGAATGGCTGGTCACGCAGTTCGGCCTGCTGTGGAACCGGTGGGATCGTCCGGTAAGGGAGGGCGCCACCGGACCGGATCAGCAGATACTCATTCCCGATCCCACTCTCCTCGCGGAGTGGCGAAATGCGCTACAGCCCTTCACCGAGCGTAATCTCGACAGCCTTATCGCCAGCGGCTTCACTGGCGCGCGCACCGCCCACGCCAGGCTGCTGAGGTTCAGCTCGAGCCTGGCGCCATCAAGATAGAGGCGGACCCTATAGTTGCGAGTCGGGCGATAGCACCATGCAGCTTGTGCGGCCGTGCGACAGGCGCTCGCACGCTCCCACCGCAGCCTCACGCGACAGCCCGGTCAGCCGCGCGCGATACAGCGTCGCGCGTCCCTGGTGCACCCCGGCGACGAAGACATGCGCGACGGCAAGCTCCTCATGCGCATGCTGACGCGCGGTCACGAGAGCCGCGTGCGCGAGGCCTTCGCTCGAATAGGCGCCGACCTGGATCGCCCATTCGCCCGTCGACCCGCCGCCGCGCCGCAGTGGGACTGCCTCCGCAGCGACCGCTTGCGAGATCAGGTGGAACCGCCCATGGGGCGGCGTCGGGGGCGCCACCAACGCGTATTGCGCCTGCTGCACCTGCGACGTCGCTCGCGGCGGCTCGGGCAGCGCCGCCATCTCGACCGGCGCACGCGCCGGCAGACGCCCGCCACGTCCGCGACTGCTCGCCAGTTGCACCGCGCGGCCATAGCGCGGCCCCGGCGGAATATCGATCGGCAGCGCGTTCATCGCATAGGCCTCGGCCGGCGAACGGTTGTTCGGATACACGCCGACCACATTCGGCCCGATCATCGCAACATAGCGGCGCGTCTCATCCGGGAGCGGGCGATTGTTGCTCAGGTAATCATCCAGCCGCCGCGGCCCCGCGTTGTACGCCGCCAGAAAGCCTGGCGAACCGTAGATGTCGTACATCTCCCGCAGATACGCCGCGCCGGCCATTATGTTGTCGTGCGGGTCGAATGGATCATCACCGAGGCTGTAGCGGCTCTGCAGCTCCTGATAGGTCTCAGGCATCACCTGCATCAGCCCCATCGCGCCCGCGCTCGACATCGTGAGACGGCCGCCCTGGTACTGATTGCCACCAGACTCGACCCGCATCACCGAGCGGATCCAGATCTCCGGCACGTCGTACCGCTTGGTCGCCTCACGGATATACGGCCCCCACGGATCCTCCGGAGGCCCCGGCGGCGCGTAGTTGCTGCGCGCGTGTGCCAGATACCGCGCCGCCTCCTGCGTGGCCGAGGGCTGTTGCGACTGGCTGCCACAGGCGGCGAGCATCGCCAACAGCGTGATACACCCCAGACCGCGCAACAGAGCGGCATACGACACCATACGGTTGTCGGAACGGTGGGGACGGGACATCCGCAAAAACTCCGTCGTCGTGGCGCGGCCGCAATAGCCGGAGGGCACGACGGCCGGACGGCCGTCGCTCAGGTAACCGATCAGGAATCGGACCTAAGCCCTTATCGCAGTTTGCTGTTCGAGGCAAGATCATCTCGGATCGCTCATCCTGGTTAACCCGCAACGCGACACGCTCCGCAACAATTGTTCCACGCTCACGCAAGCGCGAGGTAGATTGTTGGCCGGATTGTGAAAGAGGCGTGGTGTGCGTATCCCGGCGTTCCGCCCAGGATTTCTCGCACTGGTTGTGTTGGCCGAATGCGCGCGCCCCGCCCCCCTCGCGACGAATCCGTCCCCTGTGCGGCCGTCTACTCCCTTCAGCGCCGCCACCATCCTGTCGATGCGCGCCATAGACACCTCGGCGGGCTCCGCTCCATGGCGCGCCGCCTTGCTTGCCGCCGCGAGTGAGGGCAGTGGCGGCAGCACTTCCCCCGCTCCGCTCACGGAATTCATCGTGCGGGCAGACGACGGCGCCACCCTGTCAATCGTGCAATCCAACAAACTGGACCTGCATACCGGGGAGCGAGTGGTGATCCGCTATGAACCGACCGTACAACTCGCGCGGCCCGGCTGATCCCACCCCTTGGCCTTTCATCCGGGATCGGCTATCGCCCCCGCGCCTATGAACTTCGTCCCACCACGACCGACAGCACGCATGACCGTCCTGGAATTCCGGGGCGACATGTCAGCGGCAACACGCAATCGCCTGGCCTTGCTCGACATCGTCGAGGGCATTGCCCTCTGGCGGCTCGCCTGGTCGCTCGGCTGGCTCGACATCCGCCTGCGCTACCGCGGCTCCATCCTCGGCCCCTTCTGGCTAACTCTTTCCACTGGCGTGATGATCGGCTCGCTGGGCGTTCTGTATTCCGCGCTGTTCCACATCGACACCCGCAACTATCTGCCGTTCCTAGCTTTGTCGCAGGTGTTGTGGGGCTTCATTGCCACCCTCGTGGGCGAAGCATGTGCCGCCTTCACGCAGGCGGAAGGTATGATCCGGGCCGTGCGCATGCCGCTGTTCGTGCATGCCATTCGAACCTTGCTGCGCAACGTGTTCGTGCTGGCGCACACCATCGTCGTGATCGTCGTGGTCGACGTCATCTTTTCCGTATCGCCGGGCTGGCATGCGCCTCTGGCCTTGCCGGGCGTCGTGCTCTGGATGTTCGACGGCCTGGCGATCTGCTTGCTGCTCGGCGCGTTCTGCGCACGGTTCCGCGACATCGCGCCAATCGTCGCAAGCATCATGCAGATCGCGTTCTTCCTCACCCCCGTGATCTGGAAGCCCGAACAGCTTGGCGGCCATGCCTGGCTGCTGCCGCTCAATCCGTTCTTCGCCATTATGGAGATCGTGCGCGCGCCACTGCTCGGCACTTCTCCAAGCCATACAACGTGGCTTGCCGCGATCGTCTACAGCGTCGTGCTGTTCGCGTTGTCCTGGCTGATGTTCGTCAAGGCACGTGGCCGCGTCGCATTCTGGATGTGAACATGAGCAGCGCCCGTATCGACATCACCGATGTCTCGGTCTTCTTCCCCCTGTATCACGGCAGCAGCCGCAGCCTGAAGAAGACGGTCATGGCGGCCGCATCCGGACGTCTCGGACAGGATCGCCAGTCGCGCGTCGTCGTGCAGGCGCTGCGCGATATCTCGTTCAGCCTGCAAAGCGGCGATCGTCTCGGCCTGGTGGGCGCGAACGGAGCTGGCAAGACCACCCTGTTGCGCACGCTGGGCGGCATCTATGAGCCGGTGACCGGACAAGTCCGGCTGCAGGGCAGCGTCACGACATTGCTCGACACAACACTTGGCATGAACCTCGAGTTGACCGGACGCGAGAACATCCAGCTTCGCGGTCTGTATACCGGCGTCGCTCGAACCGACATTCCGGCAATGGAAGAAGACGTCGCTCAGTTCGCCGGCCTCGGCGATTTCATCGATCTGCCGGTGCGCACCTATTCATCGGGTATGGTGGTCCGCCTTGCCTTCGCTATGGCAACAGCCTTGCGCCCGCAGATTCTGCTGATGGACGAATGGTTCATCGTCGGCGACGCTGAATTCATGGAGAAGGCGCGAGATCGCCTGGAAGGCATGGTGCGTGGCGCGGAGATCATGGTGCTCTCCACGCATGCACTCGAGATCATCCGGAGCTGGTGCACGCGCGTGCTCTGGATCGACCAGGGCCGCATTCGCGAGGACGGGTCGCCGGATGAGGTGATTGCAGCCTATCTCGGCCACCCTCTGCCCGCACCCGCTCCAGCCCCCGCGGCGACCTGAAGGAGCTGCCGCTACATGGCGATCCTGCCGCTTGCCGACCTGACAGTCCTCGAATTCAGCCACACGGTGATGGGTCCGTCCTGCGGCGTCATGCTCGCCGATCTCGGCGCCGACGTGATCCGGGTGGAGCCGGCGCCTGATGGCGACCGCACCCGCCGGCTGCACGGCTTCGCCACGGGCTTCTTTGCCTACTTCAACCGCAACAAGCGCTGTATCTGCATCGACCTGAAATCACCGGACGGCCAGGCCGTCGCGCACGACCTGCTGGGCAAGGCGGACGTGCTGATCGAAAATTTCGGTCCCGGCACGATGGACCGGCTCGGCCTCGGCTGGGACACGGTGCATGCACTGAACCCGCGCCTGATCTATTGCGCGCTGAAGGGCTTCCTGCCCGGCCCCTACGAGCATCGTCCGTCGCTCGACGAGATCGCGCAGTACATGACCGGCCTCGCCTACATGACCGGACCGCCAGGCCAGCCACTGCGCGCCGGTTCGTCCGTGATCGACATCATGGGCGGCGTCATGGGTGCGATGGCCATCCTCGCGGCGCTCCGCCAGCGCGACAAGGATGGTATCGGCCGCAAGGTCACCAGCGCGCTTTACGAAAGCTCCGCCTTCCTGGTGGGCCAGCACATGGCGGGAGAGGCCGCCACAGGCACGCCGTCGCCACCCATGCCCGCGCGCAGCGGCGCCTGGGGCATCTATGAAACCTTCCCCACCCTGAACGGCGAAAAGCTGTTCATCGGCATCACCTCCGATAACCACTGGCGCTCCTTCTGCGCCATGTTCGACCGGCCCGATCTGCTTGCGGATGAACGCTTCACCACCAATGCCGATCGCGTGCGCAATCGCCCGCCCCTCCGGGACATTGTCGCAGCCATCGCCAGTCAGCACGCGATCGCCGATCTGGAACGGATGATGGATGCAGCGAACATTCCGTTCTCCCCGGTGCGCACGCCATCCGACCTGTTCGACGATCCGCAGCTCAACGCATTCGGCCGCGCGCTGGCAGTGCGCATGCCCAAAGGCAACGTCGCCAACCTGCCAAGCCTGCCATTCTGCATCGACGACGAGGCACCCGCCCTGCGCATGCAGCCCCCTGCCGCAGGCGAACACTCCGACGCTATCCTCGCCACGCTCGGCTATTCCGCCGAACAGATTGCCAAACTGCGCGACGCCAGGACGATCGCATAGCATTGTCGTTGCGAGGAGCGCAGCGACGAAGCAATCTCGGGCGAAATTAGGACAATATCGCCAAGCTTGCCTCATCGCATTCGCAACGACACTGAGCGGAAACAGCCGCCCCTTCCTCTCAACGTTCGTCGCTACTCGTTCAGAAACCGATCCACCAACCGATCCGCTCGCTGCCGATCCCCGCGCTGGTGCGCGTGCATCAGGTTGCGCGACCCCGATCCAAGATAGAACCGCTCGTACTGTTCGTTTCGGCTCGCCAACGCGCTGCCGGCAAAATCCCACGCGAGACGGAAGATGCGCGCCCGCTCCTCCGCGCCCATCTCACCTGCCCCACCCAGCATCTCATCCAGCACCGGCCGCAACGCCGGATTGGCGAACTGCGCCTCTGTCGGGGTCGTCAGCAGATTGTGCGAGCCCAATTCCCGGATGATCTCATTCACCCGCGGAAACCACCGAGGCAGGCTCGCGCGCAGCGCGATCAGCGGCTCCACTGCCGGAAACCATACACCATCCCCATATTCACGCGCATCCACCTCCGCCGCACGCAGCGATGACCGGGCGAATTGCGCAAACGTCCAGATCTCGCCCAGCATCTGCAACGCCGGAGGCAGCGAAGCGTTGATCGCCTCCGCCATCCGGGACGCGATCCCCCAGGCAAACGTCAGCTTGGTCTCCGCGCGGATCATCGCCTGCTGCATGATGTTCGGCCACCAACTCGACCGAAGTATCCCGTTGTACACCGCCAAGTTCCCATCGATGAAAACCCGATCCCGCGGGACCTCCACATTGTCGAAGATCACGAATGCATCCTGCTCATCGAACCGGCTAGAGAACGGATTGTCGAACAACGTTCCCGGCACCGAAACGCTGTCACGGCATAGGAACTTCAGCCCCGGTGTCGCCATCGGAATGGAAAAGCTCAACGCGTGGGTCGGATTCGCATCCGGCATCGGCGCCGCCGGATACACCGCCACGTCATCGGCAAACGGCGCCAAGGTGGCCAGCACGCGCGCGCCACGCACGACGATCCCGTGCTCCGTGTCGCACACCTTGTGCAGCGACACGTTGTCGACCCCCAAAGGCACCGCTCCCCGTGCCCGATCCGTTGTGGGATGGATGATCGCGTGCGTCAGCGACAGATCGGCGCGCGCCATATGCTTCTGGTAGCGGATCAGATTTTCCGCACCCCGCTCGTTGCCGCTGTGCGACCACTCGCCATGACAGCCTGCGAACCCTGCATACGTGACGTTCACGTAGTCGGGCGTCCGCCCCATCAGCCCGACTGTATATTCAGCGATCGCCTGTAACCCTGCGTGCCGCCGAACCAGATCCTCGCGGGAGCGCGGGATCATGTGGCTGACGTTGATCGGCTCGCCGGTCTCCGGATCCGGCATAAGGCACACGTCGGCACGTTCGTGCTGCAGGTCGAACACAGCGGCGATCGAATGCGCCGCGCCCTTCAGCGCAGGGTGCGTCGCAGCATCACTGATCCGCTCCCTACCGAGCCAGACCTCGCGGTCATCATTCAATCCCCGAAGAAATTGTTCCCCCGACCGAGCTGCCACCGCCTGATCCCCCTCTCCGCCCCCGGGGGCGGAGAGGCCGGGTGAGGTGGGGAACCGCGCCGCCCCACTCACCAACTCACCGCCACAAAAGAGAAAATTGTGCGGTCTATTCCTTCACCGCGCCAGTCATCGACGACACGTAGTACTCGACGAAGAACGAATAGATCAGCGCCACTGGCACCGATCCCAGCAGCGAACCCGCCATCAACGCACCCCACTGGTACACGTCGCCCGTGACCAGCTCAGTCAGGATCGCCACCGGCACTGTCTTCTTGTCCGTGCTCTGTATGAACGCCAGCGCATAGATGAATTCGTTCCAGCTCAACGTGAATGCGAAGATACCAGCCGAGATCAACCCCGGAACCGCCAAAGGCAGCGTGATCCGCCGCAGGATCTGCAGCCGCGACGCGCCGTCGATCAGCGCGCATTCCTCCAGCTCATACGGAATCGACTTGAAGTAGCCGATCAGCAGCCAGGTGCAGAACGGCACCAGGAAGGTCGG
>Ga0070730_10005605_pt1 | contig 10808 bp, 7 predicted proteins | sample Coa_R1_3_FD_66447 | JGI IMG/M metagenome (GOLD analysis project Ga0070730, IMG submission 66447) | Surface soil microbial communities from Centralia Pennsylvania, which are recovering from an underground coalmine fire - Coalmine... | ecosystem: Environmental > Terrestrial > Soil > Unclassified ... | reverse complement strand
CGGAGCCATCGGCGCGCGTACTGCTACCTGCTCGTGCCCGACCTGATGGACGCGCGTGCCGAAGAGCGGTTGCGCGTGCTCGAGCACCACACCGATCTGGGCTCGGGGTACCGCATCGCGCTCCGGGATCTCGAAATCCGGGGCGCGGGCAATCTCCTCGGCAAGGATCAGTCGGGGCACGCGCACGCGGTGGGATTCGACACCTACCTCCGCTGGTTGTCCGAGGCGGTGCTCGACTTGAAAGGCGGCGGGAACGGCGGCGCGGCGCCGTTCGCGCCGCCGGACGTCACCCTCGACCGCGCGGCGCATCTGTCGGACGCGTACGTGGCGGACGACGCCGTGAAGCTCGACGTGTACCGGCGGCTGGCGCGGGCCCAGCAACCGTGCGAGATTGCAGCCGTCCGCGACGAGTTGCGCGACCGGTTCGGCCCGCCGCCCGAGGAGGCCGACCGGTTGCTGCTGGTCGCGGAGCTCCGCGCGCTCGGTGCCCGGCTGGGGCTGGAAACAGTCCTGATTTCGGGTGACGAGGCGCGGCTTACGTTTCGGCGAGATGCCCATCCGCGCCTGGCGGGCCTCAACACGGCGCTCGACGCGGTGCAGTTCGAAGCCACCGTGCGCCGGGCGCAGCCCCTGTCGTTGCGGTTGCGGCGCCTCGGAGGCGAAGCCGTCGGCCCCGGGCTGGTCCGGGCCCTCACCGCGGTTCTGCAGGACCCACATCCCTAGGAGACGGAATGCGTCGGTTTGGTGCGGTACTCTTGGTTCTCCCCCTCATCGCCTGTGGCGCGCTGCGTGACGCGTTCTCCGCGCATGCCAAGGATGCCGCGTCCGCGGCCGGCCAGTCCCTCTCGGCCGAACAGCTGGCCGGTTGGGCCAGTCAGGTGAAGGGCATGCCGCTCCAGGCGGACAACTTGCAGCGGCTCGCGCGCATCTGGGTCGACTACACGCTCTTCGGGAATTCCCTGGCGGGCACCCGCTCGATCGACGACTCGTCCCTGATCATCGAGGCGATGTGGCCGCTGGTGTCGCAGGCCAAGTGGAATCACTTCCGTGAGCGCCTCGTCGCCGGGCGGACGAATCTGAACGGCGGCCAGATCGACTCCGCGTACAACGCGGGAACGATCCGGGCGTTCCAGCAGATTCAATTGCAGGTGCCCGCGAGCGCGAGCCCCGACCTGATGGCGCAGTCCAAGCGGAAACTGGATGGGGTGTGGCAGCAGCTGCAGGCGGCTCACGGCGCGAACTTCGGTTCCCTGGCGAAGAAGTATTCCGAAGACAACGGCAGCAAGAACAATGGCGGCTATCTCGGCGTGTTCGCCAAAGGCGCCCTGCCGCCGCCGTTCGAGGTGCCGGCGTGGAAGCTCGCGCCCGGGGAGATGAGCGGCGTGGTACAGACGCCGTACGGCTTTCACATCATCCGCCGGCCTCCCCTCTCGGAGATCCGCGATTCGTTCGCGCTGAACGTACAGCAGGGGATCGACGAGACCTTCGATTCTCTCTACAACGCGCGCCTCCGCTCGCAGCGGCACCTCACCATCATCAAGAGCTCCCTCGCCTCCGCGCGGGCGGCCCTCCAGGATGCCGATGCCGCGGAGAACAACACCACCAAGCTCGTGACCTACGACGGCGGCGACTTCCGGATCAAGGATCTGGTCCGCTGGCTTCACGCCCTCGATCCGCAGTTGGCCTCGTCGGTCCCCGGCGCGACCGACGCGCAGCTCTCGACCGTGCTGGAGACGCTCACCACCCGCGACATTCTCCTGCAACAGGCGGACTCGGCGCACGTGGCACTGAACGCGGATGACTGGCAGTCGATCAAAGCCGCCTACGACACCACGATCGTCCATCTCGAGGAGGCGATCCAGCTCTCGCCCCAGCTGTTGCACGATTCCAGCGCCTCGCCCGACGGCCGGGCCGCCATCGCGGCCGCGCACGTCAATCAATACCTCTCGGATGTGGTGAGCCGTCGCCGTGGCTTCCTCGGGGTCCCGCCCTTCCTCGCGACCGTGCTGCGCGCCTCCGCTCCGTGGAGCCTGAACTCCGCGGGCATCCAGCGGGCGACGGAACAGGCGCAGGCCGACCGCGTCGCGGCCGGCGGAGGCACGTCTGGCCCCGGCACCGGCGGCCAGCCGCCCCTGCGCCCGGCTCCGGGCCCGGCCCCCGCGCCCCAGGCGACTCCGGTGAAACCGCCGGCTCAGGGAGCGCACTAGGTGGGTCGCCGCCCTTCACCGTCGCTGATGACGGCCATCCTCCTGGCGGCCGCGCTGGCCGTCATGGCCGTCCCGGCGGCGCTGCCTGCGCAAGTGCCGCTCGACCGCATCGTCGCGGTGGTGGGTGATCATCCGATCCTCGCGTCTGAAGTAGAGGAGCGCCTCCTGGTGTCGGCCCAGCAGGGCCAGATTCCCGCCGACTCCGCGGCGAGAGCCGCGCTCCGCGGGCGCATCCTGCAGCAGATGATCAACGAGGAGCTGGAGGTGCAGCAGGCGCTGCGGGACACGAGCATCAAGGTCACCGATCAGGAAGTGCAGGATCAGGTCGAGAGCCAGGTGAAGTCGGTGAAGGCGCAAATCCCCGATCCCAACGAGTTCCTGCGCCAGCTGCACATCGCCGGCTTCACCACGGTCGAGGAATGGCGGCGGAAGGTCGCCGAGGATCAGCGGCGGCAGATCCTCGTGTCGCGTCTGCTCGAGAACCTGCGCCAGAACGACAAGCTGCGCCCCATTCCCCCGAACGATGCCCAGATGCGCGCCTTCTGGGACTTGCACAAGAACGAGGTCGGGAAACGGCCGGCGAACATCTCCTACCGGCAGATCGTGATTCTGCCGCAGCCCGATTCGGCCGCGCGGGCCGCGGCCCTCCACCTCGCCGACTCCCTGTATCAGGCCCTCCGCGCCGGCGCCGATTTTCCCACCCTCGCGAAGAAGTTCTCCGCGGACTCCGCTTCGGCGGTGCAGGGCGGGGAGCTCGGCTGGTTCCGTCGCGGGGTCATGGTGAAGCCGTTCGAGGACGCGGCCTTCAAGCTCAAGCCGGGCGACATCTCACCGCCGGTGGAGACAAAGTTCGGGTTCCACGTCATCCAGGTGGAGCGGCTGCAGCCGGCCGAGGTGTTGGCACGGCACATTCTGATCGTTCCCGTCATCTCGGCGGCCCAGATTCAGAAGGCGCGCCGCCTGGCCGATTCGGTCTACACGTTGTGGAAGAACGGCGCGTCGTTCGATTCGCTGGCCGCCAGGTATTCCGATCCGGACGAGCAGAAATTGGTGGAGAACGAGCCCCTCACCGGGCAGACCCCGATCGCCGCCGAGTACGTCACCGCCGTTACGCAGGACACCACGATGGGGATCAAGCCCGTCATCGTCGTCGGGGCCAATTCGCCGCGTCCCAAGTTCGCGGTCATCGACGTGACCGGTCGCCAGGCCGAGGGTGACGTCACCTTCGACGACGTGAAGGAAACGATCAAGAGCCGGGTCGCGTCGGATCTCGCCGAAGCGCACTACATCGATCAGCTTCGCCACGCCACGTACGTCGACGTCCGCAAGTAGTTCTTCCCGTCCCCGCCTGGCCCTCACGCTCGGTGACCCGAGAGGCATCGGGCCTGAAGTCGTAGCGCAGGCCCTCGCGGCTGCCCCTCCCGCCGCCGACATCGTGCTTGTCGGCCCGGACGACCTGCTCTCGAGAATTCCGGCCCGGTCCCGCCTGGGAGTCGGGGATTGGGGATTGGGGATTGGGGATTCGGAGGATCCCGAGAGGGAGCTGATTGCCGGGCGTCTCGCGGCCCGGTCCATCGAGCGGGCCGTCTGGCTCGCCCGGGCCGGGGAAGTGGACGCGGTCGTCACCGCTCCCGTTCACAAAGCTGCGCTCCATCGGGCCGGCTACCGCTATCCCGGCGTGACGGAATTCCTGGGCGCGCTCACCGGCGGCACTGAAACGGTGATGATGCTCGTGACCGGTGCGCTGCGCGTGGCGCTCGTCACGACGCATCTGCCGCTCCGCGAGGCGCTGGGGCAGATCACCACCGATCGCGTGGTCCGTGTGGGAGAGACGGTGCTGGCGGCACTCAAGGAGCGCTTCGGAATTCCCGCGCCGAGGCTGGCGCTCTGTGCCCTGAACCCGCATGCCGGCGAGGGCGGCCTGTTCGGCGACGACGATCAACGGGTCCTGGCTCCCGCGGCCCAGCGACTGGGCGCCCTTGGCCCGTTCCCGGCGGACACTGTGTTCGTGCGGGCACTCAAAGGGGAGTTCGATGCCGTGCTGGCGCCCTATCACGATGTGGGCATGACCGCCGTGAAGGTCGCCGGGTTTGGGAGCGGTGTGAACGTGACGCTCGGCCTCCCCTTCGTGCGCACCTCCCCCGATCATGGCACGGCGTTCGACATCGCGGGGACCGGCAAGGCGGACCCGGGCTCGATGCGCGCGGCGATCGACCTCGCCGCGCGGATGGCGCGCCGGAGCTAAACCAGAGGTTTTGCGTGGGGCGAGGGTGGCGCCCCCGGTTGCACGCGGAGCTGACCTACCCGTCTGCCTTCCATCGTTACCACTTCGAAGGTCACGCCCGGCAGTCTGATCTGATCCCCGACCTTGGGAAGCCTCCCGAGGGCTCCGAACACGAGACCACCGATGGTCGTGTAATCCCCGGGATCCAGGCTCAGTCCGTAGCTCTCGTTGAAGTCCGCGACCGGCGTCGCGCCCGCGATCACCGACCCCGCTCCGGCCGGGGTGGGTTCCGAGCGGTCGTACTCGTCGTAGATCTGTCCGACGATCTCCTCCAGCAGATCTTCCATCGTGACCAGGCCGGCGGTGCCGCCGAACTCGTCGAGCACCACGGCCAGATGGACCTTCTTGCGCTTCATGTCCGCGAGCACATCCTCCACCTCGCGGGTGCCGGGGACGAAGAAGGCGGGGCGTGCCATCGACGACACCGGCTGCGTGCCGCCGGAGCGCAGCGCGCGGAGGATGTCCTTCGCGTGGACTACGCCCACGATGTCGTCGAGCGACTCGCCGGTGACCGGGTAGCGTGAGCGGCCGGCCTTCGCCACGGCATCCGCGGCTGCTTCCACCGTCTGGCCCGCCTCGAGCGCCACGATGTCGGTGCGCGGCGTCATCACCTCGCGCGCGTTCTTCTCGCTGAATTCGAACACACCCTCGATCAAGCGGGCATCCTCGCGGTCGATGCTGCCCGCTCTGCCGCTCTGCTCCACCAGCATCAGGATCTCCTCGGGAGAATGCACGCGCTGGTTCTCGGAAGGTTTCCCCGCGCCGAGCAGGCGCAGGATGCCGCTGGCGGAGGAGCGCAGAAGCCAGATGAAAGGATTGGTGGCGGTGGTGAACACCATCAGGGGCCCGGTGAGCCACCGGCTCATCTGTTCGGGATGGAGCAGGGCCAGGCCCTTCGGGGCCAGTTCGCCGAGAACGATGTGCAGGAAGGTGATGAGGACGAACGCGACGGCCACGGCCACCGAGTGCGTGGCGATGACGTTGAACGGCGGTCGCAGTGTTCCAAAAAGCGCCGCGAGCACATCCGCGATCGCCGGCTCGCCGATCCAGCCCAACCCGAGGCTGGCCAGCGTGATGCCGAGCTGGGTACCGGAGATGGTACGGTCGATGGTCTGAAGCGCGTGCTTCACCGTACGCGCGCGCGCGTCCCCATCGGCGATCATGGCGTCGATGCGGGTCCGCCGCGAAGCGACCAGCGCGAATTCGGCAGCGACGAAGAACGCGTTCGCGAGGACGAGCGCCAGAACGGCAGCCAGGCGGAGGCCGAGGGTGGAGAGCAGGGGTTCCGGCATACAGGGCGCCAAAGCTATATGTTTTCCAACATGGCCGCGCCTACCGCCCTGCCTATCGATGCCACCTGCGTCCACCACGCGCCGAATCGCCACGAAAGTGCGCGCCGTATGGGTTTGGTCCTCGGCATTACGGCCGTGGTCATGGTGGCGGAGGCGGTGGGGGGCTGGGCGTCACACTCGCTGGCACTCCTCGCCGACGCCGGTCACATGCTCGCGGACGTTGCCTCGCTGGGGTTGGCGGTGGTGGTGGCCCGTCTCGCGCAGCGGCCGGCGACGGCGGAGCGCACCTACGGTCTGCTGCGGCTGGAGGTGTTCGCCGCGTTCATCAACGGCGCGGTATTGCTCGTCATTGCGGTCGGCATCGGGGTCGAGGCCTTCCGGCGGTTTTCCGCGCCACCCCAAATCCACGCCGGCATCCTTCTGGTCATCGCGGGGATCGGGCTCGCGGCCAATCTGGTCAGCGCCAAAATCCTTCATCATGGACACGACCACTCGCTGAATCAGCGCGGGGCGTACCTCCACGTGCTGTCGGACGTGTTGGGCTCGGTGGGCGCCATCGTCGCGGGCGTGGTCGTGATCGCGACGGGCTGGACCCTGGCCGACCCGATCATTTCGGTGGGCATCGGGCTGCTGATCGTGAACGGGTCGTGGCGGCTGGTGAAGGAGAGCGTCGACGTGCTCCTCGAGGCCACGCCGGAACACATCGAGCTGCCCCATGTCCACGACCAGATCGCGAGCATCCCCGGAGTGACGTCGGTGCATGACTTGCACGTCTGGACCGTCACCAGCGGGGTGGTGGCCATGAGCGGGCACCTGGTGGTGCGGAACCCCGCGGACAATCAGCGGATTCTGGAGGCGGTGCAGGAACGCATGGAAAAGCTGAAGATCCGCCACGTCACCGTGCAGATGGAGAAGGACCCGACCTGCGAGTGACGTGACGCCTTGTTTTTCAACGCACCCCCCCCTTACACTTCCCCCTCCAAATCGGCCCCAGTTTAGGACGTAATTCCTTGGCAATCCGCAACATCGCAATCATCGCCCACGTCGACCACGGCAAGACCACCCTGGTAGACCAGATGCTCCGTCAGGCGGGCGTGTTCCGCGCCAACCAGCAGGTCGCGGAGCGCGTGATGGACTCGAACCCGCTCGAGCGGGAGCGCGGCATCACGATTCTGGCCAAGAACACCTCGGTGCGGTGGGGCGACACCAAGATCAACATCGTCGACACCCCGGGGCACGCCGACTTCGGTGGTGAGGTCGAGCGCATCCTCCGCATGGTGGATGGGTTCCTGCTGCTCGTCGACGCCGCCGAAGGCCCGATGCCGCAGACGCGGTTCGTCGCGGGGAAGGCCCTGGCGCTCGGACTCCGGCCCATCGTGCTGGTGAACAAGATCGACCGGCAGGACGCCGAGCCGATGCGCGTGCACGATGAGGTCCTCGAGCTCTTCCTCGACCTCGAGGCCAATCAGGATCAGTTCACCTGCCCCTTCCTCTATACGTCGAGCCGCGCGGGCACGGCGACGCACGAGCTGAAGGAGCCGGGGACCTCGCTCGAGCCCCTGTTCCAGACCATTCTCGACACCATTCCGGCTCCGAAGGCGAACGCCGGCGGGCCGTTCCAGATGCTGATCTCCACGCTCGACTATTCGTCCTATCTGGGTCGTATCGGCATCGGGCGCATCGAGCGCGGGAGGGTCCACGTTGGCGACACCGTCGCCGTACTTCCTTTGGGGGATCCGGGCCCGGTTTCGGACGGTCCCTACGAGCAGGCGAAGGTCGTCAAGCTCTTTGCATTCGAAGGCCTGGAACGCAAAGACGTGACCGAGGCCGAGGCCGGCGAGATCGTGGCGATCTCAGGGCTCCCCGGGGTCGAGATCGGAAAGACCGTCACGGCCCCCGACCATCTCGAGCGCCTCGAGGGCATCGCGGTGGAGGAGCCGACGATCTCGGTGGACATGCTGGTCAACAATTCGCCGTTCGCGGGCCGGGAAGGGAAGTTCGTGACGGCCCGGCAGGTGCGGGAGCGACTCTACAAGGAGCTGGAGCGGAACGTCGCCCTCCGGGTGGAGGATACGGACAACACCTATACCTTCACCGTGTCGGGCCGGGGTGAGCTGCACCTCGGCATCCTGATGGAGACGATGCGCCGTGAAGGGTACGAGTTCCAGGTGTCGCGCCCCCGGATCATCCCGCGCGAGGGGCCCAACGGGGAGCAGCTCGAGCCGTACGAGGAGCTGATGGTGGACTGCCCTGAGGGGTACCTGGGCGTGGTGATGGAGAAGCTGGGGCCGCGGCGGGCCACCCTGATGGACATGAAGAACCCCGGGGTGGGGACGGTGCGGATGCGCTTCAAGATCCCGGCCCGGGGTTTGCTGGGGTACCGGTCGGAGTTCTTGACGGATACACGGGGAACGGGAATCATCCATCATCGTTTCCTGGAGTACGATACCTGGGCGGGCCCCTTGTCGGGCCGCAGCCGGGGGGTGATGGTAGCGGACCGGGAGGGGGTGGCGGTGGGATACGCCCTCTTCAATCTTCAGGAACGCGGTACCATGTTCGTGAAACCTGGTGACCCCGTGTACGAAGGGATGATCGTGGCCGAGAACGTCCGTCCGGGCGACATGGACGTGAACGCCACGAAGGAAAAGAAGCTGACGAACATGCGCACGACGGCGGCCGACGAAATGATCATCCTGGAGCCGCCGCGGCAGGTCACCCTGGAGTTGGCGCTGGAGTACATTGAGGATGACGAGTTGATCGAGGTGACGCCGTCGTCCATCCGCCTGCGCAAGCGGGCACTCGGAGCCAACGAACGGAAGAAGCTGGCCCGCGCCGATAAACGGGCCGAAGAGTCCTAACGCTCGTTCCCGTCCCACCACTACTAGCCGGGGGTGACAATGCTGTCCGTGGCAGCGTCGATGGACGCGTCGCTCAAGCGTCGCAGCGACATCGACGACGATTTCGAGGACTTCGAAGAGGACAAGGATCTCGACGAAGACTTCGACGACGAGCTGGACGAAGAGGATGAAGACGAGGATTCGGACGACCTCGACGACTACGATGACCTGGACGACGAATTCGACGACGACGAGGACGACGAATTCCGTCCCAAGAAGGGGGCTCGGCGGGATTGGGAATAGCACCTGACCGAGTCGGACCTGAAGGGCCTCGCGGGGGAGCTGTCACCCGCGGGGCCCTCGTGCGTTTGGGGCTGAGCCTGCTCCTGGCGGCCCCGCTGGCGGGACAGGAGCGGGTCGTGCCCCGGGTGGGTCTCGTCATCACCCATTCGGTTCGCCTGACCCCTGGCACCTGGCCCCTGACCCCTTCCGGCTCCCTGGACTCCGGAGTCATCACCATCCGCGGAGACTCCATCACCGTCGACGCCCGCGGCGTCACCCTCCTCGGCGCCTCCGACACCACGCTCCCCGACGAATACCGGGGCGTCGCGATCCGGGTGGAAGGCGGCCATGGCGTCAGGATTCTGGGGGCGGCGATTCATGGGTACCGCTTCGGCGTCCTGGCCAAGGGCACCCACGGGCTGTTCCTCGACGGCCTCGACGTCTCCCGCAGCTGGAAACCCCGCTTGTTCTCCCTGGTCGAGCACGAGAGCCTGGTCGACTGGCTCTCGTTCCATCACAACGAGAACGGCGAGTGGCTCCGGTATGGGGCGGGGATCTATCTCGAAAGCGTGGATTCCGGGGACATCAAGAACGTGACGGGTGAGGGCGGCATGAACGGGCTCATGCTCGCCCGGTCCAATCACCTGCGCATCTGGGACAACGACTTTTCGTTCAATTCCGGGCTCGGCATCGGGCTGTATCGCTCGAGTGAGAACAACATCCAGCACAACCGGCTCGACTACGACGTCCGCGGCTACTCGAAGTTCTACCACCGGGGCCAGGACTCGGCGGGATTACTCCTGTTCGAGCAGAGCTCCCGGAACATCATCGCGTGGAACTCGGTGACCCATGGTGGGGATGGCCTCTTTCTCTGGGCGGGGCAGAGCACCATGGACTCGGGGGAGGGGGGCTGCAACGACAACCTGATTTACGGGAATGATTTCAGTTACGCCCCCGCGAACGGGATCGAAGTGACGTTCAGTCGGAACACGATTGTCGGGAACGGCATGGTGGGCAATGACTATGGAATTTGGGGTGGCTACAGCTACGACACCCGTATACTCGGGAACGGCTTCGCTCTGAATCGGACCGGGATCGCGATTGAACATGGGCAGGACAATCAGATCATTGGAAATGACTTCCGGCGGGACTCGACGACGGTCGCGTTGTGGGCTGATTCCGTTGCACCCTCCGACTGGGGCTATCCCAAACATCGCGACATCCGGAGCCGTGGGTACACTCTGGACTCCAACCGGCTGCTGATTGCGCACATCGCCTTCCGGATAAGGAACACCGACTCGGCCCGAATCGCGCACAACACCTGGATCGCCGACTCAGCTCTCGTGCTCCATGACACGGCGCACTTCCGGATTGAAGGGAACCGCGCGTTGTCTTTTCCGTACGACGACAGTGCATTTGATTCGCGCGCTCATGTCCCGCCGGGATACGCGCGAATGGCCCCACCGCCCCTGGATGACACCATCATCCCCTCGACGCCCCTGAGCCGCCGAGACCGGTCGGCCATCGTCATGACCGAGTGGGGGCCCTACGACTATCGGGAGCCACTGAAGCAGGCGCCGGCGTTCGCTCCGGCGATTTCCTGGGACGCGAAATTCTTCGTCTGGTCCGACAGCACTGATCCCCGGTCGAAGCCCGAGGCTTTCAAGGCACTCCTCACCGGCACACCGATCCTCACTCGCCAAGAACCACGGCTCGACTACGAGTGGTACGGCCCGGCGATCAAGGCGCTCCCGCTCGAGAAATGGGCGCTCGATGCCACCGGCACGGTCGACCTCGGCCCCGGGACCTACTCCATCAGGACCATCTCCGACGACGCCGTGAGGGTCTGGGTGGATGGAAAGCTCGTGATCGACGACTGGACGCCGCATGAGTCGGTCGTGGACCA
>Ga0070730_10005604_pt1 | contig 10809 bp, 11 predicted proteins | sample Coa_R1_3_FD_66447 | JGI IMG/M metagenome (GOLD analysis project Ga0070730, IMG submission 66447) | Surface soil microbial communities from Centralia Pennsylvania, which are recovering from an underground coalmine fire - Coalmine... | ecosystem: Environmental > Terrestrial > Soil > Unclassified ... | reverse complement strand
TCACCGCGCCTGCAAACCGAGCAGCTGCTCGCGCATCTGCTTAAAATGCCGCGCATGAAATTGTATCTGAACTTCGAACGCGCACTCACGACGGCGGAAACGGACGCGCTGCGCGAATTCATCAAGCGCCGCGGCCGACGCGAACCGCTTCAACACATCACCGGCTCGACTTCCTTCTGCGGACTGGAAATCGCCGCAAACCGCCACGCGCTCGTGCCTCGGCCGGAGACGGAATTGCTCGCCGAAGCGGGCTGGCAGTTCCTTAATAAACTTTCGGAGGGACGAGTTGCACGAGTCCCGAACTCAAATGGCAAATCGGAATTCAGGGACTCGCAGAGCTCGCCCCTCCGGGCTTTGGATTTCGGCACCGGCACCGGCTGCATTGCCATCGCCCTGGCAGTGAACTGCCCGGAGACGAAAATCACGGCCGCCGATGTTTCAGGGGACGCGCTGGCGTTGGCCGGGGAAAATGCTGCGCGCAACCACGTGGCCGGCCGGATTGAATTTTTGCAGGGTAACGGGTTTGCGGCAATTCCTGCGGATGCGCGCTTCGATTTGATTATCAGCAATCCGCCCTACATTCCATCCGCCGAAATCGCCACGCTTCAGCCGGAGGTACGGGATTTCGATCCGCCCCTGGCCCTGGACGGCGGCGGCGATGGCCTGGATTTTTACCGCATGTTTTCGGTGCAGGCAAAACCGTTTTTGAAACCGGAGGGCAAGTTCATGCTGGAACTCGGCGACGGCCAGGCGGGAGCAGTCCAGAGGATTTTTGAAGCCGAAAAGTGGATTGTCGAGGCGGTGAAGGAGGACTACTCTCACCGCGCCAGAGTTTTGATCGTGCGACGCTGAAAATAATTTACCGCAGATGAACACGCATAAACACAGATTTTACACGGGCTTTCTGTCACCCATTTTTTTATCCGTGCCCATCCGTGTCAATCCGTGGTTGAATGAATTCACATGGAAAGCTTTTTGATCAAAGGCGGTGTGCCGTTACAGGGCGAGGTTGCCATCAGCGGCAGCAAAAATGCCGCGCTGCCCATCATGGCAGCGGCCTTGCTGACCGATGAACCCTGCGTCATCCGGCGCGTTCCCGATTTGAGCGACACGCGGTTCATGGCGCGGATTCTCGAATCGCTCGGCGCGGAAATGAAGTTTGAGCGCGGCACGCTGACGGTTCATGCGCGTAAAATACACGGCTACGCGGATTATGAACTCGTCCGCAAAATGCGCGGCTCAATTTGCATCATGGGCCCGTTGCTCGGCCGCCTGAGGAAGGCGCGGGTGTCGCTGCCCGGCGGCTGCATCATCGGCGCGCGGCCCATTAATTTGCACTTGAAAGGTTTTACGGCCTTGGGCGCCAAAATCAAAATCGAGGGCGGCTATGTTGACGCGGCAGCGAAACAGCTGGGCGGAACCGTCATGTTTCTCGGGGGCCGCGCCGGCTCGACGGTGCTCGGCACGGCCAATGTGATGATGGCGGCGACGCTGGCCGCGGGCGTGACGGTCATTGAGAGCGCGGCGTGCGAGCCGGAAGTCGTCGATTTGGCGGGTTTCCTGAACACCATGGGCGCGAAAATTTCCGGTGCGGGCAGCCCGACCATCACCATCACCGGGGTCAAGAAACTGCACGGCGCGGAGCATGAAGTCATTCCCGACCGGATTGAAACGGCAACTTTTGCCATTGCCGCCGCCGCGACGAACGGCGACGTCATCCTGAAAGGCGTGCGGGCAGATCATCTGCATGCTGTGACCGACAAATTGAGCGAGGCGGGCGTGGCGATAGAGCGGCGCGGCGAGAATTTGCGCGCGCGCCGGCGCAACCAACTAAAAGCAGCCGACATGACGACACTGCCGTATCCGGGTTTCCCCACGGATGTGCAGGCGCAGATGATGTCGTTGTTGGCGCTGGCACCGGGCATCAGCGTCATCACGGAACGGATTTTTGAATCGCGTTTCATGCACGTGAGCGAACTGGCGCGGCTGGGCGCGGACATTGAAATCGAAGGACCGAGTGCCATCGTAAAAGGCGGGCGGCCCTTGAGCGGCGCGCCGGTGATGGCGAGTGATTTGCGCGCGTCGGCGGCCCTGGTGGTTGCGGGACTGGCGGCAAAAGGCGCGACGCAGGTGAATCGGATTTACCACCTGGATCGCGGCTACGAAGGCATGGACACGAAGCTGCGCAAACTCGGTGCGCGGATTCAGCGTGTTGAAGAAAAGTGATTAGAACCGTTTCAAAAATTCTGTCACCACCCGGAGGCTTGATCCGGTGAAACCGCGCCAGCGTCCTGGACTGCGGCAGTCCCCTGCCGCTTTCCCACGCGCCGCGATTGCCAAAAGCGGCGGAGGGCTGCCGCAGTCCAAAACCTCGCGGAATTTTCCGGACGCACTTCCGAGGCAGGCTGCGGTTTTATTGAAGACGCTCCAAAAGGCGGGAACGGTTGGCGCACACCCGCAATTTCGGGTGCGAACGGCACCGTTCCCGCCAATTCAATTTCCCCACAAAGCAAAAGGGCGCAACGAGCAGTCGTGGGCGCAGGCGTCGAACAAATTTCGCCTGTGCCAACGACCGCCCGTGCGCCCGTGCCCCACTTTAAGCCGGTGCGATGAGTTCATACGCCGAGCAGTTCGCGGCTGCTTTCATAAATGCGCGCCTGACGTTCGGTCTGACGCACTGCCGTTGCGGCTTTCTCCTCGAACAACACCGGGAACACCAGTAACGGGTAAAAGGTCACCCATGCCAGTGCCGCCGCTTCGTTGGCCGCGCGCCGCAGTGGCGTATTCAACTCCGGCCTGGCCAGCGCGGCCAGTTGCAGCGTCAGCAGCTGCTTTTTCAGCCGTTCGAACTCATTTTCCTGCGTAGCCCGAAACGGTACCGGCGGTCCCGGTCGCAGTTCGAACCGTGTTTCGGGGGCGAACCTGGTCGCCAACCGTGTTTGGTTTTTGTTCACGTTTTTCCTTTCGTTATTGTTTTGGTTCAACAAGCAAAAAACCCGCGATTGACTTGGCAATCGCGGGTTTTTCGAAAATCTGTTGTGTTTGCCTATCTCTTTCTTCCCACGATGCCAAAACCAAAGCAATTACGCTGCCAAATGGACATGCGACCATCGGCTGGCGCGTGTTTCAGTGTTTGAACAAACGTGCTATTCATTTTCAACGGGGGGGGAAAGAAACACCATTTTGGCGTGTTTGTCAAAGAAATTATTGCGGCGCAAATCCCGCTTCTCCGGGCTTGTCGGCGGGCAGGGTGGTGGTAGATTGACTCCGGCATGAGCGAGAAACCCCTGCGCATGGTCACATGCAGCTGGTGCGAGACAAAGGTCTTCATCCCCGGCGATTTGGCGCCGCTCGGCACCGTGCCCTGCACCAAATGCGGGCATCCGATCATGATGCCGATGCAATTACGTCAGTTCGAATTGCGCGCGGTCATCGGCTCGGGGGGGATGGGCAACGTTTATCGCGCCTGGGATACGACGCTCGAACGCATGGTGGCGGTGAAGTTGATGAAGAAGGAGTTGCTCGAAGATGAGCGGGCACAGGAAAGTTTCTATCGGGAAGCCCGGGCTTGCGCCCGGCTCAATCATACGAACATTGTTCATATCTACACCTTCGACGAGGCGGAAGGTCAGCGTTATCTGGTGATGGAACTGGCCGATCGCGGCAGCCTGGACGCGCGCATTGAGAAGTTGCGCCTCCTGCCCGAACTCGACGTGCTGGACATCGGCATCAAAATCTCCTCCGCGCTCGACATGGCGCTCAAATACGATTTGCTGCACCGCGACATCAAGCCGGGCAACATTTTGTTCAACGCGGATCATGAGCCGAAACTGGTGGACTTTGGCCTGGCGCAAAAAACCGACGCCGAACAGGAATCAGACGATGTGACCTGGGGCACGCCCTACTATGTCGCGCCGGAAAAAATCAAACGCGAGCCGGAAACATTTCTGTCCGACATGTACAGCCTTGGTGCGACGCTCTATCACGCATTGACCGGACATGTCCCGTTTGACGCGCCGACGGCCGAGGAGGTCATTGTCGCCCAGGTGCAAACGCCGCTGACGCCGCCCAATCTGGTCGTACCCGAAATCACGCAACCCACCAGCGATGCGTTGACACGGGCGTTGGCCAAAAACCCCGCGAACCGCTTTTTAAGTTACGACGAACTTCGCATGGCGCTCGAAGCGGCGCGCAGTCAGTTGCTGGTGAAACAATATCAAGGGGTGCCGCAAAAAACCAAGAGCCTGACCAGTTGGTGGAAACGATAATAAAAAAGCGGGCGTTGCCGCCCGCTTGCAATGTATCGGGCCGGGAGGATTAATTCTCGTTTGAATTTGCCGGCTTCGGTTTTTCCCCGGTCTTGGCGCCGAAATGCACCGTAACGGCCTCGAGTTTGCCGGCTTCGGTCTTTTGGTAAGTCCCGCGCACCGGTTCGCCCACCTTGCCGTCCGACAAGGTCGCCGGCTCGCCGTTATTAAAAACTTTCGTGTCGGCAGTGATTTCGAAGGTCCGCGCGCCAACCTTTAAGGTCATGGCGGTTGTGTCCACGGCGTCAATCTTTCCATGAAACGGAATAATCCCATGCTTTGCCGGCTTGGGATTCGTGGTTTGATCTGACGACGAGGGCGCGTTTTTATTATTCGCGTCTTGAGCATGAGTAAACACAGGCATCGCCAACAACGCGGTGGTAAACAGACTTAAGACCATGATTTCGGAGATATGATTTTTCATAGGTTTATAAGTTTTCTTGGTTTGTTTACTACGGTGAAGCAGTCGAAAGAATAGACTACTGGTTCAACCAAACCAACAAATTTTTTACCACGCGCCTTCGGTCAAAAGCTCGGTGATATTCCGTGCCAAATCGTGCGTCAGCAAAGGAAGCGCCTGCCGTTCCGCGTCCGCCAAATCGCTACCGACATGAACCAGCGTGTCGCCGTGTACGTCCTTGCTGAGCAGCACCTTGCCGGTAGCGCGTTCGCGCGCTGTGACGTGCGCGGTAATCGCCACCCGATAATCCTGCGGCGTGGCCACATCAGCACTCAAAAAGCTCAAGCCTTCGCGGTCGTAGCGCGTGATAACGCCCGTCACGACCACGTCGCCAGGTTCCCGCGCGGCGAGATGATAAGTGCCATCGGTTTGCAATTCTTCACGCAACGCCCGGGTCAGCGCGTCACCCAGACGCGGTTGCAGGGTTTGGTTGTTGAAAGGCAGCACTTCGACGGATTTTTCGCCGGCCATCGCGCCGTTGACCGGGCCCAGATGATAACCGGCACAGCCGGCCAGCAAAAGGCCCAGAACCAGGGCGGCGGGAAACAGGAGCGGGCGCATCTCAGTCAGTGGACGTCTGCAGGCGCGGCTTGAGGACCTCAATCCGCTGCCGGGCCAGGGCGGCATAGCGTGAATTGGGGTCCAGTTGCAGCACCTCATTGTAATAGATCACCGCGCCGTCCCACTTTTTGCTGTTTTCGTAAAATTGCGCGATCTTAAAATTGCCCTGCACCTGCTGGGACTTCAGCGCGGTGATGATCCGTTGCGCCTGGGGCGCGCGCCGGTCGTCGGGGTATAACGTAGTGAAATCGGTAAATGCCGCGATGGCCTGGGCGGCGGTGTTTTGATCATATTCGGCGGTTGCCGCTTCTTTCGCGTACGAGATGCCTTCCCGATACAACGCGTCGGCAACAATCACCGGCTGGTTTTGATAACGGTCCGCAGCGGTTTCGTAGGCCTTCACCGCCGCCGGATAATCCTTCTGTTTTTCGCGCGCCGCGCCAATACGCAACTGGGCGTGCGGAGCGACATCGCTGTAAGGGCCGCTCTGGACGATCTTGCCGAACATGCCCGCCGGTTGATCCATCGATGGCGGATACGGAACGTAGCCCCAGAGTTTGGGCCATTCGCCCTGAAGAAAGCGTCTGGCAATGGCGTATTGACGCCAAAGCACATCCTCATATTCCGCGCTCTTGGGATATTGTTCGACGATTACCTGATAGGCATCGAAGGCCATTTCATCCTTGCCCGCCGCTTCCAGGCAACGACCGACAAGGTATTGCGCGTGCGGCGCGTAATCCGAGAGCGGCCACACCCGGACAACGCGATGTGCCGCCCGCAGGGCAAGACCGTAGTCATGCGTGTCGAATGCATGTTGCGCCACATCCAGCTGGTCCTTGGCGCGCGTCCGCTGCCAGCCGGCAACTCCGCCAAACGGTTCGTAAGACCATCCTTCGCCCGGCGTGTAAATCAGCGGCGCCGGCGAACGGAATGGAAATAACGCCACACTCGCGACCACGACCGACAACAGGATAAACCGGCGATTCATAAGGCGACACTATCCGTCCAAAATCAGCAAGTCAAGGCGGGTGCAGGCAGAGTTATCCGCGGTAAATAATCAACACGCCAAAATCCGACAACATCTTTTGCGAAGCGATGTCGACATACGTGTAGTTGACGGTGTGAACGCCGATCAGATTGGCCTCGCCGACCTCATTCAGAAACTCCGTCACCTTGTCATCAAACCGGTCATGACCGGATTCAAAGCACGTGGCATGGCGAATGGTGTGGAGTCGGATTTTCTTGTTGGTGCCCTTGGCCACCACTTCCGCCGGCGCATTTGTTTGTTTTATCAGCAGTTCGCTCGGTTTGTCACGTACCGGCACCTTGAGATGCTTTTCGACTTTGGCCGCAGCCGACGCGGCGATGGGGTTGACCGGACCGGTCAGGGGAGCCACTTCCGGGGCGGCCTTGGTGGATTGTCGCGGAATCGTGATGGTCTCACCGCACGCCGGGCAGTCGATTTCCGTGCCCGCCCCGGCGCTGTCCACAACCAGTTCCTGCTGACAATTGGGGCAATCAAAAATGATGTCCATAATCGGTAATGGTTTGACGACGGAGTCAGATTAGACCTGTGCCCTTTTTAAACCAACAACAAAATCCGACTCACTCCCACTCAATTGTTCCCGGCGGCTTGCTGGTGATATCGAACACGCAGCGGTTGACCCCTTTGACCTCGTTGATGATGCGGCTGGCGAGTTTTTCGAGCAGGGCATACGGCAGTTTCACCCAGTCCGCCGTCATGCCGTCCTGTGATTCCACGGCGCGAATCGCAATCGTATAGTCGTAGGTCCGTTCATCGCCCATCACGCCCACGCTGCGCACCGGCAGCAGCACCGCGAAGCTTTGCCAGATTTTGTAATACCAGCCGCTGCTTTTCATCTCGTTGACGACGATGGCATCCGCGTTGCGCAAAATTCTCAATCGTTCCGGCGTGACTTGGCCAAGGATGCGGACCGCCAAGCCCGGGCCGGGGAACGGCTGGCGGAGGACAATTTCCCGCGGCAAACCCAGTTCGAGCCCCAGCTGGCGGACTTCATCCTTGAACAAACACTTCAGCGGCTCGACCAGTTGGAACTTCATTTTCCTGGGCAGGCCGCCGACGTTATGATGGCTCTTGATCATCGCGGCCGGATTGCCGGCGATGGGCACCGACTCGATCACGTCGGGGTAGAGCGTGCCTTGCGCCAGAAACTTCGCCTTCCCGGCACGCCGCGTTGCCGCAGTGAAAACCTCGATGAACGTCCGGCCGATGATTTTCCGTTTGCGCTCCGGATCGGTCACACCCTTGAGCCGCCGCAAAAACAGTTTCGAGGTGTTTTCATACTGCAATTTGAGTTTGAAATGCCGCCCGAAAACCTCGCGCACGACTTCCGCTTCGCGCCCGCGCAGGACGCCATTGTTGACGAAAATGCAGGTAAGCTGTTCGCCCACGGCCTTGTGCAGCAACGCCGCGGCGACACTCGAGTCCACGCCGCCGCTGAGCCCCAGGATGACCCGTTCCTTGCCGACCTGGGCGCGAATCTGTTCGACGGCCTGGTCGATGTAATTCCGCATCGTCCACTGCCGGCCGCAGCCACAAATCCGATGAACAAAATTGGCGATGATTTCCCGGCCGCGCGGTGTGTGGACGACTTCAGGATGAAATTGGAGACCAAAAAATTTCCGCGCCCGATTTTCAATTGCCGCGTATTCGGAATTTTCCGTCACGGCGACCGGTTTGAAATGACGTGGTAATTTCGTGAGCTTGTCGCCGTGTGAGTTCCAGACCTGCATTTTCGCGGGCAAATTTTTGAACAGGGCGCACGCCGGGTCTTTCACCGTGAGCGTGCCCTTGCCGTATTCGCGTTTCCGGCCCTTCTCGACGCGGCCGCCGAGGAATTGCGCAAAGGTCTGGACGCCATAGCAAATGCCGAGGATGGGAACGCCCAGGTCGAAAATTCTCCGGTCCGGCAGCGGCGCGCCGGCCGCATAGACGCTGGCGGGACCGCCGGACAAAATCAGCCCGCGGGGCTTGAGTTTCGCGAGCTCACGCGCCGGTGTGTTGTAGCGCAGAATTTGCGAATACACGTTGCCTTCGCGAACACGGCGCGCGATGACCTGGGTGTATTGCGAGCCGAAATCCAGGATGACAATTTGTTCACGCATCGTTTGAACGAGCCAAGAGTCATGCCTGCGAATGGGAAGTTTTACGAGAAAAAAATGGCAATAATGCCGGCGGCAGGTAAAATTTACTGATTAAAATTCATGCAAGATTTGAAGCTGCTTCACGATGCGGTTTTGCAGGGCGACGTAAAAACCGCCAAATCCGTTACCGAGCAGGCCATCAAGGACGGGATCGAGCCGATGAAACCAATCCAGGATTACATGATGCCCGCGATGGCAGAAGCGGGTCGGCGTTTTGAATGCAATGAATATTTCGTGCCTGAATTGCTCCTTTCGGCCCGGGCCATGAAGGGCGCACTGGAGTTGTTACGTCCGTTACTGGTCAAAGGCGGAGCGCAGCCGACCGGGCGTGTCGTGGCAGGCACCGTCAAGGGCGATTTGCATGATATTGGCAAGAATCTCGTGGTGGCCATGCTCGAAGGTGGCGGCTTTGAAGTCACAGATATCGGAGTAAACGTCACACCCGAACAATTCGTCGCCGCCGTAAAACAGAATAAACCGCAGATCCTCGCGCTTTCAGCACTGTTAACCACCACGATGGCCGCCATGAAAGAGACCGTTGAAGCTCTCAAGCAGGCCGGCGTTCGCGACCAGGTGAAGGTGCTGGTGGGCGGCGCACCCATTACGCAGCGATTCGCCGATGAAATCGGCGCCGACGGTTACGGCGAGAGTGCGGCGGTTGCCGCCAGTCTGGCCAAGCGCGTGATGGCGTGAATCAAGCGGCTTTCGGAGATTTTGCCGCCGCAAAAACGCCTCCAGGTTGTCGAGCGGGGTGTTGGGTGGCAGATCGCATCCGGAAGAGAGGACAAAATTGCGATGGCGAGCTGTGACCGTAAGCAGGCCGGTAGCACACGCTTTGACTTCATCAGCAGACAATTGGCAGAAGATGCCGGCGGGATCGAGGTTTCCGCACAATACCACGTCGCAGGAACCTCCCTTAAAGCAGCAACTCTGTCCATGGGCCTTCCAAAATGAAAAGTTTTCAAGCCAGTCTCCAAAATTGCCGGCAGCGGCGCGCCATGACCTGTTCGGCCATCAATCGAGCCTTACAGTCTGCCTGTAGCACTGAAAACACAAAAGCCGGACAACGAAGGCATTGCCCGGTTTTGAGTTAGCGCAAAAGCGGTTTATTGCGATTGCAGTACCACCTTCACGGAGCCGGTGTTGGGATCGTAGTCAATTTTTGAGCCGTACGGCGCATCCGGCACTTTACCGATGTAATTGGGGACCAGTTCCTGGAGATTCCTGGGATAACGCCCCTCCGCCACGTTGAACTGCTGGATGGCCTCATGGAGATACGCCAGATCTATCTGTTTGACCGAGTACTTCTGCGCCTGACCGACGGCGCCAATATAGTCCGGCACCGCGGTGATGGGGTTGCCGTTGGCGTAGTTGGGCGTCGCGTTGGTTTTTGCGGACTGGTTGGTCGAACTGGAATTCTGGCCGCAGCCGGTCAGCAAGAGGCCGGCCATCACAGGTATCAATAAAATAGCTTTCATAGCGGCAATTTAATCCAAGCCGCAAAATTTCCCAGCGTCAATCGCGGATTTTATATTGACGCCGAGAAACAAGCCCCCTCCCTGGCCGCGCCACGCGCGACAAACCGCACAGCGCAATTATTGCGCTGGCGCGTTGGTGGATGGCGCGTTGGTGGACGGCATTTCCGGCGCCGGCGTCGTGTCCGCCTGCTTCTGGCAACCCGCCAGCAGCCCGATGTAAAGGAGACCGAACGCAGCAACGAGATAAACTAATTTTTTCATACGCGGTTCAACTACCCGAAAATCCTTACGTGCTGCAAGCACAATTTTCAGATTTTTTCAGGAACGCCGCGCGGGGATTGTGCTGCCAGTTCCCGCGCCCGGCGGATTAAATCCAAATCTTCCGTCAGACAGCCAAAGCGGAACCGGGGCAGGCCGCTCTGCCGTTGGCCCAGCAACTCGCCCGGCCCGCGCAGTTTCAGATCCGCTTCGGCGATGCAAAACCCGTCCGTGGTTTCTTCCAGCACCCGGAGCCTTTCGCGCGCCTCGTCGGTCCTGGCGCCGGAAATCAAAATGCAAAAGGACTCATGCGCGCCACGACCAATCCGGCCGCGTAATTGATGCAATTGCGCCAGCCCGAATCGCTCCGCGTTCTCGATGAGCATGACCGTGGCGTTCGGCACATCCAGGCCCACTTCAATCAGCGCCGTTGCCACAAGTACCTGGATTTGGTTTGCACGAAATGCCGTCATCACGTCTTCCTTCGCCCGGCCCTTGAGCCGGCCGTGCAACAAACCGGCGCGAAATGGCGCCAGTGAGCGCTGCACGTTTTCAAATT
>Ga0070730_10005601_pt1 | contig 10813 bp, 6 predicted proteins | sample Coa_R1_3_FD_66447 | JGI IMG/M metagenome (GOLD analysis project Ga0070730, IMG submission 66447) | Surface soil microbial communities from Centralia Pennsylvania, which are recovering from an underground coalmine fire - Coalmine... | ecosystem: Environmental > Terrestrial > Soil > Unclassified ... | reverse complement strand
GCCACAACGGGCCACTGATTGAACCACGAAATCAGTGACTGCCTTCCCCTTTCATCCTTCCGCCTTCACACCTGCCCCAGAACCCCGCCCACGGCCGACAACAGGCTCGGAACGCGGGGCCGGGTCAGGTGCTGGGTCCTTCATCCTTTATAGCCCGGCCCTTTCACAAACTGCCCGGGCTTCGCGCCGGTGTGCTCGCCGTCCTTCAGGACCTGGGTGCCGTTGACGAACACGTGGGCCATGCCGGTTGAATATTGGTGCGGCTGGGCGAAGGTGGCGTGGTCCTGCACCAGGGCCGGGTCGAAGATGGCCAGGTCGGCGGCGTAGCCGGGCCGCAGCCAGCCGCGCCTGGCGATCTTCAAGTTCTCGGCCGGCAGGCTGGTCAGGCGGCGCACGGCATCTGCCAGGGGGATCACCTGCTCGTCGCGCACATATTTGGCCAGGAAGCGGGCGAAGGTGCCATAGGCGCGCGGATGGGTGCCGTTCTTGAGGAACACGCCCTCGGGCGCCATGGAGGGCGCGTCGGAATCCAGGCTCACCCACGGCTGGCGGATCTGCTTGCGCAGGTTATCTTCGCTCATCACGAAGTAGACAATGCCCACGCGGCTGTCGTCCTCAATGACCAGGTCCATCATGGTGTCGGCGGCATCGGTGCCGCGCTCGGCCATCACCTGGGCCAGGGTCTTGCCGATCAGCGGCTTGAGGCGCTCGCTGCGCAGGCCGGTGAGGATCAGCTTGTCGGGCGAGCCGGCCATCAGGTAAACGTTCTCCCATTCATTGGTGGGCGTGGTCATCTCGTGCCGCAGCCGTAAACGGACAGCCGGGTCTTTCAGCCGCGCCACCCAGGCCTTGTGGCCGCCCTCCTGCACCCAGCGCGGCATGGTCGCGTCCAGGCCGGTGCCGGCGGCGATGTAGGTGTACATGTCGGCGGTGATGGCCAGGCCTTCGGCCCGCGCGGCTTCGATTTTGGCGATGGCGGCGTCCATCTTGTGCCAGTTCATGGCGCCCATGGCCTTGAGGTGATAGACCTCGGTGCGAATTTGGGCCTCGCGGGCGATGGTGATAAGCTCTTCCAATCCTTCCAGGAAGGCGTTGCCCTCGCCGCGCAGGTGGGAGATGTACATGCCGTCGTACTCGGCCGCCACCTTGGCCAGCTCGATCAGCTCATCGGTGTGCCAGAAGCAGTCGGGGGCGTAGATGAGGGCCGAGCTGATGCCCATGGCGCCCTCCTGCATGGCCTGGCGCACCAGGGCGCGCAGGCGCTCCATCTCGGCCGGGGTGGCGCGCCGGTCGGCATAGCCCAGCTCGTGCACGCGCAGGGTGGTGGTGCCCACAAACGAGGTGACGTTGGTTGAGACGCCGCGCCGCGCCAGGTAGTGGAGATATTCACCCAGCGTGGTCCACTCGATGGGATATTTGATGTCGCCCTGGCGCTCGGCCATCTCGGCCTTCATGGCGTCGGTGTACGGTCCCCATGAGTCACTTTCGCCCATCACTTCCAGGGTGACGCCCTGGCGGATCTCGCTTTGCGAGCGGCCATCGGCGATGAGACTCTCGGTGGACCAACTGAGCATGTTGATGAAGCCGGGCGTGACGGCCAGGCCGGAGACGTCCATCTCCTGGCGACCGCGCGCCTGGCCGAGGTTGCCCAGCGCGGCGATGGACTCGCCCTGGAGGGCGAGGTCGCCTTTCACCGGCGGATGGCCGCTGCCGTCGTAGAGGGTGCCGTTTCGCAGAATCAAGTCGTAGTCAACGAGGTTAGACATGGGTCCTCCGAGTGATCACAGAGTCATCAAAGAAAGTTTTTATTCTCGAAACGGATGCCGGCCCGTGCTTCGCACGGGCCGGCATCCGTTTCGAGAGGGATCAGTATTCCAGTAACAATTCCAACTTTTGACCTTCGGCCAGCCGCAGCGGCTGGTCAAAGGTGATCGCGCCGGTGGGCGATAGATTGGCGGCGATGGGTAAACCGTCCCGGCTGACGGTGATGGCGGTGGCGGGCTTGGGCGCGGCCAGGCGCAGGCTGCTGAGGGCCAATTGGCCGTGAGCCAGGGCGAGCGTGGCCGTCAGGCGGCCGGCGGCTTGCTGCTGGGCAAAGGTGCCCCAGCCGTGGGCGGCGACGAAGGGCGCGCGGAAGTTTTCGGCGCCGAGGTTGGGCGCGAAGCCCAGGCGGCCGGCCGCGGCATCATAGTCGTAGCCCAGCGCCGCTTCCAGCAATCCCCAGGCAGCCATGGCGCGCACGTAGTGGTCGCCGCACTCCACGTCGTTCCAGGGGCTCTCTTTGCGGCCGTCATGCCGGGCGCGGGCGGCCGCCACAATTCGCGCGGCCGGCTCGGGCTGGCCTTCGTAGAACAATAACGCCGCCACTTCGTATTCCAGGCCGGTCCACACCTCGTCGGAATACTCGGTGGGCACGGCCGGCCGCCCGCCGCGCGGCCAGGTGCAGACCACCAAGCCGGGGTCGTCATCGGCCACGAACACGCGCGGCGCCTGGTGGATCCCGTGGAAGTTCTGGCGAAAGTTGTGGGTGAAGATGGCGCCGGCCGCCGAGCGCAGATGCTCCGCGGGCAGCAGGTGGCCCAGGCCAAGCTGGTGCGCCCACCACTGGCCGAGCAAGTGGTCGGCGTGGCAGCCCAGGCCAAAGTTCTGCTCGGGATATTTCGCGAAGTCCACGTCCTGGACGTAGTACTCGCCGTTCCACAGCCGCTTGTCCAACTCGGCGCGGCCGTGCTCATAGATGCGCCGGCACTCGGCCGCCAGATCGCCCTGGCCCATTGATTGCGCCATCGCTTCAGCGGCCAGCAGCGCCGCCAGGTAGAGCGTGCCGATAAAGGAGTTGAGCCCATAGATCGAGATGTCGTAAGTGTTGGGCTGCTCGCCGGTGATAAGGCCGGCGCGCTCGGGGTCATGCGCGGTCCACAGGTAGTCCAGCGCTCGGCGCACGCCCGGCCAGACCGTGGCCAGCCAGGCGGCATCGCCGCCGGCTCGAACCTCGCGGTAGGTCTTGAGGATGCCGCCCAGCAAGCCATCCAGGGCCGGGCTATCGGGGCCGCGCAGGCTGTGCTCGCCCGGCCGCGGCAGGTAGATTGGCAGCAGTACCCGGTGCGGCAGGTAGCCGCTGGGGTGCTGCTGCACCAGCCACTCGGTCTCGCGCATGGTGCGCTCCAACGGCGGGAACAGCCGCGCCAGGGCCATCTCGTAGTTCCAGACGTGGGTGCAGTTGAGCGGGCAGCAGCCGCCCACCGGCTCGGTCTGCGGGGTCGAGGCGCCGTTGCCGCCCTCAAAGCCATAGAAGCGCCTGTCCTGCGCCCAAAAGCAGGTGGGCGAACGCATCACGCTCATCTGCGAGGTGACGGCGTCGATCAGCGCCGGGGGCAAGGTGCTGTCGAGGAAGGTGTCGCGCGCCAGCCGCGTCAGCCGCGTCAGGCGCGACGCGTTGGCCTGCACGTAAGCGGCCACGTCCAACGCCGAGCGGAAGCGGTTGGCATACTGGTTGCCCACCCAAAATTTGCTCTTGGGGTCGCTAAAACCCAGCAGCGCCACGAAGTGCCGGTCGTCGTAGTCAAAATAGCGGTTGGGGAAATGCCAGGCCAGGATGAAGGTAAGCGTGCGCGTCTCGCTGGGCGCCAGGGTGAACGCTGACGCGAGCGCGCCATTCCAGGTGCGGCCCAGCGGGCTGGGTGCCGAGTCGGCGCTGTTGCTCAGGCGGCCGTCGTCGGCAAAGTCGTCCCAGAAGGCGTGCAGGTCGTCCCACTGGGTGAGGTAAGTCGCCTCCGTGGAGAGCGCCGCCAGCGCCAGCGTGCCATAGCCGGGGTCATCCTGCGGCAGGCGGGCGGTGCCCATGTGGATGGCGGTCATTTCGCCCAGGCGCACCAGGCTGTTGCTGTTGACGCCATACGCAAAGCTGCGCACCCCGTCCAGCGGCGCGCCGCCATCCCAGCCGGCCACGTTTTGCAAACTGGCGCCCAGCGAGGCCAGCCAGGTTTTGTCGGTGGGGTTGGTGACGGTGAAGTTGAACAGGATGGCGGGCAGGCCGGAGTCATCGGCCTCGAGCGGGATGAACGGGCTGAAGGCTTCCAGCGTCACCTGCAGGGGCAGCGCGTCGTCGTGATAAGCCAGCTCGGCAATGGGATATTCGCCGGTGAAGGTGGTGGCCGGCACGCCGGGCAGCTCGCGCAGCAGCGCGCGATGGGCAAAGGGCACCAGGTGGTCGTTGGCGGTGGGCGGCGCGGCCGGGCCGGGGGTGTCGTACAGCGCGGCCGATTGCAGCACACGCGCCACCGCCGCGCCGCGCGGGCGCAGGCAGCGGCCCCACACGGCAAAGAAGGAGTGTGGCACGCAGGCCAGGTGGTTGATCTGGTTGACGATCTGCCACTGGCGCAGCGAGCCGTCGCCGCACAGGGCAATGCTGCCGGTGCCCAGGCCGCCGAGCGGCATAGTCACGGCGCGCAAAGCGTCGCCCTGGTAGAGGCGGCGCGGGTGAGAGAGAGGAGTGCTCATCTTGATGGCCTTCTTAGGAGAAACCTAAAACGGTCAACGGAACTTCTTACCCTCGGCCCGCGCACCACCTGCCCCGGCTTCGCGGGGGCCCATATCCGTTTCGAGAAACATACAATCAAGGTAGGTGCGGCGCACGGGACTGCATCCGGTTCGAGATATGTGGCTAGATGACTTCCAATGCGCTCAGGGGCGGCAGCGCTGGGAAGGGCGCGTGCGGCTCGCCTTGATACCAGAAGGCGGTGGAGGCGATGTCGTCCTGCAGGGGCAGATAGCGCGGCTGGCCGTTTTGGGCCACCCGCCAGCCGAGCGCCTGGATGGTCACACGCAGGTCGGTCTGAAAGCGGATGGGGTCCATCACGTGCCAGCGGTAGAGCCCAAAGCGCTGCTGGCTCTTATAGAGCCCGTCGGGCTGGATCACCTGCGGCAGGCCCAGGTAGGCGGTGGAGAACACGCCATACTCGCCCTTGGGGTGCTCAAAGTTCCAGGCCCCGCCAAAGTAGTCTTCGGTGCCGGTGCCGCAGATCGTCGGCCAGTCGCCGTCGCCGTCCAGGTAGAACTTGATCTCGCCCTCGCCCCACCAGCCATTGTTGTTCACGCCCCAGGCCAGGTAGGTGCCCACGTATTGGCCCTGACCGCGCACACCGTCGAGCAGGGTGTGCACCGTCTTGAGCGGCAGGGGGTTGTCGCGCCGCCACTGAGCGTGGAAGTAAGCGCGGTCGTCGGGCACCTCGGTGAGGGTGTAGTCGATGGAGTAGTAGAAGCCTTTCACTTCCTCGGGGGCCAGGTTTTCGAGGGTGATGCGCGCGTGCTGCCGGAAGGGCAATTCAAAATAGCTGTTGAAGCCGCCAGCCGGGTTCACCGCCACCGGCAGCGAGCTGATGTTGCAGCGCTGGCACCAGCCGTTGAGGAAGTAATCGCCCAGCGGCGTTTCCACCGAAGGCGTGCTCTCGCCGTCCCAGTACATGCGCAGCACCAGGTGGCGCCAGGCGGTGGGGGTGACGGTGCACCAGATGTGCAGGATGGCGCCGGGGCCGGCCACGTCCATCAGGGGGACCGTGGCGCTGGCGGGCACGTTGATGGAGGGCGAAATTTTCCAGCCCTGGCCCAGCTCGCGGCCGGGCACCGCGCCGGTGCCCTCGGTGGCGCGTCCGCCCTGACCCTTGGCGCCGGTGGGGTTCTCGGCGCTGATCGAGCGGCTGACGGCGCTCGACAGGCGAGCCAGGTTGCCGAGGTTCATGCCGAGGCCGTTAAAGGGGTTGTCCATAGCTAGGCTCCTGAGAGATAAAGACGATTCTGTACACGGATTACGCGGATGGCGCGGATTTAAGATCGGATTGAAAGCCGAACCTGTCGAATAGAGCTGTCACCCTGAGCGCAGTCGCAATCGCTGGATAATAAGAGCCGGCATGCGCGCGAAGGGCCTCAGCTGTGACAATCATTACTTTGTCGTTTAATGACCCGAGGCGCTTCGCGCGCGACATTGTTCGTAATTTCGGTCGACTCGCTTCGCGTGCGCGCTCACCCCACAAACTTGGGGCAGGTCGTGACAGGCATCATGGGCCAATAAATCATGTCATTCTGCCAGAACATAGTATCGCTACCTGCCCAAAACGCTTATCCGCTCTTGCCCCTCATCCGCGCCATCCGCGAAATCCGCGTGCAAGATTTTCAATTTGGTTAGCCATATGCCCCTGGCGCGCTGCCGCCCGCCGCGGCCTGGAGCATCATCATCCAGCCGCGGTTGATGGTGTCCATATCTGCGGCGGTGTAAGCCACGGTGGTGCCGTTCACCCGCTCGGCGCCCGGCAGTTGGCCGGCCAGGTCGGCGTGGATGGGCCGGAAGAAGGCCACCTCCAGCCGGATGGGCGCGCTCATGGCCAGCGGCGTCATCTCCGGCAGGTGGCGCAGGGCGCGCTCGGCGGCGGCGCGGATGAGCACCTGGGCTTTGACGGGCGACAGGCTTCGGGCCGACCAGGAGGTGATGCCGTGCTTGACCACCACCCGCTCGGCCCACGGCAGCACCTGGCTCACCTCCTGGCTGAGGGCCTCGTCGCCGGTGACCATGACCACCGGCACGCGCAGGCCGCCGGCCAGCGCGGCATTGAAGCCCACCTCGCCCACCAGCAGGCCGTTGAGCCGCATGCTGGCGATGGCGCTGCCCGAGAACGAATGGTTGAGAACCCCGCCGCCGGTGCCGGCCAGCGCGTGATAGCCCACCAACAGCACGGCGTCACAGCCGGCCTGCAGGCCCTCGAGCATGCAGTAGGGCTTGGGCGAGCCGCGCACCAGCCAGGCTTCCGGGTTCAACTCCTCGACCAGCAGGTTGCGCATGTGGCCGTGCGAGTCGTTCACCACCACTTCGCTGGCGCCGGCCGCCAGCGCGCCCTCAATGGCAGCGTTGGCCTCGCCCGTCATCCAGTGCCGGGCGCGCTCGTACTCCACGCCCTCCAGCCGGGTGTCGGCCCAATGCACCACGCCGGCGATGCCTTCCATGTCAACGGAGATGTAGACGCGCATAGTTGCCTCTTGGCCAAGAGAAAAGTTTTGTACGCGGATTACGCGGATAGAAGATCAGATGGTTAACTGAGCGCATTGTGAAACAGTCACCCCGCTAAAGTTTCACCCTGAGCGCGACCGCAATCGCTCACTAATAAATGCCGGCATCCGCGCCATCCGCGAAATCCGCGTACTGATCCATTATTGGTGTTCCGGCCGTTCGGCCAGCCAATCCTCGAGCGTGGCCACGCGCTCGGGGTGCTGGCGGCTGCGCGCCAGGAAGCCCACGCCATGGCGCACCATCGGGTCCTGGTCGGTGGGCTGGTAGCGCAAGTCCACGCTCCAGCGTACGTGATCCGAGTTGTTGGCGGTGGACATGTGGATGCAGCGGTCGTTGAACAAGATCGCCCCGCCGGCCTCCAGCGGCAGCGGCACCACGCGGCCGTCCTGCACGTGCTCGCTGTCGAGCTCGGTGTACTGGGTGCTAGTGAACTGCTCGCGGTGCCACGACAGCACCTGCCGCGTGTGCGTGCGCGGCATGAGGTGCAGGCAGCCGTTTTCCAGATTGGCATCCACAAACGGGATCCAGACCGTGATGACCGGATTGGCATTCGCCCCTGGCCAATAGGATTTGTCCTGGTGCCAGGGCACCTGCCCGGCCGCCACCTTGGGCACCTTGGGCCGCACATTGTAGACGGGGTTGGCGAAGATTTCGCCGCCGATGAGCGTCTCGACCGCGTCCAGGATCTTGGGGTTCATCATCAGGTGATAGTAGCCGGGCAGCCGGTCGCGCCAACTGCGGTCGTATTTAAGGAAGTGCTTGTCACTCAGGTTGGCGAACAGGCCGGCCAGCCGGGTTTTGAAGGGCCAGTCTTCCAGCTTGTCGGTGATAAAGCCATCGGCCGCCAGGTCGTCGGCGATGAACGATACCTTCCACTCCATCGACTCAACCGCCGGGGCCAGGTCTGTTTCGGTCAAGAAGTGTGGCAGGACGAGGTAGCCTTCGGTCTGGTAGAAGTCCACCTGGTCTTGGGTCAGGCTCCCGGCGAGGATTGTGTCCGCCATGAGTTGCCTCCGTTACAGCTTCCAATCTCTCCGCGGAGTACGCGGTGAAGGCTCTAACCTTCAAACTCCACACTCACCATCTGGTGCCCGCGAATTTCGGGCACGCTGAATTCTAATCGGCCGGCGGCGTCCCAGGTTTCCAGCGGGATTTCGCCGCCGGGCTGGAGCAGCACCTGGCTCGCCGCCCTGGGCAGCTTGAGCGACACTTTCACCTGGCGCAGCGGGATGACGTCCTCGATGATCTCCAGCTCGGTGGCGCGGCGCTGGGGAATGTAATGTAATAAGTGCACGATCCAGCGCCGGGCTTCGGCCTGCTCGGTGAGCGTGGCGACCAGGGTGCTGGGCCCGTCGTGGCGCAATAAAGGCTCGGGCAGCAGCAGGCCCAGACCGTTCAGGAACAGCCGCTTGACCCACGGCGAGCCATATTGCGAGTATTGCTCGAAGATCTTGTGAGCGAAATACAGGCAGTTGCCGCTGCGCACGATGCCCGCTGAGCCCACCCGGCCCGACGATGGGCTTTGGTTGTGCGAGACGAAGTGCTGATAGCTGCGGTCAAATTCCGACCGGATCACGTCCACCAGCGTCTCGGCCCCCGGCCGCGCGGCCACGGGCAGGCAGTTGGTATACATCACATGCTCGGTGGCTGGCAGACCGGCACCGATTGCGCCGCGCGGGAGCAGGTAGTCGGCGAAGTCGATGCGCTGGAACTTGCGCCCACGCGCCGGCAGCCCGTCGGCGGCCAGGGGACCGGGGCCGAGGCAGGTGACGCCCAGCACGTCAAGGGCAAAATCGGTCTTGGCGGCGTTCAGTCCCGACTCGAACGAGGCCAGCAGCCTGCCGCCCTGGGCCAGGTAGGCGTCCAGCCTGGCCTTGAGCGGCGCGTCGACCGGGATGCAGTCGGGCAGGACAAGCACCTGGTAGCGGCTAAAATCCATCCGGCTGTCGATCAGGTCGAACTGGTGCGCGCCTTCTTCCAGCAGCCGCACCAGCCCATGCCCGGTGCCGGCCGGGCCATCGAACTCTTCTGGGTGGAGCACGCCAATCTCGGTCACCGGGCGCGCGCCGCGGCAGAAGGGCTCTTTGCGCTCCACCTGGCTATACACCGCGCCCACCAGGTCATAGGTCACCGGGTCGATCTTGCCGGAGGGCAGCAGTTGGTCGCCAATGAGCATCTGGCAGCCCTGGCTGAGCAGATAGAAGCAGTCATATTCCAGGGCGGCCTGGTTTTTGTAGGCGTGGAAGTCGCCCCAGGTGCGGTGGAAGCGGCCGGTCTGGCCCACGCAGTCCAGGCCCAGGTTGCGCTGGTAGTGGGTTAGCAGCGGGAACTCCAGGTAGCCGTCCGGGCTGCTGCTGGGCAGCACGTCGAGCTCCACGTGCGTCAGGGCGCGCGTCTGCTCGCGCAGACGCGGGCCCAGGTCGTTGTTGTTGTAATAGGTGGTAGCGGCCGGCCGCAGCGACCAGGTGAGCGCGCTGAACTCGTCCATAAAGCCGCGCAGGCTCTCCTGGGCGTAGGCCAGGCGCACGTCCACGCGCGAAGGGTCCTGCCCGCGTGCCAGCATGCCGGCCATGCAGTCACGGCATGAGCAGTCGCGCGGGCGCACGATGTCGAAGAACATGCCGTCCAGCGGCAAGGTCTCCAGCACCTCGCGCACATGCGCGCGCAGGAAATCGCGGTAGGGGGTGTTGTAGCACAGATAGCGATAGAAGCCGGCCTCGTAGGGCGGCGTGCCCATGAACTTGCCCTCGGGGGTGACCACCCGCCACTCGGGGTGCAGGCGGGCGGTCTCGTCGTCCCACTGGATGGTGGTATACACCGGCACGCGCAGCCCGCCGCGGTGACAGGCCTCGATCTGCTCGGCCAGCAGGTTGTGGTTGGCCAGGTGCGGGTGAATGCGCTCGGGAAAGAGCTTGGAATCGTAATACACCCAGCCGTGGTGGCAGCGGGCGAAGCAGGTGACCGAGTTGACGTGCGCCCGCTTAAGCGTCTGGGCGAATTCTTCCGGGTCGAACTGCTTACCCACGTTCTCGAGGCGGCCATGGGTGTGGAAGTCCATGTGGATCTGGCGGAACGGGGCTGAGAAGCGAGCGGGCATCAAATGTCCTTGGGTGTTGGTAATTTAGAGAGGATTCTGTACACGGATGACACGGATCACGCGGATAAACCGGATAATAGCTTTTTAGATTCCATCCTATCCGTGCGATCCGTCTTGTCAGTGCAATCCGTGTACAGAATCCGCCTGGATTAAGCGGCCGGCCAGGCAGCGCAACATCACCGCGTCAAACACGTCCAGCGCGGGCGCGCGCTCCCCGCTGACAGCATGCGTATGGGTCGGCATGGTCTAGCCGGGAATGCGCTTGAGAACTTTGCGCGGGTCCAGCGCGTCGCGCAGGCCGTCGCCGACAATGTTGCTGGCCAGCACGGTGAGCGTGAGCATGACCCCGGGGAAAACCGACAGCCACCAGGCACTTTGCAGGAATGGGCGGCCGTCAGAAAGCATGGCCCCCCACTCGGGGGTGGGCGGCTGCGCGCCCAGGCCCAAGAAGCTAAGGCTGGCGGCCGTCAGAATAGCGTCGGAAATCGTCAGGCTGCCCAGCACCACAATCGGCGCCAGGACATTGGGCAAAACGTGCGAGGCCAGGATGTGCACATCGCTGGCGCCCAGGCCGCGGGCGGCCAACACGAAATCGGATTCCTTCATGGTGAGCACACTGCCGCGGATGATGCGCGCGAAGCTGGGCATGTTGAAGAGCG
>Ga0070730_10005599_pt1 | contig 10818 bp, 8 predicted proteins | sample Coa_R1_3_FD_66447 | JGI IMG/M metagenome (GOLD analysis project Ga0070730, IMG submission 66447) | Surface soil microbial communities from Centralia Pennsylvania, which are recovering from an underground coalmine fire - Coalmine... | ecosystem: Environmental > Terrestrial > Soil > Unclassified ... | reverse complement strand
GCTGACGGTGACGCATTGCGCCGCCCCACTGGTGTTGGTATAGGTATACTTTTTGTAGTGGCGGGCGATAGTATCGGCTGCGCCGGGGCAGGTCTTCACATTCGCACAGGTGCTGATCCCGGTTCCCCGCGTGAGCCGGCCGGTCTCCAGCGCATCGGTGTTGGTGATGGCGCCCGTGAAGACCTGGCTGCCGGCGCAGGGCGTGGCGGACGGCAGGGGGGAGGGCGTGGCCGTATAGGTTGGCGTCGCGGTGGCCCGGGTGCCGGTGGCAGTCGGCGTGGGCGGGGGGGCGGTGCAGCCCGGGAACTTGAAAGAGCCGATGCGCGTGCGCCAGTTCCGCTCGCCGGTCGTGGCGTAGTATTCGGTCGTGTACCAGAAGGTGCAGTCGTCGGTCGGGTCGACCGTCAGGTCGGAGTAGTCGCCCCAGCGATTGGCGGTCCCCGTTTGGGAGCCACTGCCGGCCATGAGCGTCGCCTCGCCCTGCGGCAGGGTCCCCAGCGGGTCGCTCGCCAGGCGGCCGGTATAGCGGATGGACGGGTAGATCGTCGCACTGGACGCACTGTAGCCGACGGCGATATCGCCGGCGTGGTCCATGGCGATACTGCCCATCCAGCGACTGGTCGTGTCCGGGGCATACGTGCCCTGTTGGTAGAGGCTGGGCGTGCCGGTGGGGTTGCGGACTTCGTACCAGCGCACGCCGGCCTGCCCGCCGCCCACGTTGACGGAGTGGTTGAGCACCACCGTGTCATAGCCGCCGAAGTTGCGATAGGCCAGGCGGAACATCAGTCGGTCGCCCAGGCCGTCGAGGCCGACCGCGGTGCTCGGCTGCGGCACGCAGCTCGCGGTGCGTGGGCACAGCTGGTTGAAATTAGCGGTCGCCAGGGTCGTCGGGCCGGTGAACGTCGAATTGGCCGGGGTGACCCAGTCGACGTGGAATTTCCAAAAATTGAGGGTATTATTGCCAAAGTTGGCGAAGGGCTCCGGCGCGCCGGCCGCGGGCAGACTGGCGCCGTCGAGGTCCGCGGGCAGGAGGGTGCCCTGCTGGTTGCCGAGGGTAAAATATTGGAAGCTGGCCGGCGCGCCGGCGAGCATGCGTGCCCGGTCGAAGGCGACGGCCCAGGGGCCCACAAAGGGGTTGCCGTTGAACATATTAAACGAGGCGTAATAGGCGTCCGGCCAGACGCCGAGCTTGGGATAGTCGTCGAAGAGCGTCTGGCTGATCAGGAAATCATAGCGATAGTAACTGCCGGTCGGATCGCCACTGGTGGAGACGGCGATGCATTGGTGGTAGCCGGCCGTCCCGCCGGGCACCCCGAACTGGCTGATATTCCAGCGGTCGGCGATCGGGTCGTAGACGACTACCGGGTCGCCGTCGTTGTCGGCCTCACAGACGCCGCCGAAGCCCTGCCAGAGGGTGTTGGTGTTGGCCGGGCCATAGCGGGTGGCGCCGGTCTTATTGAAGATCTGGAAGCCCACATTCACGATCTGGACGTAATCATTGGGCCCCACGTCGCCGTTCGTATCGGGCGGGTAGTAGCCCCAGTAGTTATAAAGGCCGTCGAAGTTCTGGATCGGGCCGGGCATGGTGGGCGGCCCCAAGGCGTGGAACAGGCGCTGCACGACCGGGTCCGGCGCCGCCGGGCCCGGCAGGATCAGGCGCGGCAGCCCATCGCGATCGACGAGGGGCCGGTTGGTGGGGCCGGGGGCGATGAGGGGCAGGCTGCGCAGGGGCGCCGATTGGTCATGATGGAGATCATGGCCCACGACCGCGCCATCCGGCCGGCTCAGCACAAGATCCGGCCCGGCGCCGCCGGCGGCGGCCAGCGGGGGTTGCGTGTGCAGGCCGTTGGCGGCCAGGAGCATCAGTAGCAGGGCGGCGCCGACGGCCACCCCTTGCCGGCCCGGGCGGCGGAAGAAATGCGAAAGCTGGTGCATGGCTTTCCTTTCGTAGCGGGTGCCTCCTGCTGGGTCGCGCCTCCCCAGCGGGGCAGCGAGAGGTCGGGTGCGAACGGCGGGCGGTCGATCACGGACGACTCGCCTCCAGTATACAAGATGATTTTGGGGCGGGCAACGCCACTCCGCCACGCCTCCGCCTCATGACTGATTGACACTCCACCGGCTCTTATGGTATGCTTAGTGGACCAAGTGAATATGAGACCAGCCATGGCTATGACGGAAACGAGTAGGCTGCGGACCGGCGCCACAGAGAGTTCCCTGGAGGGTGCGAAGGGGACACGCGACCGCGACCGAAAATCCTTCCTGAGCCGCCACCCGAACCCCGCACCGCGCGTTGCGGTGGGCCAGTAGACGTGGCCGGAGCGCCCTCCGTTACCCAGGCGGGAGTGTGCGATCGCACTCCAGTAAGCGGCCCCGGCACGCCGGGGCAACGAAGGTGGTATCGCGGGCTCGTGGGCTCGTCCTTCCCGGTCGGGAGGGGCGGGCTTTTTTAGTAGGCAGTAGGCAGTAGGCAGTAAGACGGAATAACTGACGGCTGCCTACTGCCTACCGCCTACTGCCTACTGGAGTCGACATGCAGCTGACGAACGTGCGCACCGTGGTGGGGCGGCTGGTGGCCGGGGATGGCGCCCGCGGCGCCCAGGTGCGCGAGCTGACTCCGGCCGGCGTCGAAGCGGGCCTGGCGCTGGACCTCTGGGAGATCGCGCCCGGCGGCGGCGGGCCGGATCATCACCACCCGGAAGAGCACCAATGCTACGTGCTGGCCGGGGCGGGCGAATACCGCGGGCCCGCGGGTGCCCCGGTCGCGCCCTTGCGCGAAGGCGCAGCGTTTTATGTACCGGCCGGCGAGCGCCACCAGGTCGTGAATACGGGCGCGACCCCCCTGCGTGTGCTGGTGGCCACGCCCCTGGCCGCCGAGCGGCCGGCCGGCGCCGCCGCCCCCCCGGCTCCGCCGGCGGCCCTGGCGCCGTTGCAGGTGGTGTTCGACGGCGGCAGCAAGGGCAACCCCGGCGCCGGCTATGGCTCGTTCGTGATTATGGCCCCGGGGCGCCAGCCCAACCTGGTGCAGAAAGAGTACCCGGGCCGGATGACGAATAATGAGGCCGAGTACCAGACGTTGCTCGAAGCCTTGCAGTATATCCTGGCCACGCTGGAGGCGAGCGGGCGCGACCCGAAAGGGTATGCGCTCGACCTGCGGGGCGACAGCGAGCTGCTGATCAAGCAGATGAAAGGCGAGTACCAGACCAAGAACGCGACGCTGCGGGCGCGGGGCGAGGCCGCCCACCGCCTGCTGCGGCGCTTCGGCCAATGGCACCTGACCTGGCACCCCCGGGAGGAGAGTGTCGCCCTCCTCGGGCATTAGGCCGCCGGTCGGGGGAGAGAGACCATGGACGACGACGCCCGCTTTATGATCGACGACGAAGACGACGCGGATGCGCCCGAGTTGCCGCCGGAGCCGTGCCCGCGCTGCGGCCGCGCGCATGTGGCCCTCTTCTTCGGCCAGCGCTACCGCACCTTCGCGATGCACGGCAACTTTTTTAATCAATCGCTGGCCCGCGTCAGCATGCGCACCTGTATGGATTGTGGCTATATTGAGCTCTACCGCGAAGAGGTGCTGAAGCAGCACGACTAAGGAGACTTGAGATGTTCCAACCCGTAGCGCCCAAGTGGGATGCGCCGGCCCTGGAGCGCCGGGTGCTCACCTGGTGGCGGGAGCAGCGCACGTTTGCGAAATTGGTGGCCCAAAACGCGCAGGGGCCGCGCTGGTCGTTCTTCGACGGACCGATCACGGCCAATAACCCCATGGGCGTGCATCATGCCTGGGGGCGCATGTATAAGGACCTGTACCAGCGCTATTATGCGATGCAGGGCTACCAGCAGCGCTACCAGAACGGGTTCGACTGCCAGGGACTGTGGGTCGAGGTCGAGGTCGAGAAAGCCCTCGGCTTCAACTCCAAGCGCGATATCGAAGCCTATGGCCTGGATAACTTCGCCCGCGCCTGCAAAGAGCGCGTGCTGACGTATGCCGGCCTGATCGCCGAGCAGTCCGAGCGCCTGGGGCAGTGGATGCATTGGGATAACTCGTACTATACCTATACCGATACGAATATCCTTTATATCTGGCATTTTCTCAAGAAGTGCCGCGAGCAGGGTTGGCTCTACCGCGGCACCCGGTCGATGCCCTGGTGTACGCGCTGTGGGACCTCGCTCTCGCAGCACGAGATGCTCGACTCCTATGAGGACCGGACGCACCGCGCCGTCTTTATCCGCCAGCCGCTGACCAGCCCCGGTCACGAGGGCGAATGGCTGCTGCTCTGGACGACGACGCCCTGGACGCTGGCGGCCAATGTCGCGGCCGCGGTGCATCCCGACCTGGACTATGCCCGCGTGCGGCAGGGGGAGCATGTCTACTACCTGTCGCGGGGCACGCTCGGCCGGCTGGTTGGGCCTTATGAGCTGCTGGGCACGGTCAAGGGCCGCGATCTCGTCGGGTTGACCTTTGCCGGGCCGTTCGCCGAGCTGGCCGCGCAGCAGGCCGTGGTCCACCGGGTGATCCCCTGGGACGCCGTCGGCGAGGAAGAGGGCGTGGGTCTCGTCCATATCGCGCCCGGCTGCGGCGCCGAGGACTTCGAGCTGAGCAAGGTCCACGATCTGCCCGTGCTGGTGCCGATCAACGAGATGGGCGACTATGTGCCAGGCTATGAGCCGCTGACGGGCCATAACGCCCTGGAGGTGGCCGACACGATCTTCGCCAGCCTGCGCGCCAAGGGCTACCTCTACCATGTCGAGGACTACACGCACCGCTACCCGGTCTGCTGGCGCTGCCATACCGACCTGGTCTTCCGCGTCGTCGAGGAATGGTTTATCGCGGCCGACGCGATCCGCCCGCGCATGAAGGCGGCCGCGGCTACGGTCACCTGGTATCCCGAGGAGTCCGGCAAGCGGATGCAGGACTGGCTGAACAATATGCGCGATTGGTGTATCTCGCGCAAGCGGTTCTGGGGCCTGCCCCTGCCGTTCTATGTCTGCGCCGCCTGTGGCGAGATGACCCAGCCCGGCTCGCTGGCCGAGCTGCGCGCGCTGGCCACCCATCCGGAGGTGGTCGACACCCTGCCGGAGCTGCACCGGCCCTGGATCGACGCCGTGCAGGTGCGCTGCCCGCAATGCGGCGCGACCGTCGACCGCGTGACCGAGGTGGGCGACTGCTGGCTGGACGCCGGGATCGTCGGCTTCAGCACGCTTGGCTACCTGGGCGACGGGCCGGGGCACGCCTACTGGCAGGACTGGTTCCCGGCCGACTGGGTCAGCGAAATGCGCGAGCAGATCCGGCTCTGGTTCTACGCCATGCTCTTCATGTCGGTGACGCTCGAAGATACCGCGCCGTACCGGCAGGTGCTGGTCTACGAAAAGGTGCATGACGAGCACGACCGGCCGATGCATAAAAGCCACGGCAACTCGATCGAGTTCAACGCGGCCGCCGAGAAGATGGGCGCCGACGTCATGCGCTGGATCTATGCCGCGCAGAACGTCAAGGTCAACCTGCGCTTTGGCTTCGGCGCCGCCGACGAGGTGGTCCGCCGCCTGCTGACGCTCTGGAACACCTATAGCTTCTTCGTCACCTACGCCAACCTGGACGGCTTTGACCCGACGACGACGCCGCCCGTGACCGCCGCCGAGCGCAGCGAGCTGGACCGCTGGGTGCTCTCGCGCCTGCACGCGCTGGTGCGCGACGCGAATCAGGACCTGCGCCAGTTCGACAGCGCGTCGGTCACCCGCGATGTGGAAGCCTTCGTCGGCGACCTCTCCAACTGGTATGTGCGCCGTAGCCGGCGGCGCTTCTGGAAGAGCGAGAACGATGGCGACAAGCGGAGCGCCTACTGGACGCTCTACGAGGTGCTGACCACGCTGACGCGGCTGATCGCGCCATTCATGCCCTTCCTGGCCGAGGAGCTCTACCAGAACCTGGTGGCCCGGGTCGACCCGGCCCAGCCGGAGAGTGTCCACCTGACGTCCTACCCGGTGGCCGACGATAGTCTGATCGACGCGGCGCTGATGGCCGATGTGGCCCTGATCGAGGATGTGGTCGAGATGGGCCGCGCGGCGCGGGCGCGGGCCAAGCTGCGGGTGCGCCAGCCGCTGCGCGAGATCATGGTCCATGTGCGCAACGACGACGAGGCCGCGGCGCTGCGCACCCACGCCGACCAGGTACTGGAGGAGCTGAACGTCAAGCGGCTGACCCTGGTCGAGGACCCGGCCGAGCTGGTCGGCTACGTGATCAAGCCGAATCTGCCCGTGCTGGGGCCCAAGCTGGGCAAGCGCCTGACCGCCGTGCGCGCCGCCCTCGCCGCGCTCGACCCAGCCGCGGTCGCGGCGCGGGTCGCCGCCGGGGCGACGATCGCCCTGCCGGGCACCGGCGACGATGAGCCGGTGGTGCTGGCCCCCGACGAGGTGCTGGTCGAGACCCGGCAGAAGGAAGGGTTTGTCGTGGAGCAGGACAAGGGCCTCGTCGTGGCCCTCGACACCATGCTGACCGACGACCTGCGCCAGGAGGGCCTGGCCCGCGACCTGGTGCGCCTGGTCAACGAGTTGCGCAAGGCGGCCGGCTGCGAGATCAGCGACCGCATCACGACGACCTACCAGTTCGTGGACGAGGGCGATCTGACCGGGATGGCCCGCGTGCGGGCAGCAACCGCCCGCTTCGGGGACTACATCCGGCAGGAGACGCTCAGCACCCACCTCGCGGAGGCGGCGCCCTCGGCCGAGGCCTTCAGCCAGGAGGTAACCCTGGACGGTGTGCGGCTGCGGCTCTCGGTCTGCCGAATTAACTAGTCACCCCCGGGAGAGCCACTGCCGTGAACATCGTCAATGTGGGCTATCGCTCGACCAATTATTACGTGCTGGCCGAGAGTGCCCCCCGCCTGCTGGTCGACGCCGGCTGGCCGGGCACCCTCGGCGCCCTGCAGCATGCCTGCCGGCGGATGGGCATCACCCTGGACGCCATCCCCTACCAGCTCGTGACACATTATCACCCGGACCATGCCGGGCTGGTCCAGGAGCTCCAAACCCTGGGCGTCCAGCTCCTCGTCCTGGACACCCAGCTGGCCGGGATCCCCCTGCTGCGCACCTACGTCAAACCCCGCGATCACTACCAGGATGTGGTGCTCGGGGATCATACGCTGCTCAGCGCCGGCACGAGCCGGGCGTTTCTCGCGCAGATCGGGATTCCCGGCGCGATCCTCAGCACGCCGGGGCACTCGGCGGATAGCGTGACGCTCCTGCTGGATGACGGGTCCGCCTTTACCGGGGATCTGACGCCGCCCGCGGCCGTCCCCGCGGACCCGGCGGACGCCGCCTACCAGAGCTGGGAGCGGCTGCGGGCCGCTGGCGCCCGGACCATTTACCCCGGGCATGGGCCGGCCTGGTCCCTGGGGTCTGCCCCATGACGGCGCCCCTGAGGTTTCCGGCGGACTTTCTGGTGGCGCCCCTGGTGTAGCGGCGCCCGCCTAGCGCGGCGAGGGGAGATCGTCACCCAGAGAATCGCGCTGAAGTGTAATATATTATCAGGATAGACAAGATTTGTCATTCTGAGCGCAGCGAAGAATCCGCTGGGGTGTGAAACCTCCGCCCCAAAGGCGTTCTATCTTGAGGGCGCCGGGCCGCGGGGTCAGGGCGGCAGGGTGGCGGCGGGCGACCGATCCGTTCACTAGCTAATGGGTGGAAAGCCGAATCGGGGGGCGGGCGCGTAATAAGGGCAGCGGCGGGGGAACGTACAGGGAACATGCGGGGAATGTGCCATGACCGGCCAGTGCCCAACTTGCCAGGCCCTGAACCAGCAGGGCGCCGGCTTTTGCCTCCAATGCGGCGAGCCGCTGGACGGCGATCTGCTGGTGGGCGCGCCCGTGGCCGAGCTGGGCCGCTCGCGATCCTGGGCCGGGCGGGTCTGGCGCGAGCCCTGGTGGGGGGTCGTCGGCCTGCTGGTTCTGCTCGCCGGGCTGGCCGTCTTCAGCGGCTGGTGGGGGGCCTATGATCGCCAGGTGCAGGCGTATCAGCGGGGCCTGGCCGATCTGGCGGACCAACGCTGGGAAAATGCCCTGACCAACTTCCACATCGCCGGCGATTACGCGGACGCGCCCCTTCATTATCAGGAAGCCCGCTCGCGCTGGGACGCGGTCCAGGCGCAGGCCGGGGCCGCCGATCAGGCAGAGACCGCCGGCGCCTGGTGGGATGCGGCGGTCGCCTGGCACGCGCTGGCCGCGCTCGACCCAGCCTACCCCGACCTCGCCGCCCGCCAGGCGCGGGCGGAGCAGCACGCCGGGGTCCTTGTCTACCGGGTGCCGCACGGCCCCCAGGCCGGCATCTGGTGGGCCCAGGCCGATGGCAGCCGGCCGCAGCGCTTCCCGGCCGCGGGGGATTTCTCCCTGCACGGCATCTCGCCCGATGGCCGCTGGGCCGTCTACACCGTCTACCAGTTTTACCCCTGGCCGCCGGGCCGGCACACCCTTTATGTGCTCGACCTCCAGAGCGGTGCCGTCACCCGCCGCCCCATCCCGCCGGTCGCCGACCCGGATGCCAACGCGGTGCGCTTCCGCGCCGATGGCCAGGGCTTCTGGTGGGTGGTCGGCAGCCACTGGAGCTACTTTGACCTGGCGACCCAGCAGCTGACGCCGCTCGCGCTGCCGGTGCTGGCGGCGGACACGCGCTTCGGCCGGCTGCTGTTGGGGGACCCAGTCGTGCCGGCCTCGGACGCCCCGAGCGGCACCCAGCTGGTGCTCGCGGATGCTACCGGCCGGCCGCTCCGCCATTTGGCCGCCGAGCTGGGCCCCGTGGACCGTGCCCAATTCAGCCCGGATGGCCGCCTGCTCAGCTACCAGGTGCGCACCCACCCCGCAGGCACCACGGTCGACACCCTCATGCTGGTGGACGTCGCGCCGCCGGGGGCGCCGGGCGGCGCGGCCCCGCGCGACCACTACACGACCGTCGGGATGTATGTGGGCGCCGCCGGCCCGACCGCGCCGGTCGCCTTCACGAGTGTGTTCTTGCCGCTGGGCCCGGATGGGGCCGCCGTGGAGGTCGTGGCTGCCCCGAGCGGGCCGCCGTTCGTGGTCGACAGCCAGCATCCCACCGCCCTGTTTCCGGGGGCCGCGCTGCACCTGGGCGCGGGACTCCAGGTGCAGCGCCTGCGGCTGACCGGCGACGGCACGTACCTGGCGCTGCACCTGGCGACCCCGCAGGGCACGCCCGTCGATTGGCTGGGTTTTAACGCCGGCGGGCGGTATCTGCTCTACCTGACGCCCGCGCCGCGCGGGGGGGTGGCGCTCTATGCTGCCCCGCCCGACAGCACGCTCAACGCCGCGACCGGCCTGCCGTGGGCGGGGGTGCCGCTGCTGAGCCGATCCCCCGACCTGAACGCCTGGACCCATAACACAGCCCTGAGCCATGACGGCAGCCGCGTGCTGGCGATCCTGGACTCCGGGGAGGCGTTAGGTAAGGGCTGGCCCGGCAAGGACGGGCCCGGTCTTTATGCCTTCCGCCTGGACGGCCGGAACTCCACCCTGGTCGTCCCCGACGCCACCGAGTTCTGGACCCCGGACGGCTGGCTGGTCGCGCCCTGACGCGGCCCTAGTGGCGGATCACGCCAGCTATGGGGGAATGAGGAGTGAGCACCCCCAGGTGCGAACGGGTCGCGCCCCGCCGTTCGCACCTGGGGGTGCTCACTCCTCGGTATCGAACCCCAACCGGTCACCGGAACCTGCACTAGGCTACTTCAGGCTGTCGAGCCCCTTGTTGATGCTGGCCAGCTGGCGCTGCAGCGCGTCGGAGAGGTCGTTGAGCACCTGGCGCACGTAGTTGTCGGCGCCGACCTGGACGCGCTCGGCTTCTTCCTGCGCCTGGCGCCGGATCTCGTCCGCCTGCGTTTTGGCCTGCTTGAGCAGCCCCTCGCGCTCGATGAGCACTTCGGCTTGCTGGCGAGCCATGCGCAAAATGTCGTCCGCCTGCGCCTGGGCGTCGGAGAGGATCTGTTCTTTCTCGCGCAGCACGTGCTTGGCGTAGCGGATCTCTTCGGGCAGCACAGTGCGCATTTGATCGATCATGTCCACCAGCTCTTGCTCATCCATCATGAGCTTGTTGGTGATCGGCATGCGCCGCCCGGCGCGGACCATGGTTTCCAGCCGATCGATCAGGTATTGTAAATCCATACGCATGTCGCTAATGGCGGTCACCCCCATTTGCTCAGCCACCGTCCTGGCTAGACATCAGATCGATCGCTGGCGCCCACCCCCGGCGGCCCGCCGGGCCCGTAGACACGGGCCAGCGCGGCGGCCACATGGGGCGGCACCAGGTCACGCAAGGATGTGTTCCCATGATGGGCCAGCTCGCGGACCACGCTGGCGCTCAGGAAAGAGTGCTCCTGGGCCGTCATCAGGCAGACGGTCTCGATATCGGGCGCGAGTTTGTCGTTGATCAGGGCCAGCTGGAGCTCCCACTCGAAATCGGTCAGCACGCGCAAGCCGCGCACAATCGCCACCGCGCCCACCCGCCGGGCATACTCGGTGGTCAGCCCGGTGAAGCTGTCGACCGCGATCACGGCGTGGTCGACCCCGAGGACGGCCTCCCGGATCAGTGCTTTGCGCTCCTCGACGGTGAAGATCGGCCGCTTCTGCGAGTTCACGGCGACGGCGACGATCACTTTATCGAAGAGGTGCGCGGCCCGGCGGGCAATGTCGAGGTGCCCGTTGGTGATCGGATCGAACGTGCCGGGATAAATGGCGATACGCACCGCTAACTCCTAATCCCATTCCGAGCCCCATTCCGAATCCCATTCCGAGCCCCTAACCCCCAACCCCCAACCCCTATTCCCCA
>Ga0070730_10005598_pt1 | contig 10819 bp, 7 predicted proteins | sample Coa_R1_3_FD_66447 | JGI IMG/M metagenome (GOLD analysis project Ga0070730, IMG submission 66447) | Surface soil microbial communities from Centralia Pennsylvania, which are recovering from an underground coalmine fire - Coalmine... | ecosystem: Environmental > Terrestrial > Soil > Unclassified ... | reverse complement strand
ATCATCAACTATGCGATCGCCGAGAAGCCCGCCGACATGGTGATCACGACGCATGTCTGCCGCGGCAATTTCCGCTCCACCTGGATCGCGTCGGGCGGCTACGAGCCGGTCGCCGAAACCCTGCTCGCCGGCACCAACTACGACGGCTATTTCCTGGAGTACGATTCCGATCGGGCCGGCGGCTTCGAGCCGCTGCGCTTCCTTCGGAGGGGCAACAAGGTCGTGGTGGTCGGAGTCATCACCTCGAAGTTCGGCGAGCTCGAGAAGAGGGACGCCGTCAAGCGGCGGCTGGAGGAGGCGGCGAAGTTCGCACCGCTGGAGCAGCTCGCCTTGTCGCCGCAATGCGGCTTCGCCTCGACCGAGGAGGGCAACATCCTTTCCGAAGACGAGCAATGGGCAAAGCTGAAGCTCGCGGTGGATGTCGCAAATGAGGTGTGGGGGCGATAAGGCCGAACAGGCGCCGCCGAGGCACAGGCCGACCGGCCGCGAATCACGATAGCCATGCTAAACCTCCGGAGAAACCTCGCCCGGAGGATTGTATTTGGCCAGCAATGTCGGTTCGCGCGCCTTCCATAATGCACGACTGCAAAAGCAATTCAGGAAGGAAGCCGAAGCCCTGATTCAGGCGGCCGTCGTCGCCTATCGCGGCGGCAAGCTGGCAGATGTCCGCGCACTGTGCCGGCGGATCGTGGAGGTCCTTCCCGATCACTTCGACGCGCTGCATCTGCTTGGCGTCGTTGAGCTCGATTCCGGGCACCACGAGGAGGCGGAGCGCGCGCTCCAACGCGCGGTCAGTGTCAATCCGAGGTCGGCGGAGGCGAGTTCCAATCTCGGGTTTGCCCTCTTCAAGCTGCGGCGATTTGACGAGGCGCGCAGGCTCCAGGAAAAGGCGATCGCCCTGCAGCCGAACTTTCCGACGGCTCTCACCAACCTCGGCAACACGCTGATGCGGCTGAAGCGTCCGGAGCAGGCCATCGAGATGCACGATCGGGCCATCCGTCTCAAGCCCGACTACAGCGATGCGTATGTCAACCGCGGCATGACGCTGCTGCTACTCAATCGGAACGACGAGGCCGAGCGGAGTTTTGACAAGGCGCTGGCGTTGCGGCCGCGCCAGTTGCAAGCGCTCGCTGGCAAGGGCCTGGTGCAGTTCGGTCAACGCCATTTCGACGCGGCGCGCGCGTCGTTCGATGCCGCATTGGCGATCAATCCGAACGCTGCGGAAGTCCTGGCGCATCGCGGCCGGCTCCATGTGAAAATTGGACAGATAGCGAAGGCGGAGTCCGATTTCGATGCGGCGCTCGCCATCGATTCCGAGCTGGAAACCGCATGGCGAGGCAGGGCGCAGATCGCGGTCCTCAGAGGCGATGTGGCTCGGGCGGTGGCCGCTTGCAACAAGGTGCTCGCAAGCAACCCCCATTGCGAAGTCGCCACCCTGCTGCTGGGTAATTGCTGCGCCAAGCAGGGCGAAATCGATGCCGCCATTGCGTACCTGGATCGGGCGTTGGCCATCAAGCCGGATTTCCAGGAGGCGATTTCGAAAAAGATCTTCACGATGGATTTCGCCGATGTCGATTTTGCAGTCCAGCAGGCCGTTCGGAGATCCTGGTGGGAGGCCATCGGCTCCAAGGTGCCTCGTAGGCAACTTCGGCCGTTCAACGTCGATCGGGACAGGCGGATCGTCGTCGGTTATGTGTCTTCCGATTTCAGGGATCACTCCGCAGCGCTGACGTTCAAGCCCCTGCTCCGGCACTACGATCGCGAGAATTTCGAAGTCGTCTGCTACTCGTGCTCGCCCGAGCGTGACGCGGTGACGGAGGAATGCCGATCGCTCGTCGATCGCTGGGTCGATGCCTGGCAGTTTTCCGACGAGGAACTGGCCGATCATATCCAATCCGACAAGGTCGATATCCTGGTCGATCTGTCGGGCCATTCGGACGGCAACCGGCTCGGCGTGTTTGCGGCCAAGCCTGCCCCGATCCAGGCGACGGGTTGGGGACTGGCCACCGGAACGGGGCTTCCGACCATCGATTATCTGTTTTCCGACGCCGTGATGATTCCCGAAGCCGTCCGGCCTCTCTTTGCGGAGAAAGTCTACGACTTGCCGTGTGTGATCACGGTCGAGCGACGAGAGGAATTGCCGCTGTCGCCGCTTCCCATGATCGGCAACGGCTATGTCACGTTCGGCGTGTTCAACCGGATCGACAAGATTTCCGATGCGGCGTTGGCGCTCTGGTCGAAGCTGCTGCGCGCGGTGCCCAACTCGATCATCATGATCAAGCACGGCGCGCTGAACGATGCGTTCGTGCGTGACCATCTGATCAGCCGATTTGTCGCCCACGGCGTTGCGGCGGATCGCGTCCGCTGTGTCGGGGCAACGGCGCGCCGCGAGCACCTTGCCGCATTCGCCGATGTTGATATCGCGCTCGATCCGTTCCCGCAGAACGGGGGTGTCAGCACCTGGGAGCCGTTGCAGATGGGCGTTCCCGTCGTCGCCAAGCTCGGTACGGGTTGTTCCGCGCGCGCCGGCGGCGCCATCGTGAAAGCGGTTGGTCTCGAGGATTGGGTGGCCGAGGACGACGAGGGCTATCTGGCGATCGCACAGAACTACGCATCCCGGCCCTCCGAGCTGGCCGCGCTTCGCGCGCAATTGCCGTCGAGGGTTGCGAGCTCGGAAGCCGGCAACATGGAGCTCTACGTGCGGCGGGTGGAAGAGGGCTATCGACGCTTCTGGCGCGACTATTGCGCCTCACACGATGGGTCGACCGAGACGAAATAGCTGCCGCAGGGGAAAGCGTCCTCATCTCCTGACAGATGCGCAAATGCGGTAATATGGCGCAAACGCCGCTGGAATAAAAAAACCAGTCGTTTCGACGTCATGCCGTTCATTCAGGAGAATGAACGATGCGCGGCGCACGGACCATATTGGTACGCGTCCTTCTTATCTTAGTACTCACCCCAACGGGGTCCAGCAGTCATCGAGAGCTCCCTGACCGCCAGCATGTTTGCGGGGATCGGCTGCTCTTTGATATTTATGGGAATGGAAGTGCCCGCCCGATCTCTGGGATGTTCGGAATCTTCGTGCGAGATTTGCGCATAGAAGGCGGTTTGATACCTTTCATGGGAAGCGTCTTCGTAGACGACACATCCGGTGATGACTGGCGTATAACTTTCGACCGCCGACCAGTCGCGGATTTGGATCGTCCGATCCACGAAATAAGGAAACGATTTGGTGTCGTTGGGGAACACCAGGTAGGGCGAATCATCCCACTTTGGTTCTTTCGCGCATTGTTCTTCTTGGACGATTTTCCAGTTGTTGTCTTCACCTCGAACGATTTCAGCGAAGACATCCACGACGGCTGGCAAGTGCCCGGTATTGGTCAAGTCGAAAGACAGGTGAAACATGCCTTCCGCAGGATTGAACAAGAAGCTCTCATTCTTGACGAGCTTGCGGATGCTGATTTTATGAATGGTGACCCACGGTCGTTGTTCGATCTTTGATTCTTGCAGTTGACCTCTGATAAGGTAGGCAGTAGCGCCCGCAACGACAATGCCGCCGACGCCGACGAATACAAGCGCCTTCGTATAGCGAGCTACAGCGCGGGTCCAAAGGACCATATCGGCATCAAGCTTGCGCTTTTGATCTTGCTCACTTTGATAGGATATAGGGAGGTCTGGTTTGCTGTAGATGCCGATCCACCTACCAATGCGACGAAAAAGGCTGCCGTCTTGTTGGCGCTTATACTCGCGCTGCTGGCGCTGTGCGGCGCGAGCAAACTCCTCTCGGATATTCTGTAGCGCCTTGAGGAGCCGCCTATTTTCCGCCGACATTTATACTCCGCTAAATCTCCTCCAAAGCTACCTGTTCAAGCTCCAAGGCTGCAACACAGGCGAGAAAGAATATTGCGGAAAATGATCCCCGCTTCAGCTTCACAGTGATTCAGGCTTCAGTCTCCTTGAGGCCGTGTTTTTTCAGCCGCTTCACCATCTCCGTATAGGTTACATCGGCTTTCTTCATTTCCGTCTTGAGGAAGGCTGCGGCACGCTGCCCCCATTCCTCCTCCGCCTTATTGCGCGAGATCGGCATCGAGGCGCAACGGATCGCGGCGAGCGCGAAAGCGTATTTGCGGAAATAGCGCGCCCGCCCGGGTCAGGCCATTCCCCCGGTGGGCAGATAGTGCTAGCACAGAAGTCCAAACCGCCGCTGCCCACCACCGTCCCAACAATCACGCCCATGAAAAACGACGAAATCCTGAGCCAGATTTCGGATTTCTGCCGTCTGGCAGACATGGCGGAGTCAACCTTCGGGCGCCGGGCCGTGAACGACGGCAAGCTGGTGGCCCGTCTGCGCGAGGGCAAGCGGATCACCATCGATACGCTCGACCGCATCCAGGCCTATATCGCGACCTCGACGCCTGGCGGCGTCGTGCCGCCGCGGGGTCTGCCGGTCCCGGTCGAAAAGCGCGATCCGAGAGGCAATTTCCGCTTCTTCGAGAACCGCCAGAAATACCTGCTGTTCGTTCACACCTGCAGCGAGAAGCGGGTGATTGCCGAGCGCATCGGGCTCGAGCTCTCCAGCATCCATCCACGGCCGCCGGCGCTGCGCGTGTTCGATGCCGGCGTCGGCGACGGTACGGTGCTGGCGCGGGTGATGCGGCTGATGCACGGGCGCTTTCCGCATATGCCGTTCTATATCGCCGGCAAGGAGCTGAGCCTGGAAGACGTCCGCCTGGTGCTGGAAAAGGTGCCGGACCGGATGTTCGAGCACCCCGCGACCGTGTTCGTGCTGACCAACATGTATTACGCGGAAGCGCCGTGGCTCACGCCGAAGTCGCAAGTCGCGGCTGCGGGCATGATCTGGCACGAGGTGCCGCTGCGAGGAGCTTCGTCCGGCGAATTCGAGGCCCAGATCGCCGAGCTTCACCCCTTTCTGGAGCAAAACTGGCGGGCCAACGTAAGCCAGCGCACCGGCATGCCGATCTATGAGCGCCCGGTGGCGCTGGTCTTGTATCGCGAGGACCACCGGTTCCTGCTCGATTCCATCATTCCCCGGGCGGGCCGGACCGAGGCCAATTTCGACCTTGTGATCGCCTCCCAGCCTTATCGAGCCAAATCCTCGGTGAATTTTCGGGCCAAACGCATTATCGCCCCACTGGCCCGGGGCCTGCGCGCCGGTGGGAGATTGATTGGGATTCACTCCCATGGCCAGGATCCGGGCATGGAGATCATCCGGGCGGTCTGGCCCGGAGAAAACCCTTTCTCGGTAAGCCGTCATGAGCTATTGCGCGCGGTCAAGTATGAGCTGGGATCGACCGGGCGTGACTTGAATTTCAACGCGTATGCCGATAACCGCTCGATCTTCCGGTATGATATGGAGGCGCTGCCCAACGAGGTGACGGGCTCGATTGGAACCTCGACGGCCTTTGCAGCGTGGAACGCGGCGGTGTATGTCGCCCAGATCGAAGACGACCGGCTGACGGAGGAAATGGCTCAAAGCGGCCGTACTCTCGACGCCGCCAGAGAGGTTTTGCGAAAGCATAACGGGCTCTGGTTCTACGACGAATCCTACGTCATCTCGCGCCGGCGGGACTGACTCTTGGGGAAAATCACCAGCGAGCCGCCGCAGTGGCGGAGACTAAGGGGTTGTTGATGCGCGCGTCCTATCTGTTCACCAGCGAGTCGGTTTCCGAAGGCCATCCCGACAAGGTCTGCGACCGTATTTCCGACGAGATCGTCGATCTGTTCTATCGCGAGGGTCCGAAGGCCGGCATCGATCCCTGGGCGATCCGCGCCGCCTGCGAAACGCTCGCCACCACCAACAAGGTTGTGATCGCCGGCGAGACCCGCGGTCCCAAATCGGTCACCAACGACCAGATCGAAAGCGTCGTGCGCGGCGCGATCAAGGATATCGGCTACGAGCAGGACGGCTTCCACTGGGAGAAGTGCGACATCGAGATCTTGCTGCATCCGCAGTCGGCCGATATCGCGCAGGGCGTGGATGCCATGCAGCCCGGCACCAACCGCGAAGAAGGCGCGGGCGACCAGGGCATCATGTTCGGTTATGCCTGCAACGAAACGCCGGACCTGATGCCGGCGCCGATCTTCTACGCCCACAAGATCTTGCGGCTGATCTCGGAAGCCCGTCACGCCGGCAGCGAGAAGTTTCTGGGCCCGGATTCCAAGAGCCAGGTCACCGTGCAATACGAGAACGGCAAGCCGGTCGGCGTGCGCGAGATCGTGGTCTCGCACCAGCATCTCGATCCGGACATGAGCTCCAAGCAGGTGCGCGATCGCGTCGAGCCTTATGTGCGCGAGGCGCTGCCGAAGGACTGGATCAACGGCAAGACCATCTGGCACATCAATCCGACCGGCAAGTTCTACATCGGTGGTCCCGACGGCGATTCCGGCCTGACCGGCCGCAAGATCATTGTCGACACCTATGGCGGCGCGGCCCCGCATGGCGGCGGCGCCTTCTCCGGCAAGGATCCGACCAAGGTCGATCGCTCTGCGGCTTATGCGGCGCGCTACGTCGCCAAGAACATCGTCGCGGCGGGGCTCGCCGACCGCTGCACGCTGCAGCTCGCCTATGCGATCGGCGTGGCGCGGCCGCTGTCGATCTATATCGACACCCACGGCACCGGCAAGATTCCGGAGGACAAGCTCGAGAAGGCCGTGGCCGAAGTGATGGATCTGACCCCGCGCGGCATCCGCAGGCATCTCGACCTCAATCGGCCGATCTATGCCCGCACGTCGGCCTACGGCCATTTCGGCCGCACGCCGGACAATGAGGGCGGCTTCTCCTGGGAGAAGACGGACCTCGCTGAACCGCTGAAGCGGGCCGTCTGACTTCTTGCTGTCATTCCGGGGCGCTCGCGCAGCGAGCGAACCCGGAATCTTCATCCACCATTTCGAGATTCCGGGTTCGCCTCTTCGAGGCGCCCCGGAATGACGAGCCAAACGACAGGAATCTCGCATGACCGCCGCCGCCAAGAAGCCCGCCTTCACCGACTACATCGTCAAGGACATTTCGCTCGCCGAATTCGGCCGCAAGGAGATCTCGCTCGCCGAGACCGAGATGCCCGGCCTGATGGCGACGCGCGAGGAATTCGGGCCGAAGCAGCCGCTGAAGGGCGCGCGTATCGCGGGCTCGCTGCATATGACGATCCAGACCGCGGTCCTGATCGAGACGCTGGCCGCGCTTGGCGCCGATATCCGCTGGGTCTCCTGCAACATCTATTCGACCCAGGATCACGCGGCCGCCGCCATCGCGGCCGCGGGCATTCCCGTGTTTGCGGTGAAGGGCGAGACGCTCAAGGATTATTGGGACTACACTGCAAAGCTGTTCGACTGGCACGGCGGCGGCACGCCCAACATGATCCTCGATGACGGCGGCGATGCCACCATGCTCGTGCATGCCGGCTACCGCGCCGAGCAGGGCGATACCGCCTTCCTCGACAAGCCCGGCTCCGAGGAAGAGGAAATCTTTTACGCGCTGATCAAGCGGCTGCTGAAGGAGAAGCCGAAGGGCTGGTTCGCCGAGGTCGCGAAGAACATCAAGGGCGTGTCTGAGGAGACCACGACCGGCGTGCACCGCCTCTATGAAATGGCAAACAAGGGCACGCTGTTATTCCCGGCGATCAACGTCAACGACAGCGTTACCAAATCGAAGTTCGACAACCTGTATGGCTGCCGCGAGTCGCTGGTCGACGGCATCCGGCGCGGCACCGACGTCATGCTGTCGGGCAAGGTCGCGATGGTCGCTGGCTTCGGCGACGTCGGCAAGGGTTCGGCGGCCTCGCTCCGCCAAGCCGGCTGCCGCGTCATGGTTTCCGAGGTCGATCCGATCTGCGCGCTGCAAGCGGCGATGGAAGGCTATGAGGTCGTGACCATGGAAGACGCAGCACCTCGCGCCGACATCTTCGTCACCGCCACCGGCAACAAGGACATCATCACCATCGAGCACATGCGCGCCATGAAGGACCGCGCCATCGTCTGCAACATCGGTCACTTCGACAACGAGATCCAGATTGCCTCGCTACGCAACCTGAGATGGACCAACATCAAGCCACAGGTCGACGAGATCGAATTCCCCGACAAGCATCGCATCATCCTGCTGTCGGAAGGGCGCCTGGTGAATCTCGGCAACGCCATGGGCCATCCGAGCTTCGTGATGTCGGCGTCCTTCACCAACCAGACGCTGGCGCAGATCGAATTGTTCGCCAACAACAAGGGCGGCAAATACGAGAAGAAGGTCTACGTGCTGCCGAAGTCGCTCGACGAGAAGGTCGCCCGCCTGCACCTCGCCAAGATCGGCGTGAAGCTCACCGAGCTGCGCAAGGACCAGGCCGACTACATCGGCGTCAAGCCGGAAGGCCCGTACAAGTCGGACCATTACCGGTACTGATTGCTCTGAATCGTCATTGCCGGGCTTGACCCGCCTGCGGGGCCGGAGCCACATAAGGCGCGTCGAAGTCTACAATCCTTCGGCGAGGCGAAGGCCCGGCAATCCATCTTTCCAAAATGGATGGATACGCGGGTCAAGCCCGCGTATGACGGATATCGTGATCCGGCCTACCGCAAGGCCCGTACGGAGATCATGATGGCAACGGAGCATTTCGACGTCCTCATCGTCGGCGCGGGTCTCTCCGGGATCGGCGCCGGCTATCATCTGCAGACCAAGTGCCCGTCGAAAAGCTTTGTCATCCTCGAGGGCCGCGACACGATCGGCGGCACCTGGGACCTCTTTCGCTATCCCGGCGTCCGCTCCGACAGCGACATGTTCACGCTGGGCTATTCGTTCAAGCCGTGGACCGATCCGAAAGCGATCGCCGACGGCCCGCGGATTCTCAACTATGTGCGTGAGACCGCGGTCGAGAACGGTGTCGACAGGAAGATCAGGTTCGGCCATCGCGTGAAGCGCGCATCATGGTCGACGCGGGAGACGCGCTGGACGGTGGAAGCCGAGCGCGTCACGGGCGAGGGCGCCACCGAAGTTGTGCGCTTCACCTGCAATTTCCTGTTCATGTGCTCGGGCTATTACCGCTACGAGGAAGGCTACACGCCCGAATTTGCCGGCACCGCCGATTTTGCCGGCCGCATCGTCCATCCGCAGAAATGGCCCGAAGACCTCGACTACAGGGATAAGCGCGTGGTCGTGATCGGCTCGGGTGCGACCGCGGTGACGTTGGTGCCGGAGATGGCGAAGATCGCGGGCCACGTCACCATGTTGCAGCGTTCGCCGACCTATGTGGTGTCGCGCCCGGCGCAGGATCCGCTCGCCAACAAATTGCGTCGCAACCTGCCGGCCAAGATCGCTTATCATCTGATCCGCTGGCGCAATGTGATGTGGGGGATGTATTTCTTCCAGCTCTCCCGGCGCAAGCCCGCGCGCGTCAAGCAGCTCATCCTCGGCGGCGTCAGGGCGGCGCTCGGTCCGGATTACGACGTCGCGACGCACTTCAACCCGCGCTACAATCCCTGGGATCAGCGGCTCTGCCTCGTGCCCGACGGCGACCTGTTCGAGGCGATCCGCGAGAAACGCGCCTCCGTCGTCACCAACGAGATCGATACTTTCACGCAGAATGGCATCCGCCTGAAGGACGGCGGCGAGCTTGCGGCCGACATCATTGTCACCGCGACCGGCCTCGTGCTGCAGGTACTGGGCGGGATGCAGGTTTCTGTCGACGGCCGCGATATCGATTTCTCGAAGACGCTGACCTACAAGGGCATGATGTACGAGGACATCCCTAACCTCGCGTCCTCGTTCGGCTACACCAACGCGTCCTGGACGCTCAAATGTGATCTCACCTGCGAATATGTCTGCCGGCTGATCAACTATATGGACCGGCACAATTACCGGCAATGCATGCCGCATAACAGCGACCCCGGCATCGAGCCGCTGCCGTCCTTGGATTTCTCCTCGGGCTATGTGCAGCGTTCGATCGCGACGATGCCGAAGCAGGGCTCGAAGCGGCCGTGGCGGCTTTACCAGAACTATGCGCTCGACATCGTCAGCTTGCGCTTCGGCAAGGTCGATGACGGCGTGATGCAGTATTCCTGACCGCAGCATTCTATGTTCTCCGCCATTCGCAGCGTCGCAAAGTTCCGAGCGGGAACATTCGGCGTGGCGGGTAGCCTCGCGGCGCGCGCCAGTCGCGCGCCGCTTGCCGCGAATCGCGCATTGAGGTAGTAGCTCGCCCGGGACAAATTCTTTTCCGTACAACGCTGACGTTCGAGCCGTTGCCATTCAGGGGAGCGCGGACATGCACGTCCTTGCTCTAGTCACGCAAAAAGGCGGGAGTGGCAAGAGCACTCTGGCCACAGGCCTTGCCGTTGCGGCAATGGGAGAGGGAAAGCGCGTCGCGCTCATCGAAGCGGACCCGCAAGGCACCATATCGAAGTGGAAAGAACGGCGGACCAATCCATATCCCCACGTCGAATGTCTTGCCGATCCCGACGAGATCGAACGGTTGATCGCTCGCCTCGAGGCGGAGGGGATCTGGCTCACAATCATCGATACGGCTGCAACGAACAACGCGCTGGCGATGCGCGCCATCGTCGAGACCGATTTTTGTCTCATCCCAGCGCGACCGACTCCGGCCGATATCGAGGCTGCGATACCGACGCTCATCGCTATCCGCCGCCTCGGCCGCCGGTTTGCCTTCGTGCTCAATCAGACGCCGCCGCGAGGCTGCCGCGTGAGCGAGGCCGGGGCATCGCTGAACTCGCTTGGCTGCCTGGCGTTACCTTACATCGGCCAGCGCAATGATCACCAGGATGCGCTCGGGTTGGGGCTGGGGGTGACCGAGTTTGCGCCGGC
>Ga0070730_10005597_pt1 | contig 10821 bp, 7 predicted proteins | sample Coa_R1_3_FD_66447 | JGI IMG/M metagenome (GOLD analysis project Ga0070730, IMG submission 66447) | Surface soil microbial communities from Centralia Pennsylvania, which are recovering from an underground coalmine fire - Coalmine... | ecosystem: Environmental > Terrestrial > Soil > Unclassified ... | reverse complement strand
CGGGTGATGATGACCAGCTTCTGCTTGGCGAGCTCAGGTTGTGCCTTGGTGATATCCGGCTCCTGCGCACGCGCGGCAAGTGGCGCGAGCGCAATCAGTGTCAACAGCGAGCGGCGTTTCATACGGCTTGTCCTTTAGCGCTGCGGCATCCCTTGCGGAATGACTGTCGTCACGATGCTGGCATCCAGCGCCTCGTATTCGTGGTAGCCGATGGTCGCGTAGAGTTCCGCCCGCGTCTGCATCCGCTCCAGCATTTTTTGCGTGCCGCCGTCGCGCGCTATTGCCGCATACAGCTCGGCCTGTACCTTGTTGGCGACGCGCAGCGAGCTGACGGGCCAGATCACCATCTTGTAGCCCATGTCCTGGAACTCGGCGGCAGTGAAGAACGGCGTACGGCCGAACTCCGTCATGTTCGCCAGCAGTGGCGCAGCCACGCGTGAGGCGAACGTGCGAAACATCTCCGCCGTGGTCAGCGCCTCCGGGAAGATCGCGTCGGCTCCAGCATCCAGGTAGAGTCTCGCCCGCGCCACCGCGCCATCCATGCCTTCCGAGGCCGCGGCATCGGTACGCGCTATGATGAACAGGTGCCGCCGCGCCTTGCGCGCCGCGGCGATCTTTGCCGCCATGTCGTGCGCGTCGGCGAGCTTCTTGTCGTTGAGGTGGCCGCATTTCTTTGGCAGCAGCTGATCCTCGACATGGACGGCAGCGGCGCCGGCATCCTCGAAGCTGCGCACCATGTGCATCACGTTGAGCGCTTCGCCGTAGCCGGTATCGCCGTCCACCAGCAGCGGCAGCCCGGTGGCGCGCGCGATCTGACGCACGAAGAAGCACACCTCGTCCACGGTGATCATGCCGAGGTCCGGAAGACCCATCGAGGCCGTCATCGCAGCGCCAGACAAATAGAGGGCCTCGAACCCTGCCCCCTTCGCCTGCAGGCCCGCCATGCCATTATGTACCCCAGGCATCTGCAGGATTCCCGGCCGCGCCAGCAACGCGCGGAACCGCTCCCCGGCAGGAGCCGTCGGCAGATCGTTGGCAACCAAGTAGGTCATGGCGCGGCTCCCGTCGTGGCAGCCGCCGACATAGCCCAAGGCCGCGGAAAGCAACAGGCAGCCGGCTTCACTCCGCCGGCAGCAGTTCCACCTGGCCTTCATCCAGCGCTTCGCGGACCGCTTGGGCAAGCTCGTCGTGGCGATAAGGCTTGTTCAACAGAGGAAAGCCTGACGACACGACCTTCTCGCCTTTGCCCGTACCACGTGTGTCCGGAAACCCGGACGTCAGCAGGACCGGCAGCCCAGGCCGCAATCTCCCCGCCTGCTCCGCCAGGTCCACCCCGTCCAGGTCGCCTGGCAGAACAACGTCGGCAAACAGCAGCCGGACGTCGCTGTCCTTCGTCAGCACGTCGATGGCAGCAGCGGCTGTCCCTGCCTCACGCACCTGATAGCCACGGAAGCGCAGCCCCTGCGCGGTCACGCGGCGCAGATCATCATTGTCCTCGACCACCAGGATCGTTTCGGTACCCCCCGGAACGGCGGTGGGGTCCGTCTCTCTGTCCGCGTCGCGCTCGGCATGCATGTCGCGCGGCAGATACAGCCGAAAGGTCGAGCCAACCCCGACATCGCTTTGCACCGACACGTGACCGCCCGACTGCTTGATGAAGCCAAACACCATGGACAAGCCCAGGCCGGACCCCTTTCCGGGGTCTTTGGTGGTGAAGAACGGCTCGAAGATCTGCCCGAGGATGTCGGCAGGAATGCCCGCGCCGGTGTCGCTCACCTCGATCAACGCATAGTCGCCCTGGCTGACCTCGGGATGCTGTGCGGCGTATTTCGCATCGATCCTGACATTGCGCGTCACGATGTCGACGCACCCGCCGTTCGGCATGGCATCACGCGCGTTCGCCGCAAGATTGCTCAGCGCGGCCTCAAGCTGCGCGGCGTCCACCACCACCGACCAGGTTCGCCTGCCGAGATGCAGCTGCAGCGTGACATTCTCACCCAGCATCCTGGCCAGCAGCCGCGCCATCCCGTCGACCAACGCGTCAACATTGGTCCGGTGCGGCCGCAGCGGCTGACGCCGCGCATAGGCCAGCAGCCGGCGGGTCAGGTCGGCGCCGCGGTGGGCTGCCTGCGCTGCTTCCGCGCGGAGCTGCTCCGCCGTCGCATCCTGCCGGGTCAACCGCCCCAGCAGATCAAGATTGCCGATGATCACCCCGAGCACATTATTGAAGTCGTGCGCCATGCCGCCACTCAGCTGGCCAATGGTTTCCATCTTCTGCGCCTGCACCAGCTTCTGCTCGGTCAGCCGGCGATCGGTCACATCCTGCAATGTGCCGATGAGCTTGCGGAGCCTGCCGTCGGCGTCGAATAAATGACGTGCCTCGACATTGCAGACACGTATCGTGCCATCAGGCCGAACGATCCGGAAGTCCACGGCTTCGCGCTGAACGCCGCGTTCCATATCGGTCAGCCACCGATAGACGTGCGACCTGTCCTCCTCATGCAGATATCGCGCGAGTTCGCCACGGCGCGGCCGGAATATTTCGGGCGACAGGCCGCGTATCCGGTACATCTCGCGCGACCACAGATACTCGCCGCTCGCAATGTCGAGCTCCCAACTGGCGATACCGGCGATCTCTTGCGCACGGTCCAGCCGGGCCTCGCTCTCGCGCAGGGCCAGTTCCGCCCGCTTGAGCGCGGTGATGTTCATGCGCAATCCGGCAAGGCCACCATTGCGCATCCGCCGCTCTGACACCAGCAGCCACGAGCCGTGCGACGTCTCCTGCTCGAATTCAGTGTCGGCGGAGCGATGGGCGCGCACGAATTCCGCCGCCCACTCGTCCTCGCGCCCAGCCGCCTCGGGATAGTAGCCCTGCGCGATGCTGCCGCGCAGCAGGTCCTCGAACTTCACTCCGGGCACGAGCAGCGCGGCGTTGTGCGGATACAGGCGGCGATACGCCTCATTGCACAGCACAAGACGATCATCGCGGTCGTAGATGACAAATCCCTCGGAGATGCTGTCAACCGCGTCGTGCAGCGTTTCCTCCGCCTGCTCGGCCCGCTCCTTGGCTGCGCGCAATTCCGCCGCGGCGGTCACCTCTCGCGTGATGTCGCGGCCGGTGCCGCGATAGCCGAGGAAGCTGCCGTCGGCACTGAGTACTGGCGTGCCGCTGACCGATACATGCAGCAACGAACCATCTTCGCGCGGCAGGGCATAGCGAAAGTCTCGGAATGGCCGCCGCGCGTCCAGGGTTGCCTTGTGTTCGGCCCACGCATCCGCCGAAATATGGCCGGCGAACGGAAGGTCCCAGCGATGCTGGCCAATACCGAGCAAGCTGCCGTCGGCGATCACCGGGCAGGTTTCGCTGATCCAGGTGAAGCGCAGCTCGGCGTCCTGTTCCCAGAACCAGTCGGATGACGTGTCAGCGAAATCGCGCACCCGCCGCTCGCTTTCCCGTAAGGCGAACTGGGCTTCCTGCAGCGTCTCGATGTCGTACTCGGCACGCTCCTTGGCAGCCCGCAGCTCCTGCTGGCCCTCCACTTCCGCGGTGACATCACGGCCAGTGCCGCGATAACCGAGGAACTTGCCAGCATCATCGAACAAAGGCACGCCACTCACGCTGACATGTGCCACCCGGCCATCTGCCGCCATGCGCGTGTAGCGGAAATCTCGAAACGGCTCGTGGCTCAGGCATTTGCGCCGATGCGCAGAGAAATGGCCAGGAGGGTCGCAGATGTCGCTCTGCTCCCAACGCCTTCTGCCGATATGCGAACGTTCGTTCGGCGACACGAGTGGCGCCGCGCTGCCAACGTCGGTAAACCGCAGATCGGCGTCCTGTTCCCAGAACCAGTCCGACGTCAGGTTGGCGAAGTCACGGAACCGGCTCTCGCTGGCACGCAATTCGGCTTCGATCTTTTCGCGGCGGCGCAGTTCGGAGGCCAGCTCGCTCGCGCGACGGTCTCGCCGGTAAGCCTCGCGGGCCAGCACACCTATCAATCCGCACAGCAACAGCGACATCACAACGCCGATCGCGATTACGCGCTCGGCATGTGCCTGCGCAGATGCAAGCACCTCATCCAGATCGAAACCAACCACGACGACCAGATCGTAGGGCGGTATTGACCGTTTGCTATAAAGCCGTCGCGCACCATCAACGACACTGATGTCAGTATATATACTCGGATGGTCATCTGACAGTCGCGCGACGGGTACGGTTGTTCCAGTCCCCAGCTCGCCGTCCGCGCCGGAGCCAAATCGTGCGCGTATTACACCATCGGTGGCACCGATCACCGCCATCACACCATGCTGGCCGAGGTCGATGCTCTTGTTCAGCGTGGTCAGCTGCTCTGGCAGCAGCGCGAACACGATGACGCCGAGAAACTTCCCGTCAGGCGCCTCCACGCGCCGCGAGAGCTGTATCGTGGTATGGTGCGATAGCCGGCCCATCACCGGGCGACTGACGTATATACCCCTGAACCGGCCGTCCGCCTGCACGCGGAAATGCTCGCGATCGCTCAGGTTGAGCAATGGGGGATGTTCCTCGAGGGTCGTCGACTGCAATTTGCCGTCCGGTCCGATGATCGAAGCATGCAGCGTCGCCTGCGACAGCAGGGGGATTTCCTTCGCCCACGCGTTGATATCGAAACTGCCGGGTTCGGCACGCATCCGATCGGCGACGGCCTGCATCGCGGCTGCATCCGCATTCAGGATCCGAGTGATCTCTTCCTGAAAGGCGATGTCCAGATTGCTGACATCGGTGATCGCGTGCCGCATCGCGACGGCCCGCTCATCGACGATGATGCCGCCGATGACCCACCAGATTGCCACCAGCAACACGAGCCCCGCGGCAAGGATCAGGCCGGCCAGCCGCCGCGCGCGGCTCAGGTCGCGATCGCGCGGGGCATGCCCCCTGCTGCCGTGCACACCAAGGCCAAACGAGGGGAAGTCGAGTGGCATTTGTGCGCCCGCGCGGGTTCCGTTCGCATGAGAGGGTAATTCAGCCGGCGAATCAAACCACTCGATCCCTTGCAGGCCGGTTTCGCGCGGGCCCGCCGGCTAACGGAAGAACACCAGGCCGACCAGCAGCAGGACCGGCAGCAAGGTGGCGGAGGCCAGCAGTGTGAAGCCGAAGAACCCCGGCATGTGGACGCCACGGTGAGCCGCGATCGCGCGCAGCATCAGGTTCGGCGCGTTCCCGATATAGGTCAGTCCGCCGAAAAACACCGCGCCAGCGGAGATTGCCGTCAGCGTGGCAGTTTGCGAGGCGGTCATCGCCGCCGGCCGTATGCCGGCCATTTCGAAGAACACCAGATAAGTTGGGGCGTTATCGAGCAACGCCGACAACAGCCCGGTCAGCCAGAAATAGGCGAACGGCCAAGGCTCTCCGCCACTGCCATGGCTGAACCTGACAAATGCGGCAAGCGGACCGTTCGGCCCGGCCTGCAGGATTGCGGAGACCGGCCCAATGGTGACGAAGATGGCAGCGAACAAGATCGCCACTTCGGCCATCGGCTCCCAGGAGAAGTCGTTCGCCTGGCGGATCGCGCGTGGCGTGAGGCCCGCCGAGACCGCTGTCACCATCAGGAACAGACCGATCGAGGCCATCTGCGGAAGGGCGATAGGCTCGACCAGCAGAGTGACGCTGGTTGAAGGCAGCAGTGGTTGCGCGAGTACGCTGATGCCCACCAGCAGGATCAGCACTAGGTTCCCGATGCCGCGCAGGCGGAAGCGCTCCGCGCGCGCCGTGGGCGGAGGCTCGGACGCCGCCAGATGCCGATCGATCAGGAAGAAGCCAGCGAGCAGACAGCCGGACAGGAGCAGCAGAGGCAGCACCAGATGCCGCGCCGGCCAGAAGAACGGGACGCCACGCAGCAGGCCTATATATAGCGGCGGATTGCCAAGAGGCGTCAGCGCGCCCGATGCGTTGGCCACCAGCACGATCAGGAACAGCACCAGGTGCACCTTCTTCTGCCGATGCGCGTTCGCCCGGAGCAACGGATGGATCAGCACCATGGAGGCGCCCGTCGTCCCCATCACCACGCCCATCACCATACCCAATCCCAGCATCGCGGTATTGCCGAGCGCAGTGCCAGCCAATCCTCCGCGCAGCAGCACCCCGCCACCGGCGGCGTACAGCGCCAGTAGCAGCGTCACGAATGGCAGGTATTCGATCACCATCGCGTGCCAGACCGCCGCAAATGCGGCGTGCACGCCCAGCACCGCGGCCAGGACAGTCACCAGCGCCGTGCTCCAAAACAGTGCGACCAGCCACATCCACCGGCGCCAAAACCGCGGCGCGACGATCGGGAAGCCGGCCATAGAAGCCAGCAGGCCAGCGAACGGCAGGGCCCAGGCCAGCGCGGGTGCGGTCGGTTGCATGGCCTGGACCCTGCAAGTAACGTCCGCCGCGCACAACGGGATTTGGTCGAATGGACATGACAGGCGAGCGGCGCATCGCCGCGCCGCGCCAGGCTGTTTGGCAGGCGCTCAACGACCCGGCGGTGCTGAAGGCGAGCATTCCCGGCTGCGAGACACTGGACAAGCTGTCGGACAACGACATGCAGGCGACCGCCGCGGTGAAGGTCGGACCGATGTCCGGGCGGTTCAGCGGCAAGGTACACTTGGCCGACCTGGATCCGCCCAACGGCTACACGATCAGCGGCGAGGGCCAGGGCGGCGTGCTCGGGTTCGCCAAGGGCGGCGCCAAGGTCAATCTTGCTGACGACGGACCAGGAACCGTTCTGCGCTACGAGGTGCATGCGCAGGTCGGTGGCAAGCTGGCCCAGCTTGGCGCACGGCTGATCGACGCCACGGCCAAGCAGATGGCTGACGCATTTTTCGACCGGTTCACCAGCCAGGTCGGCCAGCCAGAGGCCGCGGCACCTCCGGTTGCCGAACGGATTTACCCGTCCGCACCGAGCGAGGAGTTCGCACGGCCCGTCCTGCCACCGCCAAATCCTCCCTCGTCCATCAGCATCTTCGCGCTCGTCCCCGATGAGCCGTTCGGCCTGCCAATCGCCTTCTGGATCGGCGGCTTGATTTATCTGCTCATGCTGCTTCTGATCCTCGGAAGCCTGTTGTAGTGACCGATCTGCCGGCGAACGTCGCGGACACGGCGAAGCTGCTCGCCGCGCAGGGCTACATCGCGGACCAGGAACTGGCGACGACGGTACATCTGGCGCTGACGATGCGCCGTCCGTTGTTCCTGGAAGGCGAGCCGGGCACCGGGAAGACCGAGATTGCCAAGGTGCTTGCCGCTGGCCTGAACCGCAGGCTCGTGCGCTTGCAATGCTATGACGGCATGGACATTTCTGCCGCCGCCTACGAGTGGGACCACGCGCGCCAGCTCATGGCAATCCGGCTGGCCGAAGCGGCAGGCCACACCGATCCGGATGAACTCGCCGGCGACATCTACACGCGGAAATTCCTGCTCGCCCGGCCGCTGATGTCCGCCATCGACCCCGATCTGCCGCCGGCCGTGCTGCTGATCGACGAACTGGATCGCGCCGACGAACCGTTCGAGGCATTCCTGCTGGAACTGCTGGCTGACTTCCAGGTGACGGTCCCAGAATTCGGCACTGTCCGCGCGAAGACGCTGCCGGCGGTGGTGATCACCTCCAACCGCACGCGCGAGGTGCACGATGCGATCCGACGCCGGTGCCTTTATCACTGGGTCGATTACCCCGACGCCGCCCGCGAGCGTGCCATCCTCGCCGCCAAGGCCCCCGGCGTACCGGAACACCTCGCCGCCCAGGTGGTGGCGTTCGTGCAGAAGCTGCGCGGATCGGATTTGTTCAAGCTGCCTGGCGTCGCCGAGACGATCGACTGGGCGCAGGCGCTGACCTACCTGAACCAGACCGAGCTGGCACCCGCAGCAGTGGATGAAACGCTGGGCGTGCTGCTGAAATACCAGGACGACATCGCCAAGGTGCGTGGGGCGGAGGCGGCGCGGCTGCTGGCGGACGCCCAGCAGGCCGCATGAGCGAGGAGCCGTCCGACTGGCGTACCATCATCACCCGGGAAACGCTGCGCGACGGTTCGCTTATAGCTGAAGCGCGCAGGCGTATGCCGCCGGGCACCCAGTTCCGATCGGATGCGGAGGTGCAAGCCGATCTCGATGCGGCGCTGGCGCTCCATCCGCCGGACAAGGATGTCTGGCTGTTCGGCTACGGCTCGCTGATGTGGAACCCGGCGCTGCATTTCATCGAACGGCGCGGCGGTATCGTGCGTGGCTGGCACCGCCGCTACTGCCTGTGGCTCCACGCTGGACGTGGCTCGCCGGAGAACCCCGGCCTGATGCTGGCGCTGGACCGCGGGGGAAGCTGCGCCGGTGTGCTGTTTCGTATCGCCGCGGCCGAGGCTCGCAGCGAGCTGCTGCTTGCGTGGCGCCGCGAGATGTTCACCGACGCTTACAATTCACGCTGGCTCACGGCGCAGACAAGCGATGGCCCGGTACGCGCAGTTACATTTGTCGCCAATCGACGGCATCTGCGCTACGCAGGGCCGCTTGAGGAGAGCGAGATCGCGGCACGCCTGGCATCTGCCTCAGGCACACTCGGCACCTGTCGCGAGTACCTCAACGAAACGCTGGCCGCCTTGCATGCGATGGGCCTGAGCGACAACGTACTGGAGCGATTGCAGCGTTTGATCGGAAAGCATCCAGCGTGACGCCCGCGCTCATTCCGCCCCCACTGCTTGCGCGGGAGGAGAGGCTCACAGCGTGCCTGTCGCCTTGGCGGCAATGAGCGACACCAAGTCTCCAACGCATCCCAGACTGTCCATTTCCCTCGTGGAGAATTTGATCCCGAATGTCTCCTCGACACTGACCAGGATCATGATCTGCTTCAGTGAATCCCAGCCATCGATGTCACGCGCGCTCGTCCGGGCAGACAACCTGACGTCGTCGCGCTCGAATACAGCGCTGAATATTTCGGCCAAACCGGCATAGATTGAAGCTTCGTCCGGCAACACCGCCTCCTTTCCTTGCGCACAATCACCGCCTACCGCCACCACATCAGTTTTCTCATCCAGCCCAATCTTCGCAGCCACGGACTTGGCGAGCATGGCTGCGCGGTGGGCTGCCGATATGGAGCGGCTGCGGGCGCTGAACGGGCGAGGTAGTCCATAGCCGTCAGCGGCTCCGCTGGCGCTTCCGGCACCATAACCGCAACCTCGTCGGCGGCTGCTGGCCTGCACAGGTTATAGGTCGCCTGACACACCTCCAGCCAGGAGTGCAGGCTGATGTCATTCGCGGCCCCGTAGGGAGCAAACCGCTCAACGTAGCCTTTGAACCAATCGTCAGCGATGCGCTCGACCGTTCCCGGAGGGTGGCCCACGTCAGCCTTCACAACCCACAACAGTATATTCGGGCCGCGCCGTCGCAACTCCGCTACGAGCCGCGCTACCCGATCCGATGCAACGTCGACATTCGACTTCCAGACCCAGATCTTCTCGCCATTCATCAGATCTTCGAGCAGCTTGCGCCTCAGGAATCCCAGCCTGACAGCCTCCCGTTTGCGAAGAACTTCGGCCTCGATTTCATCCTCTGCTACGAAGGTATGATACATCAGATTGTATGCATTTTCTGTCGCTACAAATTCCTTGGGGTAATCCACTCCTTCCAGCTTCACCGATACAGTGTCCACCGAACCAAGACCGGCGAGATCGGCCTCCAGGGCGGCCAGCAGCTTTTCGAGCCGGATGTCGACGGGCAGGTGGATTCCGGCAAAGCGAAACAGGCCAAGCGGTTCGGCCCCACACCCCCGCTGGATCAGCCCGAATTCGCAATTGTCGCCAAGGCTTTCGAATTCCAGCATGAGCTCATCGAGCGGCGTAAGCCGCGTATACGCCGGCCCGGAGGCCGCAGGAATTGCAGCAGCCGCCTGTGGATGATTGTCAGCGAAACGTCGCGAGATGCCTTGCAGCCGCTCTGCGACAACGTTGAGATCGACCGTCCATTCGCGGAGGGCACCCTCGCCGACGGCCTCAAAATGATCGCCCCAATAGTGTACCTCGGCAGCATGAGCGAGATTGTTGTAGCTGCCGTTGTGCATATGGCTGGGCATGAACTCCCAGAGCAACGCGCCTGGCCTGCAGAACACGATGTCGGCCAGGCCGTCGCCATGCGGCCCGATGACGACATCCGCCTGCCTGAACAGATTGAACCGATCGGGGATCGACAACGCCCCTACCTCGAGGATGTAGATACCCCGCCTTCTGAGGAGGGAAACAAGCTCATCCTCGTTCACGATTGGCCCGTAATAGGGGTTCGCATTCCGTACATAGACAACCGACTCCCCCTTACGCGGCGGAATCGAACGGAGCAATTTCCGGTAGGTGTCCAGGCCCGACAGGCAGAGACCGAAGCTGGTTCGGCCATTGAGATATTCGCTGAATTCAGCCCTTGAAATTCGATATTGGACATTCGGCTGCATCGGCAATCGCGGGATCTCATCGTACCCGAGCAATGCGAGCGTTTCCTCCTGCCAGGCATTCAATCGCGGCAGGATCAGACGCACATCTCTTGCATTTCGTCCGCGCAGCGACCAGTCGATGGCGGGTAGACATTGCGTGAGCCAATGCTGATAGACGCCGTGGACCTTGTTATGGACCAGCGCATAGCTGCAGTCGTCATCAAGCGGAACGAGCCTGTCTGCGCGCACGTGCGCCGCCTTATCGGCATATTCCGGAGCAAAGTATGAGGTCTCCGAAATCTTAGCCTCGTCCTTGAACAGCAACAGCGTGTCGGTATCGAGCACGACGTCACGCAGCCGGAAATTTCGCACACACGTCGTGATCCTTATTGGGCGGAACATATCCGCA
>Ga0070730_10005595_pt1 | contig 10822 bp, 9 predicted proteins | sample Coa_R1_3_FD_66447 | JGI IMG/M metagenome (GOLD analysis project Ga0070730, IMG submission 66447) | Surface soil microbial communities from Centralia Pennsylvania, which are recovering from an underground coalmine fire - Coalmine... | ecosystem: Environmental > Terrestrial > Soil > Unclassified ... | reverse complement strand
GCGTGCCGGGGCCAGGCGTGGCCGTCGACGCGTAAGCGCCCGGCCCCGTCAGGCTCGAGTCAATCACCACACCACTCTGCGGGAACCACTTCAGCCGCAGGGCATCCAACGTGCCATCGGCGCGCATGGCGTCCAGGGCGGCGTTCACCGCCGGCACCAGCGCCGAGCCCTTGGGGAAGATGAAGCCCAGGTCCTGGCTGATGAGCTTGCCGTCCAGCAGCTTGATCTTGTCTTTGTTGGTGCCCACGTAGCCCTGGCCGGCGGTGTCGTCAATCACCACGGCGTCGATGTCCTTGTTAATCAGGGCCTGGACTACGGTCCCAAAGTCATCATAGCCCGTCACGCGGTCGGCGCCGGCCAGCACCACGGCCTGGTCGTAGTTGGTGGTGCCCTTCTGCGTGCCGAGCTTGTACTTGCCGGCCTTGAGCTGGTCGATGGTGGTAAAGCGGGTCTCATCCGAGCGCACCATCACGCGCTGGTCGACCGCGATGTAGCCCTCGGAGAAATCCACCACCTTGGCGCGCTCGGGGGTGATGGTAATGCCGTCGGCGGCCATATCGAACTGGCCCTGCGACACGGCGGTAATCATCGGGTCCCAGGCGATTTCCTTGAAGACCGGCTTGCAATCGACGCGCTTGCAGATCTCGGCGATGGCGTCGTAGTCCCAGCCTTCGGCCTTGCCGTTATCGAGCCGCACATAGTTGAAGGGGATATAGGCGTCTTCAACCGCGACAGTCACTTGCCGGCCGGCCAGGTCGGGCAGCTTGGCGCCAGCGGCGGTGGGGGCGGTCGTTGCGGCCGGCATAGCCGTGGGCGCGGGCAGGGTCGGCGCCACGGTGGCTGCCGGGGTGCAGGCGGCCAGTGCGACCAGGCCGGCCAACACCAAGCTTAATAGGGGTAATCGTTTCATATCCGGTTTTCCTCCTTGGGAAACAAAAAAACCAGGCGCGCCGGCGAGCGCGCCACGACTGAGACCCTTATTCTAAGCTACCTGGAACGATTGTCAACGCGGCTAATAGGCGCGGTTATGGGGCTGTTCCAAAGTCGGGTCGGGCAGCCATCCGACCAGGGGCGCCGCGCGGAGCCGCGGCTTTGGGCAAGCGTTCATCCATCGCTGGGTCCAATCGGGATGGTAACGGAGAGCCCCGTCCCCTGGCCGTGTGCAGAATGGATGGACAACCAGCCTCCCACGGCCCAGACGCGTTCCTGCATCCCCATCAATCCGAAGCAACCCTGTTGGGCAAATACGCTCAACGAGGTGGGGGCCTCAAAGCCCACCCCATTGTCTTGAATTTGCAGCTGAACTTGCCTGGGGCCAAACGTAAGCGCAATAGCAACATTCGAGGCCTGGGCGTGCTTGTGAATATTGTTCAAGGACTCTTGGGTGATGCGGTAGAGCGCCAGCTCCTGTTCGGGCTTCAACCCGGCCGGTGACCCCAAGATATCCAGCTTGACGTGCGGCGAGGCGCCGTTGGAGTCGAGGGCCGAATGGATCAACGTCCGCAGGGCGGGGATCAATCCTAAATCTTCGAGCGCTAACGGGCGCAAATCACGGCTAATGAGCCGCACCTCGCGCAACGTATCGGCGACCATCGTTTGAAGTTCGGTCCAACGCGCCGCGCCCATTGGATTTTCCTCTGAAGCCTGATAAAGCTCCAAGCGGCGGGCGATGGCCAGCAGGCTTTGGATCGTGGCGTCGTGCAAATCCCGCGCGATCCGGCGGCGCTCATCCTCCTGCGAAGTGGTAATGGCGCCCACATAGCGGCGCAGACCGGCCCGATAGGAGGCAATTTGGGTGGCCATCTGACTAAAGGCCTGCTCCAACGTGTCAATCTCCAGGATCCCGCTGGCGGCGATAGGCTCGACGCCTTCACCCTGCGCCAATCGCTTCGTCTGCGCGGCCAGTGATTGAATGGGAGTCGTAATGCGGCGCACACCGCGCCACAACAGAAAGGTGGAGGCCAGGACGGCGCCTAACGCGGCCAGGGTCACCGCCACGCCATAGACCTCAACCGGAGCAATCACGGCCTGCCAGGGCTCGCGCACGACCAGTCCCCACCCGGTGGCCTCCACCGGTGCGTAACCGATCACAAGGCGCTCGCCGGTCGGCGAGGTCCACAGTGCGCCGCCCGTTTCGCCATTAATCACGCGTTGGACAAAGGGCCGGTTGGTAAAATCAGTGCCGATATTTTCGGTCTGCGGGTCAAATATCACGCGCCCGCGCGCGTCGACCAGCACGCCGAAGCCCTGATCGCCAATGATCAGGTTCTTGACGGGATCGCCGAAGGCCGAATTGTGCAGTTGGATCGCGCCCAGCAGCACATTCCCGGTAGCCCGATTGGCCTCATCCAGGATTGGCACGGCAATCACCACCATGTCGTCTCCCGTCTGAACATCGGTTATGACGTCACTAAATGCGGGCAGCGGCCCGTCACGAGCTGAGATGAAATAATTGCGGCCGGCGAGATCCGTTCCATCGGGCGCGGCGCCGGCTGGAACCGAGGTCAGCAAAGCGCCATTGGGAGCCGCGATCATCACGCCGGCATTAAAGATCCCCAGCGCCTCCGACGCATTTTCCACGGCCGCGCTGCGGATGGGGGCCGAATGGCTGTTGACGTCGGTATTGCTCGCCAGGGCTTGCAGGACGCGGCCATAACCCACGGCCGCTTCGGAAATCTGATGGGCCGATAGTGTGGCCAGTTGGCGGTCGCGGTCAATGAGCAGCGAGGTCACCACTTGCTGGTAGGCCAGCACACCGGCGATGATCGCGCTCATCATCACCAAGACAATTGGCAAGGCAATCCACAGAATGGATTGTGCCAAAAGCGACCGGAAACGAGTCTGCATTGGCGCAACGCTCCACGCTGCCCGACGAAAGGCTAGGGGTCGAGCGTCAACCAGCCACGGCGAATGGCGGTGAGGACAGCCTCCGTCCGGGAACCGACCTGCATCTTGGCGAACACATTTGTGAGGTGGGACTGGACCGTTCGATCGCTAATGGCCAGTTCGTCGGCGATCGCTCGATTACTCATGCCACGCGCCAGGCCTCGGACAACCTCCAGCTCGCGGGCGGTCAAGTCTTCGGCGGCCGAGTCCACGTCCACCGGCCGTGATTTTTCATGCCGATCCGATAAGTGATACACTAATTTGCGGGCAATCGCCGGGTCGAGGGGCGAGTCACCCTCCTGGACCTGGCGTAGGGCTTTGACCAGCTCGCTGGCCGGAGCCGTTTTGAGCAGATAGCCGCTGGCGCCCGCTTGCAGGAGCGAGAGGACGTATTCGTCGTCGTCGTGGGCGGTGAGGATCAGTACCTTGATGCTTGGAAACGAGTCGCAGATGCGGCGCGTGGCCTCAATGCCCGACAGCACCGGCATGCGCACGTCCATAATCACGATGTCCGGCTTGAGGCGCCGCGCCAGTTCAACCGCCTCGAGCCCATCGCGGGCCTCGGCGACGACTTCCAAGTCCGGCTCACGTCGCAACAGTTCTGCCGTACCCTGCCGTAACAAGGCGTGGTCGTCTGCCAGCAACAATCGAATCGTCTTGGACATACCCTGCCATTATAACGAAAGGGCAACCGGATTGAAACGACAAACGGCGCCCGGCTGAAAGATAAGCGAAATCGCTTAGGCCAATCTACGCGATTCCACAGAGGGAGGCAGGAGGGTCCTGGCTATACTAGCGTCAATGCCGAAGCTTCCAAAAACGGCCAGTGCCAGCAAAAAAGCCGGGAAAATTCGCTCGGCGGCTTTCCGACCATGGACCAATCACCCGAGTGCCAGAACAGGAACTGGCTGTCTGCTAGCCAGAGAGACACTTTCCCCTGTGGCCAATGAAACGCCTTTAGTCTGCTGCCGGCGTTGGTGAGGTGTCCTATGTCTGATGAGAGGCACAACTGGCTCGGGCCGTATTTAGGCGGTGAAGATTGGGTGCATCAATTGGCGCAGCAGATAAAGCTGTTCATCGCCTTGATGCGAGACCCGCGCGTGCATTGGCTGACGAAAGCCATCCCGGTCGCGACCGCCATTTATCTGATCTCGCCGGTTGACTGGCTGCAAAACACCGTGCCCGTGCTGGGCCAACTGGGCGATGTCGCCTTGATTGCCTTGGGGTTCCGCCTTTTCTTGGAGTTCTCCCCGCACGCGGTGGTGCACGAGCACTTGCTGCGGCTGCTTAAGGCCCACAGCGCAGGAGAAGAGTGGAACGTCGTGGACGGGTCCCCCACCCCGCCCGCGGCCTCGGATCAGGACGTTGTCGACGGGACGAAACGCCTGGATCAGTAGCGATTGAGCATGCCTGGCGCGCAGGCCCCGCGACGCACCGTTGGCAGCCCGGACCGCCTCGCCGTTACGCTCATTGTCTTCGGCTTTTTTGTATTTCTCATCGGCCTGTTCCCGGGCCTGATCCGGCTGGACCTGACGCCCGGCATCGGCCTGCTGCAAATCACAGTTTTTCTCTTCGGAATTGGCTGGATGACGTTAGGGGCTTACTGGTACATCGCGGTCACCCGCCATCAAACCGGACCGCACCGGCTGGGCGAATCCATCGGCGTGCGCCTGATGGGCACCGGGCTGGTGATTTGTTTCGTGACGGGCTATGCCGACGTACTGGGTATCGGCACCGAACGGATCGGAGAGCCCCTCGTTTTGGGGCCAGTTCAGGCAACGGGCATCGTGGTGGGGGTGCTGGTCATCGTGGCAGGGATCTTGATATATACTCGGCGCTGATAGGAAGCGGCCAGTCGATCATTCAACTAGCGCAGAGCCAGAGTGAGGGACCATGGAAATCAAAACAGCACTCGCCGAAGCAAGAGCCCACATACCCAGGTTAGTCCTAAACCGGCATGTTCACCAAGAAGTCCATGGCGATAACCTATTTGGTCGGATAAACACCCGCCTGGCATTAGGGATTACGAAAATTGTCGGCTCGATGTGGTGCGCGTACGTGTTCGCACTGCTGGCCCTCATCTCGCTGCCGGCGGCCATCAATTCGCATGACCCGATCATCATCGTGGCCTGGATCGCGCAGACCTTCTTGCAGTTGGTGCTGCTGCCCATCATTATCGTCGGGCAAAATGTCCAGGCCGCCGCCAGTGATGCGCGCGCTTTGAGCGATCATGAGACTCTCATTGCCATTCACACCCTGACTTTTGAAGTCCATGAAATCGCCCAGCAGCAGACCGTCATGCTGAAGTTCCTTGAGGAAAGAACGAACAATCCAACTGCCAACAATTCAGCGAATGGCTAACTAGACGACGATATCCGAGCGTCCAGCACAAAGGTCAAAGGCAAATACTGGCTGCGGGTCGACTTGCGTTTTGGGCCAGCCCATCGGCCGGCCGCGCCAGAGATGTGACGTGGGGCCCCATTTTATCCCGGCTGGCGCACCCGCTCTAAGAACTGCCGGCAGCGCGGGTCGGCAGCGCTGGTGAACATGACTTCCGGCGGGGCGTCCTCGATCAGTTGGCCGTCTTCCATGTAGATCACCCGGTCGGCCACCTCGCGGGCGAAGCTCATTTCGTGCGTCACCACCAGCATGGTGGTGCCCTCGCTGGCCAGCTTCTTCATCACGTCCAGCACTTCGCCAATCAGCTCCGGGTCCAGGGCTGAGGTCGGCTCGTCAAACAGCATCACCTTGGGCTCCATGGTCAGCGCGCGGGCAATGGCCACGCGCTGCTTTTGGCCGCCCGACAGCCGGTTGGGATACTCGTCGCGTTTGTGGATCAGCCCGACCTTGGTCAGGAATTTCTCGCCGATGGCCACCGCCTGCGCCCGCGGCATGCCCTTCACTGTCACCGGCGCCTCGATCACGTTCTCGATGACCGACGGATGTGGGAACAGGTTGAATTCCTGGAACACCATGCCGGTGCGCAGGCGGATATTGTGCACCAACTGGTTGTTGGCCTTGCCGCGCACGCCAGCCGGCACCGACAGCCCGTCCACCTCCACCGTGCCGGCCGATGGCTCTTCGAGAAAATTGATGCAGCGCAACAAGGTGCTCTTGCCCGAGCCGCTGCGGCCGATAATGCACACCACTTCCTGCGGCTGCACGTCGAACGAGACGTCCTTGATCACGTGCAGCCGGCCGAAATACTTATCGAGATGGGAGATGCGCACGATGTGGGTCATGGCTGGTGGCGCCTAGCGGTCGCCGCGCGCCATAAAGAATTCCAGGCGCGATTGGAAGGCGCTGAAGATCAGGGTCAGCACCCAATAGAACACGGCCGCTACGATCAGCGCCTCCAGGTTGCGAAAGTTGGGCTGGCCGGCCTGCTGCGCCCGCCACAAGATCTCGTGGACGAAGCCGGTGGCCGAGACTAACGCCGAATCCTTGAGCATGGCAATGAACTCGTTGCCGGTGGGCGGGATGGCGAAGCGCAGCGCCTGGGGCAGGATGACGCGCCGCATCATCTGGCTGTAGTTCATGCCCAGCGCCACCGCCGACTCGCGCTGGCCTTTGCTCACCGACAGGATGCCGGCGCGAAAGATCTCGCTCATGTAGGCGCCATAGTTCAGGCTCAGGGCCAGCACCCCCGCCCACAGTCCGGGCAGGTCAATGCCCAGCTGGGGCAGGGCCAGGAAGAAGAACAAGATCTGCAAGAAAAGCGGCGTGCCGCGGATGAGCGAGATGTAGAACGTGGACACGGCATAGATGGGCGGGAAGCGCGACAGCCGCCCCAGGGCCGCCAGCAGCGCCAGCAAGGTGGCAAACAAGATCGAAAGAAAAGAAATGCCGATGGTCTGCCAGATGCCCTGGCTGATAAAGGGCGTCCAATCGCGTATGAATTGAAAGTCGAGATGGATGGTGGTGAAGTTGAGCGGCCCCACGGTCAGATGCAGGCCGCTGAACACCAGGGCCAGCAGCACCAGCAGCACCCCCCACGAGGCGCCTACACCCAGGGTGAACTGCCGCTGCGAGCGCTGGAACTGCTCGTAGATTAATTCCGCTTGTGACTTGGCGGGCGGGGCATTCAGAGCCGCGGCTTGATTGGCCATGTTCAACTCCCCATGATTTAAGAAACGGGGAAGCGGACGATCCGCTTCCCCGTTTCAGTCGGGTGAAGGCTGCTATTGTGCTTGCGTCAGGTCGGCGCCGAACCACGTCATGGACAGCTTGGTGAGCGTGCCGTCGGCGTGCATGGCGGTGATGGCGTCTGATAGTTTCTGAGTCAGGCTGGCGATATCTAGCTTGTGCGACTTATCAATAGCGATGGCCAGGTTCTCGATATAGACCGGGGCGCCCACCTTCACCACCGGCAGTCCAGCCTTGATGTCCTGGTCCACCACCGAGGCCGAGGTGACATAGGCCTGGAAATCCTTGCGGCCCGCGGCGATGGATTGCGGGCAGTCCTGATCAGTCTTCAACGAAACCACCGAGATATTGGCCGGCGGCGGCGACTTAATATCCGTGGCCGGGATGCCGAGCTTGCCATTCAGCCATTCTTCGTAGGTCGTCCCAGCGCCAACGCACACCGGCTTGCCGGCCAGGTCGGCGACAGACGTGATGCCTGCGTCCTTGGCGGCCGCCACCTGGGCGGGGGTGAAGTAATACGGCACCGTGAAGGCCAGCGCCTTTTGGCGCTCGGTGGTGATGGTCATCGAGCCGATGCTGATGTCCCACTTATCGCCCCAGTTGCCGGCTGTGATGACGGTCCAATCCGGGGTGACGAAACACGGCTCGACCCCGATGGCCTTGCTCACCCCGGCGGCCACGTCCACGTCAAAGCCTTCCATCTCGCCCGTGGTGAGCGCGTCTGACGGGCACTTGCTGCCCGCATTGCGCTTGCCGTCCTTCTTTAGGACGCTCTGGGGCGCGTAGTTGGGGTCGTTAGAGATCAACATATAGCCGCGCCCCTGTATGCTCGCAAGCTGGGTGGTCGGCGCGCTGGTAGCGCCGCCGCAGGCGGCCAACACCAGGCTGGCAGTGAGACCTAAGCTGAAAATGATATGACGGGCTTTCATTGGATCTTCTCCTCCAGTTGATGGACACGGGGCGTCCCCTGGCAGGGGCGGCGTCGACGAATGCGGCGGGATTATAGTCCAATCATCTATTCCGCGTTCTTGTTGTCGGCCGACAAAAGCGCGTCCAAATGCGTGGTGTGCTCGATAATCGCGCTGGCGCCTGTCTGTTCCAGCTCGGCGCGCTCGCCAAAGCCGCATAACACCCCCACCGTCTGCGCGCCAGCGCGTTGGCCCGCCAGGATGTCCACGGTCGTGTCGCCAACCATCAGGCAGTTCTCCACCGGCACGCCCAGCTCGCGCGCCGCCCAAATCACCGGGTCGGGATAGGGCTTGGTGTGTGGCGCGGTTTGGGCGGAGGCTACGGCCCGGAAGTGGCCGCCCAGGCTGAATTGGTCCAGGAAGGCGGCGGTTTCGCGAGCGTTGCGGGCGGTGACCACTGCCAACGGATAGCGCGCGCCCAGCCGTGGCAGCAATTGATCCACCTCGGCCATGAGCATGAATTGGGCGCTGGTGGTCAGCCGGCCATGCTCCACTACCCAATCGGTCAATTGCGCCAGGGGGCCGTCCATGCCCAGCCGGTCGGGCAGCCCCATGAGCATATTCAGGGGCGTCTCCGACACCATCACGCTCCAGCGCAGAAAATTGGTTGGGTCGTGGTTGGGAAACAGGGCGTTGAGGCGGCGCATCATGTCGCCGGCGCGGCGGATAAACTGGTCGTCGGTGTCGGCCAGGGTGCCGTCGAGGTCAAACAGCACGGCCTGGACGCGGGTGGGGTCAAAAGACATAGGTCCAATTGTACTTGAAGGGCCCGGCCAATCTCAGCTTGCGCGGATGGCGCTGCCCGTTCTAAACTGGGCCCATGACGCTACAGAAGCCGAGGCGGCCCCATGCTTGCAAGCGGATGTCGTTCGCCGCCGTTCGTCCGAAAACCAAGAAGCTCCTGGTGGAATCGATTCGGTTTGAGCGTGCTCGCTTAATGGAAGCAATTGAAGGGCTCAGCGATGCTGAGCAAATGGAACCCGCCGGCTCAGATCAATCAATGGTGGCGCGCGTTTGCGCTCAACACTTATAGCCATTATCGATGGGCCAGAACTCACATCCAGCTCTGGGCTAATAGCCAGGGTTAAAACAACGAAGGACGGATGTTTCCCATCCGTCCTTCGTCGTTCGGCCTTCGTCAGTTCTTCCGAATTAGGCGTCGTGGAACTCGCCTTCCACCACTTCGCCTTCGTCGCGGCCTTTGCCGCCGTTCGGGCCATTGCTGCCGCCGGACTGCGGCCCAGCGGACTGGCCGGCCATCTGGCCCAGGGCGTAGCTGGCTTGCTGCACCTCGTCGCTCAACTGGCGGATGCGAGCCGTGTCATCGCCCTTCATCGCCTCGCGCAGCGCGGCGATCTTCTTCTCGATGTTCTGGCGGTCGCTGCCGGGCACGCGCTCGCCCAGGTTTTGCAGCGCCTTCTCGGCCGTGTAGGCCAGGGTGTCGGCGTTGTTGCGCGCCTCCACCAGCTCGCGCTGGCGCTTGTCGGCGGCTTCGTTCTTCTTGGCTTCGCTCACCATGCGCTCCACATCGCCCTTGTTCAGGTTGGTCGAGGCGGTGATGGTGACCTTCTGCTCCTTGCCGGTGGCCTTGTCGCGCGCCCCCACGCTCAGGATGCCGTTGGCGTCGATGTCAAAGGTGACTTCTACCTGCGGCAGGCCGCGCGGCGCCGGCGGGATGCCCTCCAGCCGAAAGTGGCCCAGGGTCATGTTGTCGCCGGCCATGGGGCGCTCGCCCTGCAGGATGTGAATGTCCACCGCGGTCTGGTTGTCGTCGGCGGTTGAAAACACCTGCGACTTCTTGACCGGGATAGTGGTGTTGCGCTCGATCAGCGAGGTCATCACCCCACCCATGGTCTCCAGGCCCAGCGACAGCGGGGTTACGTCGAGCAGCAACACGTCCTTGACGTCGCCGCCCAACACACCGGCCTGGATGGCAGCGCCAATGGCCACCACCTCATCCGGGTTGACGCCCTTGTGCGGCTCCTTGCCGCCCAGCTTGCGCACCAGCTCCTGCACCATGGGCATGCGCGTGGCGCCGCCCACCAGCACGATCTCGTTCAATTTGTCGGCCGTCAGGCCGGCATCGCGCAGCACGGCCTCGAACGGGCCGCGGGTGCGGTTGAGCAGGCCGTCGGTGAGCTGCTCGAACTTGGAGCGGCTGAGCCGGTAGTTCAGGTGCTTGGGGCCCGAGGCGTCGGCGGTGATAAAGGGCAGGTTGAGCTCGGTCTCACTGGTCGAAGACAGCTCGATCTTGGCCTTCTCGGATGCCTCGCGCAGGCGCTGCAGGGCCTGGCGGTCAGCGCGCAGGTCAATGCCCTGGTCGCGCTTGAACTCATCCGAGACCCAATTCACGACGGCCTGGTCCCAGTCGTCGCCGCCCAGGTGGGTGTCGCCGTTGGTGGCCTTCACTTCCACCACGCCCTCGCCCACTTCCAGCACCGACACGTCGAACGTGCCGCCGCCCAGGTCGAACACCAGGATGGTTTCGTTGTTTTTCTTGTCGAGCCCATAGGCCAGCGCGGCCGCCGTGGGCTCATTGATGATCCGCAGCACTTCCAGCCCGGCGATCTTGCCCGCATCCTTGGTGGCCTGGCGCTGGGCGTCGTTAAAGTACGCCGGCACGGTGATGACGGCCTGTGTCACCGGCTCGCCCAGGTAAGCCTCGGCGTCGGTCTTGAGCTTGCCTAAGATCATGGCTGAAATTTCCTGCGGGGTGTACGTCTTGCCATTGATGGGGATGCGCACGCGCGCGTCGCCATTCGGGCCGGCCACCACCTCATACGGCACCATCGCCCGCTCGGTGGCCACTTCGTCGCTGCGGC
>Ga0070730_10005594_pt1 | contig 10823 bp, 10 predicted proteins | sample Coa_R1_3_FD_66447 | JGI IMG/M metagenome (GOLD analysis project Ga0070730, IMG submission 66447) | Surface soil microbial communities from Centralia Pennsylvania, which are recovering from an underground coalmine fire - Coalmine... | ecosystem: Environmental > Terrestrial > Soil > Unclassified ... | reverse complement strand
CACGTCGTTGCGGTACTCCGTTCACGCCTCCAGCCGCCGCGATAGCGACGGTCGGCGGCGGTGAGGTCGAACAGCTCTAACGCGGAGACCATGTCGAGCTCGGCCTAGAGTTCGGCGTGAGAATCGCGATCGATTTCCCGTCGAGGCGTGTAAGGTTGACGTAAGGTTCGCCTGCTAGTATGCGGGCGTGTACCTCGTGCAACTCCTCTTCGTGTGCACCCCGGTCGCGGGATTGCTCGTGCTCGGCGCGACTCTCCGCGACGCTGTGCGTGGGACGAGATATCGCTCCGCGCCTGCTTCTCGATTCTGCGGTCAGCTACGATTCCAACAACGCCGTGCTCATGCGGCCCGCCATCACCTGGAGATTTCAATGAGACCTCGCAGGCACCACGCCATCGCGGGCTCGGCGCTTTTGATGTTGCTCGCCGGTGCGCCGTTGTATGCCCAGTCGTATCATGTCGCAAAAACGTTCACGCTCGGGGGGGACGGCGGCTGGGACTACGTCACGCTCGATACGGTGGGACACCGCCTGTTCGTCGCGCGCCAGGATCGCGTGATGGTGATCGATCCGACCAGCGGCAAACTGCTCGCGGAAATCCCCGGATTGAATCGAGCGCACGGCGTGGCGTTTAGCTACCGCACTGGTAAGGGTTTCGCGACCTCCGGCGGCGACAGCAGTGTCGTCGTGTTCGACCTCAAGACCCTGAAAGTTCTCGGCCGCACGACCGCCGCCGTGGACGCGGATGCGGTGTTGTTCGATCCCGCGACGAAACATGTCTTCACCTTCAACGGCGACGCCGGCTCCTCGAGCGTCATCGACGCGACGAGTGGTCGGCGGATTGGGAGCATCGATCTTGGCGGTAAGCCGGAATTTGGGGTGACGACCGGCACCGGCAGGCTGTACGTGAACATCGAAGACTCGAGCGCAGTCGCCGAAATTGATCCGGCCGCCAGGAAAGTGACGCGGCGCTGGAGCCTCGCGCCCTGCGAGTCACCGACCGGGCTCGCGATCGATCGCGCGCGCGCCATTCTGTTCAGCGGTTGTCGGAACGGCGTGATGGCGATTTCGGATGCAAAGTCAGGCAAGCTGATCACGACGGTGCCGATCGGGCAGGGCGTCGACGCGGCGCGCTTTGACCCCGCGACGCAACTCGCGTTCGCCTCGAACGGGGAAGGCACGATCACGGTCATCCACGAAGACGCCCAGGACAAATTCACGGTCGTCGGCACCGTGCAGACCAAACGTGGCGCACGCACCATGGAGCTGGACCTCAAGACGCACCGGCTGTTTACGGTGACAGCGGACTTTGGACCGCCGCCCGCGGCCACGGCCGATCGTCCGCGCCCGCGTCCGCCGGTGCTCCCGGGGACGTTCGCGTTGCTGGAGCTGGATCCGTAACGCTTCGAATCACCATTTGACGATCAACAAGGAGCTCACTATGCAGATCAAAATACTCGCCGGGGCCCTCGGGCTCGTGACGATCCTCGCGTCGCAGGCCTCGACGCAGGAAAGAAAACTCAAGCACTCACAACTCCCCGCCGCGGTTCAACGCACTGCCGACGAGCAGGGTAAGGGTGCCACGGTACGGGGCTATACGACGGAGCGGGATGGCGGGCAGACTGTCTATGAGGTGGAGATGACCGTGCACGGTCGGAGCCGAGACGTGACGGTCGACAGCACCGGCACCGTCTTGGAAGTGGAAGAGCAAGTCGTGCTTGACTCGCTCCCCGAAGCTGTCCGAACCGGCCTGCGGCTGGCCGCCGGCTCGGGTCAAATCACGAAGGTCGAGTCCCTCACCAAACTCGGCAGACTCGTGGCCTACGAGGCGCAGGTGAGGCACGGCGCGAAGCGATCAGAGGTTCAGGTCGGCCCGGATGGCAAGCCGCTCGCCCATCCTCAGTAAGAGGACTCGCTCATGTCCGGTGCGACGGTCAGAACTCTCGGTGGAGAGAGATGCCGACTTGGCCGGGCATGACGAGCGGGTGGAGACTGAGCCGTGGGTCGCGCGCGGCAAGACGCCGCACTACCTGATGACCGACAATCGTCCCCAGGATCGCACCAGCGACCACGTCAGAAGTGAAGTGGCGGTCGGCGGCGATGCGCGCGACGCCTACCATCCCGGCGCCGGCGTAGGCGGTGATTTTCAGGACACGACTGTGCGTATGTCCCGCGATGACCGCCGCGAGTGCGAAGGCCTGGGAGGTGTGACCGGATGGGAACGAGTTGTCGTCCGACTCGAAGGTGAATGGCTCGAACATGTCCGAGTCCCCGCCCCCGCTCGGTCGTTCCCGGCCGATCGCGGTCTTCGCAGCAAGCGTCAGGACCCCCGCCGCACTCATCGCGACGAGCGCATCGCGGCCGGTGCGCGCGAGACGTGGCGAGCGGACGGCGAGGCCCGCTCCCAGCGCCGCGACGCCGACGCCAATCTCCAGGGGCGGGCTCCAGCGACTCACGACGGCTCCCGCCTCTCGCGTCTCGGGTCCGGTCCGCAGAACCGCGCTGCGGATCGAGTTGTCGGCGAGTCCCGACACGAATACGCCGGCCGATCCGATCAATATTGATTGGACCAGCGCATGATGTCTCCGCGAAGCCACTGCAATCGGTGGGACATGCTCCGTGTCCGCAGCGGGAAGCGCTGTGGGCGAATACAGATTGAGGTCGGTCGTGTAGGCCGAATCGCGCGAGTCCAGCACCGGCCAATCGTCGATATGGTCCGGCGCGAACAATCCAGCCATGATCCCCATCGCATCGGTGATCGTATCCGCGGACGGGTTGTCGTAGCGGACCGTCAGGCGGTACGGATGCCGCGCGCGCAGATGCGGACCTGCAGTCCACAGCGCGAGCAGCTCGCGCGAAACCGCGACGACATGGCCCTGCGCGTCACGCTCTGCCGTCACCGTCACGACCGGCTTCGCCGTCTCGCGATCCTCGAGGGTCAAAGAGACGCCATGATCGTGCAAATGACCGCCTGCGGCAAGCAGATGACCACTCGTGGGAAGGACAAAATCGAACGTGCGCACGACTCCGCCGGGCGGTACGACAAAGGTATTGTGTCCGCCGACCTGCAGGTTGGCGTCCACGTGGAACGGCAATACGGCGAGTGGCGGCGGTTGCTGGTCCGGCGCGATGCAGCGCAGAGTGAGTCGCGCGTACACGCCATCGATCGCGGAGGCGCTCGTGTTGTTCCACATCACCCACAGGCCGAGGTGCTGGCCAACTCGCATCGGTACGCCGATGGTAGGTGGAATCGAGACGTCGGCCGTTTCGCTCCCGAGCGACATGAGCCGCTCGGGTACCGGATAAATCAGGTCGCGGCGGTCAAAATTCTCGATCGTGAAATGATGAACGAGCCTCCGCGAAAGCACACGACCTTGCGAGTCCACCAGTTGCAGTTGCACGCCGCGTAGCCATGTGTCGAGCGGCCAGGTGAAACGGGCGACCGGCAAGCTCACGTCCATCATCATATCGGTGGGCATGTCGGCCATCTGTGCCGGCAATTGGAAAGGGCCGGCTGTGACGATCACGTTACAGTGGTCGCGATCGACCTGCAGCCACGCTCGCCCGGTTGGGGCCTGCGGGAACGCCGCTTGCGGCGCGAGCGCCACAAGAGCGAGAGCAGCAGTCGCTGTTCGCAAATGAGTCTCTCTCAGGGTTTGAACGCCAAGACAAGCGCTGCGACCGCGAATACGCAAGTGAGGCCCCAGGACCCATCGAGGAGGTCATCCTCACCGCAAAGGTCGGTGACTGGGTCCGCCGGGTGCGGTCACGGCCGCCACGCCTCCCTACACCAGGTGCGCACCGTGTCCAGAAAGCCGAGGACTACCGGCGACGCCTGATCGGCACGCGAGATCATGGAGATCTCGAGCGTCGCGGACTTCTCCTTGAGCGGCACGAGCACGACGCCAGGATGCGTGGTCGGCTCCAACGTTGCCGGCATGAGCGACACACCGTAGCCCGCGCCCACCAGGTAAATCAGCGTGTGGAGATCCTCGACTTCATCGAACACCTGCGGCGTGAAGCCGCAGCTGTTACAGACGGCCGACACGCGCCCATAGAAGCCCGATCGCCGTTGCCCGAACAAGACGAACGGCTCTTTAGCGAGCTGCTTCAAGGACAGCCGATCGACCGAGGCGAGCGCATGAGTCGTCGGCAATGCCGCAAGCAGCGGGAGCTCGAGCACCGTCGCACAGGTCAGGACCTGCGATTCGAAATGTTGGACAATCAGTCCGACATCCGCCTTCCCCTGCTCCACGGTCACGATGGCATCGCGGGCGGGTGACTCGATCAACCGCACTTCGACCTGCGGGAACAGGCGGCGGTGCAGCTGTAACAAGCCGAGCATCCCGATGTACGCGGGGGTCGGTCCGCAGACCAGAATCACTCGACCCAACTTGCCCGCTTGAGCCGATTGGACCGCGTGCATCGCGTCAGCGGCTCCGCTCAGCAAGCGCTGCGCTTCACGCAGAAAGATCCGGCCGGGATGGGTGAGCTCGACCCGCCGCTTCGTCCGCTTGAGGAGCGTGACGCCCAGCTCCCGCTCCAGCAATTGCACCTGCTGGCTCAACGTCGGCTGGGCGACGCGGATGCGGTTCGCCGCTCGCGTGAAATGCAGCTCTTCGGCGACCGCGACAAAGTAGCGCAACTGGCGCAAGTCCATGGCACCTATTTAGTACGTCGCCACCCGAAACGCATCAGCTCGTGCCAGAATGGCTGGCCAAACCCGTAGGCGGCCAGGATCGCCGCGACCACCGCGACAGCCTGGACGCTCTCGATGCCCTCGTGAGTCCAGTACACGTCCGCCAGCCGGAGCCAGAGCGCAAACTCGTCGAGCGTCAGGCCGAGGGCGACGCCAAAGACGATCGCGATGCGCAGATGCCAGCGTTCCCCACGGCTCGCGAGCGCGCCGAAACCGGTCACCATGAGGAGCAGAATGCCCCAGAACAGATGGTGAATGTGCAGCCCGGATTTCGTGATCACGTCACGAAACGGACCGTGCGGGAACACCTGATAATGAATGATCGCCGTGAACGATCGCAGGAGAGCCACCGTCGCGAGAAACGCTGCGAGGATGCGAAGCGCAACGCGGCGAGAGAGGCTGAGTTTCCGGTAGTGCGCGCGAAGCTTCTCGTTCTCCATGCTTGATACTATCGGGGGTTTGGGCGCAGCGAGCGCACCGATTTGCGACTCGCGGGCCGCTCGGGATTAATTCTCTTGGCCTCCCCCGTTAGGCGTGCCCCGCCCAAGCGGCCTCACCGGGCGTATACGGCACGCACGGATCGAACCGCCCAGGCGTTTCCCGATACCGTTGCGCCTGCGTGCAGCCGATTTCCGATGTGAAGTAGCCGAGCACTGCCAGCTCTTTCATCAGACGGAAATAGTGCGGCGGGGCGTCCGGTCCCTTCGTCTTCGTGTAGGAATTCTGTTCGGTGTCGAGCTGTTGGAGCAGGGCCAATCGCTCGGCCGGCGTCTTGGTCATGAACCCCGTGCCGCTCAGCTTCTGCAGGCCGTCCCGGAAAATGGCCTGCTGCTGGTCGTCGTACGAATCGGTCACCATGAGGGCCATGAATGGGCCGGTATGCGCCGCTTTCGCCCCAGGCGTCTTGGTGTCCGGCAGGATGGTGTCCGCGACTTCGTCCAGGAGGGCCACATCCTGGGCCGTGAAATCTCCGACGCGGCGCGTCGTGGCGGCGCGCGCGTGTGCCCGTTCGACCGCAGTGAGCAGGCCGCCGCTCGCCAGCGCGAAGCCGCCAAGCAGCACCGTCACGCGTTTTATTGCTTCGCGCCGATCAATTCCCGTCGGGGCCGAGCTTTGCGCCGCGATTCTTGAAATGTTCTTATCCATAGGTGGCTCTTGTCCTCCGGAAAAGTATTCGGGCTAAAGATTGCGGCGCTTCAGCTCGTTCACCGCATGATCAGCGGCACGCGCCGTCATCGCCATGTAGGTGAGCGACGGATTCACACAGTTCGACGAAACCATGCCCGAGCCGTCGGTCACGAAGACGTTGGGCGCATCCCACACCTGGTTATGCGAATTGAGCACGGACGTTTTGGGATCCTTCCCCATGCGCGCCGTCCCCATCTCGTGAATCCCCATGCCCGGCCAATAGCCGCCGTCATAGGTGTGCACGTCCGTCACCCCGGCCGCCTCGAGCATTTCCGCCATGTCGTTCATCATGTCCTTGCGCATCAGCCGCTCGTTCTCACCGGTGGCGCAATCGATCGCGAGGACCGGCATGCCCCACTTGTCTTTCTTGTTGGGATCGATGGTGACTTTGTTCGCGTGGTTGGGAAGCATCTCACCGAACGCCGTACCGCCGATCGACCACTCGCCGGGCTGCGCCATCGCGTCCTTGAACGCACCGCCCACACCCAGCTCGGCCACGGCCCGTCCCCAGCCCTCGCGGCTGGCGCCGCCCTGATAGCCGAAGCCACGCAGATAGTCGCGCTTGTCGCCGAGAACATTGCGGTATTTCGGTATGTAGAAGCCGGTCGGACGGCGACCGAAGTAGTACTTGTCCATCAAACCCGGAATCGTTCCTGACGCGCCCACGCGGAAGTGATGATCCATGAGATTGTGGCCCAGCTCGCCCGAGCTCGAGCCGAGTCCACCGGGCCAGACGTTGGTCGCGGAGCGCAGCAGCAGCCAGGTCGAATTCAGCGTCGACGCGCACAGGAAGATGACCTTCGCGGTATAGTCGCTCCACTGATTCGTCATTGCATCGAGCACCCGCACGCCGGTCGCCCGCTTCTTATCCTTGTCGTACAGGACCTCGCTGACGATCGCGAACGGCCGCAGCGTCAGCCGCCCGGTAGCCATCGCCGCCGGCAGCGTGGACGACTGCGTGCTGAAGTACCCGCCGAAGGGACATCCCAGCCAGCACGCGTTGCGATACTGACATTGCGCGCGCCCGGGCAGCGGTCGCGTGAGATTCGCCGTTCGCCCTGCAATGATTCGCCGCTTGCCGTCGAAGTGTCGCTTCAGCCGGCCCGCGACCAGCTCTTCGCCGCAATTGAGCGGCATCGGCGGTTGGAACTGTCCGTCGGGAAGCTGCGGCATGCCCTCGATCGAGCCTGAGATGCCGGCGTGGCGTTCGACATAGTCGTACCAGGGGGCCATCTCGGCATAGCGAAGCGGCCAATCGATGGCGATGCCGTCCTTCGCATTTGCCTCGAAGTCGAAATCGCTCCAGCGCAGGCTCACGCGACCCCACATCAACGAGCGGCCACCGACGTGATAGCCGCGATACCAGTCGAACCGTTTCACTTCCGTATACGGCGAATCTTGATCGGACGCCCACCAATCCAGGTTCTTTTCGTTGAGCGGATAGTCGCGCTTCAGGACGGGGTACGCAGCCTCCATGGCGCGGGTTCGTCCGCCACGATGCGGATACTCCCACGGGCCTTTCGTCGCGTTCACATAATCCTTGATGTGCTCGATGTTCTTGCCGCGCTCGAGCAGCAATACCTGGAGTCCCTTCTCCGTCAGCTCCTTCGCGGCCCAGCCGCCGGAGATACCCGATCCAACCACGATGGCATCGTAGCTCTGTGCCTGCACAATCCCTCCTCGAGAGTCGGCTATTGGGTGTTCTTGTCCGTCCGACGCGCCACGACGTAAGCGACCGTATCCCAGCAATTGTGGAGTCCGATACTCAAAAGCAGCAGCGATACGGCGGCGAGCGTGAACAGCGCCCAGTTCTGATCGTGCGCCATGCCGGCGGCGCCGACAAACAACGACGCGTAGCCGATCATCGGAAGCACCAGGTGCCACATCCAATCCTCGAGCACCGGCGTATAGCCCGAAACGCGCTGTCGCAGCATACGACGGAACACGATCAAGACATAGATGACGCCGGCGAGCGCCATCGCTCCTACGACATGAGCGGGATTCTGGAGCCGCTGCCACGGCGCGCTGAGCACCGCCGAGAGCATGAGCACCGCCGCAAAATGGATGACGTTGGGCGTTCCGAACGCATTCAGCGTGTCCGGACTGCGCGGCAAATTCGTGTCGGCGACGAGCGTAACCACCACGAACATCAAACCGGTGAGTGCCCCGCCCGCAGAGCCGACAATGACGTAGAAGCTTTCCCACTGCGAAAGAACAGAATGGGCCGATGGCTCCATCAGCCCATTCTATCTCTCGTCACGGCCGGCCGGAATACCGCTTACATGTGCTCGCGCCGCATCATCGCGGCGACTGCCGCATCCACCTTCTGACGCTGCGCGTCCGTGAGGAGCGCGCGGGACTGGGCGGCGTTGGTCAGTCCCGCCCAATGCGCCTTTGCCATTGCGGCCTGCGCCGCCTCGAAGTGCGGGCGCAGCGCGTTCGTGTCGGGCGCGGCGGTCTGGAACGCCTCGGTCAACTCGTCCAGGTGCGTCTTGATGTCGCTTTGGGCAGCGTCGTGCGCGGCTCTGTTGGCGGTTTGGAGAGCGGTGAGTTTGCTGACTTGGTCGGCGGTGAGGTTCAGCGAGTCTTTGTGCGCCAGCAGACTGCCCGGCATGTACGCCATGACCCGCATCATCGGCGCCATCATTTCGCGCATCATGGCCATCATTTCTTCGTTACCACCGCCGGCCATGCCAGGCCGGCGCATGCCGGCGCGCGGGCGGGCGGCCGGCCGGCGCGCGTGCGATGTATCCTGTTGCGCCGCGAGAGGGGCGGCGACCAAACAAGCAGCCGTCATGATGAGGGCGAGCGATTTCATGAGTGGTCTCCAATGAGAAGGGTTTATCGTTCTGCTATGATATCCGCGGGTTCCGGCCTGGCGGAAGGCTCTACCGCTCCGTTTATACTTGAAACGTCTGAAATTCGTGAGCATGTGGGCTCGTGACACGGCTTGAGGAGTGGATCGAGCCGCGATGTGCGGCCGAGGGGACGGGTGGTCGTTCCGCGTTTCGGCTGCTGCCGACAGGCGTGGATGCATTCGTTGCGCGCGCCGTCTTGATCGAGCTGGCGGAGCGCTCGCTCGATCTGCAGTACTACATTTTCCATCCCGACGAGACCGGGTCGCTGATCATCGATCGCCTGATCGCGGCGGCCGATCGCGGCGTGCGCGTGCGCATCCTGCTCGACGACTGGGGCACGCTCGAGAAACGGGATGACATGGTCGCCGCGCTCGACGCGCATCCCAATATCGACGTCCGCCTGTTCAATCCCTACCGCCACCGCTCGGGATTGCTCCGCCTGGCCGAGCTGCTCACGAGCTTCGCGCGGGTGAACCGCCGCATGCACAACAAGCAGTTCATCGCCGATGGCATCGCCACGATCCTGGGCGGGCGCAACATCGGGGACGAGTACTTCAGCCGCGGCGAGCTCGATTTTCAAGATGTCGACGTCTTGGGTGGCGGACCGATCGCACAGCAATCGACCGCGAGCTTCGAAGCCTACTGGGCCAGCGACTTCGCCGTCTCGATCTCCCGTCTCGGCACGTTCGCTTCTGTGGATCCCGCCACGTTCGCGTTGGCGCGCGGCCGGCTGCGTGACCGCTGCGAGCAGCTGCACGACAGCACCTATGCGCGGGCGCTCGCCGGCTCCGACCTCGCGCGCGATTTGCGCGCGCACAACCTGCACCTGCACTGGGCGGACGCGCGCGTTATCGCCGATCCCCCGGATAAGCTCAAACAGCCGGCGGGCACGCGCAGCGAGCGGTACCTGCGTGGCCAGATCACACCCTATGTGCTCGCGGCGCGCTCGGATTTGCTCGCCGTGTCTCCGTATTTCGTGCCCGGCAAGGCGGGCGTCGCATTGTTCGGGGAGCGCCGGCGCGACGGGATCGGCGTTCGCGTGCTGACAAATTCTCTCGCAGCCACGGATGTATGGCTGGTGCATGCCGGTTACATGAAGTACCGGCGCCCCTTGCTCGAGGAAGGCGTGAGGCTGTACGAGCTGCGGCCCGAAGCGGCGGGCGCCGGTGGACGGCGTGCGTCACGGGCAACGATCGGATCCTCGCGCGCCAGCCTGCACGGCAAGACGTTCGTCTTCGATCGCGCATCGGTGTTCATCGGATCGGTCAACCTCGACCCGCGCTCGCTCGACCAAAACACCGAGGTGGGCGTTCTCGTCCACAGCCCGGAACTGGCCGCCGAAGTCGCGGCGCTGTTCGAGCGCTGGGCCAGTCCCCAAATGGCGTACGAAGTCACCGAAGGATCGAACGGCGACCTCCATTGGACCGGCGGCTATACGTCTGAACCGGGCGCGGGCTTTTGGCGCTCCCTCGCCGCGAAATTCTTCTCTCATCTCCCGATCGACGCGCTGATTTGATCGTCCATCTTCTCGACGGCACCTACGAGCTGTTCCGGCATTTCTACGCGATGCCGAAACAACAGGATCGCGACGGTCTCGAGGTCGCCGCGATCGTTGGCGTGCTGGGCTCCGTCCTCGGCATGCTGGAGAGCGGGACGACGCACATCGGCGTCGCGACCGATCATGTGATCGAATCGTTCCGGAATGACCTCTGGGCCGGCTACAAGACGAGCGAGGGGATCGAGCCCGACCTGCTCGCGCAGTTTCATCCGCTGGAGGACGCGCTGCGCGCCATGGGCGCAGTCGTGTGGGCGATGGAGGAATTCGAGGCGGACGATGCACTCGCATCCGCAGCGCGGCTGGCCGCCGAGGCTCGGGAGGTCGAGCAGGTCGTGATCTGCACGCCGGACAAGGATCTCTCGCAATGCGTCAGCGGCACGCGCATCGTCCAGCTCGATCGCCGCAAGCGCGAGCTGCGGGACGAGCGCGGCGTCGTCGCTCGGTTCGGCGTGGGCCCAGCCTCAATCCCCGACTACCTGGCGCTGGTAGGGGACTCCGCGGATGGCTACCCCGGGATTCGCG